>Ga0307372_10000071_pt1 | contig 151212 bp, 140 predicted proteins | sample OX1MG_FD_202533 | JGI IMG/M metagenome (GOLD analysis project Ga0307372, IMG submission 202533) | Soil microbial communities from Risofladan, Vaasa, Finland - OX-1 | ecosystem: Environmental > Terrestrial > Soil > Coastal area > Acid sulfate soil | place: Finland: Risofladan, Vaasa... | reverse complement strand
ACACTCACGGGCACGGAGGGCTCGCCAATAGATACGATTCCGATGAACGGCACCGGTGGGTCTGTTGCATGACCGCAACTGGACCCATTACGTGACCGCCGGTGGGTCTATTGCCTGGCGTTCGACATGCCACCTGGCCCGTTGAGAGAGGAACGCTCACGGTTGGACTCTCTTGGGCTGCAGAGCTCACCGCCGAGACTCTCACCAGTGTGTTCGCGGGAGCATTCGGGATGGAACCAAAGGCAGCTCTCGCGACGTTCCGAGCTCTTCAAGTGCACCGAGCCCTGCGTACAAGCCTCTTCGTTACAAGGAGTCCCGAGATTCTGGCTGGGCGGTCGGAAGCTTTTCCCCCGGGCCGTAGGCCAATGCACACCCGAGGAGGCATTGGTGGTGGTCCGCCTTCTGCTCCGCGAGCGGGGTTTCTATCCGAACGGCTGATCCGACAGCTGGTTCGTAACCAAGGTGTCCCAATATGACTGGTTCTGTTGTGCAGCTCAGCTATCGATACCAAGATATAGATCCGTTTACGCTCATCTTGCGGCACGGACTGAGACAGGAAACACGGGCGATGAGGAGTCACTGGCCCGCCTTGAAGGAATAGCCACGCGGTGCAGGCATCTGCTGCGAGCCCACGATCGGCTGGGCTTGCTGCAGCTTCAGGACGGGTGGCGACGAAAGACCGACAATCTCAGCATTATGAGACAGACGGAGAGTTACTACAACGCCGTCGATGCGGCGACTGGGATGCTGGAAGGGCATGCTGCCCAACTTGATGGCAAGCTGCCTGAAGGCAGCGACCAGTGGGGCCAAGTGACGTATGGCAATCTGCGCATCCGCGAGCGGAGCTGGGCGAAGGGCTTGGCCAAATATGCCGATTCCGTCACCGCCGCCCGATCGTCATGGACACCGCTCCTGTCGACGATCTCCTCGGACAGGATCCAGGGGTTTTACTACTTTCCTATCTTGGGTCGGAGCATCCCGTTTGGGTCGGTGGTGCAACGTAGGAGCCCAGATGGGACCTCACAGCCGCGATTCATTCCAGGTCTTAGCATTTGTGGCATGAGACTGCCACCGCCAAGGAATTAAGCGATGAGCCTCTCCACCTCCTCAGAGGACGGCGTGCTCCGCCTCCCTGACGTGGACTATCTAGTGCCGTGGCTATTCGTGGGCGCACTGTTTCGTGACGTTCGCCGCGCCGTGGAGACGGTCCTAGAAGTAATCGTAGCGGCCGACGATGCACCAAAAGTCGACTCGCCCACCAAATTCTTCTCCTCCGAAGGCATGGACGTGACAAGGATGAGTCTCAATCTCGATCTGCGAATGGGCAGTTCCGGCCAAGAGCGTAATGGGCGCATTGGGCGTAGCCTCATGGTGCGAACTCTCGCGTGGCCCGCATCAATATCTGCACCAGAACCAGGTTATGAAGATGGCCTTTACTTCATTGATTCGACAAGATATGGTCGGCATGATGGCACTTTGTGCGGCTGCCGGCACCGCGCCGGAACGGTTCGCGCTCTCATGCGCCTTCCGTCGGCGCCTTGCACGTCTCCTTGACCTAAGAGGCGTCTACTAGACGCCTTCCTGCGCTATTCCAGATCTGGTTCATCCCTCGACGACGTCTGAGGTCAAATGAACTCGAAATATGGGCCACAAAGTCTTGAAAATTGGCCCGGTTAGCACTCTTTCTCGGCAAGGAGACGCTCTACCACTGAGCCACTCCCGCACTTCGGGTTACCTCAGGGTCCTCAGGCCCCGCCTCACGTGGAACGGTTCCCTTCGATTCCTCAGAGCCAACCCTCGGCTCGGCCTATTCTATCCACCCCTCCGCGGGCCAGTAGCCATGGTCGACCCCATCAGACGGCATGGCGACGCCGTTGGGGACCCTCGTTGAGCCGGTCTGCCTTCCCTGAGGAGCCCCCCGGATACCTGTCGGGGCGGACGCGGTGATCGACTCGCCAGTTCGGCAAGTTGCCTCACGACGGTCATCTCCAAGCGTGCTCGCATGCCGTGGACTGAGAATCGGCCACTCCAGGCCTTAGGGTCTGTTTGGCTCTACCACGTCCTGGTTGAAGAATCTGACTGCCCCAGCCAAGCCGACGCGCCGAGGGCTGCTTTGTATCCAACATCTCTCGACAACCTCCTGCAGGTCGATACCGCGCCCGAGCCTTGAGGGGCCGAGCCCATCAGGCGGGCGCCAAGCGAACCCCGGCGTCGGCGGCAGCTAGCAAGTAAGCCGAGTCTGGCGTCAAAGCATTTTCTCGGAGCGCCGCTTCCGTGAGTTTGATGGCATGCTCATCGCCTGAGACCACCGTTTGGTTGATCAGTTCCTCATCGGTCCCGGCAGGCTGCGAAGTACCGGGCCCCGAGAGGCCGGCGGGCGCGTTCGTGGCGATGAGGCCGGCGACTGCCTGCCAGGCGTACGCCAGGGCCACCCGCTGCTGGCTAGGCGAAAGCAGCGGAAGCATTCCCCGCACCGCAGCGGGTGCCGTCACCGCATGGACCAAAGCGATCGGGGCATGGCTGGCGTTGGCCAGGTAGGCTCGGGCACCAATCCGGGTGAGGGCAGAGAAGGCCCCTTGGATGTCTGCAACCGGGGTGACCGACGCCACCAAGGTCGAAAACTCCGGCCGATCTTCGAGAGCCCTCATTCGCTCAAAGATCAGCCCCTGGCCGCGCTCGGCCCAGGCCAGCCGAGCCAATTCGCCGGCCGCGGTCTCCATTTCCTGCCCACCCACGGGACTGGGGTCGCCGGGAAGAGTCTGGTATCGAGCCGCCCAATATCCGAGCGCCTGGGCAAGCTCATGGACGCGGAGTTCGGTCACCTGCTGCTCGAGAGCCCTCAGAGCATGAAAGGTTCGGATCGGCCCATGAGTCGCCGCCGCCATCAACCCGGGCAGAAGTCTCGGGACCCAAAGGCGGGCGACTTCCAGAAAAGGAGCCTGGGTGAGCTCGCGATCGAAGAACACAGTCCAGTCGCCTACCCGCCTCATGTCGCCGAGAGCTTCGCGCCAGTCCGCCCCACCTATCGGGAACCGCGACGGCGGTGCCACATCGAGGCGCTCGCGGTATCTTGCTGCCCAGGGCAACAGGGCCTCACCTTGACCCATCTGCGCCAGCGCCTCCACCGCCATCGGCCCGTGGTTCGACAGCCCCCCACGAAACTCTGGCCCCCGCCCGACGAAGCACTCCAACGACTCTTCTAGCGTGTCCGCTCCATCCATTTCCTCTCCTGTACACCGAGGGCATCGGACAGCTTCCAGACCGCTCGGATAGCTCGACTTCCTATACAGGGCACTGACTATATAGGAGTATCCCTATTGACCGTGATAGCCTGGGAGTATGCAATCGGCAATCGAAGCTCAGGCCCGGCTCCTCCGGGCGCTCGGCCACCCGATTCGATTGGAGATCGTCCGCCACCTGAGCCAGCAGCCCGAGACGTGCGCGTGCGACTTCACTGACTTCTTCGAAGTCAGCCAGCCTACAATCTCGGAACACCTGCGCACGCTACGACAGGCAGGCGTTGTGATCACCCGACGGCGTGGGACCCAGATCTGCTACTCGCTGGCGAATCAGCCACTAGGCGAACTCAGCGACCTCCTCAATCAACTCGTGAGTGCGCTCGACACCAAAGTCGCCAGCTGATCCTCGGACCCGGCTCGGCCAGCCAGACGGGCCCCGGATTTACGGCCAAGGGATTCCTAGGGACGGTGGCTGACGATGCGCTCGGTTTCTACAGGGTCAGGAGGACAGCGTCGTGGGCCGCGCCGATGCGCTCGGCCTGCCTCTCCCCCACTTTCGCAGCGTCCGCAAATGACATCCATCTCCCCACTGCTTCGGCAACCTCACTGCTGATGGCTTGGGCACGGCCACGCTGCATCCCGGCGACGCGGCTGCAGGCCCGGAAGTCTTCCAGGACGAAGTCATCACGCTTGCCGTTGATCGACATTTGATGAGTGCCCGTCCAGGGCCCTCCGGGCCGGTAGGCGTAGGTCAGATCAAAGGCCGGGGCTAGGCTCCAAACGCCGTCGCGATTCATGAGGAAGCTGATGTTCTTGACGTGATCGTCCTGGTTGCGAGCCAGAACGTTGAAGGTCATTCGTCGAAACTGTTGCTCGATGGCGGCCATGCCCAGGTGTAGGCGTTTGATGGTGTCGAAGGCCTGCTCGTAAGAGTTGGCCCCTGCTTGATTGAAGTCGTAGTGCCGCAGTGCGGCCAGCGACTGCATGTGCACCTTGTCACCATTGGGCAGGCGATCGAAACGTCTGGTCATGAAGTGCCGGCGGCCGCCCTCCTTGAGAAGGCGGCACTCGGACATCTCGATGCCCGCCGATTTGGCCATCTGGGAATAGGCAAATTCGATAGCGCCGTAGCCCAGGGGATCGTCGAGATCCTTGTCCCGGTTGCCGCTGACGCCGTCGAATTTGAGGATCCAGTGCTCGAAGCCAGGTTCGACCGACACCTGACCCGAGCGCACCGCACCGGTCGCCGGGTTGTAGGCAATGAGCGCTTTGGCACGCGCTCCGCCTGCGGAGGTGCCCACCAGGAGAATGTCCTTGACCGCCTGGGCACGATCGTCATCGTGGAAGGACGCTACGAACTCAGATCGCTTGGTCAAGACCAGCGACGCCAGCTCGACTAGGGCATCCAGGCTGAGCGCTTTGCTCTGGGTCGATCTAGGACCCTTGGCCGGGAAGAACTCGAGAGCTCCCATGGCGCGCATTCCGATGTAGCAGAGCCGGTCGATGGCACTGAAGTCGCCGGGGCTGCGTCCTTGCTCGGCGAGCCAAGCGTTGATGAGCGCGTCGCCGAACTTGTCAGGCAACGAGTCAGCCAACAAACCGGGAAGTCCGTGGAAGCTAAGCCGACTCAGCTCGGGAAAGGCATAGGGGCGGCGCCGCAGAGGCATGACCAAGGGCGCGACTTCGATACCGCTGCCGAGGAAATTGGGATCGAACTGGAAGACGGCGACGTCGGTGTCGTCTGCCAGCTGGACCGCTCCGATTCGGTCGCCCCAGAGCCTAACTTCAGCAACACTGCTCATCCGGCCCCTGGACTGGGCTGGTCCGACCAGTTCCAGCGGCCCTCGGCTGGTGCGGCTGAAGCTGATGTTGCTCGAGAGCCGGAGGCACGCCGGCGGACCTTGCCCCTCAGGCGGAGGGCATCGATCGGACTGGGCAGCGGTTGCGGAATGGCTAGATTGAGCAACTCCAGCAGGCCGAGGACACGAAGAGCCCGAATCAGCGTCCGAAGCTCGGTCGATTGTCCCGCCTCCAGGCGTTCGACCGTGATCTTGCTCAGCCCCGCCTCTCGTGCCAGCTCGCCTTGGGTGAGATTCCGCTCCAAACGAAGTGCTTGGACCCGCGCGCCCACTTCAGAGAGCACGGTCTGATCGCTCATGCTCATGTCTAGCTTCATAACTCCGCTTGTGTGATTAGTAAAACCGCTCAAGGACCTAAAACTATCTTGAGGGCTAGTTTAGCACACGTCTAGCTATAGACGCCCTTAGTCTTCTAGTAAGCCGCTTTAGGGACAGTTTGGCTACTTAGCCATCATAGAAGCTGCTTTATTGCATATGGAGTTATCCAGCCCAGCGGACCGAGGGCTATCGCCACACGCCCCCGGGAATGCCTACTGGTGCTGCCGAAGTCTAGAAGTCTTGAGCTGATCACGGGCCGCTCGCCCGGAGGCGACCGGGCCTGGACCGGAGACGGGCCGCCCACGCTTTAGCGTGAGCCAAGCCTCATAAGAAGTGCCTCCAGGCAGCCATGACGCCCAGGGTCGGTGCGGCGCAGCCACCTCGGGCTCCGGCAGCTCGGGCGCCTGGTAGAAAAGTGCCGGAGTCCGGCTGTCTATCCTCGACTGGAGCCTCCAGATCCGCTTGGCGAAGCGGCGGTCCCAGCCCAAGGGAGCGATCGCCAGCGCTTCCTGGGCCAGCTTCAGGGCCGCCACCAGGTCCCCGCTCCGGTGCTCCAAGTCAACGCAGAGCGCCTCTGCGGCCTCAGGATCTTGCCAGCGTTCCCAGATGCTTAGCCAGGACAGACGGGTGTCCTCTTCTCTGCCCTGGCGTCGAAGCATCCGGGTCCGGCGCAGAGCCGCGGCCCGGTCCAAGGGAGCCGGCGACTCAGCCTGGGCGCCCAGGTAGAGGGCATCCGCACGCTGCAGATTGCCCCGGTCCTCGGCGAACCTGGCCAAGCTGTACCAGTCGGAGGGCTGGGGCGGCGATGTGTCGAGATGACGCTCCAAGTGGTCGATGAGCCGGCAGAGCGAGAGGAGGTCCAGCTGGTTGTGGCGCAGCACCGGCGCTATGGGATCTGCCTTCCCATCCCTGAGAAAGGCTCGATAGCGCTCAGGGGCCTCGCTGCCGGGAACGTCGTCAAGGCGCGGCTGCCCGAGGAGTTCCTCTTCGGCGCGGCGCAGACTGCACCGGGTCATGCGGTGACGAAAGAGCTTTCTCACCAAGGGAAGAAGGTCGAGATGGGGTGTCGCCGGCCAGGGCCGCTCCAAGCCGGTCATCACCGCTCGGGTACGTAGCAGAGGTAGGTCGAAACTGGCGCCGTTGTAGGTGACCAGAAGACCGGCCCGCTTGATCATCTCTAGGGCGGCTTCGACCAGCGGCCCCTCCTGACCAAGATCGGGCAAGAGCCACTGCTCAACAGAAACCTCCTGGCCCGAGACGAGCGCCCACCCATAGAGGAAGGGAACTGTCCCGCTCCCCCGCTGGAGACCAGTCGTCTCCAGGTCGAAGCAGACCACCGGCCCACTGAGCTGCCCCTCCACCAGCGGCGAGAGAGAACGCAGGCCCTCTGCCGACAACGCAGCCCGATCCAACCCCAGCTCGCTCAGCTGCAGCTGCTGCCGACGCACCCACATTGAGCGAGCGTCATCCCAAAGGAAGTCGAGTTCAGCCAGGGTCGAGTGGAGCTGTCCCGGGGCCAGCGACGGGCGACCTCGGGGGGTCGGTTCAAGTCCGGGCCTGGAGCCACCCGCCCAAGCTCGGCCCCCTTGCAGGGCCTCGATCTTCAGGCGCAGCTGAGTGGTCACCAGCCGCAACTCCGAAGTAGCCCAATCGCAGTGGCCTTGGCACGGGGTTCAACGCCCGCCACTGGCCCCACGCACGCCGGGCAACCGCTCTCGCAGTCACAGTCTGCCAACAGGGTGGCAGCTGCTCGGATGAGATCCGGGTGGAGATCGAAGAGGCGGGCGCTCAGGCCAACGCCGCCCGGATGGGCGTCGTAAATGAAGATGGCTGGCCCGTCCTCCGCCGGAGCATGCCCCGAGGCGCTGGCCGGCTGCACCGGCGGCCGCTCCCCGGGCAAGAACTCAATCGGTCCGCTCTCGTCCGTCCGCCTGGTTGTCGAACCCAGGGGAGCCTTGACCTGAGCGACCACACCGAGGTCGCGGCGATCGCACATGGCCTGGAGGCAGGCCACCTGCCCGAGAACGTGCCCCAAGGCCTCCACGCCTACCTCGAGCGTCCCCGCAAGAGTGGGAAAGGCCGATCCAAAGGAGCACCAATAGGCAGTCGTCTGCAGGTCGCGCTCAGGCACCCGAATCGAGCCCGTGCCAACCGACTCGTTGGTGAGCAGCCGGATCTTTCGATACATGGCAGCCAAGACGCTGACCCGCACCTCACCGTGGGCTCGTGCCGTCGAGCGCCCCGCATCGAGTATCGGACCGGCCATCCGCTCTAGAACCTGCAAGCCCACCCGTAGGTCGGCATCGGTGTAGTAGTCGACGGAGACGGGGTGGACGTAGGCTCGGCGCTCCTCCCAATCCAAACGTTCCACGTGGTACTGGCGCCCCTGATGCATGTAGATGGCGTCGTCGTGCACCAAGAGAGGCGCCGACCATTCGTCAATCTCCCCCACCACGCGCGAACCCGCTCCAGCGTGACCTCCGGCGCTGCCGGAGAAAGTGCCCTGGGGCCCTTGCGACGGTGCCTGGGCGTCCATAGAGGTGTCCAGAATCACGACGTTGCTGGCGGCCGTGGTGCGCAGGTTGACGGCGTCGGCGGGAAACGCATCAGCTGCCCAGTGCCATGCACCGCCCGCGTAATGAACGAGACCGTCCTCCTGGAGGACCTCTAGAAGTTCGCCCCCATCACTCGGACCGAACTGCTCGCCATCGCGAAGTGGCAGCTCGAAGATGGCGGCTTGCAGATGACCGGCCAGGATGAGCAGGTTGTCGGGGTCTACGAAGGCATGCTCCGGGGAGTTGTCGAGCAGAAATTCGGGATGTTTGGCCAAGTACTGGTCGAGCGGACCCCCGCCGGTGATGAGCATCTGCAGAGCTGGCTCCTGGCGCCGTCCGGCTCGGCCTAGTCGTTGCCAGGTACTGGTGATGGTGCCCGGATAACCAATCAAAACCGCAGCATCCAAGCGCCCGATGTCGATGCCTAACTCGAGGGCACTGGTCGACACCACACAGCGCACCGCCCCGGAGCGGAGGCCTGACTCGATAGCGCGCCGTTCCAGCGGAAGATATCCTCCCCGGTAGGCTCTGACCTCGGCGCCAACGGTTCCCGGATGCAACCCTCTGGGGTTATCTAGATCGCGCCGTAGATAGTTGAGCAGCAGTTCGACTTGCAGGCGCGTCTGCGCGAAGACGATGGTTTGCGAGCCACTGCGCACCAGTCGAGGAACCAGAGCGGTTGCCTCCCGAGAGGCGCTGCGACGGATGCTCAGGCGCGGCTCCACTACGGGCGGGTTGATTACCACCACCCGCCGCTCCGGCGCCGGCGCTCCGTTCTCAGCGACGCATTCGACGGGCCGACCGAGAAGGCTCTCGGCGAGTTCTCGAGGATTGGCGATGGTCGCCGAACAGCAGATGTAAGTCGGCGTAGCTCCATAGAAGGCACAGATGCGATCGAGCCGGCGAATCACATTGGCCACGTGACTGCCGAAGACCCCGCGATAGGTGTGGAGCTCGTCGAGGACCACGTAATGGAGACCTTTGAAGAGGCGGACCCATTGCGTGTGGTGGGGCAGGATCCCGGTATGGAGCATGTCGGGATTGGTGAGCACTACCTGGCCCGCCTGCCGTAGTGCACTCCTGGCTCCGGGTGGGGTGTCGCCGTCGTACGTGTAGGTGGGTACCTCCAGTTCGGCGGCGTCGGCGAGCTCGCGGAACTCGACCAGCTGGTCTTGGGCAAGTGCCTTGGTTGGATACATGAGGATTGCTGTGGCGCCCGCTGTCCTGGCGATGGCATCCAAGACCGGGACCTGATAGCAGAGTGACTTGCCTGATGCTGTGGGAGTGACCACTGCCAAGCTCCGTCCGGCTATGGCCAATTCGATGGCTCCCACCTGATGGGTGTAGAGGCCAGCGATCCCGTGCCTTCGCAGTCCATCCCGAACCTGCGGATGGAGTCCCTCCGGAAGGGGTGCGTAGGCGGCCTCGCGAGCCGGGACGATCCGGTCCAGCACGATCCGCTGGCGCAGCTCCGGGTCGTCCAGAACCTCGCCCCACTTCGAGGCCGGCCGCTCGGGGAGTATGGTCGGCCGCGCAAGTGGACTCATCGAACAAATATACCAAACACTTGTTCGCTCTGCAAGACGAGATCGGGCGAAACTGAGGTTGTGCGAGATCAAGTCGCCGGACGCCAGGCGTACCCGTTTGGGACGCGCCAGCTCAGATGCGACTCAGTCGGGTCGACACTCCTCGAGCACAGCTCGTGCCGAGTTGGCGTCGCCCTTGGTGCATACCAAAACGCGAACTATGGCCAGGTCCAGTCCTTGCGCCAGCTTCAGGAAGTGCTGACGCCCGGTGCCAGGCTCACTCCCCACGCCGACCGCCGAGAGCATCTCGGGGCTCGGCTGGCGGTGCTCCGCCCGTTGCTGGGCCACCTCATCGGCGAATCCCATCCGCTCGAAGTGCCGGCGGTAGGCCGCCGAACCCAGCGCATAGGTCTGCATGGCGGCGCCTACGACCCGGGCGGCCAGGCTGGAGTCAAGGTCGATTGCCGTCCGGATGTATTCGGCGACGACCGGCAACGGCCGACTCGCACGGGCAGCGGCCTCTCCAACTTTGGCCCGAGACCAAGCGACCTGCGCCGCGGAGCACCAGTTCAAGGAGACACCTTCGGCGGTCTCCGCTGCGAGAGCGAGCATCTGCGGCCCCAGGGCCGCCACATAAAGAGGCAGGCCAGCGGGTAGCCGCTCTCGCAGCTCGGCCAGGTAGCTGCTCATCTCCCGCACGGCATGCGCCATCTGCCCGCTTCCGACTCCCAGTATGAATTTCCCCCCACTCTCCTCCCAGACCCGGATCGCTTGGTCGGCATAAAAGCTGGGAGGTTGTCCCGAAGCGGGCACAACGGCGATTCCGGTAGTCAGGCCACTTGCCCGGAACCAGTCCAGGCAGCGATCGAAGGCGGAACCATCAGCCGTCCCCGGGGTCCATGCTGAGCGGTAGCCGAGCTCAGCCGCCAGACGGACGCAGTCCAGCTCGTTCTCCCGGCTCAGGCCCTGAGCGGGGTCAATGGCGAAGGCGTACTCCATCGGGACATTGTCGGCCAGGCGCGGGATAAGAGTCGGCTGCGCTGTCAGTCAGTCGGCGCTTGAGCGAGCGCTGCGACCAGTTGCTCTAGGGCGATGACGTACCCGCGTGGTCCGAATCCGGCCACGACTCCGAGGCAAGCTCCGGCGACTAGGTCCACGTGTCGAAACTCCTCCCGAGCCGCCGGATTGGAGAGGTGGACCTCGACGGCGGGGAGGCCCACCGCCAGCAGCGCGTCTCTAATGGCAACGCTGGTGTGGGAGTATCCACCCGGATTGATGACGATTCCAGATACCAGCGGTCGCGCCGCCTGAATTGCGTCGACCAATCCGCCCTCGGAGTTGGATTGGGCAGTGGTGACCTCGACCGCAAGGTCGGTGCCCCGATCAGTGAGCAGGCGGTCGATCTCGGCGAGGGTCGTGGTTCCGTAGATCTCCGGCTGGCGGGTGCCGAGCAGGTTGAGATTAGGCCCGTGCAATACCAGAACCCTCACAACGACATCCCGGCGACGCCGGTGGGCGTCTCCTCAGACTGGCCGCGCCGGGTCCCCAACTCGCTGAGCACCTCCCAAAGAGGTTCCAAAGCTATCTCGGGATCCAGCCCGGTAACCAGTACCGCTCCTCCGGGCGCTGGCACCACGAAGCTGGGAACCCCGGCCCGTCGCTTCTTGTCCAGCAGCAGGGCGGAGCGGATACGGTCACGGTCGAGCCAAGGCAGCGGCTCGAGGAGCCCGACGGCGCTTAGCGCCTGCCTCAGCTGAGCAGGAATCTCTGCGGGGCTCAAACGTAGGCTGCCACCTAGTTTGGCCGCCGCCAGAAGGCCGACCGCGACTGCCCGACCGTGGGGTATGGCGAAGTCACTCGCCGTCTCCACCCCGTGGGCGAAGGTGTGGCCCAGGTTGAGCGACTGGCGCACTCCCTGGTCATCCGGGTCGGCCCCGACATAGGCCGCCTTGATCCGTACCGCCTGCTCGATCATCCAGTCCAGGTGGCCGGGAAGAGCCGTGCCATCGCCGGGGGCCAGGGCCATTGCATCGAACATCAGCGGTGATGCCAAAACCGCGCTCTTGACCACCTCGGCAAGGCCGTCGCGGGCAACACGTGGAGGCAGGGTGGCCAGCACGGCGGGATCTGCGATGACCGCCTTTGGGTGGTGAAATGCCCCCACCGAGTTCTTCGCTCCGGCACGATCGATCGCCACCTTGCCTCCGATGGCGGCGTCGACCATGGCCAGGATGGTGGTTGGGATGGTGATCCAGGGGATACCCCGCAGCCAGGTGGCGGCGGCGAACCCGACGGTGTCCAGGCTGGCTCCGCCGCCAACGGCGACGATGAGGTCACCGCGGTCGATGGCCAGCTCCTGGAAGCGATCCCAGAGATCGCTCACCGCCTGCAATCGCTTGGACTGCTCTCCCGAACCAACGGACACCTCAACCACATCGCGTCCCTCTGCTCGCAACTGCTGGGCGACCAGGGCTCCGGCACTGTCGGCGACCGCCTGGTCGGAGACGACGACCACCCGCGCCACCCGAGCTAGCTGGAGCGAAAGTAGCTCCTCGATTTGACCCAGGCAGCTCTCCCCCACGAACACTGGATAAGAACCTTGGGGGCCTTGCACGGTCAGATTGCTGGTCTTGCGCTCGACCTGGCTCAGATACCTGTCCGCAATCAAGGCAGCCACTTCAGCTACCGCCTTACCGCAGGTGTCCAGCGATGGGCCAAAGGCGGCGTAGGCCGGGCCACGTTCGGTCAGAAGTTCGCCGATCCGCTGGGTCGGTGCGTCGGCCAGAAGGGGCCGGGAAGAAGCATCCCCGAGCCGGCGCTCGATCTCGTCGGGGGCAGCCGTCAGGACCAGCGTGACGGCGGCCTCCCCTAGCCGGGCCAAATCAGGTTGGAGGACCGCGCCTCCACCTACCGCGATCACCGTCCCCGACAGTCGGATGGCGCCTCGGAGCAGCTCGGCTTCAACTTCCCGGAACCTCGCCTCGCCCAGAGTCCGAAAGGCATCAGGAATCGCAAGGCCCAAGCGCCTAGCGGCCACCTGATCAAGATCCAAAAAAGGGAGGGCAAGCCGCGCCGCCGCCTGGGCCCCTGCCGAGGTCTTGCCGGTGGCACTGAAGCCGGCCAGGACTAGATTGGGCCTGCCTGGGGCCAATTCCGGGGCCGGCAGGCGATCTTCGCTCAATCTGTCACCGCAGCACCGGGGCTGGAAGTCGCCTGGCGAAAGGCGGCCAGGTCGAGATCCAAGCGATCCCCCCCAAAGCGCTCGATCAGGGTCTGGGCCAAGACCCAGGCCAGCATGGCCTCGCCCACCACCGCCGCCGCGGGGACAGCACAAATGTCGGAGCGGACGTAAGGCGGATCAGCCGCGGCGCCGGTGCGGAAATCGACCGACCGGGCAGGCGCTCGGGTCGAGGAGAGTGGTTTCATCGCGGCCCGAAGCACGACCGGCTGGCCGTTACTCATTCCGCCCTCGATCCCGCCGGCGAAGTTGGAACTGCGGGAGAGTTGCTTGGGTGAACCGAGGATGGGGTCTTGCCCGTCGGTTCCGGAGCGAGTCGCCAAGTCGAACGCCGGGCCGATCTCAACCCCCTTGACGGCGGGGATTGAACAGATGGCCTGTGCCACGCGGCCGTCGAGACGGAGATCCCAGTGGGTGTAGGAGCCCAGTCCGATGGGAACGCCGGTGGCGAAGGCGACGAAGGTTCCGCCCAGGGTCTGACGATCATCCTTGGCTCGGTCAATCGCGGCGACCATACTGTCGGATACGGCTGGCTCCGGGCACCGGACGGGGTCCGTCTCCGCCGCCGTCGCCATCTGCCTTAGTGAATTCGGGGTCGACCGGCCGAGGTCAAGGGCCATCTGCACGTTGCCGATCCCGACCACAAAGCAGCCCAGGCCGATCCCGAATTCCTTTAAGAGAGGGTGGATCACGGCGGCGGCGGCCACCCGAGCCGCCGTCTCGCGGGCACTGGCCCGCTCCCGCACGACCCGGAAGTCGGCGTGGCCGTGCTTTGCCGCCCCAGCCAGATCGGCATGCCCGGGGCGAGGGGTGGTCAGAGGAACTGGGTCGGTGGGCTGATTGGCGAAGTCGCGATTGACGATGCGTAGAGCCAGCGGGGCCCCCGTCGTCCGCGATCCCGCCACGCCGCTGACGATCTCAGCGTGATCCCGTTCGATCTTGGTGGAGCGAGCTCCGCGTCCGTAGCCTCCACGGCGGCGCTCCAGCTGCCCGTCGATCTCCTCGGCGTCCACTGGTACGCCCGCTGGAACTCCCTCCACGATCAGCACCAGTTCAGGTCCGTGCGACTCACCGGCAGTCAGCAGGCGCAAGGTCACGCGAACACCTCCATAGCTCGCTGGGCCGCCCGGCGCATCTCTGGGATCGGTGGCTCGATCCCGGTCCAGGCCTGGAAGGAGAGTGCCCCTTGCTCGACCAGCATCTCGAGCCCGTCGACCAACCGGCACCCCTCGGCGCGGGCGCGACGCCCCAAGGGAGTCGCTCGAGGCCAGTAGACGAGGTCGAAAACTACCAGATCGGGGCTGAGCGGGACACAGTCGGGGATCGGCGAAAGTTGGGGATAGCGGACGCCTCCCAGCAGGGTGGCGTTGACCAGCAGCCCTGCCCCCACCAGGGATTGCGCTGTCACTTCCGGACCATCGCCCCGAAACGACACTTTTCCCGCTCCGACCTGGCCCAGTTCTCTCTCTAGCTTCCGGCCCTGGCCCTGATTGCGACCCACGATCAGGACCTCAGTCCCCTCCTCGAGCAGGGCCGCTGCCACAGCCCTCGCCGCCCCTCCGGTCCCCATCAATACCGCCCGCCCGGGCAGGCCACCTCCGCCAAGTCGAAGGGCGGCAAGGAAGCCGGCCCCGTCGGTGGAGTCGCCAAATGACCCCTCGGTGCCGAATGTCACGGTGTTGACGGAGGCACAGAGCTGGGCCGTCGGGCTGAGCGAGTCGGCCAGGCGCGCCGCCGTCTGCTTGTGGGGACTGGTGACGTTGATGCCCAGGAATCTTTGCGCCAGGTCGGGCCACAACTGCTCCAGGTCACCCTCCGGGACTGGGACCAAGCGGTACTGCCAGTCCAGGTCGAGGGCGGCAAAGGCCGCGCTCTGAATCGCCGGCGAGAGGCTGTGGGAAACCGGATCGCCCACCAGCGCCACCTCCACCATCAGCTGATTCCCGCCAGAATCCGCTGGAATCCGGGGAAGGAGTCGGCGACGAACTCCCCGCCCTGCACCTCCACCGAGCCCTCGCTGACCAGCCGCGCCAGGCTGAAAGTCATCGCCAAGCGGTGGTCCAAGAGGGCGTCGCAGCGGCAACCTTTGAGTCGGCTTGGACCGCGCACCAGGAAACCGTCCGGCAACTCCTCTGCATCCCCCCCCAGGGCACGCAGACCAGCGACCAGGCCGGCGATCCGGTCGCTTTCCTTGAACCGGAGTTCGCTCGCCCCGCGCACCTCGCTCGTGCCCTCCGCCGTGGTCGCAAGCAGGCCTAGCAAGGGCAGCTCGTCGATCAGGTGGGGAACCTCAGCCGCGGCGATCTGGAATGCCTGCAGAGGAGCCCAGCCGACGCGGATGTCGGCAACCGGTTCCGGAGAGGCCAACTGCCCATGTGGCTCGATCTCGACTGCTCCTCCCATCCGTCGAAGCACTGCAAAGAAACCGATCCTTCCCGGATTGACCGAGACCTCCTCCAGCACCACCTGGGAACCCGGGACGAGAGCGGCGGCGGCGGCCAGTACCGCGGCCGAGGAGGCATCGCCCGGCACGCGCAGATCGAGGGGCTCCAGCCCTCCCGGATTCAGGACAACCGACCTCACGCCATCCTCCTCTCTAACCACCAGCTGGGCGCCCATAGCCTGGAGCAGGCGCTCGGTGTGGTCGCGAGTGGGGATAGGCTCGCGGACGGTGGTAGTCGAGCTGGCCCGCAGTCCGGCCAGGAGGACCGCCGACTTCACCTGGGCACTGGCCTGGCCTGGGGTGAAGTCGATCCCGACCAAGGCACCGCCACGAAGCTCGAGAGGGGGACGTCCCCCGGGAGCGGTGGCGACCTCAGCACCCATCTGCCGGAGAGGGGCGGCGATCCGCTCCATGGGGCGTCGCAGCAACTGGGGATCGCCGGACAGCCGGGCGGTGAAGGGTAGGCCAGCGAGGAGGCCCGCACCAAGTCGCATGGTCGTCCCCGAGCGCCGGCAGTCGAGCGCCCGCGGGAATTCCCGAGCCGCCGGATTGACCTCCAGACCGGTGACCTCGACAACTCCCCTCTTCTCCTCAACCCGGCATCCCAAGGAACGCACCAGCTCGACGGTCGCCTGGCAGTCACCAGCCGGGGAGAAGTTCTCGATCCGCGAGATTCCCGGGCTGCAGGCCGCCAGCAGGGCGGCCCGGTGGGAGATCGCCTTGTCGCTGGGCACCTGGCAGCGACCGGACAAAGGTCGCTGGCCGCGCGAGATCACGGCGGTCATAGGTCCTCCAGAAGGCCGGCCCGCACCTGGCGGGCGCGAGCCAGCTCCACTTCGAGAGCGTCGGCTCCAGCGGCCAGGGCGCGAGTCAGGCGATCAAGCTCGGCGCGAAAGTCTGCCAATGCAGCCTCCAGGGGTCCTCGGTTGGCGCTGGCGAACTCGGCCACCATCCGGGGATCGCTGGCCGCCAGACGGGTTACGCCGCGTAAGCCCGGGCCGATCAGATCCCGAAGCAGAGGTCGCTCCTCCGCGCTGACACCGAGCGAAGCCGCACAGGCGCTCGCCACCAGGTGGGGCAGGTGACTGGTCCTGGCCACCAGCCGATCGTGATCTGAGGCGATCATGGTCAGGGGTCGGGCGGCACACGCCGTGGCCAGGGAGACGCCGCGGGCCATTGCCTCTTCATCCTCGCGGCAGGGACAGAGCACAAATGTCGCTCCCCGGAGAGCCTCTGACGCGGCACCGGCCGGTCCCGGGATCTCGCTGCCGGCCAGGGGGTGACCGCCGATGGCGTGGACTCCCTCGGGCACCAGCTGCGCCATCGCCTCGACCACGGCGACCTTGGCGCTGCCGGTGTCCACCAAAGTCGTCCCGGGCCGGAGCTGACGACCGAACTGCCTAAGCCAGCTCAGAATCTCGCTGACCGGCATCGCCAGCACCACTGTTGCTGCCTCGAGGACGCAGTCCGGGGATGCCAGAACCCGGTCGCCGGCGCCAAGGGCGAGCGACTCCGCGGCCACGTCGGGCTCTGAGTCGAAGAGGGAGACGGAGGTCACTCCGAAGGCGGAGTCGGCGCGACGCAGAGCCAGGCCCAATGTCGTACCCACCTGCCCGGCGCCGACGATGGCTGTCTTGCCGATGGTGGTCACGTGATCTGCCGGCCCACGGCCTCGGCCACTTTGCGGGCCGCCTCCATCATCCCCGCGAACGCCTTGGGATTGAGCGACTGGGCCCCGTCGGAGAGCGCCTCGCTGGGATTGGGGTGAACTTCGACCAGGAGGCCGTCGGCACCCGCTGCAACTGCTGCCAGACCGATGGCCCGAACGTACTCATGGCGCCCGGCAGCGTGGCTGGGATCGACCACCACGGGGAGGGAGGTCAATCGCTTGAGCACCGGGACCGCCGTGATGTCCAGGCTGAAGCGCACCATGGGCTCAAAGCTGCGGATCCCGCGCTCGCAGAGAGCAACCTGGAGGTTCCCGCCCGCCAGGATGTACTCGGCCGCCTGGAGCCACTCTTCCAAGGTGGATGACATGCCGCGCTTGAGCAGCACCGGTCGATCGACCTGCGAACAGGCCTGCAGCAGTCGATAGTTCTGCATGTTGCGGGCCCCGATCTGGAGAACGTCGGCGTGCCTGGCCACCAGCTCGACGTCCTCCGGGGCGAGCACCTCGGTGACCACCGCCAGCCCGAGATCATCGGCCACGGAGCGGAGCATCTTGAGCCCATCTCCGCCCAGGCCCTGGAAGGCATAGGGCGACGTTCGTGGTTTGAAGGCGCCGCCGCGGAGCACCTTGACTCCCTGGGCCGCCACCGCCTCGGCAGCAGCCTGGAGCTGACTGCGGCTCTCCACCGCACATGGCCCGGCCATAACCAAAACCTCGTTTCCCCCCAAACGGGCCCCTCCGGGTAGGTCGATCACTCGGTCGTCAGGGTGGAAATCCCGGCTGGCCAGGGGATAGTCGTGCAGGATCCGCACCACCCGCTCGACCCCTTCTAGGAGACCGAGCGCGTCGAGGTCCTCCCCAGTTTCGTGACCGACCACGCCGAGGACCGTGCGCTCGGTTCCGTGGTTGACCTGGGCCGAGAAACCGAGTGCCCGGATGCGGGCCACCACGGCCTGCACCTGTGCCTTGGTGGCGTGCGCCTGCATTACGATCATGGCCGGGGGCTGCCTGGTGCAACAAGGTCGGGACGGAGCAACTCGGCACCGCCCAGATAGGCGTGGACGATCTGGTCCTGGGTCCGAGTGGTGTTGAGCAGAACCAGCACTCGGAGACAGCGCGCCACCCGATCGTCCCCGCCGTGCTCGCGGACCACCAGCAAGGGGACGCTCTGGAAGCCTACTGCCCGGGCGGCGGCGGCCGGATTGATCCCCCCTAGGTCATCGGGCACAGTGAAGATCACCGCCGCGATATCGACGGAGCGGGCATTGTTGTGCGCCAGAATCTGGGCCAGCAATTCAGCGACCGCTACCTGTAGTTCGGGTTCGCCGCCGCCCTCGACGCTGGTGGCGCCGCGCACGCCACGACAGGCGCTGACCATCGGCGTGTCGCTCGGATATGGCCGCTCTTCGGGCCTTTGCTCGTCCATATGCAGTCCTCGATCTCCTCTTTCATGCTGCAGAGCGGGACCGGGGCTGAACCAAAAAAGGCGCGGAGCCCGCTCCACGCCTTCCGTTTCTCGCCGCGACCGGGGCACTACCCCGGTGAGCCGCCCACGGAAGGCGTGGCTGGGTTCACGTATCGATACGCAAACAAGCTCTGTCCTCCGTGGCTCCTGGGATCGGCAGTCGTGCGGCTCATGTGACCATGCATGTTGCAGCCTTGCCTGCCATCTGTCAACTCGACCAGCCCCAACCATCAGGCCGGCACTCCCGCCAGGGCGAGAAAATTGGCCATCAGGAGAGGGCCTTCGGGAGTAAGAATCGACTCCGGGTGAAACTGCACGCCGAAGCGCGGTAGCGATCTGTGCGCCAGACCCATCACCAGACCGTCCGGGGTCTCGGCGGTCACGGTGAGCTCGTCCGGAAGGCTTTGCCGTTCCACCACCAGAGAGTGGTAGCGACCGCCGTCGAAAGGCGAAGGCAATCCGGAGAACAGACCGCGGCCGTCGTGCAGGATGGGGCTGGTCTTGCCATGCACCGGCTGGGGCGCCCGGATTACCCGGGCGCCCAGGGCCGAGGCCAGGGCCTGGTGGCCCAGACAGACTCCCAAAAGTGGTGTGGAGGCGGGCAGGACCCGGACCAGCTCCTCGAAGCACCCGGCACTCTCCGGCCGACCCGGCCCCGGCGAGAGGATCACGGCAGCGGGATTGAGGGCCACCAGATCGACGGCTGAAGTACCCTCGGACGGCACCACCTGGACCGTCTGATTCATGGCCGCCACGACCTGGACCAGGTTGTAAACGAAGGAGTCTTGGTGGTCGACGACCACGATCACTCCGGGTCCGCCATACCTGTGCTCTGGATGGCGGCCAGGATGGCCGACGCCTTGGCCTCGGTCTCGGCGAGCTCCGTCATCGGGTCGGAATCGCTGACTATCCCGGCTCCGGCCTGAACATGAACCTGCCCACCGGTGACCACCGCCGTCCGGATGGTGATGCAGAACTCCAGGTCGCCGTAGAAGGTGAGATAGCCGCAAGCGCCGGCATACGGCCCCCGGGCCGTGGGTTCCTCTCGGGCGATGATCTCCATCGCTCGCCGTTTGGGCGCACCGGTCACGGTTCCCGCCGGGAAGACTGCGGCCAGGGCGTCGAGGGCGGTGCGCTCTGGGGCCAGCTCGCCGGCGACGTTGCTGACGATGTGCATCACCCGGGGAAAGCGCTGCACGTGGAGAAGCTCGGTGGGTACGACGGTGCCGGGACGGCAGACCTTGCCCAGATCGTTGCGGGCCAGATCGACCAGCATGGCGTGCTCGGCCAGCTCCTTGGGGTCGGTCAGCAGCTCCTGCTCCAGACTCTGGTCCTCCTTCTCATCCTCTCCACGGCGCCGGGTACCAGCTATCGGGCGAGTGGTCACATGGGGCCCCTGGACCTTGACCAGCGGCTCCGGCGAGGAACCGGCCAACTCGGCTCCGGGAACGCGGAGGAAGAACATCGCAGGCGAAGGATTGAGTCGGCGCAGGCGCTGATAGATGGCCAGTCCCCCCTCACGGGCAGGAGCAGAGAGGCGCCGGGACAGTACCGCCTGATAAATCTCGCCGGCAGCGATGTCCTCTTTGATGCGGCGGACTCCCGCCTGATACATCTCAACCGAGATGTTGGGCGCCACTGCCAGGGTCTGGCGGGCTGAGCTTGCCGGCTCTGGCGCTACCTCCGGCTCCTCCAGGAGCCGGCGCGCCAGCTCCTCCACAGCCGCCGCCCCCTGGTCATGGTCGGTCCCGGCCGGTAGGTGGGCCACCAAGACCAACATCTGGCGCTGGTGATCGAAGACCACCACCCGGTCGAGGACCATAAGGGTGATCGGCTCCACTGTTTGCCGGCCCCGCCCGGACGGATGGGCCAACCCCTCGAGTAGGCCCGCCGCCTCGTAGCTGAGCAGACCGGCGAGTCCCCCGGTCATGGTCGGTAGGTGGGGCAGCTGGGGCGCCCGCAGCTGGGCCGCCAGGCTGTTGAGAGTGGCTAGCACAGGGCCGCCCGGATCGCCGAAAACACCCTCCGCGACGGGCAGTGGCCGGCGCACCGAGTGCACCCGCACGCCGGCGCCGTCCGCCACCACCAGGGCGGCTGGGTCCGCGGCGACGATGGTGAATCCCACTGACTGACCGGAGAGGTCTAGCTCCTCGAGGAGAAGTCCGGGGCCGTCCCCCGCCAGTGCCTGAAAGGCTCGCACGGGGCGGAGATCCCCGATCGGCACCTCGGCCCAGAAGGGGACCAGAGGAAAGGCGCTCGCCGTGGTCGCGACAGTCTCGCGGTCGGTCAGGATTTCCAAAGGGGCCAGCATCACAACTCCATTGCAGACAAAAGAAAAAGCCCCGGAGGGTTCCGGGGCTTGGTGCTCGCTTGGCGGTCAGACGTTCAAACGCAGGCGGACACTTCACCCCCGACGGGCCAGTTCCACCACCAGACCACAACGCTCGTCTTGACCATAGGCCGCAGATTCTGCGGTAAGTCAGAGCTCTGCGTCAAGCTGGCCCTTGTCCTGGAGTCAGTCTGTTCGTTCTAGGCGGACTTGCGCAGGGCGCTTAGCCGGGGCCACAGGTATCACTCGGAGGGCAAGGAGCCCGCCTGGATTCCAGGCGCAAACAGACCGTTGAGGTCCAACCCGCCACGGCGGTGCGAGTGGGATTGACGCTGACCCCAGTCGTGGTCCAGAATCGCCGAACAGTGTCTAGCCGATTCGTCGATAGCTGGCGGTGGTACTGGCCCAACCAGGGTCCGGTACCGTCGCGCGTCTAGTCACCTAAGCGCCGGCAAGCACCGAGCCCTGGGCATTGCCCGGGGCTTTTTTCATTCCCGGAGGTATCGATCCGCATGGACCAGTCAGCGGCGTTGGAAGCGAGGCGCGCCGACCCTCGAGGGGAAGGCGCGCTCTCATTGCGCCGCCCTACCCGCCAAGCCTGATGGCCGCGTACCCCGACCTGCTGCGCCGGGTACTGAACGGCGGCAGCCTGTCCGCAGAGGAGAGCGCCGCCACCATGGGCGCCATCGTCGATGGCACGCTCAGCAGCGCCCAGGCGGCTGGGATCCTGGTCGGCCTGGCGGCGCGAGGCGAGACCATCGATGAGGTCATCGGCGCAGCCAGGGCAATGCGCCAACGGGCGCTGCGGGTCGAGCACGACCTGCCCCTGGTGATCGACATCGTGGGGACCGGCGGAGATGGAAGTCGCAGCATCAACATCTCCACCGCGGCGGCTTTGGTGGTGGCCGGTGCCGGGGTCCCGGTCGCCAAGCACGGCAACCGGGCCGCCTCCAGCGCCTGCGGCAGTGCCGATGTCCTGGAAGCGCTGGGCGTGCCCCTGAACAGTGACCCCTCCGAAGCAGCCGAACTGCTCACCCGGCATCGCATCGCATTCCTCTTCGCGCCCCGTTATCACCCGGCGTTCAAGGCGGCGGCAGCGGTACGGAGCGAGCTCGGCGTACGCACGATCTTCAACCTGCTCGGGCCGCTCTGCAACCCTGCCCGGGCACAACGGCAGCTGGTCGGGGTCTTCGGCGAGACCCAGGTTGACCTGGTAGCCGAGGCCCTGCAGGGACTGGGCGCCGAGGAGGGCGCGGTGGTCCACTCCGCCAGCGGCATGGACGAGGTGGCCGGGGAGGGCCCCACATCGGTGGCTCAGTTCAACAGACACGACATCCGGCGCTGGTCGCTCAACCCCGAGGAATACGGGATCCGGGCCTCCCTCGACGAACTCCGAGGCGGAGACCCAGCCACCAATGCCGCCCTGATCCTGGCGATCCTGCGCGGCGAGCCTTCTCCCCGAGCCGATGTGGTGGCTCTCAACGCTGCTCTGGCCCTGGTGGTGGCGGGGTCCGCTGAGGACGTCGAGGAGGGGCTGTCTCGGGCGCGGAGAAGCATCAGCGACGGTGCCGCGATGGCCGCCTTGGAGGCGCTGCGCGGTAGCCAGGTGTTCGAGGCAGGAATCCATGACTGACGCGCTCAGCTCGATCTATCGGGATCGGCAGCTCCGTCTCAAAGTGGAGATGGCCAGGCAATCCCTCGCGGATTTGGTCGATATGGCCGGCCGCCGAGGCGGCGAGAGGCGCTCACTGCGGGATGTGCTGCGCATGGGCCCGGTCCCGAGCGTGATCGCCGAAATCAAGCAGGCGTCCCCTTCCGCTGGGCTGATAGCCAGCGACTTCGACCCCGCGGCAATCGCCCGCCAGTACCAAGCGGCGGGAGCCGATGCCATCAGCGTGCTCACCGAAGAGGACTACTTCCAGGGCCACTTGCGGTATCTGCAGATGGTCCGCGATTGCACCAAATTGCCGATACTGCGCAAGGACTTTCTCACCTGCGCATACGAGGTCGTCCAGTCCGTCGCCTACGGCGCCGACGCCATCCTCGCCATCGTTGCCGGGCTGACGGATGGGCAACTCGCCGGACTCCTCGAGGCGGCCCAGCAATGGCACCTCGAGGTGCTTGTGGAAGTGCATTCACAACTGGAACTGCAGCGGGCTTTGGCACTCGGAGCCGACCTCATTGGCATCAATAATCGTGACCTCAAGACACTGCGGACCGACATCGGTGTCACCGCGGCGCTGGCAACACGGCTTCCCGCCGATGTCCAGGTCATAAGTGAGAGCGGCTTCGAGTCGGCCGCCGACATCGAGCGCATATACCGCCTGGGGATTCGATCGTTCCTGGTTGGCGAAGCCCTGATGCGCAGTACCGACAAGACAGCTTGGCTCAGCTCGGTGAAGGCGCTCGGCGTGGTAGAGGCCTAACCGTGGAGCGGCTCACTCCGGATCCGGACCAGATGTCCCAGCTCGGCGCCTCCCCGGCTGAGCTGGGCAGCGCTGACGCAAGTCCTCGCACCAGGATCAAGATCTGCGGCTGCACCAGTGCTTCCGACGTGGCCCTGGCAGCTGCTGCAGGAGCCGATGCGGTCGGCGTCATCTTTGCGCCAAGTCCCCGCCAGGTTTCCATCGAGCAGGCGCGCGTGGCACTGGCCGATGCCCCAGCTCAGCTATCCCTGGTGGGGGTGTTCGTCAATCCCTCGGTAGCGGACTTGGAGCGGGCCGTTGCGGCAATTCCTCGCTTGATTCCGCAGTTTTCGGGCTCCGAGTCAGCCCAGCTCTGCCGCCATCTGGGCCGTCCCTTTATCAGGGTCTTCCCGATTCCCAGCGAGGAACCGGACGGCGACGATACCCTGGCGGCCCACGTCGCCGAGTATCCCGATGCGCTCCCCGTCTTTGAGACCGCCTCCCGTCAGGGTGGGGGTTCGGGGCGCACCTTCCACTGGTCCCGGGTGCAACGGCTGAGTGCCCAGCGTAGAGTCGTGATCAGTGGCGGTCTGAGTCCCGCCAATGTCGCCCAGTGTGTCGAGCAAGTGCGTCCCTATGGGGTCGACGTGCGCTCGGGGGTGGAGACGGAGGACCTCAAGGACCCCAGCAAACTTGCGGCCTTTATAAGCGCCGCAAGGAGTAGTGATGCAGCCACCTGACGGCCGCGGGTTCTTTGGTGAATTCGGAGGCCAGTACGTTCCGGAGGTCCTCTACCGCGCCGTGCAGGGACTCGAAGCGGCCCTTGACGAGGCTCTCGGGGACCCCGCTTTCTGGAAGGAGTATCACCAGGTTCTGCGCACCTATGTGGGGCGTCCGTCGCCCCTCTATCACGCCCGGCGCTTTCCGCTTGCTTCGGCCACCGTGCTCTTCAAGCGCGAGGACCTCAACCACACCGGAGCACACAAGGTCAACAACGCGGTAGGCCAGGGTCTACTCGCTCAGCGGATGGGGATGAGCCGACTGATCGCCGAGACCGGGGCCGGCCAACACGGCGTGGCCACGGCCACCATCGGGGCCAAGCTGGGCCTGCCCGTGGAGGTATTCATGGGCGAGCTGGACATTGAACGCCAAGCCATGAACGTCGCCACCATGCGGCTGCTGGGCGCGGTCATCCACCCCGTCGCCAGTGGCACCAGGACCCTCAAGGACGCCGTCAACGCCGCCATCCGGGAGTGGGCCACCCGCGCCGATGACACGTTCTACGTGATCGGCAGCGCCGTCGGTCCGCACCCCTACCCCTATATGGTCCGGGAGTTCCAGAAGGTGATCGGCAGCGAGGCCCGGGCGCAGTGCCTGGAGGAGTGGGATCGGCTTCCGACTGACGTCATCGCCTGCGTCGGCGGCGGCAGCAATGCGATCGGGATCTTCTCCGGATTCGTCGACGATGTCGGAGTCCAGCTCTGGGGCGCTGAGGCTGCTGGGAGGGGCAGCGGCAGTGGCGACAACGCCGCCTCGCTCTCCTTTGGATCGGTGGGCATCCTGCATGGTGCCAAGTCCTACCTGCTTCAGGACAGTGACGGCCAGGTGGTCGGTACCCACTCGGTCAGCGCCGGCCTCGACTACCCCGGAGTCGGCCCCGAGCACGCCGTCCTCAAGGAGAGCGGGCGGGCCACCTATCTAGCCGTCAGCGACGATGAGGCGGTGGCGGCCTTCCACCGCTGTGCGGAGAAGGAGGGCATCGTGCCCGCCCTGGAGAGCTCCCATGCTCTGGCTTTGGTGGACCGGGTCGCTCTGAGCAGCGGTCCCCAAGCGTTGATCATCGTAAACCTGAGCGGCAGGGGTGAGAAGGACATCGCGCAGGTCAGCCAACGTGAGCAAGGTCGGTTGAGTGAGTAGGACCCTGGCCGGCGAGCGCGTCAACGGGATGTTTGCCCAAGGTCGGTCAGGGCATCGGGCAGCCCTCATCGGCTACCTGGTCGGTGGCGATCCTGATCTGTCCACGAGTGAGCTGGTGATCCGCGCCATCGCTGAAGCCGGACTCGATCTCCTCGAGTTAGGCGTTCCCTATGGCGACCCCGTTGCCGACGGGCCAACCATCGCCGCGGCCGGACAGCGGGCTCTGACGGCGGGAATGACCCTGGAGCAGACATTTGAGCTCCTGGAGCGCGTCCAGGCGCTGTTGCCGGTCGTCCTCTTCACCTACTACAACCCTGTCTTTCGCTACGGGGTGGAGCGCTTTGCTGCCCGTGCCGCCGACGCCGGGGCCTGTGGGGTGATCATTCCCGACATCACCCTGGAGGAGATCGAGGAGGTGCGCGGTCCGCTCAGCGCGCGCAGCCTCGCGATCCCACTTCTGATCTCGCCCACCACGGCACCCGCCCGGGCCCGGCGCATCGCTGCTGCCAGCGAAGGATTTGTCTACGTGGTCTCGCGGATGGGGGTTACCGGCGCCGGCTCCGAGCCAGACCTGGGTTGGCTCAGAGACCAGGTCACCCGGTTGCGCCAGGGCACCGACAAGCCACTGGCGGTGGGCTTCGGAATCAGCACCCCGGAGCAGGTCGGTGCAGTCTCGGGCTGGAGCGACGCGGTCATCGTGGGCAGCGGCCTGGTGGCGTCGTATGCAGGCAGCGTCGGCGAGCTGGCCGCGCAGCAGGCGGGGAGCTATGTCGCGTCGTTGGCGGCAGCTCGAGATGGCTCCGCCTGACCCGCCGGCGAAACTTTCCAGACCGGCCCAGGGCGGCTCGTCAGTCGGGGAGAGTTCCGGTTAGCGAGGAGATCCGGAGTAGCTCGCGGACGTCTACCCGGCGGGGCGCCAGCTTGAGCAGCTGGCGGTAGACGGAGATAGCGTCGGCGTCGGCTCCCCGAGCTCGGAGAAGGCGGGCTACAAACTCCAGCCACACCGGTGCCATGACCGCATCCCGGCGCTCGACCGAGAGGGTGCAGAGCTCCCAGCAGGCGCGATCGCATGGTGGCGAGGCGAGTACCGCGGCGCTGAAGCAGAGCACTGCCAGGTCGAGCAGGTTGGCCGAGTGGATGGCGTCCCCGACGTCACAGACCAGGTCGGCGGCGTCGTCCCCTCGCTGAGCAGAAGCGAGCTGCACCGCGGTCGCGGCCGCGTTCTCGAGCTCCCCGGCCTCTAGTAGCGCCTGGATCTGGCCCGCCGGGTCTGTCCCCTCCGCCAGAGGTAGCGTCTCCCGGGTGGCCGCGAGAGCACGGCGCGCAGTGCTCTTGGCGGGAATTGCCTCCTGCTGGCTCTTAGCGGCGGCAACAATTTCCTCCAGGAGAGCCGGCAACTCTGCCTCACGAGCCGCCAGCTTCCGTTCCCGCTCGGTGCTGACGCGGGGGGACAAGCGCACCGTCCAGCCGCTGTGGCGGCCCAGGTCTGGCCGCCACTGCCCAACCGCCAGCTGGCCGCCGGGACGGGGGGTCTCCGCGGCTGTAGCCGGGACCTGGGGCTGCGCTTGCGGCGAGGGTTTGGGCCCGGGCGTCGCGCCAGGCGCGTCGCCGGACTCCTCGGTGCGGGCGGCAGGATCGAATCCCCAGAGTGGCGCCTCCTCATCTCTCAGGTCGCGAAGGGCCGGACTGGGAGTGGGAGCCGGGGAAGGCGTGAGAGCCGGAGCCGGTGGCGCCGGTGGCTTGGACGCTGCAGGCTTCGGGTCGACAGCGGGCGCGGCCGGAACTGGCTTCGAGGGAGGTGCCGCCTGGTTGGGAACCTTTGCTGCGGCGGGCGCCAAAGGCTGGACCTTGGGCGCCGGAGTTGCCACGGGCTTGGCCTCGGGAGGCGGCGGGGCCGGAGTCGGTGCTGGGGCCGATTCGGCTCGCGTGCCATCGCTTGCTGCCGGAGATGGCGGCGCTGCCACCACAGGTGGAGTCTGACTTGGTGCGGCAGCCGGCCACGCTGCGGGCGCCGGCTCAGGCGTTACCACCTTGCCGGGAGCCGGAGCAACACCATTCTTGACTCGGGCAGGCCTGACCGGATCGCGAGGTTCGAGTGGCGCCGACTCGACAGCTGGCGGCTCAGGCGGTACCGGCGGCGAGGGCGGAACGACCGGTGGGGCGACCGAAGAAGTGGCGGCTTCCCCGGAGACATTCGGCTCTTCCTCCTTCGGTGCTGGCGGGGCGGACACGCTCGGCGGCTCGGGGGGGGCGATCGCGGCCAGAGCCAGGCCCAACTCGCGAATCTCGTCTTGAGTGGCCTGAAGGAGCAGGAACTCGTACATCGCCCGCCCCATCCGACGTGAGAGGGCAGCCGCCTGGTCGGGGAGGCCCGCATCCGCTACCCGGGCCACCACCGACTCCGAGACCTTGGTCAGGGTCTGCTCACGGAGGTCAGACACGGCCAGCGCTGCCAGTTCCTGCTCGATGACGCCAGGCAACTCGGGGACGCCGGGGGCCAGTTCCCGAGCAACATGCTCCCAAGTCTGTCGCAGATCGGCCAGTCCCTGGCTCAGGGCCTGGCTGTCCTGCTGCGCGCTGGTTTCCTCGGCCATCCCGCCGTGCAGTGTGCCACCCGAGGCCGCCGCAGCGCGTAGCGCGTAATCAACGAAACCGTGACGCCGAGGCGCTCCCCGCCGACTACGATGGAAGTCCTTGACTGTTCCTGCATCCGCCGTTGTGCTTTCCCGACGCAGCCCCTGGCTGGGCGCGATCGAAGAGTGGCTCTGGCAGAAGCCGTCCTTTCGGATGGTCCCCGATCTCAAGCTGCCTCTGGCACCGACGGGCGTGCCGGTAGCGGCGCCGCCAGGGGCGCTGCGAGTTGGCTTTGCGGGGTTTCCCTCCGACTACAGCCTGGCAATGCTCCTTGGTCTCATCGACTGTGGGGTCGAATTGGCCGGGTTGGCGACTAGCTTGGGCGCCAACCCGGCGATCTCCGGCGAGAACGCGCTCAGCCAGATCGCCGACCACATGGGGGTGCCCCTTCTGCGACTGGCCCGGATCAACGAATACGACTCCCTGGTCGCCTTGCGACGGCTGGAGGCCGATCTCTTCATGGTGGCCAGCTTCGATCAGATTCTCCGCGAGAAGGCTCTGGCGATACCCCGGTTGGGCTGGATCAACGTTCACCCCTCGTTGCTGCCCAAGTACCGAGGCCCGGAGCCGCTCTACTGGGCCATCGTCAACGACGAGAAGGAGACGGGGATCAGCTTTCAGCGTGTGATGCGAGGCATCGACGCCGGTCCTCTTCTGCTTCAGCGGCAAGAGCCGATCCGCCCCGACGACGACTCCGGCACCCTGGCTCGCCGCCTCAGCCAACTGGGGGCCGAGTCGACCCGGGAAGCGGTGGAGCTGGCCCAATCGGGAGCCGGCGGCTCTCCCCTCGACCTGGCCCAGGGGTCCTACTTCACGTCAATCGGGCACCGCCGCATCGACCAGTCCGAGTCGGCGGCGCTGGCAGATCGAATGGTCCGCGCCGGCAATCCCAACATGCTGGCCGCCACCCAGTGCGGCGGACGGCTCTGCTACGTCGTGAAAGTTCGCCGAATTCCCGCCTCCGACCCCTCGCCGGGGCCCCGCCTCCACTTCCCTGACGGCGACCTCCTCCTGGAACAGACCGTGGATCGCTGCGGCTGCCATCACGGCCAACCGGTGGGCACCTGTCCGCACGACGAGTAGCCAGCACCCAAGGAAGCGCGGGCGGATCTGCGAGTTAGGATCGCCCCAGTGGTGTCGTCTACCCGATTGGGACGTTCCGACCAGCACAACCTGGTCCTGACCAAACTGGAGCGCAACTCCAGTGCCGTCGTCGAGGACAGCGTGGCCCGCGAGGAAGCGCTCCAACTGCTCGTCGACGGACGCCCACTGGCGATCTTGCTCCGCACCCCCGGCTGCGACGTGGAGCTGGCCCTCGGTCTCCTCCACGCTGAGGGCGTGATCCAGGGCCGAGAGGATGTGACCGGCCTGCGCATCGCTCCCAGCGGCCAGGTTGAGCTGGAGGGGATTCCGGTGCCCGTGGAGCTGGACGTGGAGACGGAGAACCTGGTCGACGTACAACTCCGATCCCCGCTTCCCGAGGGCTCTTTGGGCTGGCAGCGCGCTCTCCCCTCCTCCAGCGCCTGCGGGATCTGCGGCGCCGCCACTCTGGAGGCGCTGCACGCGGTCCAAGCCAACGTGGGGGGTCGGGCGACCTGGTCCGCCGGCGATCTCTACGCGCTCCCCGAGTTGCTTCTGGAAGCGCAGCGCGTCTTCCACTCCACCGGAGGCCTGCACGCGGCTGGCCTGATGAGGAAGAAGGGTCAGCCTCTAGACGTTGCCGAGGACGTGGGCCGGCATAACGCGGTGGACAAGCTGGTGGGGCGAGCGCTGCTCCGCCGTCAGCTGCCCCTGACCGACGCGCTGCTGGTGGTGAGCGGACGGGCCGGATTCGAAATTGTTCAAAAGGCGGCCGCCGCCGGGATCGGCTTGCTGGCATCAGTCTCGGCGCCCTCTTCGCTGGCCGTCCAGGCCGCCGAGACCACCGGAGTCACACTGGTCGGCTTTCTCAGGGGTGAGCGCTGCAACGTCTACACCCACCCGGAGCGCCTGGAGGTCGACCCTGAGCGGCCCACCCTCCTCCCCTGAGGCCAAACGGCTCACCAACCAAGAACGGCTGGGACTGCTGATCCTGGCCGGTGGTCGCAGTGTCCGGATGGGCCGGGACAAGCCTGGGCTACCCTTTCCCGGGCCGGACGACGACCCTCTGGTCTGCCGCATTGCCGCGGCGGTTGCATCGGTGGCTGGGCCGCCTACCATCGCCGGCCCGCTCGACTACGGCACGGGTTGGCGCCGAGTCAGCGATCAAGCCGGCCTCACCGGACCGGTTGCCGGCCTGATCGCGGGTCTGGCCGCCAGCCCCGACCCCCTGGTACTCGTGCTGGGCGCGGACCTCCCCTTCCCCTCGCCGGTCTTGGCTCGAGGTCTGTCCGATCTGGCTCAGCGCCACCCCGAGGCTCAGGCGGTCATTCCCGAGCGAGGCGGGCGATTGGAGCCCCTCTTCGCGGTCTACCGCCGCGAGTGCCTGGCTGATCTTCTCGCCAGCGCGCGACAATTGAGCCGGCCCGAACGAGGGCCTTCGTTGCGCAGGACCCTGGAGCGGCTCCAGCTGCGACGCGTGGTGGAGTCGGAGTGGCGGATCTGGGATCCAGTAGGCGACTCGTTTGTGAACTGCAACACCCCCGACGAACTGGCGGCGGCGGCGGCTCGGGTGCAGGCCCGGCCGGACCAAGGAGGGATTCGGTGAACGAGTGGTTTGACAGATACCTGAAGGCGCTGGGAGCCGCCGATGCCGTTCTTCGTCGGGAGGAGGCCAAGCTGGTCTTGGACCTGGCGGCGGAGTCGGCCCACGTGTCAGGCGCTCGCCAATACGCGCCCCTGGCCGCCTATCTGGCCGGTCGCGCCGCTGCCGGGCAGTCCCGGGAGGGGCGCCTCAAGGTTCTCCAGGGAGCGATCGCCGCCGCCACCAAGGCTGGGCCGGCCGGAGGCGATCTAGGCCTGGAACTGGATGCGTAGGCGGCCGCTTGTCGCCGTCTGACTTAGAGCGGTATCACCTCGACCACAGTTCCCGGCTCCAGTCGGGAACCCTTGGCGGGTAGGGCGAGCAGGGCGTCGGCCCGGGCCAGCGACAGGGTGGCTCCGCTGCTCTGAGTACCTGGGAGGCGGACACCGGGAAGCCGACCTGGGCGGGGCCGCAACTGGGCCCGGTGGAAGGTCTCCAGACCTTCCGGCTTCTCGACCGCATCCAGGAGCTCGGCGAAGCCGGTCGGAGGTGCGGTCTTGTTGGCACCCTGCATCGCCAACAGCAAGGGGGCGCCAAAAAGAATGAAGGTGACCGTCGCGGAGACGGGATTGCCAGGCAGTCCCAAGAAGAGGGCACCCTCGAGCTCGCCAAACGCGATGGGGCGACCTGGACGCATGGCGACCCGCCAGAGCCAGAGTCTTCCCCGCTTCTCCAATGTGGTCCGGACATGATCGTGGTCACCGACGCTGACCCCTCCCACGGTGACCAGGACATCGCAGGCGGCAGCCGCCTCCAGCAGTGCCCGTTCCAGGGACTCCGGATCGTCGCCGACTCGAAGCCTTTGCACCACTTCGCCACCGGCACCCGCGATCAGTGCCTCCAGGGCGGGTCCGCCGGTGTCATAGATCTGCCCCGGTCCCAAGTTGGTCCCCGCGGGCCTGATCTCATCCCCGGTCGTGATGATGGCCACCCGGGGGCGCCGGGAGACGGCAATGGTCAGGCGCCCGGCGGCTGCCAATGGAGCCAGATCACTCGCTCGAACCCGGTGGCCGGCGGGTAGGATCCGATCTCCCGGCTCGAGGTCCTCTCCCGCCTTGCGGACCGCGTTGCCGCGGCGGGGACGCTCCCTGATCAGGACGTGGGTCCCGCCCCGATCGGTCCACTCGTAGGGAACCACGGTGTCGGCCCCGACGGGCAGGGGAGCCCCGGTCATGACCTTGGCACAGCTGCCAGCTTCGATCGAGATCCTCCCAGGGGCCATCCCAGCCGCCATCTCTCCCACCACCGGAAGCCGTAGCGGGACTCGGCGGACGTCGCCGGCCCGGACCGCGTAGCCATCCATGGCGCTGTTGTCCCAGGGTGGCAGCAGCACCTCTGCCACCACGTCGGCAGCCAGCACCCGACCCGCCAGCCGCCCGTCCAAGCCCATCTCCTCAGGACCCAGCCTGGGCGCGTGGGCCAGCATCTCCCCGCGGGCTCGGCGCACCGATAGCGGCGCCTTCTGCGATTTGGCTGGGTGCGACTCAGCGCGGGGGGTCAGAGGTTGCCGCGCGCCTCTTGCTCGCGCTCGATCGCTTGGAAAAGAGCTTGGAAGTTGCCCTTGCCAAAGCCCCGGCACCCCTTGCGCTGGATCACCTCGAAGAAGAGGGTGGGGCGGTCCTCCACCGGGCGGGTGAAGATCTGGAGCAGGTAACCGTGCTCGTCCCGGTCGACCAGGATGTTGAGCTGGCGCAGCCGCTCCAAGTCTTCGTCGATGGGACCCACCCGCTCGGGCAGGGTTTCGTAGTAACTGTCGGGAGCCCGCAGGAACTCAGCGCCCTGACGGTGCAGCCAGTCCACGCTCGCCACGATGTCCTCACTGTGCAGGGCGATGTGCTGCACCCCAGGGCCGTGGTAGTAGTCGAGGTACTCGTCGATCTGCGACCGACGCAGGCCCTTGGCGGGCTCGTTTATGGGGAAGGTGACCCTCCCCTCCCTGCCGCCGCGGACCACCTTGCTGCGCAGCGCCGAGTACTGGGTGGCGATGTCGCTCTCGTCGAATTCCTGGAAAACATCGAAACCGAAGACGCGGTTGTACCAGCTCACCCACTCGTCCATGCGAGTCAGTTCGACATTGCAGACGCAGTGGTCGACCGACTGCAGTCCCGCGCCTGTTCCGCTCTTGAACTCGTCTCGGTACCCGGGCAGGAATGTGCCGCCGTACTCAGCCCGCTCGACGAAGGTGTGCACGGTGTCACCGAAGGTGCGCACCGTGGCCAGCCGCACCGCGCCCTTTTGGTCCTCCAGAACGTGGGGATCAGCCACCGGACGGGCGCCTCGGCTGACCGCATCCTGAAAAGCCGCGGTGGCGTCGTCAACGGTGAAGGCCAGGGTGCGCACACCGTCGCCGTGGAGTCGGACATGGTCGGCGATCTCCCCCTCCGGGGTGAGCGGCGCCGTCATCACCAGGGTGACGTCGCCCTGACGGAGGACGTAGGAGGCGCGGTCGCGCACCCCGGTTTCAGGACCGGAGTAGGCGACCACGTCGAAACCGAAGGCGCTCCGATAGAAGTGGGCGGCCTGACGGGCATTGCCGACGAAGAACTCGATGTGATCCACGCCCTCCAGGGCGGTCTCACGGTACTCGGGGACCGCCACGTCGGTCTCGATCTCAGCGCTCATCGCTGGGCCCCAGATGGGAAAAGCTGCATGGCCGCCTCCTAAGCCGCCGGGTCTGATCCAGCAAGCGTAACGCTCCCTTGTCCAGGGCGAGTTCTCCTCCACCGGACGCGTACTCTGGCCCGGTGGGCTCCACCTCGGAAGGCGACCAGATCCGGTGGCGCGCCTGCATGCCGACCTCGGATGCGACCACCATCTCGCTGAGCTGTCCCTTGCAGCCGGGTCAGCCCTGGTTGGTGGGTCGCGCCCTCGACCTGCTGCGCCAGGAAGCCGGGGTCCAAGCCGGTCCGGAGGGAGAGCGCTATGCGGTGGGCGGGCGGAGAGGCGCACCTCTGATCCTTGGGGAACCTCTGCGCTGGAACGACCTGCCCCTGGTTGCCGAGGCATTAGAGCCGGAGGGCGGAGATGCCGGCGAGTTCACCCTGCGCCTGCCGCCCTGGTCGGAGCTGGCGGCGGGCATCTCCGAGTTCCAGCTCTGGAGCGTGGTCGACCACCTGGCGGCTGAGTTCCGAGCGGCCTGCGGAGTGATCTCCGACGGACGGGCGATCGGATACCCCGATCTAGGCCAACCCGAGCAGACCTGCCAGCGCCTCCAGCGATGGCACCTCGGAGTGCTGGTGCCTCACTCCTGGTTAGGCTACCTGCGCCAGGGTTCGACCGTGTATCAGGAGCTTGAGCGGAGTCACCTGGCCGTCGTCCTGGAGTGAGCCGGTCGCTCAGCGAACCCCTCGCAGGCCCTCCGCCTGGCGGCGCTTGGCGGCCGATGCCGAGATCAGCTCCAGGATGCAGCGATTGGCGTTCTGGGCGGTCAGCTCAGCCGGGTCCAGGGCCGGAGCCACCTCGACGACGTCCATAGCCACGACCTTGGTGTACAGGGCCACGTCGCGGATGGCCCTGAGCAGATCAGCCGGGTTCATGCCCCCTGGCTCTGGGGTGCCGGTGCCCGGGGCGAACCCCGGATCGAGGACGTCGATGTCCACCGAGAGATAGATGAACTCCGGTCCATCGAGCGCCTGGGCGATCGCCTGCCGGGCCACCTCGGCGATGCCGAGGCGCCAGACCTCATCCATCAAGTGCCAGCGCATCCCCTCCCCCTGCATCCAGTCGAACACCTGGCGGGGTGGCCAGTAGCCGCGCAGCCCCACCTGCACGAAGTTGGGTCCGGGAACCGCTCCCGACTCGACGAGACGGCGCATCGGGGTACCGTGCGAGAGTGGGTTGCCGAAGCTCTCCGGCGCGGTGTCGGCATGGGCGTCGAAGTGCACGATTCCGAGCCGGCCCCGCCCCACCACGTCAGCCACAGCGGTCGCCGAGGGCAGGGTCACCGAGTGGTCCCCTCCGATCACGATGGGGACGATCCCGCGGGACACCACCTCATGGACCCGCTCGCGGATGGCCTCATGCGACGGCTCCACCAGCCCCGGCTGGCAGACCGCGTCGCCAAAGTCGACGACGGTCAGATCCTCCAGTGGCGCCACCTCCAGGTCCAGGTGCCACTCCGAGGGCTGGTAGTTGGCTATCCGGACCGCTCGCGGGCCGAACCTGGCCCCCGGCCGATAGCTGGTGGAATCGTCCCAGGGGGCGCCCACGATCGCGAAGTCGGGCTTCCAGAGGTCCAGCTCCTCCGGCTCGCTTAGCTGGACCACCTTGGCGAACGAGGTCGGGCCCAAGTAGGACGCACCCTCCATCTGCCGCTGCAGGTAGGAGGGGATCGAGGGACGCTCCACGCTCAGGCACCCCCGCGGTCAGCTGGAAGCGCCCTGGAATCCGGTAGATCAGGGCAGGAAGACATCCGGCCCACCATTATCGAGGTCCCGGTCTCCTCGGCTCAGTCGGACTTCGTAGTCGGCTCCAGGCGTTCGACCCGGACCCGCCCTTCCAGTCCCAGATACACCACCATGATCCGTTCCAGGATCTGCTCGAAAGCGCTGGGGTCCCACCCGTCCACCAGCTCGCGCATCCGTTCCCGGTGCCGGGCCGCGATCTGGGCGACCACTCCCCAGCCCTGGTCGGTGAGACGCAGGACGATTCGACGCCGGTCCTCCTGCCAGGGTGTTCTGGCGATCAGGCCGGCCTCCAGCAGTGAGCGGCTCAGAACCGAGATGTGGGCGCGGCTGGAGGCCAGCTGCTCGACCAGTTCCTGCTCTTGGACCCCCTCCAAACCGGCGCCCCCCAAAACCAGGACGGCGTGGTAGCCGAGGGGGGTCAGGCCTGCCTCGGCGGCGGCAGCATCCAGCATCGTCAGCGCCCGGCGGAACAGGTAGCGGAGCTGGCTGCGGAAGGCGAGCTGCTCCAGCAGCTCCGGGCCAACTCCGGAGGGGAGTTCAGTAGGTGGCGACGGCGTTGGCTGGAGCACCCCGTTCAAACGCTTGACGCGTCCGGCTGGTCGATCGGCATACCGCAGCCGGCTCGGGTTTGATCGGGGGCTGAATGTGCACTCATGGGCGGGACAACGACAGCAGGATTGTAAGACCCTGGGTTCGGCGCTCCTGGCGCCCACAGCGACTGAAGGAGATCCCCTTGGCCGACCACCGACGACATCCCGCTATGACCACGCCAGCAGCTACCTCGGTGCAAGTGGCCTAGCTGGCGGCCGGCACGCTGCCGCCCGGCGGCATCAGCCCGATCCGGGATGGGTTGGCGTGGTCGTGCCTCCCATCAGCAGGTCGAAGCCGTCAGGCGAGTCGAGCATCCCGGGCGCACTGCCAGCGACCCCCTGCACCCCGTATTGCCAAACCGCCGCGCCGGTCGCCGGGTCAATCGCCAGCATGCGGTCATTGTGGTCATCGTTGAGCATGAATACGCCGCTGGGCAGCTGCTCGACCAGCGACGGGTGGTCCAGCTCTCCGGGGCCTGAGGTCACGTCATATCGGTAGGTGATGACCCCTTGATTGTTGAACTCCGCGATCTGGCCGGGACTGGTGTATCCGGCGATCAGGAACTGATCGGGTCCGAGTTGCTGCGGATCCGACGGGTAACTGAGGTTGATCTGAGCGCTCCACACCAGCGATCCGGAAGTGGTGTAGTCGCTGATCCAGGAACCATCGATCTCAGAAATCAGGATCGAGCCATCGGCGAGCGGGGTATCTCCATTGGGAGCCCCGAGGTAGTTCGGTGGCCGATGTGAGCAGGCGCGCGTGGTGCCGATCTGGCTCGCAATGGTTCCATCGGGGTTGATGATCAGGACTCGGCAATTAGCGATGTCCGCCACCGAGATCTGGCCGCTCTTGAGCTGGTAGGCATCGTCCGGGGTGTCCAGGTAGCCGGCGGCGTCGCCAGCCACCCCCGGGTGACCGTACGTCCACAGCACCTTGCCGGAGGGGTAGGCGATTTTGATGATCTCCTGGTAGTCCTCCATATTCATCACGATCGCGGTTCCGTGGTCAGCGAAGAATGCATCGTCGGGATAGACGAAGCCGCCGCTCGGGGCCGGGGCTGAAGCGCTGGGATAAGTCCAAATGACCTGGCTGCTGGAGTTCAGGAGTAGCAGTTGGTTGCTGCCGCTGTCGGCGATCAGCAGGTCCCCGCCGAAGTACGGCGACCCCGCCCCGGACTGACCTGCGAATCCGAAATTGGTGTTCGGAGTGAGGATCTGGACGGTGGTCACGGGACCCTGGGCATTCTCCCCCCCTACGATCCAGGCCCTGGTGCCCAGCACCGCTACCCCGGCGTGAGCCACCGGGGCGCGCAGGGTGCCAGCCACCAGGAGGCTTGCACTGGCGGGGTCGAAAGCCCAGATAGTGGAGATCGGCGCCGCGCCGGTGGCGACCGAGGTATCGCCGCCGGCGACGTACACGGTTCCCCCCACCAGCACGGCCACGGCTCCGGTGTCCGGCTCGGGCATTCTGCCGACCACCTGGGCTGTATGGCGGGCGGGTTCGATCACCTGAATTTGGTCGGCCGGCTGCCCATTGGAAGTCTGCCCACCAAAGACGTAGATGCGTCCGCCCAGCGACGCCACTGCCGGATACCTGACCGGTACCGGTAGGGTGGCCACCTGCTGGAACGAGCTGCCGTTGGAAGTACTGAGGACGACCGGGTCAAAGGCCGCGCCGTCATAGCCTCCGACGATGTATGCGGTGTTTCCGATCATGGCGGATGCCGAGTCAGAGCGCACCTGAGGTAGCTGACCGATCGACGCGGCCGTCCCCGCGCCCCCGGTCAGACTCTGGACAGAAGCGGTGCTAGCGCTCACGCCGCCCCCGAAGACCGTGTCCTTGCCAGCGAGAATGGCGCCGGAGGCGTCATGGGTTGGTGTCGTCAGCGCCCCCGTGTTCGAGAGGGCCCCGCTGGTCGTGGTCAGGGTGGAGACGACGTTCGTGGTTGCCCCGGTTCCGGTCAGTCCACCGAGGATCGTCAGCTGACCGGGCGCCGGACCAGACAAGACGACTTCGCGACTGAGAGAAGCGCTCAGTGACCACGGCAGGACACCTGACTCCGCCGCCGCCGCACTGAATGGAGTCGCCGAGGGCGAGGAGCGAGGGGGACTGGGAGTTGCCTTCGGGTGCAGCTGGCCGACCCCACCACATCCGGACAGGAAAACGCAGAACAGTGAGGCGAAAACGCCAAACTTCACCAGCAGTCGGCGACGATCTATTGCTCGGCAACGACGGCTGCTGTAGGTCAGCCGGTTCTCGCCTCTCCCAGGTGACCGGCGGCCACGCGAGCTATCCAATCGGGTACCTCACTTCAGGCTCGGCCGGAGATCCGGCGTGGCCTGGGCCTCGCGCCAGCCCAGCCTCGCTCGGAATGTTATCAGGGGCTCGCGGACTCGCCCCTGCTCGCCGCGGTCACTTGACGGGCCTATGAAGCTCAGGAGGAAACCTGCGGATCTACTCTCGACACCGCCTCGGAGAACGACCATCGAGCCGGGCAGGGCGGGGCCGGTGTCCACCAATCGGCCCAAGCGGTCAACGGGAGTCGCAGCTGGCTCAGGCCACTTCTCAGCCGGTGGTGCCGGGTCAGGCTGGAGCTACGCCGAGATGGGGAGCGCTTGGGCCAGCAGCTCCAAATGCTGGTCTGACAGTGGCTCTAGGAGATGGTCCCAATATGCCTCGGTCGCGGCCTCGATTGCCTCCCGGGTGGCCCGGCCAGAACTGCTGATGGTCCCGTCCCCGGCCAGCCAGCCCCTGGCGCCTAGCGACTCGCGCGCAGCGCCCACCTCGTCGTCGCCCCAGCGGAAGAGCCGCTGCACTGAGAGGTTGTCAGTGACCTGCCAGGTGGCGGTCAGCAGCAGCAGCTCCAGCGGCCTCAGACCATGGGACTCGGCCGACTGGTAGTGGGCGTAGGCCCTGCCCTCGCGAAGGGTCATGGCCGCCCAGAGCAGCGCTCGGTGAGGATCTTCTCCGGGAGGCAGCTCCCACCAGGCTCGGGGCAGCTGGCCAGCTGGCCGACTAGCTCGGGCCAGCTGCCCCAGGGTTAGCCCGTTCGCCTCCGGATGCAGCCGCCGGAGCGCGGCCGCGCCAGCTTCCAAGGCGGCCAAAAGATAGCTCCCGGGCTCCAGCGCGACGCACCTCTGCCGTAGGTGTTCGACCAGAGACGGCGGCATCACATATATGGCAGCTGCCCAATCAGCGTCGGGCACGTTGCCGGCCCGGCTCAGAATGTAGTGAGGGAATCCGGTTGACCCCCTCTCCTCCTGCAGTTGGACCAGCTCCGGCTCTCGACGCTGCGCCAGCCAGAGGGTGTTGCAAACCCATTCCAGGCTCAGCCGCAGACGCTCCCGCGACTGCGCCCGGGTCACCTGGTCCCGTATACCGCCTGCGGGAGCTCTGATGCAGTCATCAGATGGCGTCCGACATCGAGGACATGAAGAAGTTCTCGACCCTGATCGGAGGCGCCTTGAGGAACCCGTCGTCGCCAATCTCTCGGGAGTAGGCGAGCTCGGACTTGCCGATCTCCAGCGTTCGCTGCAGCACTCCCACCGGGCTCTCGTTGAAGCGGAAGTTGTTGACCGCGCCCACCACCTCGCCCTTCTCGATGAGGAACACACCGTCGCGGGTCAGCCCGGTGAGCAGCAGCGTTGCCGGATCGACATCGCGGATATACCAGAGCGAGGTCACCAAGAGCGCCCGCTCCGTGCTGGCGATCATCTCTTCGAGCGAGGTGTCGGTTCCGCGCATGGTGAGGTTGTCCACGTCCGGCCGGACCGGATGGCCGTGGTCAGCCGCCCAGCGGCGGGGGCAGATGAGGTCCTGCTGTACCCCATCCTTGACCCACACCGCCGCCGGCGTCTCCAGGCCGTTGTCGAAGACCGAGGAATACTCACTCGATGACAGGCAGTGGACAAAGTTGGGCACTGCCATCTCGGGATCTAGCGGGTCACTCTCCAGGGTAACGGAGGGGGCGTACATGAGATCCCCGACCCTAGAACCCGACTTGGCGGCGAAGACGGTGCGGCCTTCATCGGCGCCCCGGGCGTGCATCTCCCAGATCAAGCGCACGATCATGTCGGCCGTGGCCGAGGGCTCAAGGAGTACCTGGTAGTGTCCCGCCGGCAGCTGGACCGTCTTCTCGGTCCAGCTCAGCCTCTCGGTCAGGCGCCGGTAGGTGGCGATGGGGTCGAGTCGGGCAGTAGTCCGGGCGACCGAACCGGACCAGACGCTCCGACCGAGATCGGCAGTCTTCAAGGTCAGCGCCAGTGACGCGCTCTGGCGCCGGCCCTCCAGGCGGACACCGGTCCTGGTACCGATGCGCTCCTCCGAGGCGTCGACCTGGATGTAGCCAAAACAGCGCAGGCCCGCCTGCCGGGACTGCTCGAGCACGTCCCCGACGGAGTCCAGAACCGGCGCCAGATCAGCGGGAAGCGCCTCCGGCGCCGAGCCGGTTACATCGCCGGCAACCGGAGCGGCTTGGCTCGGAGTCAGCAAGGCCATGGCGTCAGGCGCTTTCGGGCTTTGCTGGGCCCTCTCCTGGGCATGGCGCGCCAACTCGCTCACCTGCTCCCGGTTGATCACGTCCCCGGTCTGGACACCCACCCGGTCGCCATCCATTGCCACCACCCCGACCGAAGTGGACTCCTCCCGGCCGTTGGTAGTGACGGTGTTGTTGGCAAGCCGGAAGTTGACGCTGGTGCTCTTGCCGCCCAGTACCACAGCCAGTCCCTGGCCCAGACCGATGTCGACGATTTCCTCCAGATTCACTTCTGCCCCTCGTGGCGGGAGTTGAGCACGTTCACCTGACGGAAGAGGCCTGGGGGACAACCATGAGATACCGGTGCCACTTGCGGGGGCTCGCCCTTGCCACAGTTGAAGGCGCCCTGCAGCCGCCAAGAGGAGGGTCCGCCAAGCGCCTCCAGGCGGCCCCAGAAGTCCGGGGTCCGCGATTGATACGCGACATCGCGGAGCTGGCCCGCCAACTTTCCCTTGTGAATCCGGTAGAAGCGCTGCCCGGTGAACTGGAAGTTGTAGCGCTGCTGGTCGATTGACCAGGATTTGTCGCCGATGATGTAGATGCCCTCGTCAACCCCGCTGAAGAGCTCGGCCAGGGTCGTGTCCCGGTCGGGGTCGGGCTGCAAGGAGACGTTGGGCATGCGCTGCAGGGGGAGGTGGGACCAACTGTCGGAAAATGCGCAACCGTTGGAGCGGGGCAGATTGAACTTGCGGGCCATCTGCCGGTTCAGCTGGTAGCCGACGAGGATGCCGTCATTGATGATGTCCCAGCGCTGCGCGCCCACCCCCTCGTCGTCGAAACCGACGGTGGCCAGGCCATGGGGCTCGAGCCGGTCGCCGGTGACGTGCATGCGGGGCGAGCCGTAACGCAGGCTCCCCACCTGATCGGGGGTCGCGAAGGTGGTCCCGGCGTAGTTCGCCTCGTAGCCCAGAGCTCGGTCGAGCTCGGTGCCGTGAGCCACCGACTCGTGGACGGTGAGCCAGAGGTTGGAGGGGTCGATGACCAGGTCGTAGGCTCCGGGGGTGATTGAGGGTGAACCTAACTTCTCCTCCAGCCAGCCCACCATCTCAACCGCCTCGGTCGGGAATCCGTGTGCCTCGACGTACTCCCAGCCGCGTCCGACCGGGCGGGAAGTCGAGCGCATCGTCTCGATCAGTCCTGAGCCCTTCTCATCCACCATGCCGGCCTCCAGAACCGGGTTGAGGCGCACCCTTTGCTGAGTGATGCGCGAGCCCTCGGTGCTGACGAAGCGGCGGTTCTCCTGGACCTGCAGGCAGTAGAACTCGGCGAACTTGGCACCCGCGCTAAGGCATTTGGCAGTGGTATCGAGCATGAAGGCTACCTTGGCCTCGGCTGCCACCTCAAAGGGGTTGGTGTCGACCTCTCCTATCCAGGTCGCGTCATGAACTGGCTCCGGGGCCAGCTCCACGCGCTCCTGCAACAAAGGCCGCAGCAGGTGCGCCATCTCGGCGGCGGCGGCGACCGCCTTGGTCACGCCTGCCACGGTGAGCTCACTCGAGGCGGCGAAGCCCCAGGAGCCGTCCACCACCAGGCGAACGCCGAAGCCCCGAGGCTCAGATTCGCTGAGGGAGATCAGGTCGCGCTCGCGGACGTGGACGCCCTGGATGCGGTCGCGGTGAATGCGGATGTCGCCATACCCGACATCGGAGGTCTTGGCCATGGCGTCGAGGGCAGCGTCGGCAAGCTTGTCGAGAGGTAGCGCTAGAAAGGCAGGATCGATCTCCGCCATGGATCCTCCGCGGCCAAAGCCGCACTTCTGTGGACAGGTTGCCCCAAGATCACCGTCAGGGCCAGACGCTTGGAGTCTAACGACCCGATTGCGACTGGCGGCTTTGGCCTCGGTCCCTTGGAACGCCACACCTGCCTTGACCTGAGCCGAGCCCGGTTAGGTGTTGCTCAGAGGCTCGGACAGTTCGCCTATCAGGCAGCGTAAACCGGACTGTTACAGAAAAGTCAGGTCAACGGTCCTCCGACCCCGCTTAGAGACCGGGTCCCACTCGCTCTCGGGCCCTGGACCGCGTCAGGCGGGTGCCCTATACCCAACGGCCCAGGCCCGGCCGGGGGCGCAATGCCCCGCAGCCGGGCGGGCCAGGCTAGGTTTTTAGCTAGACGATCGAGTGCTGACGACGGAGGCGGGCACCCGCGACGAGGGTGAGTCCGCCAAACACGACTACCAGCCCACCGATCAGCCCGGCGGTCCCAAGACCTGAACCGGTGACCGGAGTCGTGGTGCTAGCAGCCAACTGGCCACCGACCGGAGTGGAGAGCGACACGGGCTCGCCACAGAACACCTGACTGGAGAGGTTGTTGGGGTCACTTACGGCATTGAACTGGACCTGCCACAGGTAGGTACCTGCCGCAGTCGGCGAGTCGCTGCCGTTGGAAGTCGCGGTCCACGGGCCTGAGGACCCGCCGACGAGCGCTGACGTTCCGAAGCTCTTGACCAGGGTGCCGTCGGTGCAGCTTCCGGGATCGCTCGGATTCTGCAGGTAGAGCGCGAAGCTCACGGTGTCGGTGGACGCGGGATCAACGATCCCAGTTACGTGGGCGCTGTCCGTGAGAGCAGTGCTGCTCGGATTCCCGCTGCTCGGGGTGGGGATGGTCGTGACCGACCCCTGATGGACGACCTGGACTGGCTCCGCGGAGCAGCCGCTGGTCGCCTCCGTCGTGCTACCCACCTTGTAGCTGGCGGTCCAGTAGTACACCGTCGGCGAGGTGATGCTGGATGGAGTCGTAAACGACGGTCCGTTTACTGTCGCTGATGAGCTCGAGGAGCCCGCGAAGTTAACGACCGCATTGCTCAGAACGACCGAACTGGTGCAGTTGTTAGCCGTGTAGAGGGCGAAGGTCACAGTCCCGGCGGGAAGCGAACGGCTACTCCCGCTCACTGAACTCACGGTGGCTGTGTCCGAGATCGAACCTCCGGGCTTGATCTGCGTCTGTGCCTGAAGCGTGGTGATGCCAAACGTCTCGGGGATGGGACACACATTGACCGGCTCCTGCCCGCAACTGCTGGCCCAAGTGGTGCCCTCTGTGGTGTTGTAGAAGGTGGCCACCCACTCGTAGGTGGCTGCCGTGGTGATCGAGCTGGAAAGCACGTAGTTGGGGCTGGTAAAGGAGGCAGTGGTACTTGAGCCGTTGCTGGTGTAGCCCTGATCGGGACCCGAGTAAATGGGGGTCCCGCTGCAGCTCTTGTTGGAATAGAGGTCGAAGGTGAGGTAGCCGGTCTGCACGTAGCGGCTGCTGGTCTCACTAACCAATGCCGTGTCGTGGATTGTCTGGCCGGCCTGGGCGTTAGCCGTCTGCGTGCTGCCAGTGTATGTCCAGGTTTGCACGCAGTAGGTCCAGGCTCCAACCGTCATGGCAGCAGTGGCGGCCATGAGGCCAAACACGGCCACCCCGGCGGCCGCTCCAAGTCCCCCCTTCAGGCGGCGCGGCAAGTGCCGAGCCATCTTGGGTCCTTCCATCAAGATCGACCTCCTAGTCCCCCGGGTTGTTTGCTGGTCGCATACGGGCGCATGCCCCGCTCGCCGCCGCCGTCGTCACGGGGTGCTGAACAGCCTCCCGAATTTGGTCTCTCACTTTTCTTGCCAGTTACCTCGCCATCGCGCGCTGACGGGTACTGGAAGTCAGTCGAGGCCGTTGCATACTCTAACCAGTCCCGTTGCCAGGAATGCGATTTCGGTCACAAAACTCTAAGCTCCGTTACCGCTCCGTCACGGAAAAGTAAGTCTCCGAATTCGCGGCTGCCCTTAGAGAGTCCCTCAGGGCGGTGGTAGGATCAGCCGCCGTGGCCAGAAGCTCCACCCCGGGTCCCCGTCTCCGCCGCCTGCGGCTGAAGAATGGCCTCGATGTGATCCTCAGTTCGGAGCGCACCTCCCCCACGGTCGCCGTGGGTATGTACTACCGAGCCGGATTCCGGCTCGAGGAGGAAGGGCGCACCGGATTCGCCCATCTCTTCGAGCACCTGATGTTCCAAGGCACGGCGACCGTACCCAAGGCCGACTTTGGCCGCCTCATCACCGGGGCCGGAGGTGTCCTCAATGGGTCGACCAGGCACGACTACACCAACTACTTCGAGATCCTTCCCGCCTCGGCGCTGGAGATGGCCTGCTTCATCGAAGCCGACCGCATGGAGAACCTCGACCTCAACGAGACCACCCTGCAGAACCAGATCGACGTGGTCAAAGAGGAAGTCAGGGTCAACGTCCTCAACCGGCCCTACGGGGGCTTCTCCTGGCTCTGGCTATCCCAGTACGCCTTCTCGACCTACCCCAACGCACACAACTTCTATGGTGAGTTCGCCGACCTGGAAGCGGCCACGGTGGCCGACGCCCGGGCCTTCTACACGACCTGGTACGGGCCGGGAAACGCCACCTTGGTCCTCGTCGGCGACTTCGATGAGGACCAGGCAGTGGTGCTGGTAGAGCGCCATTTCGGAGCCGTCGCCGCGCGACCGGCTCCACCCGAACCGGAGACGGCAGAGCCCATGCCCAAGCGCCGCGCCGAGCACGAGCGCCAAGATCCCCTCGCCCCCAACCCCAGGGTTGCCATCGGCTATCGGACCGCCCCCTTCGGCACGCCCGATCACCTGCCCCTGGCCCTGGCCAGCCGAATCCTCTCGGACGGACGCTCCTCCCGGCTGCAGCGCCGTCTGATCCGGGAGCGCGAAATCCTGCTCCACGTGGACGGCGGACCCCACTTCCCGATCGGAGACGCTTTCGAATTCAAGGGCCCGGCCCTCTTCACCATCGAAGCCACTCCCCGTCCCGGGATCTCCACCGGGGCCGCGGTGACCGCCATCGACGAGGAACTGGCCCAGATCGCAACCGAGGGACCAACCCCCGACGAGCTGTTGCGGGCCAAGCGCCGGGAGCTAGGCTCCTATCACGCCAGCACGGACAGCCGCCTGGGCCGCCTCAGCGAACTCGGGGTACTGGCAGCGGTACACAACCGGCCCGAGTTGGCAGACCAGCTCCCGCAGCTCTACCAAGAGGTCACCGCCGAGCAGGTCCAGGCGGCGATTGCCAACTGGCTCCAGCCCAAGCATTCCACCGTGCTGCACTGGCTCCCGGGCAGTGAGGCACAGAGTTGAGCAACCCCAGCCGGACATCCGAACTCTCGGCGGACGTGCCCCGGCCCGGTCCTGTGCCCCCGCTTCGGGTGGGGCGCCCGACTCGGGCGACCCTCGCCAACGGCCTGGACGCGATGGTGGTGGCTCGACCGAGCGTGCCCCGGGTCGAGGTCCGCCTGACCGTCCCTGCCGGGGCCGCTATCGGCCCCAATGCCGCTACCAGCGAACTGCTTCGGGCTGGGATCCTGCTGGGGACCAAGGCACTCAATCAGGAAGAAGTGTCAGAGGCGATTCAGCGGCTGGGCGGATCACTCCAGATCCAGCAAGACCACGACCGGATGCACATTGCGGCCTCAGCTCTGGCCGAGGCCGAGGAGGAGCTCTACCGCCTGGTCTGCACCGTCATCACTGAACCAGCGTTCCCGGCTGACGACCTGGAGACGGAGCGGGTCAAGCTGATCGAGGGCCTACGCACAGCCCGCGCCACGCCGCAATTCCTGGCCGGCGAGCGGCTCCAACACCTGATCTACGGCAGTCACCCCTACGGTCGGCCGGAGCCGGCCGAGGCGGCCATCAAGAAGACCACCCGGGGACAGCTGGCGGACCTGCACCGGGCCACATTCCTGCCCAGCGCGGCTCAGATCACCGTGGTCGGTGATGTCGAACCGCGCCGGACAGTGACCCGTCTGCGGCGAGCCTTCGCCAGCTGGTCCGGACCGCGAAAGTCCGCCAAGGTGCCCCAGGTCCACCCCCAATCGCGGCCGGAGATCACCTTCATCGACCGGCCCGGACTGGTGCAGACGGTGATTCTCCTGGGGACCAGCGCTCCTCCTGTGGGTCACCCCGACCAGATCCCCTTGACCCTGGCCTCCGCCGTGCTTGGCGGCAGCTTCAGCTCACGCCTGATGGCCAACCTCAGGGAGGACAAGGGCTACACCTACAGCCCGCACACCATGTCCGAGGCCCACCTCCGCGACAGCCTGCTGGGCGCCGCTCTGGACGTGCGTACCGAGGTGACTGCCGCCGCCCACGTCGAGGTGATGTACGAGCTGGGCCGCCTGGCCACAGTCGAGGTCGAACCGGCGGAACTCGAGGAGAGCAGGAACTACCTGGCCGGCGTCCGGGTGATCTTCCTGCAGACCCAAGCAGGTCTCGCCAGCTCCCTGGCCCAGGTGCGCGGCTACGGGCTCGACCACCGCTACTTGGAGGGCTACTCCGACCGCCTGGCCGCAGTCTCTCCTGCGGACTTACGCCGGGTGGCCGCTCGCTACCTCTCCCCGGCCAACCTGACCACGGTGATGGTGGGCGACGCCGCCGCGGCGGCGGACGACCTGGCCCGAGTGTTCCCAGTCAAGGTGAAGAGATCGGGAAGGGGGGCGAACCACTAGCCCGGTCCGATAGGGCGGCGAAGGGCTCAGGGAGTTAGCCACGGACTCCGGCCCGCAGCGCGCCCCGACCGAGCCAGAAGACCAGGCCCAGAATTGCGACCACGGCGGCGACTCCGACCGCGGTCAGGTCGAACCCGCCCGAAACCGCCAGGTCAGAGCCAGCCAGAGCAAGCAGGCCGAATCCACACCCGGCCAGGGCCAGCGCGCTCAGGCGAACCGCCCGGAATAACCCGACTGCAATCGCCTCCTGGGCGGGACGGGCGCACTCGATGGACCACAAGGCCAGCTCAGCTGAGATCAGCAGCAATGCACCCATGAAGGGGGCCAGGAGTGCGGGAGCCCGGAGCGCGAACGCTGCTCCCTCGGCCACCGCCACCAGCCCCACTGCCCAGAGAGCCCAATCCGACCGAGCAAAGGCCAGGGCGAGAAGGAGAGCGGCCAGTCCGGCCCCCTCGATCCCGAAGAGAAGCTCCTTGGGCAGGCGCCCTGAACTGACCGCCAGGGGAACTGCAGCGGCCCCCAGGCAGAGCAGGGCCATCGCCCCGGGGATCAGGCGGCCGAGCGGCGGGCGAATCGCCGGTACTCCCTGACCTGGCCTAATACCGCCTCCAGGCTGGTCCCCTCCGGCCATTCCACGACGATCACCCCGGCTCGCTGCAGCGTCCGACGGCGGGCCGCCCGCACCAGCTGCCAGAGTCGGAGAGCCAGCGGATCCAGGGATTTGCCACCTCGCAGCAGAAAACGCTCGGGCGAGATCTCGATGACCACCAGCTCGAAACCTCGGTGATGAAGATCGGCCAACGCCCCCAGGCTGCGCGGGTCGAGGAATGGGGTCAGAGCCACGATGGTGGCGGCTGGAGGCAAGACGCGGCGGGGGATCACGTCGATCGCCCGCCAGGCGTAACTGGTGACAACCTGAGTGTCGAGCAAAGCCTCGACCACGCGATAGAAGTGGCGGGGGCCCATTCCCGGCAGGAGCCAGCGCAGGAGGCCTCCAAAACCCACCACCCCGACCCGATCGCGTTGGCCCAGGTAACCCTCGGCCAGGGCCGCCGCCGCCCGCACCGCCAGGGTCAGAACCGAATCCTGGTCCACGCCCAAGTCGACAAAACTGTCGACGAAGAGGATGACGTCAGCGTTGCGCTCCAGGTGGAAGTCGTTGACCAGAGGGATGCCACTCCGGGCGGTGGCCCGCCAATTGACCCGTCGAACCCGGTCACCGGCCGTGAAGTCACGGATCGACGCGAACTCAATCCCCTCACCGTGGCGCCGCGCGATCCGGTTGCCGGCATAGAGCTGGGTGCGGGCCGGTGCCACCAGTTCTCGCAGCCGCTCGAAAGCCGGGAATACGCGCAGCCGGAGCGGCTGTCCCAAGCCCACCGAGTAGGTCATCAAGCCAAACCGGTCCTGAGCCCGGACCCGGATCGGACCGCAGCGGTAGGTACCCCAGCGCTGGGGCCGCAGCTCCCAGCCGCACTTCGAAATCACGCCATCCTGGGGACGGAGCCGCTGCCGGTTGCCAGGAACGTCGCTGACCAAGCCGTCGGGAAGCTCCAGCTCGGCCTCCACCCAACTGACTGGGCCGCGGCACGAGACCAGAGCCACCAACTTGGCCATGCCGTCTTCGCCGATACGCTCCTGGTCCAGGCGGCAGGTGAGGTCCAGGTCCGGCGGCGTGGCGCTGGCCAGGCCTACGCTCAGCCAGAGGGCAAAGGGGACCACCAAGGCCAGGAGGGCGACCCGGTCCAAGGCCACCGCGGCATAGGCTCCGAGAGCGAGGATGGCGGCATAGTCGGCCAGCCGGGCCGTGGGACGCCGGCTCAAGTCGAGGCCGCCTCCTCCACCATCGCTGCCGGCCTGGTGGCTGGGGTCGGCACCGACCCCAGGCATTCCCTGACCAGGTCTTCCGCGTTGATCCGCTTCACCCAGAGCTCGGGCCGGAGCGAAAGGCGATGGGATAGAGCCGGCACGGCGACCGACTTGACGTCCTCCGGGGTGACGAAGTCACGCCCCGACAGGGCCGCCCGGGCGCGGGAGAGCTTGAGCAGCGCCAGAGACCCCCGGGGGCTGGCCCCGACCTGAACCCCAGGATGGCTGCGGGTAGCGCTGACCAAGTCGACGATGTAGAACTGGAGGTCGGGATCGACGTGAACCTCCTCCAGGGTGGCCTGCAGGCGCAGGAGCAGCGCCAGGTCTACCACCTGGGCCAGCTCCGGCTCGTCACTGCCGCGGAGCAGACGTTGATCGAGCAATTCACGCTCCTCCTCGCGGCTGGGATAGCCCACCCCGATCCTGATCAGGAAGCGGTCCAGCTGCGCCTCGGGCAGGGGGTAGGTGCCTTCGTACTCGATCGGGTTCTGGGTCGCCAGCACCAGAAAGGGTCGGGGCAGCGCTCGGGTCACGCCCTCGACGGTGACCTGCCTCTCCTGCATGCCCTCGAGCAGAGCGGCTTGAGTCTTGGCGGGAGAGCGGTTGATCTCGTCGGCGAGCAGGAGATTGGCAAAGACCGGGCCGGTACGCATCTCGAAGTCGCCGGTTCTCTGGTTGAACACCGAAGAGCCGGTGATGTCGGAGGGCATCAGGTCGGGGGTGAACTGTATGCGGTTGAAGGTCATGCCGCAGCAACGCGCGAAGGAGCGGGCGATCAGGGTTTTGGCCAGCCCGGGAAAGTCCTCGATGAGAACGTGGCCGTCGGCCAGGATGGCCAGCAGAACCAGCTCCAGCACCTCGCGTTTGCCTACCACCGCGCGTTCGACCTCGTCGAGAAGGCGGCTCGAGGACTGCTCCAGTTCGCCGAGGGCTGTCATTGCCCGACTGCTTCCAGCGCCGTCAGAAGCTCTGAGAGCTCTCGCTGCGATGGCCCTCTCGAGGGCGTGAGCCCCAGGTCCCGCGTCGCCAGGAGTACCGCACTCAACTCGGGTCCCAGCGAGATGGCGGCTCGGGCGGGGTCACGGTCCAGCGATATTCCCTGCTGAAGCAACCGATCGCTGGCAATTTCCCGGAGCAGGGGAAGCACCTCCTGCTGATAGTGTCCCGTGCTCACCCGGCTGGCTCGCAGGGAGTCCTGCAGCTTGGCCAACTCCGGGGGGATCGGGGCCGGAGCAGGTTCCTTGGGCGGACCTCCCCCCTGCCTACCGCGTCCGATCTGGCCGACCTCGCGGACCATGACGACTACGACCAGTGCGCCAACTCCGAGGAAGTAGGCACGACCAACCTGGGCGGCATCGACGCCGCCATGCAGGAGCACTCCGGCAAGCACCAGCGTGGCCACAACCAAGAGCCCGACGAGAGGCCCGTACCGAGCTATGAGCCCGTTGTGGGGACCGTCTGCCATCACTGCCTCCTGGAGAACCTGACGTCATCAGGACCGGGTCCTGGAGCGGTGTGCCGAGGATAGCGCCCGCTACGGGCTGGTCAACCAGTTCCAGCACCGTCAGTCAGGCCTTCTCCTGGACCAGCTCCGCCCGTAAGCCCTGGAGAGCGACCTCAGCCTCTCTCCGCATGCCCGGTCCAACCCAGTGGGTCGAGAAACGAGCCCGCTCGAACAGATCCGTCAGACGCACGATGGGGAGGCGGCTGGCCACCACCCGGCCGAGCGCTCTCTCCAGATATTCAAGAGGCGTCTCGAAGGGCTGGGCGGGAAGCCCAATACTCGCCAGCACCCACTCCATGCGCTCATACGCCCGGATGACGGCCCGGCGGGGATCCCCGCCGGAGCCAAGGTCGGTGAGGCTCAGGTCGAGGGCGTTGGTGAGCTGGTCGGACAACTGGGAGGGCTGGTCAGGCAGGACCTGGGTGTGTCGAGCGCGCAGCCGGACCACGAAGACGGCGATGAGCACCACGACGCCCAAGGCCGCCGCCAGCTCGGTGGTCGTGAGCAGCGAAAAGGAGCCTACCACCGGCACCAGCGACTGTCCGTGGGGCGGCAGCTTGCCAGGGCTGAGGCCCGCCGAGCCTGTCCGCGGTCGAGAGCGCCGCCGCAGCAAGAGGAAGAACAGCAGGGCCTCCACTAGCAGGAAGGAGACAGGAAGCGCCGCCATTCGGCGCCGGATGGCAGGCTGCACCTTGCTTCCATCGCCTGCCTGCGCCAACCGGCGCCAAGGGACGTAGACCACGGCCACAACCAGCAGGAGTTCGAAGATGGCCACCGAGAGGAGGAGCAGCGCTTGAACGATCGAGCCGAGCAGTGCGCTGCCCGGGCCGGCCCGGCTGATGGCACTGGGACCGAGGTTGTACTGGGCTCGGACGGAGATCGCCACCAGCAGGACCATGGCCAAAATGGCGACGGCTCCGCCCCACCTCGCCAAGGGCGGACGGCCGCCTACCGCATGCATCGGTGGCACCTGGACCTCTCCTAATCGGAGTTACCCAAGGGGCAACGCTGGCCCCAGGCTAGCATCGCCCACCGCACCAGCTCGCTGGCGGCTCAGGTCGGCTGTACCAAACCGGGTGCTCCTGGCTGGGACGCCAACCCCGCCACGGCGGGGGCGGGCAGCGGGGCTGCCCGAGCGAGGTTGACCGCCAGCGCGATCAGCAGCAGGTTGCGCACTACGACGACGATCATGCCGGGCGGCTCGAGCGCCGCCACCGAGGAAAAAAGATAGGGAAATTCAGCCTGAGTCAGTAACGCGGTGATCAGGCCGGTGCCCAGCAGTAGGTAGCTGCGCACCGCGGTGAATTCGAGGGCTGCGGCCAGCACCAGCACCGGCATGAAACCGAGCACGTACTGGGGGCTCAGCACCGGCGTGGCGGTCATCGAAACCGCCACCGCGAAGGCGATCGTCGTCACCGGACGGCGCCCTTCCCGGGCGAAGTGGATAGCTCCCCAGACCAGCGCTACGACTCCGATGGCTCCGGCGACGGCGGCGGCCACCGTTACCTGTGGCCCGGACACCTGCGACGAGCCCAACTGTCCGATGTAACTGTGGAGTCGGAGCAGCGGATGAGTCAGGTAGCTGATGGAGGCGGGTATGCTCTCGATCTCCACGCCCCTATGGATAGCCGCGAACGCCGCCGACAGGACCTGGCCTCTGGACCAGACCAAGAAGGTGACTGCCACCACCAAGGCGGGAACCAGCCCCCATCCGACAGCCGCGGCGCGGCGCCCCAGGCCGTCCGACCAGTGCACCTCTGCAGCAGGCCAGAGGGCCCAGACCACAACCGGGATTAGGGCCACCACGACCGTCTCCTTAACCAGCACGGAAAGAGTGACCAGGGCTACCGCCAGTGCCATCCGCCGACTCCGCAGAGCCAGAGCGGCTCCGGCTAAGGCGAGTCCCTGCACCCCGTCGAGACGGGTGAGCAGCACCGGTCCCACCGCCACCAGCAGGACCGCCGCAGTGAGAGCAATGGGAAAGCTAATCCCGCAGCGCCGACAGAAGACATGCAGGGCCAGCAAGCCGACCCCAGTCAACACCACCATCTGAATGGAAAATCCCAGGGAGTAGTGTCCCCCGGCCAGCAGCGGGGCCAGGGACAGCACCAGGCTGAGGGGAGGATAGATGAACGTCAGCCGGGTGTCGGGGGCGACCATGAAATTGGAGGAATAGGGGATGTGTCCCCGCACCAGGCCTTGGGCAGCGTGCTCCAGAAAGACGGTATCGGGGATGGCTGACCCGACCAGGTCGTGACTGGAGAAGATGTGCAACTCCGTGAAGAGCAGGGGTATCAGCACAACCGCCGCCAGGGGCACGATCAGGATGCGGCTTATCCGCAGCACTAACTGATCTTCTTCCATCATTTCGAATCCGTGGCCAGGCCCATTGGTAGCCCCCCGGAAGGGACCAGAAGCGTGGGCGAAGCAGGATTCGAACCTGCGACATCCTCGGTGTAAACGAGGCGCTCTACCACTGAGCTATTCGCCCCCGCCTGGGGCAGGTTAGCGTGGAGCAGCTGTCACCTAGACGCCCGCCCATCCCGAAAGGGCGGTCGGTCATCCGGCGGCGGAGCCGGAAGCGATCCGCGGCGAGCCCGCGGGATTGTGATCGGTTGCCTCGGCGGTGGTCTCGACATCTACCACCACCCGCTCCAGCGCCATCGCCAAGACCAAGCCCATGACCGCCAGAAAGTAGTAATTGAAAAGCGCCCACTTGGCCCACACCAGGGCCCCCAACAGAAAGACCGAACCCAGGTAGAAGGCGTTGGGCCAAGTGTGCCTCCGGGCCCTGACGACCACCACCAAAGTCAGCGCCACTACTGTCGGCCAAACCCACACCGGCAGCCAGGTACCGGTCAGCTGGCGGAAGGCGGCGTCGAGGTCAAGCCCGGTGGGCCAGGGTGGTAAGTGGACGTTCACCAGGAGGGAGGAGTAGACGAAATGGGCTGGTCCGCTCCAAAGTGCGAAGGGTAGGCAGATGGCGATGGCCACCAGGATGGCAGTCCCGATTTCCAGGCGGGGCCGACGCCACCAGGCAAAGGGTAAAAGCAAGAGGGGCAGTGCGGTGGGCACAGTCGCCACCCCCAGGCCGAGGAGCAGCACAGCGCCCAAACGATGCCGGTCGCGCAGGACCAACCAGAGAGCAATGCCGGTAATCAAGTAGATCTCCGTCCAGCCGTAGAGAATCATCAACGGGAAGAAGGGCATGGCCAGGCAGAGCGCCAGGCAGCGCCAGCCTTGCTCGGAGCCACCGGAGCGCTTGGCCAGGACCACCACGGCCGCTATCAGAGCGCCTGCGGCGAGCAGGTCACTGATCCGGACATCGCCAAGCAGACGGCCGGGAATCGAGAGCAGCAACACCCCAGGCAGGTAGAAGTAATGCGCCAAGGGCAGGTGGGGGGTGGTCGTCGGGTAGCTGAGCACGTAAGGATCGCGGCCCTGGAGCAATTGCAAGGTGGCCCGCTGAGTGAAGGTGAACACGTCGACCGCCGCGTGTCCCCAGGTGAACGACTTGCTGGCCAACAAGAGACTGGCACCGCCGGCCAGCAGGGCTCCAGTGCAGCGCTCAAGCCGCTCCTTCGCGGAGATGGCAACGACCGCGCCGACCCCGGCGGCGGCCGGCACCACCCAGCCGAGCGGGGTGGACGCGTAGAGGAAGCCGCTGCTGAGCGCTCCCAGAAAGGTGGCGAGGTTCCAGGTCCAGGTTTGAGCTCGGGTGGGCGAGCCGGTGACGCAGAGCGACGCCGCCCCGATTCCCATAGCGATAGCGAGTAGGGCCAACGGCTGATAGCGCCCGACCGCCAAAGCACAGCCAAACCCGACCAGGACAACAGCCGCCAGCGCGTATCCCTCGCGACTGGGCCGCCCGGCGGTCCAGGCGAAGACGCGACCCGGCCACCTCACCAGGCGCCCGGACCCCGGGTTGTCGGAGCAGGCGAGCTCTCGCCCAGCAACGACCGTAGCCTTGCTAGGCCGGAGCTGCTGGCGACCTCGCAGCGTGGGGACCCTCACCGCCGGATTCGGAGATCGCGGTGAAGTGCCCGCATGGTCATCCGCCGAGGGTACCCGGTGACCGGGATCAGCGGCTGGACACCTCGGTTACGTCTTGATTACAGTGCGAGATCTTCTCGATCCGGCGAATTCCCGGCTCGCCTCACTCGGGCCGGGGAGGTCGCGACCGCCGCCCTTCGAGCTTGCCGGGAAGAGAGCTCACCGGATGGAGCAGGTAGAGCTCCTGGCCGTTCAGAACTCGCTCCAGCACCGCCGACGGTGACTCTTCGGCGCGGGTGGCGATGCCGCAAAGGTCGAGCTGGCGGCGGACCTCCGAGGGCACGGTGGGCTCCCCTTCGAGGTTGAGCTCCTCGAGCACCTCGAGGACGCGATCCAACTGGCCCAGATGAGAGCGCCTGTCAGCACGCTGGGGGCCACTCTCGCCCTCCCAGCTCAAAGCCGGTACCACCCGGCTTCGCGTCGTCCGCCCCCGCTCTCTGATCGTGTCCACGAATCGGTCGGTAGAAATATGCCGCACTCGGGCCCGGACGTAAATAGGCAGATTGGCCAAGCGCTCCCAGAGTCAGCTGTCAAGGCGCTGACACCGCCGGGCTAGTACTGGGGTCCAGGCCTAGGTCGGCGGCTTCACCGGCTTCCGAGCGCAGGCCCAGGACGTGGGCGATGAACGGGCTGACCAGCTCGGCCAGAGCTCGGGGACGGAGGTCTCCACTGGCTCCGGCTTCTCGCAGCGACGCCGCGCGTCGCCCCTCAATCCCGCAGGGAACGATCAGATTAAAGGCGTCGAGGTCGGTGGTGCAGTTGAGGGAAAACCCGTGATAGGTGACCATGCGTCCGCTCAACTTGACCCCCAGTGCGGCCAGCTTGCCCTGCTGGTTCCAAACGCCCGTGTAGGGAGGCTCTCGAAAGGCCTCGACTCCGCGCATCTGGCAGGCGTCAATGAGGGCCTCCTCCAGAGCCCTCAGGTAGGCGATCACATCTATCCCCCGCTGCTCTAAGTTGATGATCGGATAGCCCACCAACTGGCCCGGCCCGTGGTAGGTGACAGAGCCTCCTCTATCAACTTCGAAGTACTCCGCGCCGCTGGCTCGGATCCCGGCTTTGCCCTGCAACAAATGCTCTGGCTGACCGCCCCGCCCCATGGTGTACACGGGCGGGTGCTCCATGAGCAGAAGCACGTCTTCCTCGAGCTCCCCGCGGGCTCGAGCGGCGGCGAGCGTTCGCTGCCAGTCCCAGGCCGCTTGATAGGGAACCGTGCCACACCACACCACCTTGAGCGGCGGGCGCCAGACCCCGGCCATCCCCTTCTACGGGGCCTCGGTCGCGACCGCGGCCGCCACCGAGCCCGCCACAGCCTGCTGATGGGCGTGGTAGGAGCTGCGCACCAGCGGACCCGACTCGACGTGGGCAAAGCCTAGTGACATGCCATAGTCGCGGAGCTCGGTGAACTCCTCAGGGCGCCAGAAACGATCGCATCGGATGTGCCGTAGCGAGGGCCTCAGGTACTGGCCGATGGTGACCAGCTTGACCCCATGCTCGCGCAGGTCGACCAAGACCTGCTTTACCTCATCCATGCTCTCCCCCAGCCCGACCATGAGCCCCGACTTGGTCTGCGCCGTCGGACTCATCTCCCCGGCTCGCCGCAGCACCGTCAGAGACCTCGGGTAGAGGGACTTGGGCCGGACTCGGGGAAAGAGTCGGCCGACCGTCTCGATGTTGTGGTTGAAGACGTCTGGTTCGGCCGCCATGACGGTGGCGATGCTCTCCTCCGAACCTTGAAAGTCCGGGGTCAGGACTTCGACCCGACATCCCGGCACCCGACGATGGATCGCCTCGATGGTTCTGGCAAAGATGGTGGAGCCCCCGTCGGGAAGATCATCCCGATCCACCGATGTGATCACGGCGTGCTGGAGTCCCATCTCGGCGACGGCATCGGCCACCCGCTCCGGCTCATCCAGATCGAGGCCGCTCGGCCTCCCCGAGGTAACGGCACAGAAGGCGCAGGCCCTGGTGCAGACGTCACCTAGGATCATGAAGGTGGCCGTGCCATAGCTCCAGCATTCGCCCAGGTTGGGGCACCGCGCCTCCTCACATACCGTGTGGAGTCGTTTGCCGCGCATGATCCGGTTGAGTTCCTGGTAGCGACCCCCGACCGGCATCTTGACCGTCAACCACTCGGGGCGCCGCTCCACTCCGCTGGGCAGAAGCTGCTGCCACATAGGCCGACCGTCTCCGATGGGGCCACGTCCGGGAACCAGGTCGGGCCGGTGATCGGGCACCACCGGCAGCTGCACCTTGGGTTGAATCGACCGGGGAGCCGGGGAGCTAGCCACCTAGCAATCCTAATCCCGCCTGAGATTGAGGGCCGCGCCAGGCACTCGCTGACGTCGAGAGCTGGCCACCGGGCACCGCCCGCCCGAGATAGCTCCCGATCAGAAGAGTGCGCTTTCCGGCGTCACCGCCTCCAGCGAGCTCTTCACCGCCCCCAGGAAGTGGGCCGCGGTCGCTCCGTCGTTGATGCGATGGTCGAAGCTCAGGCAGAGGTTCATGATCGGGCGGATCGCGATCCCATCGCCTACCACCACGGGGCGACGAATCACCGCATCCATCACCAGGATGCCCGCCTGAGGCTGGTTGATGATTGCCTGGGACATCACGGTTCCCAGCGCTCCCGCGTTGTTGAGGGTAAAGGTGCCGCCCTCGACATCCTCCAGGCGGGCCTTGCCCTGACGGGCTCGTTCGATCAGTGCCGCACTTGCTTGGGCCAACCCGGCCACGCTGTACTGGTCAGCGCCCCGGACAACCGGGACGATCAGTCCGTCACCCACCGCTACCGCCAAACCGAGGTTGACCTCGGTGCGGAGTTGAATCGCGTCCTCTTCAAACGTGGCGTTCATGGTGGGCACCGCCCGCAGCGCCAGGCAGGTGGACTTCATGCCGAAGTGGAGGAAGGTGAGGTCGACGCCCGCGGCAGCTCGGAACTCGGCCCGCCGGGCCGCCCTGGCCGCGGCCACCCCGCTCATGTCAACCTCGACCATGGTCCAGGCGTGCGGCGAGACTCGCAGGCTGCGCACCATGTGCTCAGCGATCGATCGTCGCATCGGGCTGAGCGGGATGCGGGAGCCAGGGAGGTCCGGCTGCAACGCCCCGGGCTGGGGTGCCGCCGGGGGAGTTGCACTGGGGGCATTCGTGCCGGCCTCCAGAAAGAGCAGGACGTCACGCTTGGTGATCCGTCCTTCGAAGCCGGTGCCGGACACCTCGGAGATGTCGAGACCGTGCTCGGCTGCAAGGGCCCGAACCGCTGGGCTGATGAAGCCAGAAGATCCGTGGCCAGCGGGACTGGCTGTCTCGTTGGCGACGGCGTCCGCCGCCACGGCAACTGCCGTCGCAACTTCTGGGGTAATCGGCACATCGGCCGGTGGCTTCGTCTCGCCATCCGGCTCAGCGAACTCGTCGGCATCCTGGGTCGGCGCTTCTGCCGAGGCGCCGGCCTCCTCCGCCGCGGGCACCCCGGGATCGGGGACCTCAGGAGTCTCCCGAGCCACCTCCTCGGCTCCTTCCAGCATGCACAGGGGCTCGCCGACCGACAACCGCTGACCCTCGGCGGCAAGGATCTCGACGACCGTCCCGGCAGCGGGCGATGGAACCTCAGCGGTGACCTTGTCGGTGATCACCTCAACCAGAGAATCGAAGCGGGCCACCTGCTGACCTGGCTGTACCAACCAGGTACCGATGGTGCCCTCAGTGACCGATTCGCCGAGCTGGGGCATCGTGACCGTGATCGCCATAACCTCTTATTACCTCATTGGCCCCTCAGTAGGCGGCCAGTTCCCTCAGCTTGGCTTCTATCTTCTCGGGACCGAGACAGTAGACCTCCGCCAGCGACTCGGCGAACGGTATCGCCGGAATCTCGGGCCCGCCGATCCGCATGACCGGCCCGTCCAGGGCTTGGAAGCACTCCTCCGCCACGATCGCGGCCACCTCCGCCCCCACCCCAACGGCCAGGTTGGCCTCTTGGGCGACCAGGACCTTGCCGGTTCGGGAAGCGCTCTCCACGATCAGGTCACGGTCAAGGGGACGCACCGTGCGCAGGTCGACCACCTCCACCTCGATCTGGTCGCGACTCAGGCTGTCAGCAGCGCTCAGCACCTCGTGCACCGTGGCTCCATACGTGAAGCAGCTGATGTCGCGGCCAGGACGCACGATCTGCCCCTTTCCGATCGGCACCAGGTATTCCTCGTCGGGGACCTCCTGGCGCATGGAGCGATACAGGCCCTTGTGCTCGAAGAAGCAAACGGGATCGGGGTCGCGCACCGCCGCCAGCAGCAACCCCTTGGCGTCGTAGGGCGTCGAGGGCAGGACCACCTTCAGCCCGGGGACATGGGCAAACAGTGCCTCCAGCATCTGAGAGTGGTAGAGCGCCCCATGGACGTGGACGCCTCCCCCACAAGGAGCGCGAACCACCATCGGGCAGCTCCAGTCGTTGTTGGAGCGGTAGCGGATCTTGGCCGCCTCGCTGATCAACTGGTCCATGGCCGGGGGGATGAAATCGAGAAACTGGATCTCCGCCACCGGCCGTAATCCGGCCAGAGCGCAACCGATCGCCACCCCCACGATGGAAGCCTCGGCCAAGGGACTGTCAATGACCCGCTCTTCCCCAAACTCCTGGAAGAGACCCTGGGTGGCTCCGAAAACGCCCCCCTTTACGCCCACGTCCTCGCCCATCAAGACCACCCGGTCATCCCGGCGCATCTCATCGCGCAGGGCATCCCGAACGGCCTCCACGTAGGTGATTTCCGGCACCTCAGTCGGTGCCGTACACGTGGTCTAGGGCCGTCCCAGGCTCGGGGACAGGGGCCCGGTCTGCCTCCTCCTGAGCCTCATCGATCTGGGCCTGACACTGCTGGCGTAATTGATCGGCTTCTCCCTCGGCCAGGATCGAACTCGACTCCAGGTCGGCCCGGAAGCGCTCCAGGGGATCGTGGCGGCGCATCTCATCGAGGTCTTCCGCCGTTCGGTAGCGGCGCTGGTCGTCGTCGCTGCTGTGGGATTGGAGTCGGACACAACTGGCCTCCAGGAGCGTCGGGCCACCTCCACTCCGGGCCCGCGCTACCGCCTCGCTGGCCGCCTGATACACCGCCAGGACGTCACCGCCGTCCACCGACTGCCCGGGCATGCCGTAGCCAGCGGCGCGGTCGGCAACATGCGCGACTGCCATTTGCAGGGATTGGGGAACGCTGATGGCAAACGCGTTGTTCTCGACCAAGAAGATAACCGGCAACTGGTGGATCGCCGCCCAGTTGAGACCTTCGTGCCAGTCCCCTTCGCTGGTTCCCCCCTCCCCAACCGAGGCCACCACTACCTTGTCCTCGCCCCGGTACTTGAAGGCCTGGGCCACCCCCACCGCGTGGAGGATCTGGGTTGCCACCGGGCTTCCCCCGGTGACGATGTTGTGCTCTCGCGAGGAATAATGGGACGGCATCTGGCGGGCCCCGCTGTTGGGATCTCCGGCTTTGGCCAGGGCCGCCAAGAGCTGGTCTCGCGGGGTCATACCCATGACCAGGACCAAGCTGATATCCCGGTAATAGGGAATGATCCAGTCGTAGTCCCTCCGCAAGGCATATCCCACGCCCACTTGGGCCGCCTCGTGGCCCTGACCCGAGATAGCGAAAGGGGCACGGCCCTGGCGGTTGAGGACTAGCACCCGCTGATCCAGCAGACGTCCCAGAAGCATGTCCTGGTACATCGACCGCAAACGGTCCCGGGTGAGCCCAGCCACTCCCACGGGTGCCGACTCCGTCAGTGCCATCGCTTGTTTGCCTCCGTCAACTTGCGAGGACCCGGGTCATCCTAGCGCCGTTCCCGGGTCGAACCATTGGTCGCAGTTGCCAGCATGAGATTAGGTGGCCAGGGAGCGGCGTACTCCAACAAAACTGCCCACCGAGCCCAGCGCGCCTCCCGCCACGACCAGAGCGAGCACGGTTACGGCGGCAAACTGGGGCCCGATCCCCAGCGCCAGGCTGTGGCCTCCGCCAAACCCGAGGCCGACGCCGAGGAGGATCACCGAGGCGACCAGAGCCGAGATCACCCCCACGATCACGCCCTCCAGCACGAAAGGCCAACGGACGAACCAATCCGTGGCGCCGACCAGTTTCATGATCTCTATCTCGCGGCGACGCACGTAGGCGGCGGTGCGAACCGAGATGGTGATGATCACCAACGCGACCGCCCCGACCACGCCGACCACCAAGCCCCCACCCAGTTGCGCCACGAAGATGTAGCGCTCCAAGCGAGGGATGACGTCAGCGTTGTAGTCGGTTGGGTGAGGTCCGCCGTCGAGCAGCGCCGAGGTGCGCACCTGGCGGTTCAAGTCTGACACTGCCCTGATGTTCTTGAGATGGAAGTTGAGTGAGGCCGGCAGTGGGTTTCCCGCTCCCGAGCGCTCCAGCAGGTTGATCGCCTGGGTCAATCCGAGGCTGCTGCCCGCTTGCTCGGCCGCTTGATCTTTGTTCTCGAATGTTGAGCTGGCCACGGTAGTGGGACTGCCTAGGTTGTGTTCCAGGTTGACCTCGCTGGCGAAGCCCACGTGATCCGCCATGAATACCTTGAGCACCGACGCCTGCGACTCCTCCGTGTGCAGCACTCCGTCGAGGGCATGCACCACCACCACGGCCACGCCGGCACCGAGCAGCGTAAGGGTGATGGTCAAGATGCTGGCCACGGCAATGCCTCGGTTGCGAAGGATGTTCTGTACCGCAACCTGGGCTACGAACTTCAGGGCTGGGATAGGATTCATAGGATCGCGTCGCCGTCGCGCAGGTAGGTGCCCTCGGCTTCATCGCGCACGATCCGTCCGCCCTCGATTGCCAGCACCCGACGGCGGCAGAGGTCGACGACCTCGCGGTTATGGGTAGCCATCACAACGGTTGCGCCGCGGTGGTTGATTTGCTGGAGTAGCTGGACGATGCCCCAGCCGGCGTCGGGGTCAAGGTTGCCAGTCGGCTCGTCGGCGAGAAAAATACGGGGCCGGTGTACCAGGGCTCGGGCAATGGCCACCCGCTGCTGCTCGCCTCCGGATAGTTCCGTGGGGAAGGCGTTCAGCTTGTCCTCCAAACCCACGATGTACAGGGCCTCCCCCACCTTCTCCTTGAGGTGAGGTCGTCCGGGGTCGGTCACCTGGATGGCAAAGGCCACGTTCTGCTCCACCGTGAGGGCGGGGAGCAGCTTGAAGTCCTGAAAGACGATCCCCATCTTGCGACGTAGTCGAGGCAGGTGGCGGTGCTTGAGCCGGGCCAGATCCTGGCCTTCCACCAAGACATGACCTTGAGTCGCCCTCTCCTCGCGGATCAGAAGGCGGATCACGGTCGACTTCCCGGCGCCACTAGCTCCGACCACGAACACGAAATCGCGCGGACGGATGGTGAAGGAAGCGTCTTGGATCGCCGCCTGCCCGTTGGGGTAGACCTTGGTGACCTTCTCGAAGACGATGATAGGCGGCTCGTTCCTGGTCAGCGTGGTGCTCCCAGCACTCGCTGCCTCGACAATCGGTGGTGGCGGGCTCGTGGAAATCGACATCAGGGGAGGCTTAGTCCTCGTGCCAGGCGGACTGGCAGCCGACGGGCAGATCCCCAACAGGGAGAGTGGCGAGGCCCTTGGCCGTTCTCGATTTGTGCCCGAGTATACCCCGGAGCAAGGACGTGTGTGTCCGGACAATCCAAGCTCTGAGGCCGCCTGGGGACACTACACATTGACTTCGTCCTTCTCACGCTCAGTAGCCTCTTGGCGGAGATAGGCCTCGATGAAGGGATCGATCTCACCCTCAAGAACGGCCGCCACGTTGCCGACCTCAACACCGGTACGGTTGTCCTTGACTAGGGTGTAGGGCTGCAGCACGTATGAGCGAATCTGGTTGCCCCACTCTGGCGAGGTGAGGTCGCCCTTCAGGTCTGCGATGTGCTCCAAGCGCTGGGCACGCTGCAGATCCAGGAGACGCGAACGAAGTACGCGCCAGGCGGTCTCACGGTTCTGCTGCTGCGATCGCTCGTTCTGACACGTAACCACTATTCCCGTGGGGATATGGGTTATCCGCACCGCTGATGAAGTCTTGTTGACGTGCTGACCACCGGCTCCCGAGCTCCGATAGACATCGACTCGCACGTCTTTTTCGTCGATCTCCACCTCAACCTCGTCTGATATCTCCGGATAGGCTTCGATCAAGGCGAAAGCGGTGTGACGACGATGGGCCGCATCGAAGGGACTGATGCGAACTAGTCGATGGACTCCTTTTTCGGCACGCAGCTGCCCGTAGGCATGGGCTCCTTTAAATCTGACCGTGGCGCTCTTGAGTCCCGCCTCCTCGCCCTCCGACTGGTCAAGCAGGGTGGCCTCCATGCCGTGCATCTCCCCCCACTTGAGGTACATCCGGAGGAGCATCTCGCTCCAGTCCTGAGCGTCGGTGCCACCGGCTCCGGCGTGTACCGAAAGCAGGGCGGGAAAGTCGGAATAGGGATCCTGGTAGAGCAGATCTAGCTCCCGGCGATCAAGCTCCTTGGCAATCGCGGCGATCTCGACTTCGACCTCTTCGGTCCCGGCCGCGTCCTCCTCCAGCAGGCCAGCCAACTCGACGCCCTCGCGAGCCCTGAGCTCGAGTGCGGTCAAGTCCCCCAGCTCACCGCGGAGACGGCTCAGCTCCTGCGATGCCAGCTGGGCCTGGGCGGGATCGTTCCAAGCCCCTGGGCGTCCCAAGCCCTCCTCTACGAGGTCAGCCCGCCTCTGCTTGCCGGCGAAGTCAAAGGTGCTCCTTGAGTAGCACAGCACGGTGATGAAGTTCTTCGGCGCGGCCGTTCAAATCGCTCATATCCCCTGAAGTCTACCCTGCCTGAAATGGAGCGCTGGAAGGGGCGCCGAACTAAAGCAGCCAAGCTGCGACTCCACCGTTACGAGCGCCTCTCCGGGGGCTTGTGATAATCCGGCAAATGCAGGCTCCCGCGGTCCGATATTGGGCCGGGTTCCGGAACTGGGCATCTGCGCGTCCGCCACTCACTCGCGAGGGGGCCCTGCTGCTTTCGCTGGCGTCGCTTGATTTGGCACTGGTCAATCGGGCCGGCTACGTTAGCGACCTCTCCCTGATGGCACTGGGTCTGACGCTCGCCCTGCTCCTCCTCTCTCGGAGCCTGCCCAGTGGGCCGCCTCCGACCTGGCTCTGGGTGACCGTGATCAGCGCGCTCGGGTTGTCCATTCTTCTGGCCAACTTCACCGACTGGCCCCAAAGCTGGCCGGTGTGGGAGTTCGTGATTGCGGCTGTGGTGGCGGCCATCCTGGTCGGACGTGGTCACAATCGCGCCGCCCTGGTGGTGGCCGCCCTGGGCGGGCTGACGTTTCTTGCCGTCTGCTGGCGCTGGGACCCTTCCCAGATCGATGTCTTGTACGGGTTGCGCTCGGCCGGACACGCGCTCCTCCGAGGCCAGAACCCCTACCTGGCGCTGCACCCCACCACCACCCTCGGAGCGCCCCGGCTGGTTCACTTCACTTACGGGCCTGTGGTTGCCGTGGCGGCCGCCATCGGGCTCCTTGCCGGCGACCCGCGAGTGATGTCAGCATTGGCCGTCTGGCCCTGACTGCGGCACTTCTCCAGCGGGCGAGCCCGCGGGCCCAGGGCTGGCGCCTAGCGCTCTCGGTGGCAGTGACGCCGGTGGTGATCGCCGTGATCATCTCCTCCTGGCCGATCATTCTGGCGATCGCCGGCATCGCCTGGTGGCTAGTTTTGCGCGGCCGTCACCGCCGTCTCGCGGTCGTCCTCCTCGGCCTGGCCTGCGGTTGTGCCGTGGTGCAATCCGGTCCACTGCTGCTGGTGTTCTTCCTGCGCAGCCGCAGGATGATGCGAGAATTGCTCGTCGCCGCCGGCATCGGCCTCGCCATCGTAGCTGCGTTTGCTTGGTGGACTGGCTTCCAGAACTACTGGTACGACACCATCGGCATCCACTTCCATGACCAAGTCGGCAGGAGATCTCTCTCCTTGGCGGGAATTTTGACCCTGGTCGGCCAGCACCCACTGCCTGGCTTCCTGGGTATCGCTGTCGGCGCGCTGGTTCTGGCATGGGTGGTCTCGCGGCCGACTCCGGGGCTGGGAGGAGTCCTCACTGACGGTGCCGTGGTCACAATTTTCGCCATGTTCTTCGCCAAGTTTGCCTACAGCAATTACTACTTTATCGCCATGGCGGCGATGTGGCTGGCCATTGCCGCTGGCGGTGCGTCGATTGACCCTGAGCCATCGAGCCTAGCTGACGCTGACTCACCGGAGGTGCTTTGGGAGATGGGCGCGGCAACCCCGGTGACGGTGGCTGTCAAAGGCCTCGTAGCCACTTCCGCATCCGGCTAGTTCGCCTCCGCCGGGCGGACGTTTCCTGGCCGCGCCGGCGAAACGCTAATTGATTGCGGCGCTCATCCTCACTCGGTTGCACCGTGACAGCGCTTGTACTTGCGACCGGACCCGCAAGGACACAAGGCATTGCGGCTCACCGGGGCCGCCATTCCGGAAGCAGGCTGAGCCGAGCCACGCGCTGCTGTGACGGCCCTACTGGTCGCGGCAGGGACGGAACGCGGGGCCGGCCTTGAGGTCTCCACCTCGGTAGCTGCTGCCGATACTCCGGCGGGCACCATTTCCGGAGTCAGTTCGCCGGGCCTGGCGGCATCAGGGTGTACGGCAACCCCCTCGAGGGGCTGAGTGTCGGCCGGCGTGACCTGGATCTCGGCGTGGAAGAGGTAGCGGACTATCTCCTGCTTGAGCGCCTCCTGGAAGGATTGGAAGGCGGAAAATGCTTCCGCCTTGAACTCCACCAGAGGGTCGCGCTGTCCCATCGACTGCCAGCGGATATCGTCCTTGAGGTGCTCCAGCGTGGTCAGGTAGTCGGCCCAGCGCTGGTCGATCAACTGGAGCATAAGCTGGGTCTCGGCGATCCGGACGATCTCAGGGGTGTAGTTAGCTTCCTTCTCGGAGTAGATCCGCTCCGCCTCGTTCGTCAGGGTCTCGGCGACCTCTTCGGGGCTCTCGCCGAGCTGCTCCAGTTCCACTTCCTCGGCAGGGGGGAAGGGGAAAACGTAGCGGAGTCGGTCCCAGAGTCCATCGAGATCCCACTGCGCCTGGTGACGCCCGGGGCAGTAGAGGGCAATCAGATCGTGCACCACCTCGGCGGTCCATTCGTCCAGGTTCTGCCGGGTATCGACGCCCTCGAGGATGCGGTCGCGCTCCGCGTAGATGATCTCGCGCTGCATATTGACCACATCGTCGAACTCAACCACGTACCGGCGGCTATCAAAGTTGGCGCCCTCGACACGTGACTGGGCGGACTCGATCTGGCGGCTGACCAGCCGTGATTCGATGGGAACGTCCTCGTCCATTCCGAACGTTGACATCAATCCACGCATCCGCTCGCCCCCGAAGACTCGCATCAGATCGTCCTCAAAGGAGAGGAAGAAGCGACTTTCGCCGGGGTCTCCCTGACGCCCGGAACGCCCGCGCAGCTGGTTGTCGATGCGGCGCGACTCATGCCTCTCGGTGCCCATGATGTAGAGACCACCGAGTTCCTTGACTCCATCGCCGAGGACGATGTCCGTGCCCCGTCCCGCCATGTTGGTGGCGATTGTCACCGCCGACCGCTGACCGGCCGCCGCCACCACCTCCGCCTCGCGCTCATGCTGCTTGGCGTTGAGCACCTCGTGCACGACGCCGCGCTTCTCGAGGAGCCGCGATAGACGCTCACTCTTGTCAATGCTGACGGTGCCCACCAACACCGGCTGACCCTTGCGACTGCGCTCCTCGATCTCATCGGCGATGGCGTTGAACTTGATCTCTTCAGATCGAAAGATGAGGTCCGGCTCGTCGAGCCGCACCATCGGGCGGTTGGTCGGAATGGGAACCACCTCAAGGTCGTAAATCTTGTGGAACTCCTCCGCCTCGGTGATCGCCGTTCCGGTCATGCCCGCAAGTACGTCAAAGGTGCGGAAGTAGTTCTGGAAGGTGACCGTGGCCAGAGTCCGCTGCTCCTGCTGAACCTTCACGCCTTCTTTGGCCTCGATGGCCTGGTGCAGACCATCCGACCAGCGTCGCCCGGGCATGGTGCGGCCGGTGAACTCGTCAACGATGATCACCTCGCCGTCGCGGACGATGTACTCACGATCCTTGAGGTAGAGAGCGTGGGCGCGCAGCGCCTGGTTTATGTGGTGCGCCTCTTGGACATGCTCGATGTCGTAGATGTTGACGATTCCCGTCATCCGCTCAATCTTCTCGACACCCTCATCGGTGAGGCTACCCGACTTGGTCTTCTCATCGATGGTGTAGTCAACCTCGGCCGTGAGCCGGGGAATCAGTCGCGCATATTGGTAGTATTTTTCAGGTGATTCTTCACCGAGACCACTGATGATCAGCGGGGTTCGGGCCTCGTCAATCAGGATCGAGTCGACCTCGTCGATGATGGCGTAATACCGGTCTCGCTGTACCTTCTGCTCCTGCGCACGGGCCAGGTTGTCACGCAGATAATCGAACCCCATCTCGTTGTTGGTGGCATACACGATGTCGGCCTGGTAGGCCTCCCCGCGCGATACCGGGCGCAGGTGACGGAGGCGCGGATCGCTGTGCTGCTCGTCGCTGTAGCCGGGGTCGTAGATCATCGAGTCGTCGGGAATGATGACGCCAACCTTCATGCCCAGGGCGTGAAATAAGGGAGCGTTCCAGCCCGCATCGCGGCGGGCCAGGAAGTCGTTGACCGTGACCAGAAAACAGCCCCGTCCGGTCAGGGCATTTAGATAGAGCGGCAAGGCCGCGACCAGGGTCTTGCCCTCCCCAGTCTTCATCTCGGCGATCTTGCCTTGGTGCAGAACGATCCCCCCCAGGCACTGCACATCGAAAGGCCGCATCCCCAGATGGCGCCGTGCCGCCTCCCGCGCGACTGCGAATGCCTCGACCAGGAGGTCGTCGAGGAGCTCCCCTTTCTCGAGACGCTCTTTGAACTCGTCAGTCTTGGCACGGAGCTCGGCATCGGAGAGGGTCTTGATCTCCTCACCAACCTCGCCAATCTCCTCCACCTCCTGGGTGTGGCGGCGCACCTCACGCCGGGTGGGGTCGTAGATCCGGTTGAAGACACTCATGACGCCAAAGGATTATGCCCCGCTCGCGAGCGGGGCAATCCCCGGAACCGTCGGCTCCTCGAAGTAAGCCGGCCCGGTGCCTGCACCACCGACCTCGATCCAGCAGGTCCGACCGCCCTCCACCACCAGAATCAGTACGGCAATCGGGGTCAGTCCGACCGCCAGGAGGTGAAAGCCCCAAACCGCCGGGAGTGTCGCCAGGACCAGGACGCATAGTCCCGCTCCGAAGCCGGTCAGGCGGACCTCAGTCCGCCAATGCCAGAGCGCCGCGGACAGCAGCCCCAGCAGCGCCAGGCCCAGCTGCCAGGGGATCACCCCTGACGGCCAGATCAGCAAGATCAGGACCAGGGTGGCCAGAGAGAGGCCGAGGCCGAGGCCGTGCACCCGGCGCGCGTCACGGCCCACGGTGAGCATGAATAGGGGCAGCAGTAGGAGATCGTCGTTGGGATGAGCGTAGGGCGTCGCCAGCAGCCAGATCCCCACCGGCAAGGCGACTGCCCAGGTGACCCGGCCGACCGGACTCACCCGACGCCAGTCCGGGGAGATCATCATCCAGACCCCGAATACCGCCATGCAGGCGAGGCCCACGCACACGGTTGCCAGCGTGGCGGGCGCGGTCAGGCCGGGGCTGAGCCGCCACGAAGCAGGCGCCGCCGCGAGGAGCCCGGGGAGCCCGGCCAGGTCGGGCTGCACCGTGCCGATGCCGCGAGCAAAGAGCGCCAGGGCGTGCCACCAGGAGGCTAGGAGAGACCAGCTGGCGAGCAAGAACAAAACGGCCACCAGGAGGTAGCCGCCGGCAAATTCGAGGACTCTGCGACGGTCCGGCCAGAGCGCCAGGAGGATGAAGATGGGTACCGGCCAGAGCAGGGTGGGTTTGATCAGGGTCACTCCCAGAACCAGTCCAGCGGCCAGGCTGCGTTCGTGCCACGCCAAGAGCATTGAGCCCGCCAGGGCCGCGAAGAGGATGGCGTCGAATTGACCGTCCAGAAGACCTAGGAGGCCAATCCAGGAGACCATGGCCGCTCCCACTAGAACCCCAGTGTGGCGCCAGCCCAGATCCCGAGCGAGAAGGGTGAGCGTGAGTGCCACAAGGAGGATGCCCACGACGGTCAGGACCCCGTAGCTGACCCAATAGGAGAGGCGAGACAGGGGAACCAGAAGCCACGCTGCAATCGGGGGATCAACAAAGCTGTTGGGGGCGGCGCTGCGCTCGGGATAGGCCAAGGCCGCCTGCTCCGCAGCTTGCAGAGCACCCAGATGGTAGGGATTGCCTCCTCGTGCCATCAGCTCGCTGGCCGCGTAGAAGACCCGATAGTCGACTGCCAGGCCGGCCGGACGGGCGGGGAATTCGTGAGATAGCGCAAAGACCGCCAGTCCCAGAACACAGGCCGATGACACGATGAGGACAACCCGACTGAGGCCGCGCCCCCGATTGCCGAGCAGCTCCTCCAGACTCGCCCCCTCGACCCCTCCGGTCACCGTCGAGTCACTCGACGCTCAGGGCCGCCACTGGATCTATCTTGCCCAATTGTCGGGCCGGGATCACCGCCGAGAGAGTGATCGCCACCACCACCGCCCCGCCCACCGCCAGCACCACCAGCCAGGGAATCCCAAAGGACAGCGGTAGAGTCGCCATGGAGGCGACGCGAACCTCGGGCGCGATCAGTCCGATGCCGACCCCTATTCCTATGACGCAGCCCACGAGCGCTGTCGCCAGCGCCTCCCCTAGTACGGCCCGCCGGGTCTCCGCTCGGCTCAAGCCCAGCACGCGCAACAGCGCCAACTCGCGGACTCCTTCGCGAGCGCCCAGGACGACCGTGTCAATGGCCGCCAGGATCGCGATCACCACCCCCACCAGAGCCAGGGCTGTTAGAGCGGCGATGTCGTGCTGAACCCCAGAATCCACACCCTGGCGGACCGAGGACACTGTTTCCTCTTCCAGGCCATAGCGAAAACCAGCCAGTGCAACCGAGTGCACCGGGTCGGATGCTCCCCGCAGCTGCAACTGAATTAGATTGAAGCCTTCGGCGGCGACCCCAAAATCCTTTTTTGCTACCACCGAATCCAGCACGGCCGACTCCTCTCCGGAGGGTCCGGGCAGGGTGTGCGCCACCACTCCCGCGACCAGGAAGGTCCCGGTCCCGGTGTTGGTGATCACCTTGATCTTGGAGTCAACGTGCGCGTGCAGCGAGGCCGCCAGCTCCAAGGGCAAGAGCACCCCCCTGCCAGAGGTGACTTCGGTCAAAGCCGTGGCTCGGTCGCCATGCACGAATTGGAGAGCGCCGCTGATTCCATAAGCCACGGTGGTGGTGGCCGCTACTGAGATGGCCTCATGGCCCACCCGGGCCGTCACGAAGCGGACCGGAGCCGAGGCCACCACGGTAGTGTCATTCGTCTTGGTCGAGAGGGCCGCCAAGACCTGTTTCTCCACCTTCTGCGTCTGGACCACGGGACTGACCAATAGGTACTGGCCCACGAAGAGGTGATTGACCCAGACCTGACCTGCACTCAAGGCGGCTCCGGAAAGACCGACCAGTCCGATCGCGGTGGCCACGGTGACAAAGAGAGCCGCCAGGGCCAGGGCGGTGCGGGCAGGACGAGTCCGCCCGCGGGTTGTGATGGCCGCCACAGGGGTGCCCAGGATGGGCCCAACCACGAAGCTGAATCCGCGTACTAGGCTCGGGCCTGCCCAGACCAGCGCGGCACAGATGGCGAGATAGGCGCAGGCGGCGCCCAAACCGACGCCCAGGGGCCCGCCGGCAGCGAAGAATAGATAGGCGCCCGCAATGCCAACGACGATCAGGGGAAACTCCAGTACGAGCCCGCGCCGGCCCCGCCTCACCACTGGTGGCCGGACAGCCAGAAGTGGGGGTACCCGGGCCGCCTCCACTGCCGGGTAGGCGGCCGCGAGCACCCCGAGCAGCAGAACTCCCAGGAAGGCAGCCAGGCTCCAACCCGCATCCGGCTCCACCCGCGGCGCCGGACTAACCCCGCCCGGCGTCGAAATCGCGATCAGTACCACGGCGAGGAGGTAGCCGACACCGACACCGATCAACGCCCCCAAGGCTGAGGCGGCGACGGCCTCGCGGAGGAAACTTCGGAAGATGAGGTCGCGACTAGCCCCCGCCAGCCGGAGCAAGCCGATCTCGCGGCGTCGGTCCAGAACCAGGGAGCTGAGCGTCGTGGCAATCACCGCGAAGGCCAGTAGAAGACTGAGGGCCGTGATGCCGTCAAGAATCGGAGACAGTTCGCCGACCGGGTCTCCATCGGGCACTGAGCGCGGGTTGCTGACCGTGTATTGGGTGTGGACGAATTTGGAGAGGTCCGTCAGTAATTCCCGGAAGGTGGCCCCGGAGCGAAGCCTGACGGCGACATCGCTGACCTGGAGCCCCGCTGCAAATAGCTTCTGCGCAGTCCTTTGAGAGACATAGACGGCATCGGCGGTGAAGGGTGCGCCGAAGGAGGACTCGGCGACTACGCCGACCACCTTGAACTTGGAGGCGGACTTGGTCTCGACCAGCTGAAGCTTCTGCCCAATCTTCACCTTGCCTGGAGTCACGACGCCGGTGCTGAGTGAGATCCCCGGCGTGAGGTTCTGGCTGACCGCCACCTCATCCTTTCCGAGAGGACGCCGTCCACGAACAAGGGGCAGAGGTCGAAAGGCGACCCCGTTAGCACCGACAGCGACCAGTACCACCTGGCGGAAGGCACGGCTGGGCAATTGGGCTAGATCGGCCTTCTCCGCCAGCGGTGACGCGGCACTGACCGCCTTCAGCTTGCCGATGGCTTTGACCTGGGCAGCCGTGAAGCCAGCCCGGGCAAAGGGCTGGATGTCGTACTCAGCTGATCCGGCCCGCTCCTGTATTGCATCGGTGGCCTGTCGATGCAGGGCGCCGGCGGTTAACTGGGTGCCCAGGACCGCTCCCCCAGCCAGGGCCAGCGCTGCAACACCCAGGGCCAGACGAGCCAGCGCGGCGCGTCGCCAAAGGAGGGGGATCAAATCCCAGCGCCGCCCTCAGAGGCCATGCGTCCCGAGCCGCTCCAGCAGAGGGGCCGTGTCGTGGACCGTCCGGTGACCCAATTCGACAACCTCTTTGAACTCGCCGTCGAGCATGATCGCCACCCGCTCCGCGTAGGCCGCGGTGCGCACGTCATGAGTGACCAGGACGATGGTGCGTCCCTCTTGTCGGCTGAGCCGAAGCAGGAGCTCCAGAACACCCCGGCCAGCGTGGTAGTCAAGCGTTCCGGTGGGCTCGTCGGCCAGTAGGATGGCGGGGTCGGAAACCAGGGCGCGAGCCACGGCGACTCGCTGCTGTTCGCCGCCTGAGATCTCGTCCGGACGGTGCCCCTGCATGCCCTTCAAGCCCAGGACCGCCATCAGGTCGTGAGCTCGGGCTCGGGCATCGCGGTCCCGACCCAAGCCCCGCAGGGGCCAGGCCCGATTGCGTTCCAAACGATAGGGGAGCATTACGTTCTCCGCCGCAGTCAGGCTTGGGAGCAGGTTGAAGAACTGGAAGATGAAGCCGATCTGGCGCCGGCGAAACGTTGCTCGCTCGCCATCCCGCAGCGCATAGAGGTCAGTCCCCTGGATGGTCACCTGACCTTGGTCCGGTGTCTCCAACCCGCCGAGCATGTTGAGCAGAGTTGACTTGCCACAGCCGCTCGGACCCATGACGGCGAAGAACTCACCAGGCTTGATGGTCAGGGAGACGTCGCGGACCACTTGGTGCGGCGTCTTGCTAATGGCAAAACTCTTGTATAGCCCGGTCGCCTCTAGGACCGCCTGACTGCGGTCGATGGGAGTGACGACAGGAGCGGGAGCCTCATTCATCTAGGTAGCTCCCAATCACTTGGTCAATTGTGCTGGAAAGCAGCCCCCGGCCTAGCTTGGGAGGGCGCGAGGCCACTCCCGGCGGCGGTGGCTTGGGCTTAGGGGTAGGCGTGGCCACCGGAGTCGGTGCCGGGGCTGGGGCCGGCGCGCTACCGCTGCTCCCGGTACCGCCACCGCCTCCACCGCCAGACGAGGGCGGTGGAGCGGAACTCCCAACCTGGGCGAACTCTTGGGCAAACATGTAGACGTCCGTCCAGGGTCCACCGCCACTGCCGGGATAGTTCCAGGAGCCCGAGGTGTACCAGGAACCGACTCCCAACTCGTCATAGGCGCCGAGGATGTTGGCGCGGTGGGGAGCGGAGTCCATGAACTGGGTGTTCACACCTGAGGCCGGATCGGCATAGCCACTGTTCCAGCCTACGTTCTCTCCCGCCGAGCTGAAGTAGACGCCGTCGGCTTCCATGATCGGCCAGACATACCCGTCATCAGCGGAGCAACCCGGAATCTGATGCGAGAAGTACTGGCGGGTGATCATGTCCGCGGCGCGACCGTAGATCGGTGAGGGGTCGCAGCCGTAGTAGGGGCTAGCCTCGGCGATGCCGGCGAGGGTGCCATTATCGGCCAGCGCCGCCAGTCCGTTGCTGGTCCTGTCGTTGTTGGTCAGGGAAAAGAGTTCGCCGTCGTAGGGAGTGCCATTTCCCGATGGCTGGGCTAGGGCGGGAGCGGCCCAGAGGCCGGCCAAACCGATGCCGGCGACAAGCGCGAAGACCAAGGCCCCGAAGTGGCGCAGTGAGCGCCGAGAGGTGAAGCGCTGCGTAGGCACCTCAGCCAATACGTCTCTGCAGGGGTCCGGGCGGCTGCGTCGGCAACCTGATGGCGGCCACCTGGTCGGTGCGCCGGTCGGGGAAGAGACGGGAGATCTCGGGCGGCACCGCCAGCCCCATGTCGAAGAGGCGATCCAGGATCTGCGGCCGGACGCCGGTTAGCTCCATCTGGTTCTTGAGGTTGCCCTGGGCGTCGGCGCCCTCCGACTTCATAACGAAAATGTCCTGCATGGTGATGGTGTCACCCTCCATGCCGACCACTTCACTGATGGCCGTGATACGGCGACTACCATCACGGAGACGGTTGAGCTGAACCACGACGTTGATGGCGCTGGCGATCTGCTGACGGATCGCTTTGGTCGGCAACTCCACCCCACCCATGAGTACCTGGGTCTCCAACCGAGACAGGCTGTCTCGCGGAGTGTTGGCGTGGACCGTGGTCATCGAGCCGTCATGACCGGTGTTCATGGCCTGGAGCATGTCGAGCGCCTCCCCACCTCGGACCTCACCGACGATGATGCGGTCGGGACGCATGCGCAGGGCGTTGATGACCAGGTCGCGAATGTTGATACGGCCTTCACCGCGGACGTCGGGGGGGCGCGCCTCCAGGCGGCAGACATGCTCCTGATGCATCTGCAACTCCGCAGCATCCTCGATGGTGACGATGCGCTCGTCAGGGGGGATGAAACCGGAACAGATATTGAGCAGTGTCGTCTTCCCGGCACCGGTTCCGCCGGAGATGAGGATGTTGGCCCGGGCCAAGACGCAGGCCTGCATGAACGAGGCACCCGCTTCATCGATGGTGCCGAAGTGGATGAGGTCAGTGATTCGCAGACGCTCCTTGGCGAACTTCCGGATCGTCAAGATCGGTCCGTCAATGGCCACCGGCGGTACCACCGCGTTGACGCGGGAGCCGTCCAGGAGACGAGCGTCGCAGAGGGGCTGGCGGACATCGACTCGCCGGCCAACTGCCGCCACGATCAGGTCGATCACCTTGAGCAGATGCTCGTTGTCGCGGAAGCGGACGTCGGTCAGAACGATCTTCCCCTGTGCCTCGACATAGACCATGTCCGGCCCCACCACCATGATCTCGGTGAGGCTGTCGTCCTCCACCAAAACCCGGAGTGGACCGAGGGCTTGGAGGTATCCCTCCATCCCTTGCAGTCTCTCTTCTTCGGTAAGGACCGGACTCATTGCTTACTCCCTAGCACCGGATCTAATGCGGGCGATACCTGACCCACCGTCTCGCCTAGTGCCTCCATCGACGTTAGTGGCTCGGCTGCAATCTTCAGTTGGGTGCCCTCGGAGATCCCGTGCCGCTGGAGCGTGCCCGGGGCCAGCTCAAGGGCGCTGCGGGCGTGGCGAACGGGCAGCAATTTGACCTTCCATTCGCGCATTTCGGGATCGCATCGCACAACGCGCAGTTGGCGGTCCAAATAGGCGATATCCAATCGCGTGCGCATAAAGAACATGTGAACGCTGTTGCAGGGCACCAGCCAGAGCCCCTCCTCGGGGTCGAGCCGGGAGCGTCCCATCAGCCCCAGCAAGCGCGCCCCGAACTTTGTGGCGATGGTTACATCGCGGGCAACCCGCGATCCGTCCGCGGTACGGACCACCACTGTGCCCCCGCGGGGCAGCACTGCGGCAGGGGCAGAAGCAACATCAGACATGGAAGATCAACGAGATGGCGGGCGGTCCCAACAGAATTACGAAAAGCACTGGAAAGATGCAACCGACCATCGGGAAGAGCATCTTCAGGCTCGCCTGCTGGGCCCGAGCCTCAGCCTTCTGGCGCCGCCGGCGGCGCATCTCGTCAGATTGGATCCGCAGCACCCGGGCAATCCCCACACCTAGTTGGTCGGACTGCACCAGCGCCTGAATGAAGGACGCCAGCTCCTGAACTCCGCAGCGTCTGCCAAGATCCTCGAGAGCCTCATGGCGCGGTCGGCCCAGGCGGATCTCGTTGAGGACGAAGGCAAACTCGCGGGAGAGAGCGTTGTCGAACTTCTCGACAACGCGTGCCAGGGCGGCATCGAATCCCAGGCCCGCCTCAACGCTGATGCAGAGGAGATCGAGAGCGTTGGGCAGAGCCAGGGAGATCTCCTTCTGGCGAGCCGCAACGATGCGCTTCAGTTGGTACTGGGGTCCGATATAGCCCAACACACCGCCGAAGATCAGACCCAAGAACCAGGGCAAGCCGATCAGAATCGCTAGGCCCAGCCCGACTACCGCGAAAATAACTCCCAGCACCAGCTGAGCGGCGACGAAGCTGCCTGCATTCATGCCCAGCGGCCGGCCCGCCAGGTCGATCAAGATTTGCAGCTTCTGGGCCCGGTCTCGCGGCTGCATAGCGGCAACCCGGCGGCCGATACGGTCGATGAAGGGGCGCAGGAAGCGTTCGCTGAAGGGCTGGCTCAGTTCGATCTCGTCAAGGCTGCGGGCCGCCGTGGGTTCGTCGTATACAGCGAGCCGGGCGTCGAGCAGGTCGACGCGGGTGCTGCGTTTCATGAAGCCGGCGAAGATCGTGAAGGCCGCGACGGCGGCGATCGCACCTACGATCAAGGCGGGGTATGACACCTATCAGACCTCGATGTTGGCGATGCGCTGCATCGCATAGAAGGCGAATGAGATTGAGATGATGCACCCAATCAGGACGTAAGGTCCGGGGCCCTTGAACGAGAGAAGTGGCGCGATGTAGTGAGGATTTATTGCCTCCAGGATCAGGCCCAAGCCGATGGGCAGGGCAGTGATGATGAAACTCGAGGCCCTCGCCTGCGCGGTCAGCGTCTTGATCTCACCCTTGATGCGGATGCGCTCGCGGATGGTGAAGGCGATGTTGTCGAAGATCTCCGCCAAGTTACCGCCCACCACCCGCTGGATCTGGACCGCGGTGACGACCAGATCAAGGTCGTCAGAACGAATCCGCGTAACCATGTGCCCGAGCGCCGCGTCGGTCGTCACACCCAGTTGAACCTCCCGCGTCGCCCGCGCAAACTCTTCGGATGTCGGCGGCGGAGCTGAGCGGGCAATGCTGGCCATCGCCTGGGGAAAGCTGTATCCAGCCTTAAGGGCGTTGCTGAGCAGGATCAAGGTATCGCCCAGCTGGTCATTGAAGTGAGCTAGCCGGCGGCTGGTACGAAAGCGGAGAACAATGGGAGGGATGAAGAGCCCCACCACGGCCAGAATCACTGCGAAGATCAGACTTCGATAGAGGGCAAAGCCGATCAGCGCTAGAAGCACCACAGCGCCAGCGCGGATCAGGTACCACTCAGTAGGGCGGAGCTTCAGGTCGGCGCGGGCCAGAGCCTCGGCCACCTGGGCCTCGCGGGGGCGCTGGGCAACTCCAGCGGCCTGGCCGCTGCTTTCGACCTGGCTCCGGAACCGCGCCAGGATCGCGCGCAAGCGGCTCGCCAAGCCGCCCGAAGCATTCCCTAGATCGTCCATTGGGACGGCCACGGTGAGCCCGGCACCGGCTTCCGCGAAGCGACGCACCCTCTCGTCGAGCGTGCTAACCGCGTGCGACCGCTGTCGCAGCGTGGCCAGCCCGTAGGCTACGGCTCCTCCCAACGCCAAGGCACCAACCCCGTCCAGGACCAGTACGAGAACATTCATGCGGCCGTCTCCCCTGCTGCTGCTTTGCCCTTAGGTGGCGCCTGGAACATTGACTCATCCACCTGCTCGCCGGCCGCGGCCAAGTCCTCGAGACGCGCTGGCACCTGAACCGCCTCGAAGTTGCCGATCACCATGCCCTGGTCGTCAAGACCCTTCTGCCGGAACTGGAAGATGTCGGCGAGCTCGACGCGCTCACCATCGAAGCCCCGAACCTCGGAGATGGCAATGATCCGGCGGGTGCCGTCGCGGAGACGCGCCTGCTGGACAACCAGGTGAATGGCAGCGGCAATCTGCTCCCGAATCGCCCGCGAGGGCAGGTCGGTACCCGCCATCAGAGTCATCGTCTCCAGCCGGGTCAAGGCGTCGGCGGGAGTGTTGGCGTGAACCGTGGTCAGCGAACCATCGTGGCCAGTGTTCATCGCCTGGAGCATGTCGAGAGCCTCCCCGCCGCGGCACTCCCCCACCACGATCCGGTCGGGTCGCATCCGCAGGCTGTTGATCACCAGGTCACGGATGGTGACGCGCCCTCGCCCCTCAATATTTGAGGGCCTCGATTCCAGTGTGACCACGTGGTCCTGGCGCAGCTGCAACTCGGCCGCGTCCTCGATGGTGATGATCCGCTCGTCGTCGGGTATCCATCCTGAGAGCACATTCAGGGTTGTCGTCTTTCCCGACCCAGTACCACCTGAGATAAGGATGTTGAGTCGGGCTCGGACGCAGGCCCGGATGAAGGTCGCCATATCGGCGGTAAGCGTGCCGAAGTTGACCAGGTCCTCAACCGTGTATGGATCCTTGGAGAAACGCCGGATGGTCAGGGTGGGGCCCTGGAGCGCCAGCGGCGGGATGATCACGTTCACCCGCGAGCCATCCTTGAGCCGGGCGTCCACCATTGGTGAGCTCTCGTCCACTCGGCGGCCGATCGAACTCACGATGCGGTCGATGATCTGCATTAGGTGATCGGTGTTGTCAAACTTGACCGGGTAGCGGTAGATCCGGCCCTGACGCTCGACGTAGACGTCATCAGGTCCATTGATCATGATTTCACTGATCTCGGGGTCCTTGAGGATCATCTCGAGCGGTCCCAGCCCAAGGACGTCACTGATGAGCTGCTCGACCATCCGCTGCCGGTCGGTGCGGGTGATCGAGATGCTGAGATCCTCGAGAACCGTATTGCAGAGTTCGCTGATCTTGGCTACTAGCTTTTCCCGAGGCGCCTTGGAGACGTCGGTGTACTCCTCGAGCAGCGCGTGCGTGACCCGCGCCTTGATCGCCATGTACTGGGGGTGGTGCGCCGCCCTAGGCTCGGGCGTCGCGGAAGGATTCTCCCGATTCGCCTGAGCGCGCTCTCGCCACCCAGGCGATTTGGTGGCCTGAGCAGTCGCCGGGGTGGCGGCCAGGGCAGCGGCCAGCCGAGATGGGGCCACCTGTACAGGTGGCGACGGCGGAGCCGGAGCCTGGGCGGGTCCGGCCTCGGGCGCCTTCCCCCGGGGCTTCTCCTCGCTCCCTTCGGCCTGCGGCGGGGTAAGTTCGGGCTCGGTATCTTCCTTGGTCCGAACCCGTTCCAGCAGAGACATGCCTGTGCCTTGCTCCTACCCGGACCCTAGCGCCTGCGCCCGAACCGACGCGAGGGGCTGGGTTTCGCCTCTGCCGTCACTTTAGACGCCACGGCACCCACCGGAGCCAGGCTGCGAGCCAGGCCGCGAATCAGCATTGAGATGTCCGAGTCAGGATGGGAGACGACCAGGGGCACGGCCCGATGAATCGACCCTCCGACTAGGCGGGGCTCGGAGGGGATTTGCAACTTCACCGGGAACCTGAGGTTCCTCTCGATGCTAGCCGAGTCATACACGGCATGGGCGTCGTGGGCGTTGACCGCCACCATGACGCGTGACCGGTCGACCTTCAGCGACTCCAGCATCTTCAACATTAGGCGGGTGTCCTTGATCGCGGGAATGGTGAGCTCTCCGACCACGACGACATGATCAGCGAGCTCGGTTGCTTCGAGAGTAGCCTCGGACAATTGACTCCCGCTGTCCACGACGACATAGTCAAACTCTCGTCGCAGAACGTCGACGATGGCCCGGACATGCTCGGCCCGGACTAGGTCACCGAACTCTGGGCTGAAGGGGCCCAGAAGCACGCGAAGCCCCTCCGGGCCGTCGGCCAGGATGTCGTCCACGAACTCCCAGTCCAGAGCACCCTGGCTGTCCACCAAGTCGGTGATGGTCTTGGCGTGGTCCAGATTCAGCATCACGCCGATGTCGCCGAACTGGAGGTCAAGATCGACCAGGCAGACTCTCCCACCGGTTTCCAGCTTGAGGGCAGCGGCTAGATTGATCGTCAGGAAGGTCTTGCCGCAGCCGCCCTTTCCGCTCATGACAAGGCACACCTGACAGCTCCTGTCGGGGGTCTCACCGGAAGCCGGTGGCGGCGCGGGCACCCGGGGCAGGTAGGCCCCCTTCTTCTCCTCCATCTCATAGACGCGACGGATGCTGGCGACCAGCTCGTCGCCGGTGAATGGCTTGATCAGAAACTCCCGCGCCCCGGACTGCATGGCCCGGCGCAGGTAGTCGCGCTCGCCCTGCACCGACATGATCACGACCGGAGAATTGGGAGACTCCACCGCCAGGGTCTCGGTGGCGGCAATCCCGTCCATGCCGGGCATGTTGACGTCCATCAGCACAACGTGGGGGGAGAGTTGCCGCGTCACATCGATGCCGGTACGACCATCGCCAGCGGCCCCGACCACCTCTATGTCCTCCTCGAAGGAGAGCAACTTTTTGAGGTTCTCTCGGGTGCTGGCGATGTCGTCGACAACGACGACGCGGATCATCGTTTTCCCGGTCACGCTGAGGGCCGCATCTTATCGACGGCTAGTGAGCTGGACGGTGCGCTAATCTACGCGCCGCCGCTGCCCGCGGCATTAAACCCGAACAGGTTCTGCAGCATCTGCGAGCTGCCGCTGCTGTTGCCGGTGGTGGCTGACTGGGCATTGGCTGATTCTGACCCGCAGTACAGCACCGCTTGGTCTGAGGCGACTTCATTCTGAGCTTCGATCAGCGCGAACTGATCCTGGGCCAGAGTGGCCGAGTCGGAGAGCAGCTGAGCCTTGGCTGCCTGAACAGCCGCACCACCTCCGGACATGCTCGCCAGGGCGGTGTTGTCCTTGGTGTACTGTCTGTGGGCTCCGTTGTAGGTGGTTGTCGCCGCGGTGACCGCTTGCTGGGCCGACTGTAGATCCTCTTCGATGATTGGATTCTCGGTGTTGCCGGCCACGCAGGCCTGGGTGTACTCGTCCGCTGGCGTCGAAGCGATCGGAATATAACCATGGTTGTAATCGGCTGCTGATCGCAGCGCGATGGTGTAGATGTCAGCGTTCTTGACCATCTCGGTCACCCCGAGCGCCTGGCTGCGGGTCAACTCCAAGACGATCAGCCCCCCGCTGCTAGAGCTTGAAGTACCACCTGTGGTTGAAGGCGACCCGATGCTAATCACGGGAAGATCCTCGTAGGTGAACTGAGTGTTCCCTTTCGTGTCGGCACCGATGATGTCGATCCGATCGCCAACCTGGAGGTATCCTGCCACCGCTTCCTCGGCAGTGATCGGGATAGCTACGGCGACATCTCCGACCGGCAGATTGAGATTCCCAAATGCGGGAGACTGGGTCGCCTTATTGAGTGACACCAAGTTTGAGGTCATAACGGTATTAGGCGAGATAGGCACCAGCGCGTAGTAACCCGATCCCGTAACCGTCGATGACTGGCTCGCCGCGACGCCGACCGTGCTGGAACAATCCGCCGCCACGATCTGGTGGCAGGACGTGTAGACGTTCGCGGGGAGCAAGCCCTTGATCCGGGTTTCCTCGATCATGCCAGAAGTGATCAGGGTGCCACTCGGAATCGATACCTTCGCCACCACCACCACCTGGCCGGTACTGGGAACCGTTGGGCCAGTGGAAGTATTGGCGCGTGTGAAGTAGTAAGCCGCGCCGAACGCAAAGATCGCGAGGATCAGCCCGATGGCTATCCAGACCTGATTGACCCGTCCTTTCAAATCGGTCGTCACCGCTGGAAACCTCCGAAGGGTACCCGCCGGCCCTGTGGCCTTTGGTTGGGTTGGACAAATGCGCGGCGGGCTACCCCGCCGCGCATTTGATTGCTACGAGTCAGCCCGAAAGACCAGTGTTGATGTTCGAGAATACGTCGCTGACTCGGTGTCCCACGACTGTGAGAATAACGATGACAACGATCGCGATCAGCACCAGGATCAGAGCGTACTCCACCATCCCCTGTCCCTCCTCGTCCGAGTCGCGGTGCGAAACTACCTGACCGAGACGGTCACGCAGCCGCACGTACCAAGATCCGAGCATTCCTAAAGAACCTCCTATCCGTTCACATCCGGGAAAAGAATTTCCCCGGGCCTAGCCATGGCAGGCGGAGTATATGTTGGGTTGGGCCAGCGTTCATGTAACCGCAGCGTAACTTTCTTGTCAGGAATCAGGATTCGATCGGCAGAGTGACCCTGACCTCCGTGCCCCGGCCCACCTGAGAGAGGATCTCCAGCTGACCATGCTCTAGGTCGGCTCGCTCACGCATGGAAATTAGTCCAAAGTGCGGCTCCCGCGCCAGCCGCAACTCGATCGCCGCCACGTCGAAACCCTCGCCGTCGTCCTTGATGACCGCGCTGACCCGGTGCGCTTGCACGTTGATGAGCACATCCAGGCTGTGCGCCTGGGCATGCTTGCGCACGTTGACTAGCGCCTCCTTGACGATCCGAAAGAGCGCGCCCTCAGTGGCCGCCGGGAGCCGGCGCTCCGTCCCGATCACGGAGAGACGGCCGTCGACCCCCTCGGCATCGCGAAACTCATTGACCAGTCGGCGCAGGGTGGGGATCACGCCCAGATCGTCCAAGGTCATCGGACGGAGATCGAAAATTAGCTGTCGGGTTTCGTCGAGGACTCCCTTCATGGCGTCCTTGAAGCTCTGGACCTCCGCCTTGGCCCGCTCCGGCTCCCGGGCCACCATGCGCTCCAGGATCTCGGCCCGGAGGACTAGGTTGGACATCGACTGGGCAGGGCCGTCGTGCATGTCACGAGCGATCCGCATGCGCTCCTCATCTATGGTCTGGAAAACCTGACGCGAAGCGCTCCGGTAGCGGGCCAGCCCTTCCTCCAGGGTACCGTCGGGTGGACGGTGATCCTCGAGCTGCTCGGCCGCCGCCTTCATCAGGGAGTGCCAGTAGCGAAGCTCCTTGGCCCAGCTTCGACAGTGGGCTAGGCGCAACCGGGCCAGCGTCACTTCCGACCTCAGCGCGAAGCAGCGACCGATGGCCGCCTCGACCTCAGCGGAGGTGAAGCGGGCGTGATCGCGAAGGACGTGGCGACGAACAATGTCGGAGTCCTCGAGGCGCTCCCCCACCTGGTCGAGGGCGGTCAGCAGCTGCATCACCTCGTCGTCGATGGTGAGCAGGGCGTTCTCGACCCGAAGAACCTCCTCCTCGAGGACCAGTTGGAGCTCGCCAAGAGGCGATGCCAGGGGAGCGACGGGACGAGCAGCCACGCCCAAAGGTTACGAGGTGGCTCTGAGAAATGTTCGCGAGGCGCCCCTCAACTCGACTCCGCCTACACTGGCGGCCGTGATCGCTCGGGACTTAGCGTGCATCCAAAGCCGCTAACGCCGACGCCGGCCCGGCGTCAACCTCTTACCCTACCCCGCTTCCTCGCCTTGACGGGACTCTTGGCGGCCATGCTCGCGGCGCGTCCGCTTGAGGTCGACCCCGACTTCTGGTGGCACCTGCGCAACGGCCACACCCTGCTCGCGACCAACGCCCTCATCCATGTCAACCCCTATGCCTTCATGGCCCTGGGCCGACACTGGGTGATGCAGGAGTGGCTCAGCGAGGCTTGGATGGCCGCGGCGGCTGCCGCCGCCGGCCGGTTGGGCGTGATCATCGCCTACGAGCTGATCACCCTAGCCCTGTTCGTTCTGATCTGGCTGCGCGCCCGCGAGCTGGCGCCCGCCCACGGGTTGACCGTCGGGGTGGGCCTAGTGGCGGCGGGGCTCGTCGCCTACCCGATCCTGGGTCCCCGCTCGCAGATGGAGTCATACGTACTGGCAGCTCTGATTCTGCTGCTCGTCGAGCGCCAGCTTCGCCGCGGCGGTCGCGCCGCCTGGTTGCTGCCACCGGTCTTCCTGGTTTGGTCCAACCTCCACGCCGGATTCATCCTCGGTCTCATCTACCTGGTGGCGATCGTGGTGGTAGAGGGAGCGGTGGTTCTGGTCGGCCACCGCACGCAGCAGCAGCGGCACCAGATCTTGCAGCTGGCGGCAGCGACGGGATGCTCAATCGCAGCCTGCCTGATCAATCCCAATGGTGCGGCGATCGTCGCCTACCCATTTGAAACCCAGTTCAACACCGCCCAGCAGACGCTGATCCAAGAGTGGCACAGTCCCGACTTCCACAGCGGAGTGCTGTTGCCGCTGCTGATCTTCATCCTCAGCCTGGCCGGGCTCTTGGTCCGCTACCGCAAGATCACCCTGAGGGATGGTGTGGTGCTGGCGCTCAGCCTCTTCCTCACCCTGCAGTCAGTCCGCAACAGTGTCTTCCTGGTGGCCGCCGCCACGCCGATTTGGATCAGCCTGGCGGATCAGGGACAGTTGGATCTGACCCGTTACTGGAATCCCCGCCTGCGGAGACGCCAGCCGCCGGTGGTGCTCCTGATCGAACTCCTGGAACTGGTCTTGTTGGTGACCATCCTCACCGTACAGGTGGATGCCGGGGGCACCCCGGCGCTCAACTCGACCACCTACGTCAGCACCTTCCCGGTGTGCGCCGCCCACTGGTTGGCCCAGGCGCCGCCGCGGCTGCGCATCTTCAATCAGTACGGCGACGGCGGATTCCTTGCTTACACCCTGCCCCAAGACAAGGTCTTCATCTTCGGCGACGCGGCTCTCATGGGCGAACCCCTGCTCGAGCGTTACGCCGCGATCATCGACCTCAGTCCGAACTGGCTCAGGAGCCTCGATTCCAGCCCCTCGCAGGTGGTCGTCTTCGAGCGTGGTAGCGCCTTCCCGGACGCCCTCCAGGAGGAGCCTGCCTGGAGGCTCGTCTATCGGGACCAGCGGGTCGAGGCCTTTGAGCGGACCAAGCTACTGGCCACCATGCGGTTACCCGCTAACCCGACCGCCGCCAACTGGCGTCAGCGGGGCATTCCCGCGTGCGCCAGCCAGGCTCGAGAGCTCGGCTAGGCCGGGCTGGGCTTGGGGTAGAGGCGCCAGAGCGTGATCAGGAAAGTGAGCAGGAGGGTGATGTGGACGCTGGTGCACCAGAGGCAGATGGTGCGCAACTCCACCAGCTCGGCGAAGACCAGATAGAAGGCAGTCAAGACCCCCAATCCCCCCCAGACAGCATGAGCTTGCCGGAGCTGGTAATTGGCCGGCCGACGCAGTTGTGCCACCGCCAGAGCCAGGCTGATCAGGAAGAAGCCGGTCCCTGGCACGGTGATCGGTACCGAGGTTCCCGGGATCACCGAATAGATGCTGCTGAGCACTTTCTGGCAGTCCACCAAGCCCTGGTCACTGCACACCAAGGGCGTGTGGGCGTAATGCACCGAGGTCAGGTATCCGCCCAGGCCGATCCCGATCACAGCCAGTGCGGTGAGGAGCCAAGCACTCCACGGGGAAGAGTCCGAGCCCAGCTCGGCGCCGCCCGTACCCGGGAGTTGCCACTGATCCGAACCGGAGGTCACCGGAGCCATCCGGCGACGGCTCCGGGCCTTACTCACTGACTAGCTTCCAGCGAGGTCTCCAGTCTCTTGATCATGGAACTGCTGCAGACTGCGCCCGGTTGCTGGCCCGTCTGCAGACAGGTGGCGGCGGTCACGTAGTTGGCGCCGCCGAGGATCTCCTGGGCGATCGTCGACTTGGGATTGCGCAGTTGCGTCAGCACCTGGTTCCAGGTCAGGCCCTGCATAGCGGTCACGTTGGCGGCCGCCGCCTCACTGCCGACCTGGGCCAACTTGCCGGACCAGTCAACGAAGGGGTAGTCGCCGCCATCAATCTTGGTGAAGGCGGTGAGGACGTCCGGCGTCAGGTCCGTCTGAAGGCTCTTGTAGGGGGCGCCATTGTGGTGGATGGAGACATTGCTCTGGTACTCGCGCCCATAGAAAACCAGATAACGGCTGGTGAACTTGGTGCCATGGGCCATGGTGAAGGTGGGTAGGTTACCGGGGGTGTCGTAGACCGAGGAACGGATCGTGTGCAGGTTCGACCACTTGCCGAAGCGACTCAGTCCGACGATCAACGACCAACGCTCGAGGGCGCAGTAGGGACAGAACTCCCCGCCCACGTAGGCGACCTCCGGGAGCCCCTTGGAGGTGAGGGCGGTGGCCTTGTATGAGGCGGGGATGTTGAGTGGAGGATGGGAGATGTTGCCCGCCCCCACCTTCTCCAGAGTGGCAACAGGAATGGAACTCAGGGAGTTGACTAGGGAGGCCGGGGCGGGCAGCACCCTGGTGTCCTGCTTGAGGTTGCCGGTGAGGGAGATCTCAAGCGCGACCACCACGATGACGAAGACGACGACCACGCCGACCACGGCCGAAATCAGGCCCCACGGCCGTCTTGCCTCGTTGCGGCGGTAGTTACGGCCCCGGGGGCGGTTCCGGGACTGTTGCCGAGACCCACCAGCTCGGTCCTCCAGGGCGGCCTCCCGCATCTGGCGCCGGGCGGCCATCGATTTCTTGGACATTCGCTCCTGCTTAGACGGGCTGCCTGGCCCGGATCGTAAACGAGACGGCTTAAGGATTCCTGGGCGCGAGCACGACGGTGGTGGAGTCACGATAGCGAATCCGCCAGTGCTCGGCCAGCAAGAAGGGGACCTGGGGAGCCGCTCGCGGTAACACCGCCAGCCCAACCCTGTTTCTGCGCAGGATGGCCAGGGCGCCCGCGTTGAGGACTGTCAGGCTCTGGCACTCTTGGAGACCAGTTCCGGCCAGAGGCAGGGGGTCGTCCTCACACAAGACGTGGTGGCCGCCGGGAAAGCGACTGGCGAGGTAGTCACCAAAGAGACCGGTCGTGAACCAGGCGCCGGGGACGGGATGGTCGGACAGCCAGCTCGCTGCCTGCACCGGAAGCTGCACCCTCGCCTGGCCCCTGGCTCCCCCATCGCGGGCCACTCCCAGAGCCGCCCCACCGAGCAATCCTCCCACGATCAGGACCGGAATCGCGGCGGCCAAGTTTCTCCCCCGAACCCAGCCTGGGGCGCCACCGCGAATGGCTGCCCCCGGCTCCGGGGAGCGCTCTGGGGACCAGCAGACCTGGGATAGGTACCAGCAACTCTGGACCGCGGCCACGACCAGAAACCAGGGCAGGTAATTGGCCCAGAGCAGGGCCATGGCGGCGGTGATCAGGCCCAGGAATGCGTCGGCGTGGCGTACGCGCTGGCCCGCCAGCCAGTAGGACAGCAGGAGGACCAGTCCGACCAACTCAGAGATGCGCGCGCTCCAAGGATGGAAGTCGATACTCGACCAGGCCAGCAGCAGGGGGTGCTCCGCCGACATTCCCAGACTGAGTGGTAGCTCGGCCACAGCCCCCAAACCACGGGGGCTCACCAGGACGGCCGCACCGGTGAGAGGCAGGAACCACCAGCTGGGCGGCGCCAGGCGATCCGACCCCCCGCCCTCCCAGTGGGCGACGATCAGCCAGCCCCAGATCACCAATACCGCCGCGACGGCGTCGGACTGGATGTTGGCCCAGAGGACGATCAGCAGCACCAGCGCCACCCCGCCCCGACGCGGGTACTCCCGAGCCGTTGCCAAGGCAAGCAGCACGCCCCCCGCCAGGAGTGCCAGCAGCTCAGCTGAGAGATCGATCAGGACGGGCGCCAGAGCGAGCAGGCTCAACCCCCCCACCAGCACGAGCACCAGTGGGTGAGTCTGGCCCCGCTTGCGGGCGGCGACGAACAGCAGGGCGCCAGTGGCGGCCCCACCAAGCGCGCCCAGCACCTGCAGACCAACCATCCCCGAGCGCAGGTAAATAAGGTAGAGGCCAAGGTCGGCAGCCCAAGAGCGCAGATCCAGCACCGCCCCGGCACGGGATAGAAAAGTCGCCGACCCACCCAGTCCTCTGGCGTGGACCAGCTCACCGTTGGCCAGATGCCAGAACCAGGCTCCTGCGGTGGGAGAGTGCAGGCCCGCGGCCGCGCCGCCAGCAACCAGGACGATCGCCGCCCCCCACCACCAGATCGAGTTCGCGCTCGCCCGCAGGACCTGCCGGGCCTTGGCGCCGATCACCCCAAGAGACAGTTGTGCCGCCCCGAGCCCCTGGTCGGCTACGTCCCGCTTCACCGGTCGAGCAGCCCGCCCTGATCGGTGCCGACACGGCGGCGTAAACCGACCAGGTCAGCCAGCATACGGCCCCCATCCCGCAAGGAACTCACCCTGGTTCCGGCAGCGTTGCGCCAGATGATGGGGATCTCGGCGATGGGAATCCGCTGCAGTCGGGCTCGAAGCAGCACCTCTGCATCGAAGCCAAAGCCCGGTGTCAGGAGTGGGGCAAAGCAGCTGACCGCAGCGGCCGCGGTAAACATCTTGAAGCCGCATTGGGTGTCGTGCAGCCCGGGGAGGACCATCAGCCGCAGCGCCTGGTTGTAGGTCTTACCCATCAGCTCGCGATAGAGAGGTTGGTGCAGCTCGACCTGGGATCCCGGCATCGCCCGGGACCCAATGGCCACCCCGGCCCCGAGCGCTATCGCCTGCTCCAGCTTGGAACTCTCCGCGATCGGCGTCGAGAGGTCGGCGTCGCTGAACAAGCGCAAGCCCCCCTGGGCGCGCAGCATTCCTGCCCGGACCGCGGCACCCTTGCCCTGGTTGTTGTCGAACACGATCAGCTGCAACTCCGGCCAGCTGGCCTGGGCCCGCTCCACGATCTGGCGGGTGCCGTCGCGGCTGCCATCGTCGACCACGAGTACCTCGTAGGTTCTGGCGGCGGCGTCCAGGTGGCTTCGAATCAGTGCCAGCGAGGGGGGAAGTCGGTTCACCTCGTTGTAGGCGGGCAGGACCAAGCTCAGCTCGATTGGTGAGGAGCTCATCGCCGCCGCGACCGGAAGGCCTCTCTCCAGACCTCCCAGAAGAAGCGCCCACCGCGCAGCATCCGGGGTAGCCGCCAGGGCTGGCGGACCAGCCGAAAAGCCCACTCCAATCCCATCCGGCGGAGCATGACCGGAGCCCGGGGGACCTTACCGGCCAGGTAATCAAGGGTGCCGCCCACCCCGATCCCCACCCGGGCACCGCTGGCATCCAGGTGGCGGGAGATCCAGAGGTCCTGCTGGGGAACGCCGAACGCGACCGCCAGAAGAGTCGCGCCGGAGTCGCGGATTCGGGTGCAGATGGTGGCCGCCTCGCTGGTCGCCGGCGAGCCGGCCCAGGTGCCGGCGATGCGCAGTCCTGAGTGCTCGCCTTGCAACCTTCGCGCAGCCGCCTCGGCGACCCCGGGAGCGGCGCCCAGGAGAAACAGGGAGCAGTTCCGCTGGCGCGCCAGGTCGGCCAGGAGTCCTAGGAAATCGGCTCCGGCGATCCGGTCCGGCAGCGCCGCGCCGAGCCGGCGAGCTCCCCACACCACACCGGCGCCATCGGGAAGGACGAGCCCGGCCTGCCGGATCGCCTGGGCCAACTCCGGTTGCCGACGCGCCTGCATGATCATCTCCGGATTGAGGGTGACCACCTGAAGCGGCGGACCTCCCCCGGTAATCGCCCCTTCGCAGCTCGCCAGCGCTTCCGCCACGGTGCAGCGATCCACTGGGATACCTAGTAGTTCGAGCCGCGCCGAGCCCTCGATGCGAGGACCAGGAGGGAGGGAAGTGGACGAGACGCCGGCCCCTGGCACGGGCCGAGTATATGGCCGGTTCGAGCCCTCGCCCGAGCGAGACGGAGTCGTTACGCGCCGCTGGCGAAGGGCTTCAGTCCCGCCGGCGGCGACGGGCCCGTTCCGCCGCCTGGAGCCGGAACTCGGCAACTTCCAGGTCGCGCTCCAAACTGGCGAGATCGTCGGACTCCGGAGAGCCGACCCGGCTGAGCGCCTCCTGGGCCACCCGCCGCTCTTCCTCGGCTGCTGCCGGATCAAGGTCACTGGCCGAGAACGCCCGATCCGCCAGGATCGAGACCCGCTTCGGCAGCACCTCGAGATATGCCCCCTCCACGAAGAAGAATTGCTCCTCGCTCCCCTGCCGCAGCATCAGCTCTCCCGGCTTGAGCCAGGTGAGCAGCGGGGCGTGCTCGGGCAGGACCCCGAGCTCGCCGTCGGCTCCGCGAGCCACGATGAAGTCGCAGTCGCCCTGGAAGAGAGGCTTGGTGGCTGCCAGGAGCCGAGTGGGAACCCCCAATTCAGCGCGCCCCGGCCTTGGGTTTGGCCTTGGAGCGCGGCGCCGCCGGCTTGGGCTTGGCCTTGGCCCGAGAGCGTGTCGTCGTCTTCTTGGTAGGCGGAGTCGACTCCGCCTCGGCCGTGTCCTCCTCTTCGGAGCCAGAGCCGGCGACCGCGGCGATAACGGCTGCTTCGCCGGCCGCCGCTGGGGTCTCCGCCTTCTCCTCCGGCTCGGCGCCGCGGTTCAGCTTCTGGCCGTTCTCGATCGCCTCATCGATGGTGCCCACCATCCGGAAGGCCTGCTCGGGTAAGTGGTCGAGCTTGCCCTCCAAGATCTCCTTGAAGCCGCGCACCGTCTCCTTGATGGGCACGTACTTTCCGGGCAACCCGGTGAACTGTTCGGCGACGAACATGGGCTGGGCCAGGAACTGGCGCACCCGGCGGGCCCGATCCACGGTCTGGCGGTCCTCATCGGAGAGCTCCTCCATACCGAGGATGGCAATGATGTCCTCCAGGTCCTTGTAGCGCTGCAGCACCCGCTGCACTCCCAGAGCCACCTCATGGTGCTCAGCCCCGACCACATTGGGATCCAGAATCCGGCTGAAGGAGTCCAGCGGGTCAACCGCCGGGAAGAGCCCCAGCTCGGCGATCTGTCGGCTCAGGGAGACGGTAGCTCCGAGGTGGGCGAAAGTGGTCTGGATGGCGGGGTCGGTGTAGTCGTCGGCAGGTACGAAGACCGCCTGCACCGAGGTGATCGAGCCCCGGTGCGTCGACGTTATCCGCTCCTGCAGGTCGCCCATCTCGGTCGCCAGGGTGGGCTGGTAGCCGACCGCGGAAGGCATCCGACCCAGAAGCGCGGAGACCTCGCTGCCGGCCAGCATGTAGCGGAAGACGTTGTCGATGAAGAGCAGCACGTCAGCTCCCTCAGCGTCACGGAACTGCTCGGCCATGGTGACCCCGGTCAAGGCGATTCTGGCTCTCGCCCCCGGCGGCTCGTTCATCTGGCCGAAGACCAAGGCGGTCTGGTCGATGACCCCGGACTCGTGCATCTCGCGGAAGAGGGCGTTGCCCTCTCGGGTCCTCTCCCCCACTCCGGCGAAGACGGAGAAGCCGGCATGCTCCTTGGCGATGTTGCGGATGAGCTCCATCACGATCACCGTCTTGCCCACTCCGGCGCCTCCGAAGAGCCCGATCTTGGAGCCCTTGGCGAAGGGGCAGATGAGATCGATCACCTTGAGTCCGGTCTCGAGGATCTCGGTTGAGGTCTCCTGGTCGGCGACCGTCGGCGGATCACGGTGGATAGGAAGTCGCTCCTTGCCCTTGACCGGTCCACCTCCGTCGATCGGCTCCCCGATGACGTTGAACATGCGGCCGAGGACCTCCTTGCCCACGGGCACCTCGATGGGCCCACCCGTGGCCACCACCGGGTCGCCTCGACGGAGGCCATCGGTGGAGGCCATGGCGATGCATCGGGCCACTTCGTTGCCCAGGTGCTGCTGCACCTCGAGGACCAGGCGCGGGCCCTGGCGGCGGACTTCCAGGGCGTCGTTGATCAGCGGCAGTTGACCGGCTCCGAAGGCCACGTCCACCACCGCTCCGATCACCTGCAACACAGCGCCGGTCGGCGGCGCTCCCTGGGCCGTCTTTTCCACCGCCTAGACCTTGGCCTTTGTCATCACTACCTCCTCAGCGCCGGGCCGCCTTGAGGGCCTCGGCGCCGCCGATAATTTCCATGAGTTCCCGGGTCACGTTCGCCTGCCGCAGCTTGTTGGCGGTCAGGGAGAGCTCCCGGATGACGTCTCCCGCCTTGGTCGTCGCGTTGCGCATGGCGACCATGCGGGCGCTGTGCTCGCTGGCCTGATTCTCCAGTACCGCCTGGTAGACCTGACTGAGCAGGTAGTCGGGCATGAAGCGGTCCAGGACCTCTCTTGCTCCCGGCTCGTAGATGTAGTCGCCCTGCGTCTGCGGGCCTTCATCCTCGTCGGCCGGGGGCACAGGCACCAGTTGGCGCACCGTGGGCACCTGGCTGAGCAGGTTGCGGAAGCGGGCATAGGCGAGGTAGACCTCGCGCACCTGGCCATCGATGTATGCCTGCACCGCCGCCTCCACCGCCGGGCGCAGCTCGTCGGGTACCACCCGGTCGGGCAGACCCTGCTTGTGGTGGACGATCTCCAGTTGCATGCGATTGGCAAACTCCAGGCCCTTGCGGCCGACCGCCACCACCTGATACCGGGGCCCGAACCGGCGCCGCAACTCGGCGTGGGCCGCCCGCATGGTATTGACGTTGAGGGCGCCCACCCGGCCGCGGTCGCTGGTGACCAGAATGAGCAGTCCAGTCCCCTCCTCTCGGGGAATCATGAAGGGATGCTTGAACTCCTTGCCGACCTTGGCGACGTCACGAGCCACCTCGTCCATGGCGACCGCGTAGGGACGGGCCCCCTCCACGCGCACCTGGGCCCGGCGGATCTTGGCCGCCGAGACCATCTGCATGGCCCGGGTCATCTGCTCGATGTTGCGCACCGAGCGGATGTGGCGACGGATGTCGCGGAGGGTGGCCAAGGAGCTGTCTAAGCCTCCGCCTCAGCCGCGACTTCCCCCACGTCGAAGCCCTGATTGAACTCCTCCAGGGCCTTGCCAAGCTGCTCCTGCATGGAGTCGTCCAAGACCTTCTTTTTCTCGATCTCGTCGACCAACTTCTGGAGCGCCTGGCCGGCGTAACGGCGGAACTGGTTGTCCCAGTCCGAGACCTTCTCGACTGGGACCTCATCCAGGTAGCCTCGGGTGCCCGCAAAGACGGTCATCACCTGCAGCGCCAGCGAGACCGGCTGGTACTGGTCCTGCTTGAGCAGCTCGGTGAGCCGCCGACCGCGGTCGAGCTGGTCCCTGGTCGCCTTGTCCAGGTCGCTCGAGAATTGGGCGAAGGCGGCCAGGGCTCGGAACTGGGCCAGGTCGAGACGCATGCCCCCGGCCACCGACCGCAGCGCCTTGGTCATGGCGTCGCCACCAACTCGGCTCACCGAGAGGCCCACCGAGACGGCGGGCCTGGTGCCGGCGTAGAAGAGGTCGCCCTCCAGGTAGATCTGGCCATCGGTGATGGAGATCACGTTGGTGGGGATATAGGCGGCAACGTCGTTGGCCTGGGTCTCAATGATCGGCAGAGCCGTCAGTGAGCCCCCACCCTTCTCGTCACTGAGTCGGGCGGCCCGCTCCAGGAGACGGGAGTGGAGGTAGAAGACGTCTCCGGGGTAGGCCTCCCTTCCCGGGGGCCGGCGCAGGGCCAGCGAGATCTCGCGATAGGCCCAGGCGTGCTTGCTCAGATCGTCATACACGATCAGCGCGTCCTCGCCCTTCTCCATGAACCACTCTCCGATCGAGCATCCGGTGTAGGGCGCCAGGTACTGCAGGGCAGCCGATTCACCTGAGGTGGCGGCCACGATGATGGTGTGCTCGAGAGCGCCGTAGTCGTCCAGCACCGCCGCGATCCGGGCCACCGAAGACGCGTTCTGGCCGATGGCCACGTAGATGCAGGTGAGGTCCTTGCCCTTCTGATTAATGATGGTGTCGATGGCGATCGCCGTCTTGCCGATCTGGCGGTCGCCGATGATCAGCTCGCGCTGGCCTCGGCCGATCGGGACCAGGGCGTCGATGGCCTTGATCCCGGTCTGGACCGGCGTGTTGACGGGCTGCCGGTCGATCACCCCGGGCGCCTGGCGCTCCACGGGGAGACGCTCTGTGGTCGCTATCTCCCCTTTGCCATCGATGGGCTGGCCGAGGGCGTTGACCACCCGGCCCACCAGTTCACGGCCGACGGGGACCTCGACCACCCGACCGGTGGTGCGCACCTCGTCCCCTTCACGCAACTCCTCGAAGCGGCCCAGGATGATGGCCCGCACCTGGTCTTCCTCAAGGGACAGAGCCATGCCGAGGATGTCATGGGGGAAGGTGAGCAGCTCTCCCGCCATCGCACCTTCCAGGCCATAGATCTGGGCGATACCGTCGCCCAGGGTAGTGATCACACCGGACTCCGCCGACACCACCGGGGCGTCGAAGTCGGCGATCTTGCGCTTGATGATCTGGCCAATCTCGGCGGCGCTAATGCTCATGTTTTCCTCATCTACTTGGCACCTGGGTGAGAAGGTCCTGGCGGAGTTGCTGGAGCCGTGTGGTCACGCTGGCATCGAAGACGCGGTCACCGACCCGGACCACCGCCCCACCCAACAGGGAGGGGTCCACCTTAGCCTCGAAACGAACATCTAAATGGAGCCGCTCGGAGAGTTGCTCGGCGAGCTGCTTCTGCTCCGCGGCACTGACCGGCACCGCAGTCGTCAGCTGAGCCAGGACCCGGCCCTCGCGTTTGTCGACCAGCTGCTGGTACCCCTCCTCAATCGCCGGCAAAAGGCGCTGGCGCTGGCTGCTGACGAGGACCAGGAGGAGGTTGCCGGCCTGCTTGTCTAAGCCCTTGTCCTGGGCCACGACCGCTCGGCACAACTCGATTTTTTGAGCAATCCGCAACGAGGGCTCGGCCAGCGTCTTGCCCAGGTCGGAATCTTCCAGGAGCTGACGCAGGCTGAGCAAGCGCTTCCGCCACGCGGCAAAGTGCCCCTCCTCCTGGGCCAGCTCGAAGACCGCATGCGCGTAGTGGCGGGCGGTGCTGGGCACCCGCGGTGCTTCAGGCACTCAAATCCACCTCTGCCAGGGCCTCATCGATCAGTCGACGTTGCCGCTTCTGGTCGAGCTCCTCTTCCAGGATCTTTTGTGTCGCCAGCAAGACCAGGTCAGCCACCTGCCGGCGCAGCTGGCTCACCGCCTGTTCCCGCTCCTGGGCTAACTCGGCCCGGGCCCGAGTGATCATCGCCTCCTGCTCCTGCCGTCCTTTCTGGCGGAGCTCCTCCCGGAGCTCCTCGCCGAGCTTCTCAGCACGGTCTAGGATCTCCTGGGCCTGACGGCGGGCATCCGCCAGGTCCGACTTCTCCTTCTGCCTGGCCTGATCAACCTCGCGACGGGCCGCCTCGGCTTCGGATAGAGCTTGGGCGATTTGCCGCTGGCGCGTCTTGAGGGCATTGTTGATCGGCGGGAAGACGTAGCGCGAAAGCAGGTATAAGAGCGCCAAGAAAACCACGACTTCCACGGGAAACGTGAGGTTGAGCGACAGCGGGCTGTTGGCGGCGACTAGGGGCACCGACGGTTCCTACTTACCGGCCAGGCTGATGAAGACGAACATCAACGCCAGGTTGATGAAGTAGACGGCCTCGGCTAGACCGACGGTCAAGAAGGTCCAGGTGAGAAGCCGCGATTGAGCCTCCGGCTGCCGTGCGATGCCGGCGATCAACTGGGCTCCGGCCAGGCCGTCACCGATGGCCGCACCGACGGCACCGACGCCGGTGCCGATCATGGCTCCGGCGTAGACAATTGCATGAGACGTGTCGAGCGCCATTGAATTTCTCCTCCCAGTACGAGTGTGGGGATTGCCCCTAGGCGGTGGCGGCCTCGACCGCCGAGTCAGTTTCAGCTTCGTGCTCGGTCGTCGCCATGCTCAGGTAGATCACCGTCAGCAGGGCGAAGATAAAGGCCTGGATTACGTCGACAAAAATCCCCTCAAAGAGCTTCCAAACACCATTGAAAGCCCAGGAGAGGTAAAGCGGCAGCAGGGCGATGATCTGCAACATTAGCGCTGCCGCAAACATATTCCCGAAGAGTCGCAGCGTCAGCGAAATGGGGTAGGAAATCTGTGAGATGATGTTGATGGGCGCCAAGAGTACGTAGAAAACCTTGGGCATGCCCGCGGGATGGAGGTAATTGATCTTTATGTAGCGCTTGAATCCACGCTGCCGGATTGACGTGAAATGCACCAGAAAGATGACGATGACCGCCAGCGCGGCTGTGTCATTCACATCCGCCGTCGCCGAGGTGAGCCGGTCCCCGGTGGGAATTAGTTCCAGCCAGTTGCTGACCAGGATGTAGAAGAAGAGAACGGTGCAGAGCGGCACTGCCCAGCTGGCAAATGGACCGATCATTCGCGTCACGTAGTCGTCCACCGTTTGCCAGACCATCTCGATAAACGCCTGAAACCGGCCGGGCACCCCGGCGGTCGTGACGTGACGCAGGTAGAGACCCGCTCCCAGCACGATGCTGAAGGCGACCAGGCTGCTGACCAGCGTGTCCAGGTAGAGCGACATCCCGAAGATGTGGGTGGTCCAGTGGTTGCCCACCTCGATCTGAGAGAGAACTAGCGGTCTCACCTTCTGGTCGCCCTGATCCCGAAGCGCACCATCGCTCCTACCTGGGCCAGGTGGGTGGCCAGGAGTCCGAGCAATCCCCAGATACCGACCGGGCCGAGTAACTCCACCAAGACCACCAGCAAGACCGTGATCACGACCAGCCGGGGCAGGCTCGAGCTCAAGAAGGCGATCGGAGCCCGACCCAAGGCAAAAGCAGCGAAGCGCAGGTTGGCGACCCCGAGGATGCCTCCAGCCAACGCCAGGCCGGCACCCTCCGGGCCGCCGATGAGATAGGCGATACCGACAACCACGATGGCGGCGGCCACGGCGGCGATCCAGGCGGAGCGCACGGCGCCAGCCAGCTGATCGGCGTCAACCATCACTGTCTACCGGCCCCGGAAGGGCGCGAGGCCCCGATACACCGCCAAACTTCCTCCCACGAATCCCAGAACCAGACCGACGAAGGTCAGAAGTGGGAGCGTGCGAAAGTGCTCGTCCAGCAATACCCCGGCCACGACCCCACTTCCGACCGTGATCGAGAAGACTCCTACCAACGCGAGGGCGTCGCCGGGACCCGGAACTCTCTTGGGCCGCCGCGGATCGCCCTCCGAGGACAATTCGGGCGGATCTTATCACGGCCAACCAGGGCTTCAGGGAAGTGAGGCTGAGGTCCTGGTGGGGAGAGGTGGGCAGGTGCCTGAAGCTCGCTTCCGGTGGTACGTACACTGCCGCGGTGGAGATCGGAATCGACGCCAGCCGAGCCTTCCAGTCCGAGGCCACCGGCATCGGCGTGTACGCCACCCAGGTCCTGACCCGACTACTTCCCGAACCCCCGGCATCGTTACGGCTCTACCTCAATCAGAAGAGGCCCCCCGGAAGCGCACCAGCCCTGGCTCCCGGATCGGAGTGGCGTTGTCTGCCCCTGCCTCGCGGCTGGACCAAACTCCGGCTACGCTGGGAAGTGCAGCGCCACCCGCCCCAGCTCCTCTGGATCCCCGCCTACAGGCTCCCCCCGGGCCGCCTCCCCCGCTCGGTGGTGACCGTCCATGGGGTCGAACACCGCTTCGCCCCGAACGCCTATCCGGGCCGCCGGGCGGAGGCGGTCGAGTCGTTCGTCACCGACAGCCTGGCGCGCGCCGCCAGGCTGATCACCCCCTCGGAGACAACCAAGGCGGATCTGGTCCATCTCTATGGGGCCGACCCCAATCGCATCACCGTCATCCCCCACGGGATCGCGGCCGAGCTTAGCCCGGTCGCAGCTGATCGGCTACCGGACCTCCTCGAGGGGCTGGGCGACGCCCGGCCCTACTTCCTCGTCGTGGGGGCGCACCACCCCCGCAAGAACGTCCCCTTTCTTCTGGACCAGTTCGCCCGGGCCTTCGCGCCCGGCCACGCGCCCGAGGTGCGGCTGGTGGTCACCAATGCCAATGGTCCGGTCCGAGAGGCTCTTCTGGCCCAAGCCGCCCAGCTGGACTTGAGTTCCCGGGTTCGCTTGCTAGGACATGTTTCAGGAAAACGCCTGGCGGCTCTCTACTCCGGAGCGGTGGCGGCGTGTGTTCCCTCGCTCTATGAGGGCTTCGGGCTCCCGGCACTGGAGGCCATGGCATGCGGAACTCCGGTCCTGGCCACTGGTGTGGGCGGAGTAGAGGAGGTGGCCCAAGGGGCGGCGCTGCTCATCTCCCCCGGCGACTCGGAGGGCTGGGTGGATGGGCTTCGTCGCCTTATCGAAGAGCCTGAGCTGCGCCAGCATCTGAGCACCCTTGGTTTGAGCCGGGCCGCCCGCTATAGCTGGGCGCAATCGGCCAGCTCGCATCGCCAGCTTCTGGCCGAAGAACTGCGGCGGGCTCAGCCTAGCCCGTCGGCCTAGGCCAGGCTCGCGCCTCGCCACTAGCCACCAGGTTGACCCTGGCGTTGGGCTTCACGTTGGCAGCGCCCTGGACTCGGACCCGGATGACCCCGGCCAAGAGGGGTGTCTCGCTGGCGACCTCAATCACACTGTCGTGGCCGTGGAACTCGGAGTGGAGAACGCGACCAGGAGCGCCCCCTTCCGGCTCGGAGGTAATCACGATCTGCTCGGGCCGGATTAGGACCACGGCCGGCCCCAGGAGTGCCTGCCGCTGGGCGTCGTCGGGACGCATGGAAAGCGTCCCCAAGGGAGTTACCAGACGCCCCGCTTCCACGGACCCGTCGATGAGGTTGGCGTCCCCTAGAAAGCGGGCCATATCCAGATCGATGGGGTCGGTGTACAGGTCACTGGGGCTGCCCACCTGGGCTACCACCCCATCGCGCAGAACGGCCACCTGGTCGGCGACCGACAGTGCCTCCTCTTGATCGTGAGTAACCAGGAGAGTGGTGATTCCGGTCTTGGCGAGAATCTCTCGCACTTCCTCGCGCACGCTGGCACGGAGGCCGGGGTCCAGGGCCGAGAAGGGTTCGTCCAGGAGCAGCAGGTGGGGATCTATGGCCAGCGCCCGGGCAAGCGCCACTCGCTGCTGCTGCCCACCTGAGAGTTCGTGGGGATACCGGCTTCCGAGTCCGCCCAATCCCACAACCCCAAGTAGCTCCGGTACCCGGCCTCCCGGACGGGACCGGCGGGAGAGTCCGAAGCCGACGTTTTGATCTACCGTCAGGTGGGGGAAGAGGGATGCCTCCTGAGGCACGTATCCGACGCGGCGGCGTTCCGGTCTAACGAAGCGCCGCCCGTCATCAACTACCTCGTCTGCCAAACTCAGGCAGCCCCCATCGGAGCGCTCCAGCCCCGCAATCAAGCGAAGCAGTGTGGTCTTGCCGCTTCCCGAGGGACCCAGGATGGCGGTCAGCGACCCCGCCTCGATGGCCAGATCCAGGCCGCGCAAGACCGGGGTATCGCGGAATCCCTTGTGCAGACCGGTGATGCTGATCGCCCTCACGAGCTGCCTCTCGGGAGTCGCTGCCGCCGGTCGAACCAGTATCCGAGGAGGATCCCGGGGACGATGGAGATGGCGATCATGGCAGCAGCGTACGGGGCGGCCGCGCCGTAGGACACCTGGCCGGTGAAGGCCCAGAACTGGGTGGCCAGGGTCTGCACCCCGGTCGGCACCAAGATCAAGGTGGCGGTCAGCTCGGTCACCGCCGAGAGAAAGACCAGACAGAAGGCAGCCGCCAGTCCGGGGGCGATGAGCGGCAAGGTGACTCGCCAGCGCACCTGCCAGGGAGTGCGTCCGAGCGACCGAGCCACCTCTTCCAGACCGACCGGGGCCTGCATCACCGAGGCGCGGACGGCGACGTAGGCGAGGGGAAAGAAGACGATGGCGTAGGCGGCGATGAGAAGCCCACTCGTCTGGTACACGAACGGCAGATAGTGCAGGGCGAAGAAGACCAAGGCCAAGGCGATGACCAGACCGGGCAATCCCTGGACTATGTAGGTGCTCCGCTCCAGCAGCCGTACGCTACGAATCGGCGAGCGAACGGCCAGAAGAGCCACCGGCAGCGCCAGCACCGTCGCCACTGCTGCGGCCGCCGCGCTGTACCAGACCGTGTGGAGCGCCGCGTTGCCCACCGAGGCCGACTGGGGCAACGTGGAGCTACCGCCTTGTGCCAACCAGTACCCGATCACTCCGATTGGCATTCCCAGGGCAACCGCGATCAGTAACAGGATGCCCCCGACCAGCGGCCAGCGCCAAGCTCCCAGTCGCTGTGGTGAGATCAGCTTTCGCGAGTTATGGGCTGCCCGGGTGCCCCGGCCCCGGTCGCGCAGCGTGCCCTCGCCAGCCAGCACGAGAAGTCCCAGCAGCACGACCACCAAGGAGAGCGCACACGCGGCAGGGGCGTTGAAGCCGACCTGAAACTCGGTGAAAATCTCGGTGGTGAAGGTCTGATAGCCGAGGATCTCGAAGGCCCCGTACTCCGCTAAGAGGGCCAGGGAGACTAGTAGACATCCGGCCAAGATGGTCGGTCGAGCCTGGCGCAGGGTGACGTGCCAGAAGGTCCGCCAGGGGCCCAGTCCTAACGTCCGGGCGGTCTCTTCAAGACTGGGATCGGCGCCACGCAGGCTGGCGGCGACGGGCAAGTAGACGAGAGGGTAGAGACCGGCGGTCATGACCAGAACCGCCCCCCCATAGCCACTGACTGAAGGCAGGATAGATACCCAGCCGAAGGCGACCACGAAGTCCGGGATCGCCAGGGGCAGCACCAGCACTAGCGCCAGTAGTCGGCGCCCGGGCAGGTCTGAGCGTTCGACCAGCCAGGCGGCTCCCGTGCCGATGCCAGCCGCAAGAGCCGTGACCACCACCGCCAGCTGGAGCAAGTTCCCGAGCAGAGTCGCCGTAAGCGGCCGAAACAAAAGGGCAGAGACCTGACCCCAACCGACCTGGCGAGCCTCCAGCAATAAGAAGATCAGAGGCAGGAGCAGAAGTGCAGCGATCAGACTGCTGGCCACTAGCAGGCCTCGCGGCAGGCGCCTTCGCGCGGGCAATTGTCCGATGGAATTGAGACCGGAGGCCAGGGTCGCCATGAGGTTATCGCTGCCTCAAAGGAGCTCGGCCTGGTGGAGCAGGGCAACGGCCTCTGCCCCATCGCCCAGGTCCTCAATTGTCAGTGGTGCGGGCTGCAGGCTGGCAAACGGTCGAAGTCCCTTGACGGTCGCGACCCCCGATCCTAGCGGGTACTCGAAGCTGTCACTGTGGGCGAGGAGGTCCTGGCCCTGGTGGCTGACCAGGAAAGCGAGAAACCGCTCCGCCGCCTGGCGGTGCTTCGACGACTTGAGAACCGCTGCCCCGGAGACATCGATGACATAGCCGGCATCCCGGGGCCCGAGGTAGGCAATGGCCGAGTGCATCTGGTCGCTACCGATCTCGGCTCGCAGGCGGTACCAGTAGTAGTGGTTGATGATCCCGATCGCGATCTCACCGGAGTTGACCCGGGCAGTGATGGCCTCGTTGTCCGGATACAGATGCGGGCCGGCGTTGGCCTTGACACCGTCGAGCCATCGCAGGGCCTCCGCGCGGCCGAACTGATGGGCGATGGAGGTGATGATCGGCTGGAAGTCGGTCTCACTGGGGGCGAGTCCGAGAAGCCCCTTCCAACGAGGATCGGCAAGATTCAGGACCGAGGCCGGCAGGTGGCTGGGGGTCAGCATCTTGGTGTTGTAGACGAGGACGCTGACTCGGGCCGAGACACCGACCCAGCGCGACGCGGATGAGTTGTATCTGGCGGGCACCTGGGCCAAAGTTGAGCGGGGCACTTTGGCCAGCAGGTTCTTGCCCTGCAGGTATTCCAGGGCGGGCGAGTTCTCGGTGTAGACAAGGTCCGCCGGGGAGGCCGAGCCCTCCAGGACGATCTGGTCGGCCAAGACGTCCTCATCGTTGGAGCGAACCGTCACCTGGATCCCTGTCTGCCGCTCGAAGGTGGCTACCAGGGAGTCGGTTGTCTGCGGATGCTGGCCGTTGTAGAGGACGAGTGTCGTCTGGGGTCGCCCGGCCGCTCCACCACAAGCCGAGAGCAAGGCCAAGCCCAGGGCCACCAGAACTACTCTCACCGCCAGGGCAGAAGTCGCGACCGTCGGTCTCGTCATCTCGCCTCCGGTGAGCGACCTCCGTGGAGCCGCAAAAAAAGAGCAAGAAGCTGATATCTTCGCCCAGGCGATGTCCTGACTTAGGCTGCGCTAACCTCGCTCTTCGACCGAGCTTATGCGGCTTGCCAGGGAAGTGTCAAATGAGCCCTGGCCTGAAGCCGGTCACGATCGTCCGTTCTCAGCGCAGGTAGAGCAACCCCTCACTGCCCAGTGACTCGATCCGCGCCAGCGCAACCTCGGTCCCCTTGGCCACGCAGTGGTTGGGATCGGCCAGGATTTTGCAGGCGACGCCTGTCGCCTCGGTGAGGTGGTCGCCGATCAAAGCGAGGGCCGGACCACGGCCAGCCATTGCGACGCCGGACTCCGCCGCATGCTCCCGCAGTTGGGGGGGAAGATCGTCAAGCAAGGAGCTCACGCCACCGGCAAGCGCAGCCCTACCGGCCTCGGTCTCCCACGACCCCGGTGGGGATGGTAGGCAGCGGTGACCGAGCAGTCCCTCGTGGCAGATGATCGCAATCTGAGCTACTTGGGGCAGCAGGAAGACCAAGGGAAGTGGGGTCCAAGAGGCAATCGGAAGACCGGCTCCCAAGGCCGCCGCCAAGGGCAGATCCATCATGTGCGCCATTCGCGCCCCAGAAGCCATGGCGACCCGAAGAAGGGCCCGCCGAGAAGCCGTCGACAGGTCAGCCGACACTCCCAGCATGACCTCATGGCGGGAAAACAGCAGCCGGCCCACCACCCGAAGGATGATCTGACGGAGGAGCTGTTCGGCGGCACCGACGTCAGCCAACTCCTCCACCCCCAACGGCCAGCTGAGTTCGACCTCGCCAGCCCGATCTGCCGCCAGTTCCAGGGCCGCTAGGCCGAACGCCAGGGGCCGACCGTTCGACCTCTGGCGCGCCAGAGCGGACGGTTCCTCGATCACCAGTCCATCGCCGCGGGCCCACACGACGACCTGATCTGGAGACAGGTCGATGCCGAAGCGGCGCGGCGCCAAGGGCCTTAGCTCCTCGCGTCGGCCGGTCGCAGGTGCAGGGTCGCTCCCAGCCCGGCGAGCTTACCGACCAGATCCTCATACCCGCGGTCGAGGTGGTGGACATTGACCAGCCGGCTGGTCCCCTCGGCGCAGAGCGCTCCGATCACCAGGGCCGCTCCCGAACGGATATCGGAGATGTCCAGGTCGGCCCCGCGCCAGGACGACCCTCCGTGAACCACTGCGCTGCGCCCATGCAAGCTGATCTCGGCCCCCAGCCGGCGCAGCTGCTCAACATGCTGAAAGCGGTTCTCGAAAAGCGCCTCCGACACCGTGCTGAAGCCATCGGCCCGGGCCATTAGGGCGACGTACTGGGCCTGAAGATCGGTGGCGAAGCCCGGATGCGGCCAGGTCGTCATGTCCACCGCCCGTAGCCGCCCAGGCCGGGACACTCGCAGCCAGGTCCCTCCCTCCTCCACCTGGCAGCCGGCTCGGCGAAGCTTGTGGAGGACCTGATCGAGGTCGTCGCAGTCGAGCTGTTCGATGACGATCTCCCCTCCGGTCGCTGCCGCGGCGATGGCGAAGGTGCCGGCTTCGATGTAATCGGCGCGAACCCGGTGCTCGGTGGGATGAAGGTGGGCCACCCCCTCAATGACAATTCGGTCACCGCCAGCGCCGGCAATACGAGCTCCCATGGCCTTCAAGCAGAGGGCCAGGTCGACCACATGGGGCTCGCGAGCAGCATTAGAAATAACGGTGATGCCGTCAGCTCGGGCCGCAGCCATCATCAGGTTCTCGGTCCCGGTCACGGTCGGCATGTCCAGTTGGATGTGGGCTCCGTGGAGCCGCGTCGCCCGGGCCCGTATCCCGAACTCGTCCTCGCGAACCTCGGCGCCCATCGCTCTGAGGCCGTCCAGGTGCTGCTCCACGCGACGCATGCCGATGTCGTCGCCCCCGGGGAGCGGCAAGGAGGCCTCGCCGCGAGAGACTAGCAAGGGACCCAGCAGCAGCAGGGAAGCTCGCATGCGCCGACCCAACTCGACATCCGGCTCGACAGTGGTGATGCCCTGAGTGTCGATGGCCACCTCACCTTCAGAACGCTCCACCCGGGCGCCCAGCCCGCGCAGGAGTCGGCACATCGTCTCCACGTCCTCGATGCCGGGAACATTGCTGAGGCGAAGCGGCCCGTCCGTGAGAATGGCGGCGGCCATCTGGGGCAGGGCGGCGTTCTTGCTGCCGCTCACCGTCACCCGCCCCCGCAGCGGCGCACCACCGACAATCTCCAAGTACTGCCCTGGCACTGCCGACGACTCAGACATGGGGCCGGTCTAAACGAGTCGGCTCGGCCTCGGCCCGCCGCTGGAAAATGAATCCGCCTCGGTGCCAGATCCTCCAGAGGAGAAGGCCCAACGCCACCAGCAAGAGTGCCAGAGCGACGGCCAGTATCTTGCGGTGACCGAAGACGGCGAGCCCGACGCAACCCAGGATCGCGGTCGTCAGATAGAAGGTCACCGATGTCTCGCGGGGGCTCAACCCCAGTTCCAACAGCCGATGATGTAAGTGACGGGCGTCGGCGTGGGCGAACCCGAGCCCCTGCCGACGGCGCCTGAGAATCGCGAAGGCGGTGTCTCCGATGGGCAGGGCGAGGGCCACAACGGGCACAAATAAGGCGAGAGCGACCGTCACCTTGGCCACTCCCAGGATGGTAATGATGCCCAGCAGCATCCCCAGTACGTGGCTTCCCGAGTCCCCCATGAAGATCCTGGCCGGCGCGAAATTGAAGACCAGGAAGCCGAGGCAGCATCCGATCAGGGCCGAGGAGAGGAGGATCACCCCGCCCTGGCTGGGCTCGATCCCGAGACGGTTAACTGCCGCCAGATAGAGGACGCCACCGACGATCGCCACCACGCCAGCGGCCAGGCCATCGACGCCGTCGAGCAGGTTGATCGAGTTCTGCATTCCCATCAGCCAGATGATGGTGATGGGTATGGAGGCCCAGGCCAAGGGGATCGCCAATCCGGGCAAGTTGACGGCGTGGATGTTGATGGCAAACAGCCAGGCCACCGCCAAGGAGCAAAGCGCCTGAACCACCAGCTTGGTCCAGTAGGCGAGTCCTAGGATGTCGTCAGCCGCGAGCAGACAGCCCACCACCAGCGCGATCACCACCACCTGCCACCAGTCCTGTACCTGGCGACCAAAGGTGACCATGGCGACGGCAAAGCCGACCATGATCGCCAGTCCGCCGAGCCGCCCGGTGGGCCGGGTGTGAATGTGACGTCCGCCGGGCTGGGCCACCGCGCCCACCCGAAAGCTGATCCAGCGGGCCAGGGGTACGCAGGCCATGGTCACCACCACCGCCAACAGCAAGATTGGCAGAGCACTGAAGTAGTGATTGCTGACGGAGGGCACGATCAGCGCCCGCGCTACCGGTACGGCAGGGGAAACGCCTCGCACAAGGTGCGCGCCTGGGCCGCGACCTCGCGCTCCACCGCCGCGTCGCCAAGGTTGTGGATGGTCCGGGAGATCATGGCGGCGATTTCGTCCATCTGCTCCAGACCCATTCCCCTAGTGGTGACCGCGGGGGTGCCCAAGCGGATGCCGCTGGGATTGAACTTGCTTGCCTCATCGAAGGGAATGGAGTTGCGGTTGACGGTGATGTGAGCCCGATCGAAGACTTCCTGGACCTCCTTGCCGGTGCGACCCAGCGGGCGCAGATCGATCAGCATCAGATGGTTGTCAGTCCCTCCGCTGACTAGACGGAGCCCCTCCTTCAGCAATCCCGCTGCCAGCCGCTGGGCGTTGGCCACCACCCGCTGGGCATAACCCTCCATCTCCGGCTGGCTCCAGGCATGGAGCGCCGCCGCCTTGCCGGCGATGGCGTGTAGCAGGGGTCCGCCTTGCACCCCAGGGAAGACCGCTTTGTCGATGGCTTTGGCGTGCTCCTCAGGAGATAGGATCATCCCCCCCCAAGGTCCTCGCAGGGTCTTGTGGGTGGTCAGGGTGACGACGTCGGCGTAGGGAACCGGACTGGGGTGGGCGCCTCCCGCCACCAGACCGGCGAAGTGGGCCATGTCCACCATGAGGATTGCGTCCACCTCGTGTGCGATCTCGGCCAACTGGACGAAGTCGAATGTCCTGGGGTAGGCGCTGGCTCCTGCCACCAGCACCCGGGGCCTCACCTCCCGGGCCCGGCGCCGGATCTCCTCGTAGTCGAGCTGCTCAGTCTCTCGATTGACGCCGTAGAACTCAGCGTGGTAGATGATTCCGCTGAAGCTGACTGGCGATCCATGAGTCAAATGACCGCCATGGCTCAGATCGAGGCCGAGTATGGTGTCGCCCGGCTGGCAGAAGGCCATGTAAGCGGCCATATTGGCCGCGCTCCCACAGTGGGGCTGGACATTGGCGTGCTCTGCCCCGAAGAGCCGGCAGGCCCGCTCCTGAGCTAGGGTCTCGATCTGGTCGACGAACTCGCAGCCGCCGTAGTACCGCTTGCCTGGAGTCCCCTCAGCGTACTTATTAGTGAGCCAGGAACCGACCGCCTCCAGGACGGCCGGACTGGCGACGTTCTCGGAGGGAATCAGTTCCAGGGTGTACTGCTGACGATCCAGCTCCGCCTCGAGCAGTGATGCGAGTTGGGGATCAGCCTGATGCAGGGCACTGAGTCGTTGTTCCGCAATCGCCATCTCAGTCCCTCCGAATCCGAGGGTCCTGCCTGGTCACGGACACCCCCAACTGGTGAGCACTGAGGCCGCCCTCGCGAATTAAGACCGGCTCTGCTCGGGTGAGGTCGAGTATAGATGAGGGTTGGCCTGACTCCTCAGGCGCCGCTGGTGCTGCCAGGGCCCCCGCCAAGCCGTGCAAGCGGTGAAGAGCATCTGCGGCGTCATGCGCGGGGGGCTCACCGTGACGGTTGGCGCTAGTTGTGGCCAGCGGTCCTGCCCGGGATAACAACTCGAGGGCGACCACGTGGGAAGGCACCCTGACGGCGACCGTGCCTCTGTAGGTCAGACCGGCAACGTGCGAGCGGGCGGGCAGGATTAGAGTCAGCGGGCCGGGCCAGAATCGGTCAGCCAGGACGCGGGCCTGGCCGCCGAATACAGCCAGAACTTCAAGCTCGCCCGCAGTGGCCGCCATGGCAATTACCGGCTGTCGGCTGCTGCGTCCTTTGACCCGGGCCAGGGCAGCTACCGCGCTCGGATTCGCGGCCAAGGCGGCCAGCCCATAGACGGTGTCCGTCGGGAAGCCCACCACGCGTCCCAACCGGAGTTCGACCACGGCCAGCTCGACTCCCCTACCGCCCATCCAGAGTGGGGACCCAGTCATCGGCTGATCTGAACCTGAAGGACTCGCTCCTGTCCGTCCAAGTCGCGGCGTGGCTCCAGATGCGCTCCAGGCCAGACCTCATGGGCCAGCGCCTCAACACCTCTAATACGACGAGGGTCTACTTCCAAGCAGATCGCGGCCCCCGCTCCCAGTACCGCGGCCAGTGCCCGGAGCAGCTGCCGATAGGCATCCAGCCCGTCCGGACCACCATCGAGGGCGAGGACCGGCTCGTAGTCACGAACGGAGCGGTCCAGAGTTCGTAGCTCCTCAGTGCTTATGTAAGGCGGATTAGCTACCACTAGGTCGGTCGGAGAAAGCCAACCCAGAGGCTCTGACCAGGACGCCAGCACCGGTGTAACGCGATCGCTCACCCGGTGCTTGAGGGCGTTTCGGGTGGTCGAGGCCACAGCCACTTCGGAGGCGTCAACCGCTTCCACCTCTGCCGCTGGCGAGTTAGCCGCGATGGCGATCGCGAGACAACCGCTGCCGCAGCCCAGATCGGCGACCTGAATTGGGCCCTGACCGATGGCCCTGACATGAGCGAGGGCCACCTCAACCAGCAGTTCCGACTCCGGTCTCGGGATCAGGACACCGGGTCCGACTTCAAAGTCCAGCCCGTAGAAGCTAGCTTCGCCGAGAAGGTAGGCCATCGGCTCGTCCTTCCGTCGCCGCGTGAGCAGGCCTCGAGTCCTTGTAAGCTCTTCTTCCGTCAGGGGTCGGTCAAACTGGAGATATAGGTCCAACCGAGAAAGAGACAGCGCGTGCGCCAGGAGGACCTCCACGTCGCGTCTGGGCGTAGCGATCTCGGTGGACCGACTGAGGTAGCCCGTGCCGCGGCGGAGAACTTCTAATACTTGCAAGGTCCGGGCCAAGTCTCCGCTGGGACCGTGTGTGTGAGTGGGCGGGCAACCCTCGGTCCTGTGACACGACTGTTACCTGATTGGTGGAAGTGGCGTGCGCCGAGAGCCGCTACGCTCACGGCGGGCCGAAATGCCTTACGGCCACTTGGAGGTATCGTGCACGCCCTGACTCTAAATCGGCGGCGTCCCAGCCGGGGCCAGTCGTTGGTCGAGTTCGCCCTCATCCTACCAGTGGCCGTCCTCTTGCTGGGGCTGATCGCGACTGGAGGACAGATGATCATCTCGGCGATTAACGTGACCCAGGCAGCGCGTGCCGCGGCGGTGGCAGCTGCCAGTGACTACGCCAAGAACCCGAGCGATGTCTCCACCCAAAGAACCGATGCATCGACCGCCGCCAACGACGAGGAGGGCGGGGCCAGCAGCATCAAGTGCTCAGGTGGGGGGGTCCCCACTGGCGTGTCTCCTCAATGCGTCGCGGTTACCGACATTGCCGCTGGAACCGGTGGGTTGGAGAATGACCAAGTAGACCTTGTCCAAGTAAAGGTCTACCAGAGCATCACTCCCTTCATCCCCATCTTCCCGTCCCTTGCGGTTAGTTCAGAAGCGACGGACGGGGTTGAGGCGACGTCGGTATCATGAAATTGGTATTTCCGACCCGATCCCTCGTGTCAGCCAACTCGCGGCAGCGCCAGGGTGGCCAGGTCGCCGTGCTGTTCGCCATCAGTTTGGTGGTCTTAGTCTTCGCTGGTGGCTTGGCCATCGACGGTGGCTTTGGGCTCTTCCAGTACCGCCAGGCCCAGAATGCGGCTGACTTCGCCTCCCAGGCGGGTGCCAATGCCCTGGTCAGTAATTGCGACGACGGTTCAGTTCCCTCCCCCATCACTGGGGCACAGCTTGTCCAAGTGATTGACGACGAGGTCAATCACAACTCCCCGGACTCCGCGGTTCCATCAACCAATCCCAACAAGAACTGGTCCGCTTACTATCTCAACTCCACCGGGGGGACTTTCGATGTGACGCCAGGAGATGACACGGTCACCGCCTCTGCCAGCATCATCCCCGCCGGAGCCTGCGGGGTACACGTCTCGGTGCAGCCCAAGTGGCCGCCATTTATCGCTCAGATCATGGGCTTCTCGCATCTGCAGACAGCGGCCGCCGCCGCTGCGGTCAACAACATCGCCTCCAAGGGTGGTGCCACCAGCATCGTGGCTCTGGGAGAGAACGGGGCACACACGATCCTTGAGGCCGGCAACGGCTTCTTCAACGTGACCGGGACCATTTTCGACAATGCCAATGGATGGCTGAACGCGGGCGAGTCGACGTGGAGCAACTCCGATTGCAAGCCCAGCGCGTGTGCCGACACGATCGACGGAAAGGAGAATGGGACTATGGACGTCGCCGGCAACATCGATGCCGCCGCCAAGATTCCCTGGGACTGGTGCTTCACCGGTGACAGTCCGGCAGACCCCGCGAAGTGCACAGCAAACAACACCACCATAAGCTACACGGCCTGGTCTGGAGGCCAGGGCCAGTACACCACCGATCCCATCGCCACAGATCCCGAGGCGCCACCGGAGCCCACCAGCAGTGACGCCTACTGCCCCGGCCAAGGTGTCCTTACAGACCCGGCCCACCCCGGCGGCGTGTACGTTCCCGGGGTCTACACCAGCGCAGTAGTTATCACCGGCAACGCCACGTTTGAGAACTGCAGCCAGGCACTAGGTCAGTCGGGTGGTGGCACCGTGTATGAAGGCCTGTATGTGTTCGAAAAGGGCTTGGTGATCATGCCGGCATTAGGGGACACCGTTAGTGGTAACGGTGTCGTCTTCTACACCGACGACACCGTCCCCAAGACTATCGATGGCGTTCAGAACAAAGGCGACGGCGAACCGGTGCTACCTGCAGCCGTCAACTCCGCGAGTTGTGGATCCCCAGGGAATTCTGACAACTGTAACGTGGACTCCAGCTGCGGCACGGTCTGCAACCAGCCCAACCCGGTAGCCTCGCAAGGACTGAATGATGTGGTCGAGATCGGTGGTCAGGGCACGGTCAACATCACCGCTCCCACGTCAGGGACGTACGACGATTTCCTCATCTGGAACTCGGCGAGTAACGTGGCCAACATCGGATTGGATGCGTTGCCAACGGACACCGCCGCGATTACTCTGGGTGGGATCATCTACGACAACAGTGATCAGACGGGTCAGGTGCTTTCCGGATCTGGGTGTGGCAACACCTGCGAAACCTATTGGGGCAATGACTCCGGCGTACCTTATCTGCCAGGCGGCATGCTGGTAGCCGGATACGGCCTTGACGCCGCGACTGGCGAGACTTGCTCGGCAGGCGTGCACTGCAATGTGACCATCAACGGACTGGCCACGGTGGACCTCTTCCAGACCCAGGGCTATACAGACCTGAACATCACCGGGAGCGGCTATCAGATTCCCGGTATCGCTGGCTCGGGCGCTAGCTTGTACTCGTAGCGATGATCCGCCGAGGCTCCGGCCAAGCCGTCGTGGAGTTCGCACTGGTAGCGCCCATATTCTTCGCCCTAGTGGTGGGCGTGGTCGCCGCCGGATATCTCTTCTTTCAGGCCTCCGCTGTCGCCGACGCCGCGCAAGGGGCGGCACGGGAGGCAATAGTCCAGACTTCCGTCGACAATGGGACGCCTCCATGTGAGTCCGGCCAGGATAAGGACGGTGACACGGTGACCATTGAGTCGGCAGCGCAGAAAGCGGCGAATATACTCACCGTCGATCAAAACACTCTCTGTCAGCAGGGGAGTAGCACCACGGCTGACACATTCTGTCCTGGAGGGCCAGCCGACACGCTGGTACAGACAGCCGTAACCGGGGACGCCCAAATCAAGGTTTGCGTAGGAGGAAGTCTGAGCGAGCCCACGCAATTTTCAGTGGAGGTCACCTTGATCGCCCATCCACTGGAACCACTGCTAGGCACTTCGATCAGGCTGGACTCGACTAGCATCCTCGACGCGCAACCAAGCACCTGACGAGTCGGCGGCATGCCTCGCGCGGTCCTACCGCCGACGGTGGACGCCAGTCTCGCGCATTAGCCGGTCCTGCCTGAATAGAGAACTGGGTTGATGGACCGCCTGGCGTAAATGGATGGTCCCTAGTGGCGAGTGGCTTGGACAGGCCGGAGAGACGACGTCTGCGCTACACAGACGAGCCAGGAGGCTTGTCGTCGTATTGCCCCACACCGGTCGCGGATCGAACCTGGGGCAGCAAGATCAGGGGTCGAGGAGGAACCGAGGGGTGAGGAGGAGCAATCGACATTGAGGATGGAGAGCAGGGCGACCGTAGAGTTGGCATGTGGCGTGGGAACTCGTGGGAGAACGTCGGCAGATGGCGCGAGGCCGTCGCCAGCCACACCTCGAGCAACACCATGGGTTCAGGCGATCGGCCACTCGACGAGCACCTCCGAGCCCGGGCCGGGGGCGGCGGGATCAGCCTGCGTAGAGCTGGCCTGACGGTCGGCAGGGCGGCCAAGCCACGCGGCCAGAATGCCTGAGCTTCCTGAAGTAGAGGCGCTGGTCCAGTTCCTCGACCGGCACACCTCGGGATCCCAGCTGACCCGGTTGGAGCTAGCGTCTTTCTCCGCTCTGAAAACAGTCGCGCCGAGCCCTCAGGACCTCCTCGGGAGCCACGTCGTCCGCTGGGTGCGGCGCGGGAAATACCTTTGTCTGGAGACAACCAGCGGCTTCATGGTCATCCACCTGAGTCGGGCCGGATGGTTGAAGTGGCATCCCCGGCTGGCCGAACCACTGGCCCGGCCCAGCCGAGGCCCCTTGGTCCTGCGGGTGGGCTTCCAGTCCGGGGAAGGTGGCCGATCCAGTCCCGGCCTCGATCTCACTGAGGCAGGCAAGGAGAGGCGCGTGTCGCTCTGGGTGGTCGAAGATCCCGTCCTGGTTCCAGCCATCGCGGGGCTTGGTCCGGATCCCCTGGATCCCACCTTCACCGGCCAGGTGCTCGGGGAGGCCCTGGCACAGGCCCCGGGCAACGTCAAATCGGCCCTCACTACGCAGTCCGTCCTGGCCGGGGTCGGCAACGCCTACTCAGATGAAGCCTTGCATGTCGCCCGGATGTCGCCGTTCAAAACTGCCAGCAAGCTCTCCGGCGACGAGGTCAGGAGGCTCCATCAAGCGTTAGTGAGCATCTTCACCACCGCGGTTGCCGCATGCACTGGCCTTGCTCCAGAGGAACTGAAGGACGAGAAGCGTTCTGCCATGCGGGTTCACGGCCGCACCGGGTTGCCTTGCCCCACCTGCGGCGACACCATCTGTGAGGTGGCGTTCGCGACCCGCTCCTTGCAGTACTGCCCCACTTGCCAGACCGGAGGCCGTCGCCTCGCCGACCGACGCCTCTCCCGACTCCTGAAGTAGCTTGGGGATTGCCGCTTTAGCCGGGGCCATCCTCTAGGCTCAGCTGCAGAAGTAGCGTGTCCAGCCAGCGACCATTCTTGAAGCCAACCTGACGCAGACGGCCCGCCTCGAGAAACCCCGCGCTGCGGTGTAAGGCGGCAGATGCGGGCTCGCCCGAGTCCGCGATCACCGCAATGATCTGCTTGGCCCCCCAGCTCCGGGTCGCCGCGATGAGAGCCTCCAGGAGCTGCGAACCCAGACCCTGACCAACGCGTTCGGGCTGCACGTAGATGGAGTCCTCCAGGGTAAAGCGATAACCGGGGCGGGGACGCCAGGGAGTGGCTAAGGCATACCCGGCCAACTCGGCGCCATCGAGTGCAACCAGGAAGGGCAGGCCCAGCCGGTTCAGCCCGGCAAGCTTGACCTGCCAGTCTTCTGGGGTGGGTGGCACCAACTCGAAGGTCGCCAGCGACTCCAGAACGTAGCCCCCATAGAGGCGCGCCACCGCGGCACAGTCAGGTGGGGTGGCCTGTCTGATCGAAACGGTGGCATCGCTCTGGTCCATCCCCGATTTATAGCGGAGACCGGCCCTTCTGCCCGCCCCGCGTCCCGTCAAGGGCTTCGGTACTGGCGCGGAGTCACTCCGTGGACTTGGCAAGAAAAATGCGTCGGGACCCTTCATTGCCAGCTGCCCCCAGACCCCAGCTGAGAACCCGCCGGGGATGGATACGGATCAACCCGTCCCCCTCCTTTGGGTCACCTGCAGACTGGTTGCTCAAGGCCTCGGCGGTACCCCGGATCTGCACTCCACGCGGCTTCCAAGGTTTTATCGAGGCCAGGTCATCGACTACAAAGGCGACCTGGGGGTTGGCTTCAACGTTACGGAACTTCTGAGACTTGCCCATATTCCAGCCGCCGATGTCGATCGTTCCCGCCTCTTCGTCGACCTTGAATCCCACCGGATTGTTCTGCGGAACGCCATCGGGGGCGATGGTCGCCAAGCGGCCCAGGCGCTGAGAGCGTAAAAACTCTATTTCGGCATCGGTGAAGCTCACGTTACTTACCCTCCTGGGTGCCACCCATCCGGCGGTCATTGTCTGCAGCGTAACTGGCACTGGTCCACCTCCCGTTCGCGAGATCAACTGACACCACACTCCCAGCCGCGGGTTCTCCGGAGGATAGACTTCAGCAACGGTGAGTGAACCTAACTTCGAGGTCGGCGAAGGAGACAACCGGCTGGCGGGCTGGCGTAACGGCGTCGGCCCGGCGGTGGTCCTCCTCGACGGCGGACCCGGCCTCTCTGAGTATCTCGAGAGTCTTGAGCCTGAACTCGTCGACGGCTACACGGTGATCCGGTATCAACAACGAGGGTTGGCGCCCTCCACCCTTTCCGGTCCCTTCACGATCGAGACCCAGGTTGCCGACGCGATTGCGTTGCTCGACTCGCTCGGCCTGGAGCGCGTCCTGCTCATCGGCCACTCCTGGGGTGGTCACCTTGCCCTCCACCTGATGGCGACCCATCCGGAGCGCATCGCGGCCGCGCTCGTGGTCGACCCACTGGGGGCGGTGCCAGACGGTGGCGAATCCGGGTTGAATGAGAATCTCCTCGCCCGCCTCAGTCCGGCGGCGGCAGCTCGGGCGGCCGAGCTGGACGCCAGCGCCATGCGTGGGGAGGGCACCGCAGCAGATGAGCTGGAGGGCCTGGCTCTGGTCTGGCCCGGCTACTTCGCCGACCCAGCCACGGCACCGCCGATGCCACCAATGCAGGTTTCGGTTGCCGCATATTCGGAGACGTTCGCCTCCATCCACGAGCATTTCGAGCGGGGCACGCTGACCACGCTCCTGCCCCAGTGTCCGGTACCAACTCTTCTGCTCCTGGGAGCCGGCAGCCCGATTCCCAACTCCTACGGAATCCAGACGGCGGCGCTGATTCCAGGTGCCGAGGCCCGGGTCCTCCAGAACTGCGGACACTTGCCCTGGCTGGAACAGCCGGGAGTGGTTCGGACCGCGCTCGATGAATTGCGCGCCAAAGCACAGCTTTAGACACGGCCCCGGCCGCTCTGGGAACTCGACCCAATAGTCTGGCGGATGGAGTTCTGTCGCCCACGAGTTCAGTTGCTCAGGACAGGTCTCTCGTAGCGGCTACTCAATGTTTTGGAGCCGGCTGGCCATCCGAGCCCAAGTGAATGGGTGGCCCGCGTCCGGTCGGACCGCGGTCGGGAGCCGGCGGAGTCAGTCATCCGACCCGGGCACTGGTGGGGAAAGCAGGTCATGCAAGGATGCGCTGTATTGCCTGAATGCCACACGCCCCGCGTTCGTCAGGCTCACGTAGGTGATGGGCTTGCGCCGCTGGTAGGTTTTGGCGAGTGATATGTAACCGGCGTCCTCGAGCTTGCGCAGGTGAGTTGACAGATTGCCGGCGGTCATGCCCACCAACTCCTGGAGACGGGGGAAGGTGACGGTGTCCCCCGTGGGCACCACGGAGAGAGCCACCGTCACTCGGAGACGGCCCTGCGCATGAATCACCGAATCAAGATCGGGAAGGGCTCGCTCCACAGTCACGCGTGGACCTCCTTGGAACGCGAGCCCCGGACCCGGAACGCCGCAGCAGCTATCAGGAAACCGCCCCCGCCGGCCAACGAGAGCACGGCGAAGTTGCCGGACACTCCGGCAGTGACGCTGGCAGCACCGGTTACCAACACCCACGCCCCGAGCCAGTACTGGAGGCGATCGTCCCAAAGCATCCCGCCCGCTATGTAAAGCAGACCAACCGCTAGCAGGGAACTCCCGGTCCAGAGAAGCGGCGCCAGATCGGAAGGCAGGCCTTGGTGTTCCAGAGCCAGATCCAGGGCCAGTACGCCGACGACGGCAAGGAGCCATGACCAGCCATACATGGCGGCGGTTCGTTGCGACGGACCTCGTACTCCTCGGCCGCGCCGGACCTGGGCGCCGAAGGTAAAGACGGCGGCAACCGCGAATAGAAGGCCGGCAATCACGCCGCCAAGCCAAGGCATCTTGAACTCACCCAGCCAGCCATTGACGACCAGGTAGATGACCCCGAAACCGAACAGCCAGTTCTCCGTGCCTTCGCTGCCTACGCTCCGGACGCCATGATCGTATTTGATGTCGACATTGGCCATAAGGACCCCCCAGGTTGGGCCTGTCACTACCCGCACCGGGTTATGCCAGAGCCAGTCCCCGCCCGGCTGGGTCGGAGCTGCGACGTCGGCCGGCGCAGCATCCCCCCAGTCGAATTCGTCCTCACTGAACTCTTCGACGGGGCGGATCTCCAGATCACCGCCGGTAAAGAGGGCTGCCCGAAGCGACTCGATCGAAACCGAATGCAGGCCTCCGGGCCGCGCCAGGTGGACCATCGTGGAGCCACCGTGATAGCCCGCTACCCCGAGGTTCCAAAGCCAGTTGAGCAGGTTGGTGTTGTCGCTGTACCCAAAGAACGCCTTGGGGTTGGCTGCGAAGATGCCTGGGTCAAGTAAGGGCAGCACTGTGATCTGGTCATTTCCTCCGATCGTCGCCATTACGGCCTTGATCTCAGGGTCGCTAAAGGCAGCCATTAGGTCGGCTGCCCGTGACCAAGCCGAGGCGCCGAGATGCCTGGTGGTGGGGTATTCGACGGGTTCTAGCCCGAGTTTGTCGCGCAGCCGAAGCATCGAAAGCTCATGGACTGCGGGGAAGCGGCCGGGCGCCGCGAACGAAGGCGACAGAACGGCAACCCGATCCCCTGGGCTAACTTTGGGGGGAAGCCTCAGCTCTGGACGAGACATCCCCTAATCGGAGCACAGATTGCCATCCGGTGCAACCATCTGGAGCTCTCACCGGTGGTGGCGTGTGCAGCGTCGGTATGGTCAGCCCGGAGTCCGTGCCATGCAGCTATGTCAGGTGATGACGGATCCTCTCCTCAACGGCCCCCACACCCCGTACCCAAGCCTTGAGTCCCACCTCTGTGAGGCTGGACACCAAGGTAATCGCCTCAGGAAAATCGCAACCTGCACTCACGCGTGAAGGACAGATGATGACACTCGTCCCAGCTGCCAGCGCGGCCTGGCATCCGGGCAGAGAGTCTTCCACAACCAGGCAGCTCCCAGGCAGAACGTGCAGGCGATGAGCTACCTCGCGATAGATGTCCGGCGCAGGCTTGCCGTGCTCCACCTCCGACGAAGTGACGACCGCATCAAAGCGGTCGGCTAGACCCAGACGTCGCAAATGCACTTCCAAGCGGGCCGGTCGCTGGCCGGTGGCCAATCCGAGTCGCCAACCGCAAGCACCAGCCGCATCCAGCAGGTCGATAACCCCAGGCAGGAGGGGCAACTCGTCGAAATCCGGAGTGAGGAGAACGGCAAGCGCGGCGTCTAGATCGGCTACGGTGAATGAACCCGCGAACAAACGTTGCATCAAAGACTCCCACTCGTCCTCGTTGTCAACCGAGCCGAACAAGTGTCCGATTTCGTCCATGGTTAGGTCCGCGCCTCGTCGAGACAGGATCTCGAGAGTCGCCATCGCGATCTGGTATTCGCTGTCGATCATCAGACCGTCGAAGTCCATGATCAGAGCGTCGATGGATGCCACTACCTCAGAGACCCGTTCAGCTGCCGGGAGCCACCGCCCCACTCGCGATCGGTAGGCGAGAGGCTCCATAAGGCAAGGTGTCCTCGGAGGTCGACGCCAGTGAGGAAGGTGAGAGCCAGAGGTCGATCGTCGACGGCACCTGCGAGAGCGCGATTAAGCACTCCATCCGCCGTCGGCGGTGGCGTTCGGGGCGTGACCAGGATGTGAGTGGCATATTCGCGAGGAGCTATTCAGCCAGCTTTGTCGAGGGACGCCTCTGCGATGGTCGGTTCGAACAGTTCGACCGGATTACCGGAAGGGTCGTCGAGAAGGATCTGCTTCCCTCCGACACCAATGACAATGTCATTGCGAAAGCGAGCTCCCGTTTGGCGTAGCTTTTCGACGGTCCCTTCGATGTCGGTGACCTGGAGGGAGAAACGATTCCAACCACCGGGCTCCGGCATCCGCCCGTCGGGCATGCCCTGTCCCCCGCCAGGGCCACCCCCTGGTGCGCTCAGCACGAGACGGAGGTCACCGTGCGACAGCATGGCGAAGGTGGGTGCCGGATGCATGTCCTCATGGAAGCCGAGGTGCTGACAGTAGAAGGTGATTGCCTGGTCGACGTCGTTCACGATGTAGCGGACGCTGACTGTGGGCATGGGCTGGCCTCCTTCCTGTAGGCATATCGTATCGCCACACCAACGGGCGCAAAGTATCGCCTTCTCGCGCCCGGGACTCAGGGTCGTCTTAGACAGTGCGAGACGCGAGTATCCAAGACGGCGTCGTCACCCAGTTGTCGATGAGGTGAGCTGTTCGCCCTAAATGGACTGCCGGTAGCCGAAGAACTCATGGTCCTGGTTGTAGCCGCCAAAGCCGCTGCCGATCTCCCGGAAGTGGGCGACGAACTCGATTCCCTTGATCCACTTCACCTGTTTGAAGCCGAGTTCGAGTTCGTTGCGAAGGCGGAGCGGGGCGCCATGCCCAAATGACAGTGGCCCTCCATTCATATCGAAGGCCAGCATGGTGAGGTGGTGGCTCATATGCTCGATGGGATGGGCGTCGTAGTAGATCCCCTTGTCCGCGCCCTCGCCATAGGAGTAAAACACCACCCACTTTGCCTCGGGACGGGGCCGGACCAGGTCGACCACCGTTTGCATCGAGACCCCGCCCCACTTGGCCACACCCGACCATCCCTGAATGCAGAAATGCTGAGTGATCTGCTCGTGGGAGGTCAGGGCGCGAAGCTGCTGCAGGTCGAGGTCCACCGGGTTTTCGACCAGCCCTTCGATCCGCAGCCGATAGTCCGAGAAGTTGCTGTCGAATAGCGCTCTGTACTCTTCGGAGACGGGGTACTGCCCGTTATGCCAGAAGTAGGGTGACAGATCCTGCTCGGTGTACTGCCCAGCACGGGGATCGAGGTGCTCGAAGAGGTGCTCCAGCGGGCCAACGATCGTCTGTCCTACCCGCTGCACCACCCGGGGATGGCGCAGCGTGAATGGGGTCGCCGCTAGCCAGGCGGCGGCGACCACCATCGTTGCGGCGGCGAAGATCCAGAATCCCACCCAGCCACCACTGTTCTGCCCCGCGTAGATGTGGTTGAGGTTGCTCAGTAGACCAGTCGTGAAGACGAGGGACACATGCAGAACGATGAAGACCAAGAACCACACCAGCACCAGGAAGTGCAGTGATCGCGCTGTCTGGATGCTCAGGATGGTGCTGATCCTCCGGAAGCGGGTGGAAAGTGCGGGAGACATGCCCAGCCCGGTGAGCACGGCCAAAGGGGCAGCCACGAAGACCGTGACGAAGTAGGCGAGCAGTTGCAGCCCGTTGTAGGCAACCCAGCCGTGGTTGGCCGGCCAGTGGAGCGAGAGGTACTGGATCAATACCGACAGCGCGTTGGGAAACACAGCCCAGCTAGTTGGAACCAGCCGCTGCCACTGCGAGGTGGTGAACAGCAGAACATAGAAGACCACGCCGTTGAGCAACCAGAGGGCGTCGGCGCTGAGGTGCCACCAGCGCGCCAGGCCGATAGAGTGGCGTAGCCCGGGCAGCCCCACCTGGCTGGGCAGGCTAATTGAGTCCTGCTTGGCGGTCCACAGCGGATCGGCAGGCACCGGCTTCTGGATCCGAAACCAATCCCTGCCAGGGGTGGAGTGCCGAGTCCAGTACAACCGGGGATGGTCGGAGAGGATCTGGAGGCCAGCTCGAATTATGAAGACCATGAACAGAAGGTTGAAGAAATGCTGCCAATCCAACCAGGCGGGGAATCCCGTTGGTGCCCCCGCGGAAGCCGTCGTAGTGGTACCAGGGTAGCGGTGGATGAACTGCTCGACAGCTGGCTCGGTGCGCAGTCCTTTGGCGACGGCGACAGCGACGATTAGAAGGAGTAGACCGATGGGGAGCAGCCAGAGGAGATTGAACCAGCGGCTCCTCCCGATCCGCACTCGCGGTGCAACGCCGCCCACCTGGGGGACAGAGCCGGCCCAGGTCTCAGGGTCGATGGTTGCCTCCCCGGGTGTCAGTTGCCAGCGATATCTGCTGGCGACCCCAGGGGAAGGGCCGGAAGGCGCAGGAGCGGCCAGGTCGCCAGATCTGGTGTCCTCCTCGCTAGCCATGAGGAACCACACTACGAGCGCAGCTCGGCCCCGTCGGTACGGGAGCGGTCAGCCGATGATCTCCGCCGGACATCCCAGGTACGCCTCGAACAGGAAATTGTCGGCCGGCATCCGGTCCTCCACGAGATGGAGCGGGATTTCGCCCGGAACCAGCCTAAGAGCCGCCTCTCGACTGGGCCGGGGGAAAGTGACGAGAGCTGGGTTAACTTGGCAGTCTCCTTCCTTTACCCGAGGCGGGGACCATGACCGAAGTCAATCGATTGGGACGACGTAGGCAAGGCCTCGCTACTAACTCGCAAATGCCTCCAGGCTGAGCGATTCGCGGCGAGCAGAGGCAATGCGCGAACAGGCGCGTGTGTCGGTCCACGGCCGGTTCATGGACTCTTCTCTAGGACGGTCACCTCTCCGGCCACCTTCAACAGTTCGCGGAACACACCCGCTTCGATATCGGCGAGAGATCGCTCCTCACCTTCGCGGATCCATTGGGCGAATGCGATGCCGAACACGGTGGTGCCGGATGCCGCCGCTAGGGTCGCTGCCGGCTCTTCGACGCCCCGCGCATGGAGGGCTTCAGCGATCGTATTGGCGAGCCCGGCCACTTTGTGCCGCTCACGCTCCTGGAGCGCGGAGTTCCTGTCGATCACGGCCTGCCGGGTGCGGGCGTAGGACCGGCGCTCGGCGGGGAAGAACGCGGCCACACCTTGAAGCGCAGAGGCGACGATCTCGAGCGGGGATGCGCCCCCAGGTGCGCCTGCCACGCCGTCGAGGAAGGCCTGGAGAAAGAGGTCTTGTCCGTAGAACAGCACCTCGCGCTTGTCGCTGAAGAGGCGAAAGAACGTGCGTTCGGTGAGCCCGACGGATTGTGCGATCTCGGCCGCGGTAGTCTGCTCGAACCCACTGGTGGCGAACAGCTCGAGTGCCGCCGCCTGCAGCCGCTCTCTGGCACCCGGTTCCCAACGTGTCATGAAGCCCAGTCTAGTAATGACAGCGACTGCCATCATCGCGCATCATGAAGGCGGTTGCTGACATCAGTCACCGGCATCGACAAATCGCTCAGTGGATTCGCGGAGCCTAAGGAGAGGACTGTCGTGCGCGTTTTCGTAACTGGAGCCTCGGGATGGATCGGGTCCACCGTCGTCGACGAACTGCTCGCCGCGAGGCACGAGGTCACTGGCCTGGCGAGGTCAGAGGCTTCCGCCGCGGCCCTTGAGGCGAAGGGGGTACTTGTCTGCCGCGGCGACCTCGACGACGTGGAGAGCATCCGGGCCGGGGCAGTGGCTTCCGAAGCCGTCATCCATCTCGCGAACAAGCATGACTGGTCCAACTCGGCAGCCTCGAACGCGGCCGAGCGAGCCGCCGTCCAGACCATCGGCGATGCGCTGGTGGGCACTGACCGTCCCTTCCTGCTCGCCTCGGGCGTCGCCGCCCTTGCCCCGGGCAGGCCCGCGACCGAGGACGACCCGTCCCCGTTCCACGGCCCGGAGTCGCCGCGAGGAGGTAGCGAGAATCTCGCCTTCGAGTACGTCGGCCGCGGAGTGCGCACGGTAGGCCTGCGCTTTGCGCCGACCGTCCATGGTTCCGGTGATCACGGATTTATAGCGGCGCTCGCAGCGATCGCCCGGGAGAAGGGTGCATCCGGCTACCCCGGCGATGGGAGCAACCGCTGGGGTGCCGTGCACCGATCCGATGCCGGCCGCCTCGTCGCCATGGGACTCGAAAAAGCTCCAGCTGGCATCCGCCTGCACGGTGTCGCCGAAGACGGTATCCCGACCCGCGACATCGCTGAGGCGATCGGCCGCGCCCTCCATCTGCCAGTTACTTCGATCCCCGCTGATTGCGTCCAGGATCACTTTGGGTGGATCGGCACCTTCTTCGGCATGGAGATGTCGGCGACCAGCGTCCTGACCCGGGAACTCCTTGGCTGGGTGCCATCAGGCCCCACCCTCGTCGAGGACATCGACGCAGGTGAGTATTCGGCGCGGTGAACGCCGAGACCGTCTGACGGGTCCCTGGTGGCTGATCCCGGGTACCGAGGCGCGGGTACGCAGCACTCACCGCCGACGAGGAAAGGCTCATCATGCTTGGACCAGTTGAGGAGGGACGTCGGTGGGCTTCGGCCAGATCCAAGCGGCGGTAACGAACTTGGCTCGACCCGGGCAATACTTGCACTGGTCGATCTTCACCGTCTCACTCGCGAATCTACTAGTCGTGGGCGCGATGGTGGCGATTTTCGGGTTGGCTCTGCTCCTGCCCTTCCCCCACCGGCGCCGCCTGGCGGCGGAGGCGGCAGAGGCATCGTCGGCCTCACCCTCGCAGACGACCGCAGCCCCGGTGCTCAAGCCTGAGGCGGACTCGGACAGCGGGCGCATGTGGACGGGGCTAGTTCGCCGCACAGCGGTGGGGTTGCTCCCACCCGACAAGTTGCTGCCCGACCGCCAGCCCGCTTACGTCGCGTCCTGGGTCTATGTATTCGGCGTCGCCACCTTGGCCGCCCTCGGAGTGGCCATCGTCTCAGGGCTGGCGATCGCTCTGGGAGGCGTGGATTGGTGGCACACCACTCCTCTCGGACAGTTCTTCAACAGCCTACATATGTGGAGCGTGGAGCTGTTCATGGCCTTCATGGTCATTCACCTGTGGGGCAAGTTTTGGATGGCCGCTTGGCGTGGTCGACGTGCCCTAACGTGGATCACCGGCGTGGTCGCCTTTCTGGCGTCCGTGGTGGAGTGTTTCACCGGATACCTATCCCAGCAAAACTTCGATTCTCAGTGGATATCCACCAGCGGAAAGGACGCCATCAACGCCACCGGTCTAGGTTCCTTTTTCAATTTGATGAATTTCGGCCAAATGCTTCTGTGGCATGTGGTACTCCTGCCTATGGTGCTGGTGGCCATCGCCGGCGCCCACGTGCTGCTGGTGCGAGTGCGCGGCGTATCCCACCCACTGCCTACCCGGCGCCCCCGGGGGCGCCCCGAGCGCCGAGCTGCTGGCGACGCCGACAAGGCCGAGTGGCGGGGGCCAACTCGGCCCTACGACATCGTGAAGGAGGCGACCGCGGCTACGGTGATCGTTCTGCTTTTGACGCTGCTCTTGGCTGGCCTGCTGTCGTCACCTGACTTGCCCCCGGTAACCGTCGCAACCTGGGCCAAGGTTGCACCGGCAGACTTCTTGGGCACCGCGGCGAGTGAGTTGGCAGGCACGAGCGAGACCGCTACCTATGGACCGCCTTACAACCGAGTCACCGCCAGCGTGCAGAGCGTGGCCGGCGTTTCTTGGCAGATGCTCACCGGAGTCCGCGAGCCGATCTACCCGGCCCAAGCCTTTGTGCTCGCGCCGCTGTCCAAGGTCGCCCCGACCGACCCACACTTGGCAGGTGCACTGGACACCTACCGGAGCGCGAGCACGGCCCAGCAGCTCAGCTGGGCCGACGCCTACCTGAAGGCGGTCGATCACGTCACCTTCCCATCCGGATCCCCAGTAATTCCCCACGCCAACGACGGTCCGGTTCCTGTCCTGCTGGCGACGGAACTTACCTTGGCTCGTTCGGGTGCGCTGGATGCCGACCTTCTCGCCCAGCACGCGTTCTACGGCGCCGACTACACCAAGCCGCTCCTGTTCTTGGAGGACGGCAGCTACTTCGCCTCTGTGGCCACCGCCCAGCATCTGACCGGCGCCCAATGGGGGGTGATGAACGAGACAGGCAGCTACCCCGGCCAACCCTGGCTCTGGCTTTACACGCTCTGGTACGAGTTGCCAGGGCTCCAGAGCTCATCGAGCATCGACTTGATCGCCATCTACCTAACCGGCCTGGCCACGCTGCTGTTGCTGGCGGTGCCTTTCTTACCGGGTCTCCGCGACATCCCCAGAATCATCCCCATCCACCGCCTGGTGTGGCGACAGTGGAACCGGAGCCAAGGGGATAGACCAGAACCGACGGACTGAACGCTGCTCGCTGACGGGGCAGATTGACTCCCGGCCAGCCTCACCTCACGCGCTCTTTCAGACCGATCATTCGCTGCATCAGCAGTGCCGACGGCTTGTCGATCCAGATCGATCGAGTGCCGCAGCCAGGGTAATTGTTCTTGGGCGGAATTGCGCGGAGTGATCGCTGCCGACCTGCAGCAAGTCTCGCACCTCATCCTTGGTCAGGTTGAGATAAATGCCGTTGTCGACACCTGTCACCGCACTGATCGGAATGGCGACTCTCTTCTCGCCCCCCAGGTGGCCCGCGTCGATGAGAACATCTGTCACGTGGTGATCGATGCCGTCAATCACCAATCCTTGCAGCCGCCCAAGCTGATCCGATGAGACGCTGATACACCGCGATGGCGTCTTGACCTCGGAACGAACGCTCGCGGAACATCCGAACTGGGGGTCGATGAAGATGCCGTCCAATCGACCCTGATGCTCGATCAGCCGATCGCCCAGCAGGGGGCGGCCGCGGCCACCACGCTAGAGGAGGTCATAGAGCTATTGGGCCAACTCCTGGTGGGGTGACTGAGGTGACGCCCGCCGGCCAGATGTGCAGGATGGCGCGGTAAGTGCCTCGCATCGCTCGCTGTTCCAATGTGGAGCTGCGTCGAGCCGGTCCGGTTTGACTTGGTACGGCAGCGCACCGACACGGTGGCTGCCAACGAAGGAGCCTACCAGAGACGGTCGGTCGCGGCGACGCGCGTCCTATTCGCTTCTCCGCCGTAGCCGCTCATGGACGGTCCCATCTCCCAAAGGAGGGGACGGATGCTCGCCGGCGATGATGACCGTCGACTGCTGCGCCATGCCCTATCCGCGGAACGCATCACAGGACCTGCGCAACCACATTTATACGTGGCCGGTCCAGTCGCAGTGGATACGACCGGCGCTAGCGAAGATCGGCTGGGCGAGTTAGTCGACCTCTGCATCGACCTCACGGGGAGGCTGACCTCAACCCTGCCGAGGTCGGTGAGAGCCGGGCTGTCGGCGGGTCAGCTGAGTGCGCTCGCGTTACTCCAGCCGGGTGGGCTGACCATGGCAGCATTTGCTCGGAACCTGGGGCTCAGCCACGTGGCGGCGATGACGCTTGCCGACAGTCTGGTCGACGCTGGGGCGGCGGAACGTCATTACCGCCGCTCGGACTACTGGATCGTCTGGCTCGTGCCGACGAGCGCCGTGGCGGTGATGGCGCATGAGTATCAATCCGGCGAGCATGCACTGTTCGCAGCTCTGCTCAACTCATCACCTCCCTATCGCGGGTCTCCAGTCATCCGCGTGATAGAGGCGCTCTCCGACCTCATGACCGGATTCGACTCCGCTCCGCAGTCGCCTAGTGCGCCTGCGGGCAGCGTTGCATCCCAGACGATCGCATCAATGGTTTACACCAGGGACGCACAACCGATCCGATCTGGTATTCGTATCTGGATATTGACCTGGCTCTTGTGACCCTGCGCAGGAGTCCGCGCCAACGCAGATGCACACATCTAGAGCGAGAGATGATTCCGGGGGGCCGCCCGATGTGGCAGAACAGTTCAGACGGCTAGGCTCACCAAAAGAGTGGCGTTGAGGCTGGTGCATGTTGAGAGGGAAGTCTTTGCGAGATAACCGGAAGCGCTCATTTCACTCGGCAGTGATGGCCTAGGGCACAAGTGTCTGGTACATCAAACACTGCTCGCCGAAGAACGACCTCCGGCCAGTTCGAGCAACAATTTAGAGGCGGGGCTGTAGGCTCCGTTGGAGTAAGGAAGAAGACACTGGAGGTGGTCGCCATGACCGAGACGCCCCATACCGTGACTCTGGACCGAGCTAGTCGACGTGAGACCCCGTGAGAGCAGCCACCGAGTTCGACCGCGAACTGGCGGACGAGGACCGGGTCCTTCGGTTGCTCCCTGAGGACCGGATCGTCGACGTGGACGCGGCCAGGGTTGCGGTAGCTGACCTCCTCCTGGCCTTCGGCTTCGATGTCGCCGACGAAGGGCTCCGGGAGACCCCTCGACGCGTCGTTGCGGCCCTGAAGGAGCTGGTTACTCCCCTCCCCTTTCAGATGACCACGTTCGCCAACGCTGACGGCTATGACGGCCTTGTGTTGGCCCGAGGAATCCCCTTCCACTCGCTTTGCCAGCACCACTTGCTTCCCTTCATCGGGATCGCTCACATCGGGTACCTACCCGCGGAGCGTATCGTGGGGCTCTCGAAGCTCGGCCGGACCGTCGACCACTTTGCTCGGAGCCTCCAGATGCAGGAGCGCCTGACGACCCAATTGGCCAACTGCCTGCAAGGCGCGCTGCGCCCGAAAGGAGTTGGCGTGGTCCTAGAGGCCGAGCACCTCTGCATGTCTCTCCGAGGGACTCGGAAACCGGCTAAGACGGTGACATCAGCCTTGCTCGGCACCATCCGCCACGACGCTCGCGCGCGCCACGAGTTTCTCGCGCTGACCGGCGCTCCGGGAACTGCCGAATGAAGAGCAAACCGATCCTTGTAGTCGGGCGCCGCGAGTCGTTCAGCGCCGCCCATCAGCTCTACGACCCGACGCTATCGGACGCGGAGAACCTGCGGCGGTTCGGCAAGTGCGCCCGCCTCCACGGACACAATTACGTGCTGGAAGTTGCCGTAGCGGGAATGATTGACCCGATGACCGGATACGTCATCGATCTCAAGCGGCTATCCGAGGTGGTCTGTCGAGAAATCATCGAGCACGTCGACCATCACAACCTCAACACGGACGTGCCATGGCTCGAAGGGCGACTCCCGACCGCCGAGAACCTAGCGCTCGTTTTCTGGGAGCGGCTTGAACCCCATCTCGAGGGTGGCTCACTCCGCCGGGTGAGGGTCTGGGAAACAGAAAAGAACTGGGCCGACTGCACGGGCGGCTATGCCGATGAGCGTTAGCGGCAGTCCAGTCGAGCTGAGCCGGCGTTACTCCAAGGCGGACCTCAGCATCCTGACCAGCGCTGAGCGGCTGCGTTTCCTAAGCGGCGACGACCCTGACCCGCGACTGGATGTGGAGCTGGCCTGGGAACTGTTATACCGACTCGAGCCTGGGCTCTACGAGCGCCTAGCTCGGGCGGAGCGGCTCCATCCTTCGATCCTCAGTTGGTTACCTCAAAGGGTCGATCGGATCGTTGAGGTTGGTGCGGGTACCGGAAGGCTGACGGCCGAGCTGGTGGGGCGCTGCAAGGAGTTGGTCGCAGTCGAGCCCGCCGCGCCTTTGCGAAGGACTCTGAGAACCAAGCTGCGCGCCTCAGAGACAGGCTGTCACGTGGAGGTGGTCGAAGGCTTCTTCGATGCGTTGCCGGTACCTGATCTCTGGGCGCCACTTGTCGTCACCTGTTCGGCTCTCACCGAGACCTTCGCGCACGGGGGTGACGCTGGATTGGCCGAGATGGAGCGGGTCTGCCGCCCCGGCGGCCAAGTCGTTATCGTCTGGCCCAACCACCTTGAGTGGCTGCAAGCACGAGGCTATCGGCACCAGAAATTCGAGGGCTCGATGTCGATGCGTTTCGGAAGTGACGCCGAAGCCTTGGAGATGGTGGAGATTTTTTTTCCCGAGGCGACAGATGCGGTCCGACGGCACGGCCAGGCCTCCGTCCCGTACAGCCTGCTGGGGTTCAATCCACCACGGGATCTGGCCTATAAATTGATGGCGGCTTGAAGATCGCGCTGATCGCGCCGCTGGTCACTCCCATTCGTGAGCCGCAAACGGGAGGGTCCCAGTCGTTCCTGGTTGACCTGGCGACAGGGCTCTCCAGCCGGGGTCACGACGTTGACGTCTACGCCGCCACTGGATCATGGATCCCGGGTGTAAACGTCGTCGACCTCGGGATTGTTGCAACCGCACTGAGTGACACGCTTTATCGCCCTGGCCACGTGCGCGAATCAAGTACGGCAGCGGCCCACGAGGCATTTGCCCGCGCCTATGCGAGGATCCGACCGATCCCTTACGACGTGGTTCACAACCACGCTTTCGATGCTCCCGCTATCGAGTTGGCCAAAGTCCTGAAGGCCCCCGTGATTCACACCCTCCATCTGCCACCCGACAGCGGCGTAGTGACGGCGCTGGCGGTAGTGGATAAGGGTGGCTCCACCCCCGCGACATGCGTCGTTTCCGAAGCTCAGGCGAGGGAGTGGCGACGAGTCACCCGAATCGACACGGTGCTTTCGCCTTTTGTTCCCACGGCGCGTATCCCATGGACTGACCGGTCAGGAGAAGGGGCCGTCTACGCCGGCCGGCTAAGTCCGGACAAGGGCGTGGCCGAGGCCATCGCCATCGCCCGAGCAGCCGGCTTGCACATCGACGTCTACGGCGATCCCTACGACCTCGACTACACGAGTTGCCGAATCGTACCGGAAGTGCCTCGTGGCGGCGTTTCCCTGCACCCTGGTGTCCCCAGGGCAACACTCTGGAAGCGAATGGCGGGAGCGGCAGTGGTCCTATGTCCTGCAATGTGGGATGAGCCGTTCGGCATGGTCGCCGCGGAGGCCCAAGCATGCGGAACGCCGGTCGTGGCGTTCCGGCGCGGCGGGCTCGTGGAGATCATCAGGGACGGCGTTACTGGCGCCCTGTTGCCAGCCGGTGACATCGGTGCGGCCGCCGCCGCGGTCCGAAGTATCGGATCGATCTCGCGCCGCACCTGCCGACGCCACGCGGAAGTCAACCTCGATCTCGAGGTGAGCATCACCCGCCATGAGATGTTCTACCAGCACGTGAGCTCGGTCCAAGGAGCCGTCAGCCGTGGCTGAAGGCAGTCATTGGCTCAACGACAAGGTGGCAGTCGTCACCGGCGCCAGTCGCGGCATTGGGCACGCGACCGCTGTGGGCTGCGCCGCGGCGGGGGCACACGTGGTTCTGGCGGCACGGAGCGGGGAGGCGCTGGACGACTTGGCTGGGCGGATTCGGGCGGCCGGTGGCGAGGCGACAGCGGTGCCGACGGACGTCAGCCGGAGCAGAGACGTGGAGCGTCTTTTCGAGACCGCCGAGCAGATCGGCCCGATCGCAGCTCTCGTCTGTGCCGCTGGGACCCTCACCCGCGCCACGCTGGAGAAGACGACCTCTCAGGTCTGGGATGAGACCCTTGGAACTAATCTGACCGGCTGCTTCCTCTGCTGTCGCGCGGCCTTCACCTCGATGCGCCGTCGCGGCGAGGGTCGCATCGTGAATATCGCATCGCTGTCGGGTTTCTACGGCACCGAGAAGTTTCCTGGGCTCAGCGCCTACAACGTCTCCAAGTACGGCGTGGCGGGACTGACCGAGGCCATCGCGGTAGAGGGCCGCGGACACGGCATCACCGCCATTTGCGTCAGCCCGGGTGCCGTCGACACTGAAATGCTTCATCGAGCGCACCCACGACTTCGCGCCGGACTTGGCCCCCACGACGTCGCCAGTTTGATCGTCGCTCTTCTCGACAATGCGATGACTCCAGCGAGCGGAGCCAACATCCCTCTCTTTTCCAATGCCTAGCCCCCTCCACATCCTGCGCCATGTATGACTAAGCCATGGACGTCCACTGCGGTCGGAGCAGATTGGTCAGGCGAAACAGGTCAAGCTCGGTCCCCGACACTCCCTCCAGGCTGACTGTCGGCAGAGGCAAGTAGGGACTGAAGATCGACTCGTTCGTCGGAGAGAGCTGCCGGGGCTGGCTGCGCCCGACCTTGGACCAACTGCATACAAGCATATAGCTCACTTTTCTCATCGAGCTCCGGGTCCCCGCCTCGATTCAGCCCGACCGCGGCTCGGATTATTCCCCGACTCAGGTAGAAGCCAAGAAATCTCCGGCTCTCGAGGTTACCTCGGATCACGAACTCGTCCCACTTCCTCGCGAAGCCCACGTACTCAAGCTTGTGCTCGAATTGATCCGACCAGAAAGTGTGGATGGCTGCGTAGGGCCGAGCATCACCGAGCATGGAGCGAGCGGCCGCTCGGCCCTGCTTCTCAGCGTTGTTGTAGTGCTCGACGCGAAGTCGTCCGAACAGTGGATGCAGATGATTGGCGACGTCGCCTGCGGCGTACACGTTCGGCACATTGGTTCGGCATCGCTCGTCGACCAAGATGCCGTTGGCCAGATTCAGCGGCGTGCCCTTAAGCGCGTCGAGGCGGGGCTCCACACCCACGCCCACAACGGCGAGGTCGCAGTCGAGGCGGGCACCACCGGCGGTGACGACGCGCTCGAGCTTGTGGGAGCCTTCGAACGCGACGACCTGACTGTCGGTCAGGAGATTTACCCCGTGGGAACGGTGGATGTCGCCGAGAGCAGCCCCTACCTCGTCTCCCAGCACGGCGGCCAGAGGGGTCCGGCCGGAGAGAACCGTCGTGACCCGGAGCCCAATTTGACACAGCGACGCCGCCACCTCGGAGCCGATGAATCCCATGCCCACTACCACGGCCCGGCGTCCTGCCAGCGCCTCACTCCGGATCGCGTCACAGTCGGCAATGGTCCGGAGATAGTGGACGCCTGGAAGGTTGGCCCCCGGCACCTGTAACCGGCGGCTCCGGGCGCCGGTGCAGAGCAAGAGCTTGTCAAAGCTGACCGCCTTACCTCCCGCGAGCAGCACCTGCCTGACGTTCGTATCGATCGCAACCACGTTTGCTCCGGTGCGAAGCTCGACTCCGTTTTGCTCAAACCACTCCCCCGGCTTCACGTACCAGCCGGTCAAGGGTTCCTCTCCTCTCAGATAGGTCTTTGACAAGGGGGGTCGACCAAACGGGACTCCCGGCTCTTGGCCGATCAGCACAATCGGACCTCGAAATCCTCCCTCGCGCAGCGCTACCGTGGCTGATCCGCCGGCCAGCCCGGCTCCGACCACCACCACCCTCCCGTCCTCCAGCGACTCAGTCACGGAGCACCTTCTGCACCTCAAGGACGGCGTGGACCAATCCGGCCTGGCTCAGAGCCAGTGGATAATTGCCCAGGTAGGAACCGGTTTTAGGATCCACTTCCTCAGGTAGCAAGAGAAGCTCATTAGCCAGGGCGAGGAGATCTTCCAAAAGGCGGATCCCCTCTTCGTTCCGGCCGAGTCGGAGCAACGCCTCCAACAGCCAGAATGAGCAAGGCAAGAAAGCTCCTTCGGTTCCGGGCAGGCCGTCGCGCCCAGGTGGGTAACGGTAGAGCAGCGGCCCCCCAGCGCCCAGCCGTCGCCAGATCGCATCGACCGTTCCCGCCAATCGGCCCGACCCGGCGGGGTCGAATCCCGTCAGCGGCAGGAGGAGCAACGCGCTGTCCATCTCCTCGGATCCGTAAGCTCGCACGTAGCTGCCCAGCTCTTCGTTGAAACCGTGTTGGCGAACATCTGCGGCGAGCACGTCGCGCTCCCTTTCCCAGACGACGACGCGGCGCCGGCTGAGTCGGAGCAGAGAGCCGAGCCGGACGGCCCGGTCCAGTGCGATCCAGGCCCATATCTTGGAGTGGACATATTGGGCCGGCTGATCGCGCACCTCCCACAGGCCCGCATCCGGCCGGCGCCAATTGGCTGCCACGAAGTCTGCATAGTCGGACACGGCACGGCGGCCCGCCCGATTCAGGCCCTCGCCTGCCGCGACCAGATTCCAGAGAGCATCGATCACCCATCCATAGACGTCGAGCTGGTGCTGCTTCTCGGCCAGGTTACCGATCCGCACCGGCAGGCTCCCTCGGTAGCCGGAAACCCCGCTGACCTTCCGCTCTGGCCCCGACCGCTCCCCGTCGAGACTGTATAGAACCCGGATTGGCTCCTCATCCCGGGCGGCGCACTTGACCAGCCAATCGACGAACCCACACGCTTCCTCCGACTTTCCCACGGCCAGAAAGGCCGCCACACCGACGCTAGCGTCGCGCGGCCAGGAGTATCGGTAGTCCCAGTTGCGCACCCCACCGATCTCCTCGGGCAGCGAGGTCGTCGGCGCCGCAACCGGGGCGCCGGAGGGGGTGTGTGTCAGAAGCCGGAGGTTGATCAGGCTCCTGACCAGCACCTCCCGATACGGCTCGCCGGACCTGATCCCGTCACTCCACCTCCGCCACCACCGCTCCGTGCCCTCGAGCGCCTCAAGGACCTGGCTGGGGTGGATCTCCGACTGCGGAGCGGCCAGAACGGTGTCGATCGCATGGCCCGACTGCAGTTCGGTTTTCGTCGCGACACCCGGAACCAGGTGCAGGTCGGGCTCGACCGCCAGCTTGAAGGGCGGGGGCTCAGTGCGGCCTGGCACTCCGGGCCGAGGCTCATAGAGAACCCGCACTGAAACGTATCCAGCTGTGCACTCCAGCCTTCGGATCAGGATGCTGGACCGCGAGTCCATCGGCATCGCTTCGATCAGCCGCGCCTCCCCAGAATCGGTGAGCCAGATGGTCTCCAGACCGTCGAGTGTTCCCGGTAGCGCCGAGCGGTCTGCCGCACCCGATCCACGCTAATCTCGAAGCTGCCTCCGTGACGCCGGTCGATCAGACGTCCGAAGACTGGCTCGGAGTCGAAGCGAGGCCAGCACATCCAGTCAATCGACCCGGATCGAGATGTCAGCGCGGCCGTCCGCGTGTCGCCTAAGAGCCCGTAGTCTCGAAGCGGAACCTGGTCCCCCGCCCCTTCCGGAAGCTGCGACCCTTGTCTCCGGGGCCCGGGTCTCACGTCGTTGGCCTAGGTCGGTTCAGAGCCGCACCTCCATTTCCACCTCTCCACGACGATCGAGCACCACCGTCCGGGTCGCGCCATCCACAGCCTCGAAGCAGAGAGCGGCGCCTGCCGCGCCCAATTGCAGGTGGCGGAGAGTCACACCGGAAACCAGACGGGAAGTCTCGGGTCAGACACCCTGAGCTCCCGCCGGGTAGCGCGTTCAGCATATAAGGCAACGCCCCTGCAGCCCATGCTGCGCCGATAGCTCCACGGTTGTCGCTGTCCCGCGGACGTACGCCATGTTGGGTAATGCTGCCCACCTTAACTCATTCCTCGCCAGGTTTCCGTCGCTGGGGCCGCTCGCCCGGAATCCGGCCGACTCCCCACACCGGGCGAGTCGTTCTGGATCAGCGTCGGCGAGTGGCGGGCCGCCACTCTAAAGAGCGACGATGGAAATCACGAGCAGTTCGGTGGTCGTAGAGGCAGGTTGTTGGCGTAGTTCTGAGGCACTGTTCGGCAATCGAGGGCCACGGACAGAGCCAACCCTGAAGGCGAGCTCATCACTCTGGCCGGTGGGTTGGCGAATCGTTCCCAAACACCTGGCCTGATGCCTCCAAGCCAGCGAGCAGTAGGTGAAAATACACTAGGCCGCCGTAAGGGCGCCAAGACTGAGACAGCTGCTGGATCCGGTCGTAGTTCGGCCGAGTGGTCAGCCCAAACCTCCGCTGCAGCGAGTTACTCGCACCGACGTCGTCCCCGGGAAGCACATGGTGTCGGCCAAGCCCACGCAAAAGAACGTACTCGGCACTCCAGCGGCCAATGCCTGGCAGTGCGGTCAGCTGCCCCCGGGCATCATCATCACCCGCTTGGGCCAGGGCTGCCAGGTCGAACCTGTTCTCGACGATCGCTCGCGCAGCAGCGATGAGAGCACCAGCCTTCGCCTGGCTCAACCCAAATTCACGCAGCTCGCTCACGTCTGCGGTAGCAACTCGCGCCGCCGTCGGGGCACCGTAAGCAGCCCCGCCTGGGTCCTCCCAAACTGTAGACCCATAGCGCTTGGAGAGACGGTTAAGAAGGTGGACGCCGACCATCAGGCTGAGCTGCTGGCAGACGATGGCATTCACAATCGCCTCGAAGACGCTGGCGAAACGCGGCGGCCGCATGCCCCTGAACCGAAGTGCGAGCTCACGCAGCTGCACGTCAAGTTCCGCCATCCGATAGAAGCCTGCCAAGTCTGTGTTGAGCCCAAGGGTCAGCTCAAGAATTTGCCGACACGCGGCCAGCACGGGGTCACTGAGTGCTGTCGCACCGCTTTGTAACTCGACTGCGAGCGTGGGTGCATCGATATTCCCGATCTGGCGCACCGCAACTTCGACCGCTCCATCACGGACATCGAGAACCCGGCGGTACCACGTGCCGTCGAATCGGTCCACGGCGTTATGTGCCCGACGCCGCATGGCCCAGACAGTGAGGTCCAGTCGGAAGGGCGCCTTTGGCTGTAGCTCTAGGTAGCCGACGCCGTTACTAGTCATCATGCTCGATGGCCCGACCCCGCCGGTTCACGGCTGAAGGTTGACAGCGGCTGGGAGGAGCATGATTCGAGCGTGTTCGACCACTCTCCCGAGCCCGATCGAACCGGTGGGAGCGTAGGCCCGAGGATCTCGTACTGCTGTCATCGGTCGAACTCCAGCCAGGCTAGGCCCCGATCAGCCCCGTGGATTCGGCTAAGGTGAAGACATCCAGGCTCGGATCCCATCGGCATGCTACCAAAAGAACTCCGTAGGGAGCGCTGAGGTCCACGATCTCTGCGTCCTCACAGACGGAGATCCCCAGTCGGAATCCGACGGAGGAGTCAGCAGGCAAGGATGTGGTCCTCCGTTAAGGTCGCAGCTCCGGTCAACTTGACGTCAAGCGATCGTGACCGATGGATCTAAGAACACGTCTTGGACGGCGTGGAGCAATTCCACACCTTCGGCCATGGGGCGCTCGAAGGACTTGCGGCCGACGATGAGTCCGACCCCGCCGGCACGCTTGTTGATGACGGCGCTCCGCACCGCGTGGACAAGGTCGTCTGCTCCCGTGGAGGCGCCGCCGGAGTTGATAAGCCCGACACGCCCCATGTAGCAGTTGGCGACCTGCCAACGGGTGAGATCGATGGGGTGGTCGGTGGTCAGCTCGTCGTAAACCAGAGGGTCGGTCTTGCCGAAGCCCAGCGCCCGGAAGCCGTCATTGGTCTCCGGCTGCTTCTGCTTGATGATATCGGCTTCAATCGTGACCCCCAGGTGGTTGGCCTGCCCCGTCAAATCGGCCGCTACCTCGTAGTCGACCCCGTCCTTGTGGAAGGCAGGGTTGCGGAGGTAGCACCACAAGACCGTGAACAGGCCCAGGCGGTGCGCCTCGGCGAAGGTAGCGCTCACTTCGACCAGCTCTCGATCAGCGCCCTCCGATCCGAAGTAGATGGTGGCTCCCACACCTACTGCCCCGAGGTCGAACGCCTGAGCCACCGATGCGAACCGAACCTGCTCGTAATGGTTGGGGTAGGTGAGGAGCTCGTTGTGGTTGAACTTCATGATGAACGGGATCCGATGGGCGTAGCGCCGGGCCACCATGCCGAGCACTCCCAAGGTGGTGGCGATGGCGCTGCAGCCACCCTCCACGGCCAGCTGGCACAAATTGGCCGGGTCGAAGTAGGCCGGATTCCGAGCAAAGCTGGCCCCAGCCGAGTGCTCAATCCCCTGATCGACGGGCAGGATGGACAGGTAGCCGGTACCACTGAGCCGCCCATGATCACGGACCTGGGCCAGGTTGCGGAGTACGGGAACCGGGCGGTCGCTCGGGACGACCACCCGATCAATGTAGTCGGGGCCGGGTAGGCTGAGCGCCTCTTTGGCAATGCCTTTGCAGGTGTGGCCCAGGAGGTATTCCGCTTCCTTGCCCAGTTGCTGCTGGATGTCCATTTCGTGCTCCTTACCTCTCGTTGCACCTCGGCCGTCCCGTTCGGACCGCGGCGCCGGTCTCGGCGGCCCAACCGTGGCCCCCCCCGAGGCGCTTTCTGCCAGGCTGACCCCCTCCCCCGACCATCCGTCGCAGCGCTTGCCGGTGCGCCATGTGAGCGTAGCGAGTAGGCTCCCGCAGGTGCTAAGGCAGTTGGATTGAGGCCAGACCCGGGCCCCGCTGGCGACCCCGCCCAAGAATCTGAGCGGGCTCGCGCAACACTGCTCCCGACGCCCCACGTCAACGGTGGAGCAACTTGGCAAGCACCTCTGCCTCGCTGATCTCAGGCTGCTTCGCTACTTTGCTCACCGTCCCGCCTGGACTTCGGCAAGCTGAGTTGACGACTCAAGCAGGAGTGCGTGGACGAAGGCCTGGGGGATGTTGCCGCGCAACTGACGTTGGCCCACGTCGAACTCCTCGGTGAAAAGCCCGGGAGGCCCGCAGGCGTCCCGGTTGCGTTGGAACCAGGCCATGGCCTCGGTACCTCGGCCTTGCTGATGGGTGGCTAGGGCCAGGAGGAAGCCACAGAGCACGAATGCTCCCTCGGCGTCCTCCAGCGGGCGCTCGTCCTGGCGAAAGCGGTAGACGTAGCCGTCCTGGGTCAGCTCTGCTTCCACGGCGGCCAGCGTGTTCTGGCTCCTCGAGTCCTCGGCTGGCAGAGCTCCGCGGATAGCCGGGAGCAACAGGGCAGCGTCCACCCGGGGATCCCCGGGAGAACGCTGCCAGCGGCCGCTCGGGTGCACGCAGTCGGCGCCTGCGTCGGCCAGGATGGTGTCGGCCAAAGAACTCCACTTTCCCGCCTGGGGCGCGGGGGCCTGAGCTGCCATGGCGCGAAGGCCCGCGACGCACATGAGGCGGGAGTGGGCCCAGTGCTGGTTGTCGATCTCCCAGATGCCAGCGTCTGCTTCTCCCCAGCGCGCCTCGATAGCATTCACTGCGATTTCGGTTGCCCGCCAGTGGTCGCTGCCCAGGTGGTCGTGGCGAGCGGCGGCGGCGAAGAGCAGCAGAGCTTCGCCCAAGGAGTCGAGCTGAAACTGGCGGTTCACCCAGTTGCCTACTCTGTCTGCCCCGCCGGGATACCCAGCCAGGTGGCTGAGATGGCGCTCGTCCGGAACGGGTCCGCCGTCGACCCGATAGGCCGGCTTCAACTGGGGCCCGTCGGCGAGGATCCGCTCCGAGATAAAGGTAACGGCGTCGTCGAGGAGAGGATGGGGCTGGGTCACAGCTACCGCCTGACCCGCGTAGCACTGGTCGCGGATCCAGGCGTATCGGTAGTCATAGTTGCGTCCTGCCGCAGCCCGCTCCGGGAGTGACGTGGTAGCGGCCGCGACCATGCCGCCGCCGGCGCTGGTAAGGCCGCGTAACACCGAGTACGCATGTCGGGCATCCCGCACCGCCAGGCTCTCCCCGAGCTCGGGGACCGATCGGGCCCACGAGGCCGTCGTAGCCTCCCACGCTGGTCCCGGCTCGACCGGCCGGTCGGGAAATGGCCGCTCCGAGATCTCCAGGACGAGGTCGTGGTGGGCGCCCTCCGCCAAGTCCAGCTCGGCCACGAGAGGTCCGCCTCTGACGTGCCGAGCCGCGCCCCCGCCGGACCAGCGAAGGTGCAGGGAGCCACTCCTGGCGGTCCACGTTCCGTCGTGGCACTTGAGATCATCCATGACTTGGCGACCGAACTCGTGCCTGGCATTGAGCATCAAACGCACGCGGGCTGCCCCGGCCACCGCGACGATCCGCCGCAATACCACGGCCGTGTGCGGATCACCTGGGAAGGCCAGTGCCTCGCGGCACTCGATTATCCCGGTCGTGGTCACCCAGCGGTCATGCCAAATGAGCGAGCCGGGCTCGTAGTACCCGCCCCAGACGAAACGGTCTTCCAGCGGCGTCACTGCGTAGAGCCCATCGCCGCCGATCAGGGTCGAGAACACAGCGTCGGAGTCCCAGCGGGGGACGCACATCCAGGCGAAGTCCCCCCCGGGCCCGACCAGGATGCCCCGCTCCCCGTCCGCTAGAAGCGCGTACTCGCGGAGCACGCGCGGGGGGAAGGTGGCGGCGACGGTCCGGGCGCCGTCGAGCTTCCGGCTCGTCACACGAGCTTGGGGTAAAGGGACATCCCGCCGTCGACCACGATGGTGGCGCCGGTGACATAGTCGGCCTAGGCGCTGGCCGCCCACACCACTGCTGCGACCTGGGAGAGCTGTCCCATGTGCCCCAGAGGTATCTCGGACTCCACGGCATGCTTGGCCTCAGGGTCATCGAGCACGAAGTTGTTGATAGGGGTGAGGATGGCGCCCGGTGCGATGTTGACCAGACGGATCCCCTTCCCGGCCAGCTCGCGGGCCGCAGTCTGCATCAAGAGCTTGAGCCCTCCTTTGCTGGCACAGTAGTGAGCGAAACCGGGCCAGGGAATGAACTCGTGCACGCTCGAGATGTTGATGATGGCTCCGCCCCCACCCCGAGCCATGACCTGACCGGCCTCCCGCAGACAGAGGAACATTCCGGTCAGGTTGGTCCGGATGACGGAGTTCCACAGCTTGAGGGACATCTCCAGCACCGGTGCCTGCTTCTCGATTCCGGCACTGTTGACCAGCAGATCCAGACCCCCGAAGGTGTCCGTGGCCTTGGCGACCATAGCCCTCACCTGCTCCTCCTCGCCCACGTCGGCTTGGAAAGCGAAGGCCCTGCCGCCGGCATGCTCCACCTCCTTCGCCACCTGGTCGGCGTCGCCAGATTCTCTATCCGAGTAGTAGTTGACGCAGACACTGGCCCCCTCCTGGCCCAAGCGGAGCACTGTGGCCTTGCCGATCCAGCTCGAGCCTCCAGTCACGATCGCCTTACGTCCCGCCAGCAACGTGGTCTCTACCTCCTCAGTTTCTGGCCCAGCTGGTTTGCGCATCGAGGGCATCAGTCCTCGGTACTGGACTTGTCACCGGTGAGCTTGTGGCGCCACCGGAGGCGTCGCTTCCGGCGGATCTCGCTGCCTGTCTCCATTTCGGGCTTGGGCCGACGTCCTGGGTAATCCTGGGACCACCAGGCGAGCGCCGCCACCCGGCCCCAGCGGTCCGCGTTAGCCACGTTCACCGACGGCAAGTCCGCTCTCATTGGCGGTGCGGGGACCGATGCGTTGGCCGGCTCGGCGCCGGGCCGAGTGATCTGCGACCCCGCTGCCTGGCGCGGGGTTGGCCCAGTGATTAGCCGGACGGGACGGTCCGCGAAGACGAAGCCTGATACCCAGCTAAGCGCGACTGTCGCCTTGACCTGCAGTCCGCTGGTCCGGGCGATGTGCACCCCCAGCCAGGCGAGCCAACCGGGAAGGCCGCTCAGGTGCACCTTGCCGATCTGGGCGACAGCGTCACCTCGCCCGAGGACCGCCATCGTCCCCAGATCACGGTAGCGAAAAGTAGTCGCCACTCCGCCTTGCGAAAGGGCCAGGACTGACCGCGCCGCATGGCGCCCCGACTGGATGGCCACAGGAGACAGCATCGGCAGGGCTCCCTGGCGTCCGGGAATCTCAGCCGTGTCACCAACCACAAAGACCTCCGGATGGCGCTCGACTTGGAGGGTGGGGCCGACAATGACCCGCCCGTGCGACCCGGCGGCCGGGAAGCAGCCCGCCAGGGGGTTGGCCCGCACGCCCGCGGCCCAGACCACGGTGGCCGCCGCAATGCACCGGCCGTCCTTGAGGACAATGCCTTGCTCGTCGACATCGACGACCAGGGCGTTGGACTCGATCCGCACCCCCCGGGCACGAAGAGCCCGGCAAGCCTTGTCCTGCAGGTCGGGGGCGAAGGAGGTCAACGGGGAACTCGAGCCCTCGATCAAGAAAATGGTGCACTCCTGGCTCGAGATCGTCCGAAAGTCACGGCCCACCATCTGAGCCACGAGGACTGAGAGGGCAGCCGAGAACTCCACACCCGTCGGGCCGCCGCCGACCACGGCAAAGGTGAGCTGGCGGGCCCGTTCTCTCGGATCGGTGGTACAGCTGGCGGCCTCGAAACAGGACAGGATCTGATTCTTCAAACCCTGGGCCCCGCCTAAGTCCTTGAGTCCAAAGCTGCGGGCGGCGATGTCGGCATTGTTGAAGAAGTCGTTGACGGCCCCCGCAGCCAGGATGAGGTAGTCGTAGCTGATAGGCCCCCGGTCACTCCCTACTTGTTGCAGGCTGAAATTGACCCCGCTCACCTCAGTCAGGCGGAACTCCACGTTACGGAGGCCGCGGATCAGGGCCCGGATCGGCTGGGCGGCGCCGGTGGGCTCGAGCAAGGCCGTGGCCACCTGGTAGAGGAACGGGGTGAAGACGTGGTAGTCGTGCCGATCCAAAAGGGTCACGTCGACCTCTGGCGCTTGGCGATGCCGGTCAGCCAGGGCCTTGGCCGCAGCCAGCCCGGCGAAGCCGGCACCCACGATGACGACGTGCGGGGTTTCAGCACGATGGGCCGCGGCAGGGGTCGCAATCATGTCTGCGGAAGTGGTCACAGCTATATCCCCGCCGCGTTGGCGTAGTACTGCTGGTCCTCGCGCCAGCCGCCCTGGCCCTGGCCGATGGCATCGACGTCCGCCACCAGCTCGATAGCCTTGATCCACTTCACCATCTTGAACCCCAGCTGGGTCTCGATTCGCAGGCGGACTGGCGCGCCATGTTCTATTGGCAACGGCTGACCGTTCATCTCCGTTGCCAGGATGGTCTGGGGCCGGTTGGCCAGGAACAGAGGGATGGTGCCGTAGAAGTAGCCGTCGCGGCCTTCGTTTTCCGTTATGGCCTTGTCGTCGAAGGCATAGAAGGCGACGTGGTGGGCCTCGGCCTTCACCCCCACCGCGTCCAGCAGCTTGGCCAGCGGCAACCCTGCCCATTGGGCGATGGCCGACCAGCCCTGGATGCAGTTGTGCTTGGCGATGTAGGACTCGTGGCCCAAGGCCCGTAATTCATCAAGCGAGAAAGTCATCGGCCGCTCAACCAGCCCACCGACTTCCAAGCGAAAGTCGGCGAAGTCGCCCGCCACCAGCTCGGCATAGTCATCGCTCGGCGGGGGATAGCCGTTGACCCGGTGATACGGAGAGACGTCCGACCAACTGTAGTGCTGCCGGGATGTGAGTGCTTTGGACAACACCCGCTCGAGTGGGTTGACCATGAGTCCCAGCAGGTGCTGTGTGCGGCGCCGGAACCTTAGCGAGAACCAGGTGGCAAAAGCGCTGATCAGGAGGACACCGAACAGCCCAGCGAGCCCGATCCCAAGTGCTTCTGCCTGCCCCTGATAAGGGGCCGACTCGACATGTCCGAGCACCATAACTGTCCACAGGTTTGGCAAGCCATTGATAATGACCATGATGGTGTGCACTACGATGAACCCGACGAATGCGCACATCCCCAGAAAGTGCAGGCTACGAGCCCGCTGGCGGCCCCCAAAAAGCCTGGTGTACCAAGGAAACCGCGCCAGGATCGCGGGCGACATGGCCGCCCCGGTAAGTAACAAGAGAGGGGCTAGGAGGAATACTACGAAGAAGTAGGAGAGTAGCTGCACAGCGTTGAAAGGAAGGCCGGGGAGCTTAGGCGGCAAGTGGAACATCAAGTAGTACCCCACCGCCCCCACCGCGTCGGGGAAGACTGCCCAGTTGGTGGGCACCATGGTTCGGTACCAGCCGGTCACGAACAGCATGATTATGTAGGCGATCCCATTGGCCACCCAGAACTCCAGTGTCATGAAGTGCCAGTGCCGGCCGAGGCCCAGGTTCTTACGGCCCGGCAGGGCGATCACCGGATTCCAAGAATCCTCCTCGTCAAACGATGACCAGGGATGTGCAGAGTCCGCCGAGTACACCCGCTTGGTCAGTCGGAGCCACTCCTTGCCCGGAGGGCAGTCGTCAGAGAGGTGGAACTTCGGGAATGCTGAGAGGATTTCCAGTCCGGACCGGACCATGAACAGCATGAAGAGGATATTGGCAAAGTGGGTGATGACGATCCAAATCGGGAAAACCTTGTAGTTGACTGCCAGTATCGCTAACATCATGGATGAGTTTGTGAGATCATGCCGCCATCCGGCTAGCCGAGTGTTCGGCTAAGTGTCGGGAGCAGCACCACCCTGGCGGACCCGCCGTGATCAGTCATCGGCGAGTACGCAGAGATCGATTGTCCACGGCGTCGCTACGTACGACTTCGCTGCCAATCACGTACTGGGCTGTGTCGGCCATGAAACTGCCTCCCACCTCTCTACCATTATATCCGTGTCACTTTCGCAGCGAGAGCTACCGACGTATTGCGCGGCTGCAACGGCACCAGACCAGATGATGCGGGGCAGACTACGATCGGACGCGGCAGGGCTACTTGCGGCGACCGTCACTCGATTGCCTCCATGACAGCTGGGCCGCACCATACCAGCCGACCTACGCTCTGGCGACGTGGGCGTGCTCTACAGGAACACCCGGGTATCAAATCAGCCACGATAAGCGGGTGTCGGTTCGCTACCGCACTGAGGTTGAGCCGTCCGACATCCGCTCACAGGAGATGACCGGCAAGTCGTTCGCAGTAGTGGTCAACGGCACGGAGAACCGGACCGGAACGCCTGACAATCCGCCGCTCTGAACCTCGCGCACGCCGACACCGTCGTTTCGTTAGTCGAACCGAATGACCGGGGCAAGGCCAAGAGATCGACCCCCAGCTCGACGTCAAGCCCTTCCCGGCCAGCCACACGTCACGCGTTCCTTCAGACCGATCGTTCGGCCCACGACCCGAGCCGTCGGCTCAGTGAAGCCTCGGTCCGCCTTCTCCGGCGAAGTTACGCGGAGTGATCGCTGGCGACCGGCAGCAAGTCTCGCACCTCATCCTTGGTCAGGTTGAGATAAATGCCGTTGTCGACACCTGTCACCGCACTGATCGGAATGGTGATCCTCTTCTCGCCCCACAGGTGGCCTGCGTCGATGAGAACCTCTGTCACCTGGTGATGGCTGCCGTCGATCACCAGACCTTCCAGCCGCCCTATAGTCCCGTCGGAGGCGTGCACGTGATCGCCGCGACGCACCTCCACCTCACCCGGGGGTACACGGTCGGAGGTGATCGCCTGAGGACCGGGGCCCATGATTCCCATGCCCATGCCGCCCATGCGGAATCCGAATTCTTGGCCAAAGCCCCACTGTCCACCAGCTCCGGGCACGCACTGAATCTCATCCGCTGCCTCGAGCGCGTCGAACTCTGAAATGTCACAGCGCAAGGCGACCTGTGGTGCTGACGATTTGACGAAATCGATCGGGACCAATCGTCCCATCCCCGGTCCATGCTTCGGCTCGACAACGAGATGCGTGACCTTGCGATCGGCGGGATCAACCACGATGCGCCTCAGGTCCCCGCAGATTCCATCGATGCACACGACTTCGGCGCCAATGATGAACTCCGTGGTCTCGCTCAAAACGTGGCCTCTCGACTCTTCGCGATTTTGTACCCTGGACCGTCCAGAGTTCCATCCCGCGGCATCAGATCAGCCCGCGGTGGCGGGCGCCGGACCGGCCGAGTGGCTCCCCACTCAGCTGGCGGTAGCGTACCCACGCTGACTCTCTCGCATGAGACTACCCCAGATGCGCGGACGTCAGTCCGCTGCCGTACTGAACCGGGTGAGACGGTCGGGCGCGGCCCTGACACGTTGGGGTGCGCGCGGAACCTGCACCAGCGAAAGCGGATGGATCGCTAGGGTCAGGCGGAGGCAGACGATCGCCGCCGGCGGTAGCGCCGGATCAGTTGGTTGGTGGAGCTGTCATGAGAAAGTTCCGGCTCTGTCTTGTCCTCAAGCTCGGGGATGATCCGGTCGGCCAGGATCTTGCCGAGTTCCACTCCCCACTGGTCGAAGGAATCGATTCCCCAGATGACCCCCTCGGTGAAGGTCTTGTGCTCGTAGAGGGCGATCAGCTTGCCTAAGCTTTGCGGCGTCAACCTATCGAGCAGGATCGAAGTGGTGGGACGGTTCCCCTGGCAGACCCGATAGGGGATTTGCCACTCCGGGCTGCCTGCCGCACGGAGTTCCGCCGCCGAGCGGCCAAAGGCCAAGGCTTCTGTCTGTGCCAGCAGGTTCGCCATCAGCAGGTCGTGGTGGCGCCCCAGCGGGTTCAGCGCCTGGCAAAACCCGATGAAGTCGCAGGGGATCAACTTGGTTCCCTGGTGGATCAGCTGGTAGAACGCGTGCTGGCCGTTCGTCCCGGGCTGTCCCCAGATGATGGGACCAGTTTGGTAGTCCACCTGCACCCCCCCAAGATTCACGTGCTTGCCGTTGCTCTCCATCTCCAGCTGCTGCAGGTAGGCCGGCAACCTCCAGAGGTAGCGGTCATAGGGCAGCACGGCCAGGGTTTCCGCCCCGAAGAAGTTGCCGTACCAGACCCCGAGCAGCCCCATCAGCACAGGAAGGTTGGCCTCGAAGGGGGCGGTCCGGAAGTGTTCGTCCATGGCGTGGAGGCCGTTCAACATTTCCCCGAACCGTTCCGGACCGATGGCGATCATGAGCGAGAGCCCGATCGCGGAGTCGTAGGAATATCGTCCCCCAACCCAGTCCCAGAAGGGGAACATGTTGGCGGTGTCGATACCAAACTCGGCCACCCCGTCAGCATTGGTGGAGACCGCCACAAAGTGCTTTGCCACCGCCGATTCATCTCCATCCAATCCCCGCACCACCCACTCCCGAGCCGTGGCCGCGTTGGTGAGGGTCTCCAGGGTGTGCCAGCTCTTGGAGCAGACGATGAAGAGGGTTTCCGCGGGGTCCAAGTCCCGGGTGGCCTCGACGAAGTCGGTCGCGTCGATATTGGAGACGAACCGTAAGTTGAGGTCGGGTCTGGCGTAGTGGCGCAGCGCCTCGTAGGCCATCATCGGTCCGAGGTCGGAGCCACCGATGCCAATGTTGATGACATTGCGCATTGGCCGGCCGGTGCGGCCGGTCCAGATGCCCTCGCGAACGCGACGGGCGAAGTCCGAGACCCGGTCCAAGACTCGGTGGACTTGGGGTACCACGTCCTCGCCGTCGACCATGATCGATTCGCCCCGCGGAGCCCGCAGCGCCACATGGAGTACCGCCCGACCTTCGGAGACGTTGATTCTCTCGCCCTGGAACATGGCGTTTATCCGCTCCCCAAGGGAGCAGGCCTGGGCTAGCTCCACCAGCAGAGGAACGGTCTGTTCGGTGATTCGGTTTTTGGAGTAGTCGAGGAAGACGCCACAGGCCTCAACCGTCAGGTGCTCGGCCCGGCCGGGGTCGGCGGCGAAGAGATCGCGCAGCTCCAGATCCCGGACCTGCTCATGGTGGAGCTCGAGCGCCTTCCAGGCGGGGCTCTGCCTGGGGGGAAGGTGCGGCGCCGGCAGCGACCAGCCTGGAGCGGCCTCCTCAGCGATGCGGCTCATGTCAGTCCCCGCCAGACATCTGGGCCGCCTTGCCGCCTATACAGGCGAGCAGGCTGCGCCAAGATTCGTCGAAGGCCTCGGCCCCCTGGCGCTGCAGGTCGGAGGCCAGCATCTCGAAGTCCAGTCCCGCCTCGGCCAACTCGACTATGACCTGATCGGCGTCCCCGCCGTCCGCCGGCATCAGCGCACCGACTTGGCCGTGGTTGGCGAAGGCGAGGAGAGTTTGCTCCGGCATGGTGTTGATCGTGAATGGAGCCGCCAGCGCCTCGACGTAGAGAACGTCGGAGGCGGAGGGATCCTTGGTGGAGGTACTGGCCCAGAGCAAGCGCTGGGGCCGAGCTCCCTGATTGGCCAGGCGCTGCCAGCGTGCGGAGTCGAGCAGCTTGCGGTAGGCACGGTAGGCCTGAGCCGCCGCTGCGATCCCGACCCGGTCGCGGAGCGCGTCGGGGACCTTCGCGTTCACCAGTTTGTCCCAACGACTGACGAAGAGCGACGCCACCGAGCCGACCTCCGGATCCAGTCCCGCCTCGATCCGCCGCTCTACGCCCCGCAGGTAGGCTTCGGCGGCCGCCTGATATTGAGCAGCCGAGAACAATAGGGTCACGTTGATGGGCAGCCCCGCGAAGATGCACTCCTCGATCGCCTCGACCCCGTTTGCGGTGCCTGGGATCTTGATGAAAAGGTTGGGACGCCCGGCCCGCTGGTGCAATCGGCCAGCGGCTTGGATGGTCGCTGGAGAATCCTCAGCCAATAGTGGGGAGACCTCCAAGGAGACCCAACCGTCCACTCCAGCAGTGCGGTCGTGGATGGGCCTGAACATGTCCGCGGCCACCCTCAGGTCGGCTATGGCCAACTCGAAGAAGATGTCCTGAGCACCTTGGCCCCTGGACAGCGCCTGGGCGATTTCCCGGTCATAGGCGCGGCTCTCTTCGATCGCCTTGTCGAAGATGCTCGGGTTCGAGGTTAGCCCTGTCAGGGCGTACTCATCGATGTAATTCTGGAGCTGGCCGCTGGTGAGCAAGTCGCGCGTGATGTTGTCCAACCAGAGACTCTGGCCGGCGTCGTGCAGTTCTTGAGTAGACGTCATGGCTCCTCCTGGGCAGGGTAGCTCAGCGCCCGCCATGGCCTGGCGACCGATGCGCGACTGCCGGTACTTGGCACAGCTCGGCAGCCCATCAGATCCCCGGGAAGGGTTCGGTCAGCGACGCCAGGACCGACACCCCTCCAGCTTCGGTGAGCTCCTCCGGAGAATAGTGGCCGGTCGCGACCCCGACCGGGGTGGCGCCAGCCTGCCTAGTCGCCTCCATGTCCCGCGGGGTATCCCCCACCACAAAGACCTCGTCCTTGGCCAGGTCGCGCCCATGCAGCCGAGCGGCCTTGCCGATGGCCATCCGGGTCAGTTCGGTCCGGTCGGGGGAGTCGGAGCCGTAGGCCCCGAAAATGAAGAATCGATTGAGATTGCCCGGCATCATCTTGGTCCGGGCAGCCCCCTCCATGGCCCCTGAGACGACCCCGAGGATCACCCCCGCCTCACTGAGTTTGGAGAGGGTCTCCTCCACTCCATCGAAGACCCGGTACTCCTTGGACTGCCAGATATCTTCGGCCAAGTGGAGCAGGTACTGGGCATAGACGGCGACCATCTCACTGGCAGAGGGCTTGCGACCCAGTACCGCCTCGAAGGTCTCGGTGCCGACCTCAGGGTCCGTCTCCCCGGCGGAGGTGTGCTTGCCAATATCCGCCTCCACCCCATACAGCTTGTCGAAGGCGAAGGCCCAGCTCCTGGCCCCGGCGCCCCCGGTGTGGACCAGCGTCTCATCGATGTCGAAGAGCACCGCCGCCGGCTTGGGCCTCGGGACTGCCTTGTCCAGGCGGCTACCTTCCTCGCTCATTTGGTGGCCGCCTTCTCATCGTGACCGCCGAACTGCTTGCGCAAGGCGGAGAGCGCCTGGTTGGCGAATTCATCGAGACCTCGTGAGGAGAATCGGGAATAGAGGGCGGCGGTCAGCACCGGCGCCGGGACTCCCTCGTCGATGGCCGCGATCGAGGTCCAGCGACCTTCTCCAGAATCTGACACACGACCCTTGAAACCTGACAGATCGGGCGACTCCTGCAGAGCAATCGCGGTGAGGTCGAGGAGCCAGGATTCGACCACGCTGCCGCGGCGCCAGAGCTCGGCCACCGAGGCAACATCGATCTCAAACTGGTAGAACTGGGGCTCCTCCATGGGCGCCGTCTCAGCGTCGGCCTCCTGGGGATGAGCTCCGGCATCGGCGTTGTGGAGGATGTTCAGCCCCTCGGCTAGAGCCGCCATCATTCCGTACTCGATCCCGTTGTGGACCATCTTCACGAAATGGCCAGCGCCATTGGACCCGCAATGCAGGTAGCCCTGCTCCGATGGGCCAGGCTTCCCCTTCCGCCCTGGGGTTCGGGGCGCCGCGTCCACCCCGGGGGCGATCGTCGCGAAGATGGGCTGGAGGTGAGCATATGCCTGATCCTCGCCGCCGATCATCAGGCAGTAGCCCCGCTCCAGCCCAAACACCCCGCCGCTGGTGCCGCAATCGACCAGGCGGATGCCGAGCTCGGCCAGCTGCTTCGCCCGTCGAATGTCATCTCGGTAGTAGGAGTTGCCACCATCCACGATGATGTCGCCCTTCTCCATCTCCTTGGCCAATTGAGCGATGGTCGAGTCGGTGATGTCGCCAGCCGGCACCATCACCCAGGCGGCTCGGGGCGGGGTCAGCTTGGCCACGAAGTCGGCCATTGAGGTGGCTCCCGTCGCTCCCTCAGACACCAGCTGTTTGACGGTGGCGGGGTTGACGTCGTAGACGACACATCGGTGACCGTCCCGCATCAGTCGGCGGACGAGATTGGCTCCCATTCGACCCAGGCCCACCATGCCGAGCTGCATCGGGTCACTGCTGGCCATGCCTACCTCCTTGCTCTTTAGAGCGTGGGACTACGGAATTCAGCTGCCCTGAGCAGCAGCAGCGGGACCGAGCCAGGCCTGCTGCCAGGCGGGATGCCCTCGGACCAAAGCTTTGGCCTGAGACGGACCCCATGATCCCTCCGCATAGCGGTGCAGCGGGGGCGGCTCGTTCAGCAGTGGCTGGACGATCCTCCAGGTCTCCTCCACGCTGTCCTCCCGAGTAAAGAGGCGCTGGTCCCCCCGCATGCCATTGTCGAGAAGTCGCTCATAAGGGGTTAGCGGCTGACCCAGCTCCTGGGCGAAGGAGAGGTCGAGGTGCACCGGCTGCGAGATCCGGCGCCGGCTGCCCTGCGAGATGAGGCCGATTCGAAGCCCCGGATCGGGGTCGATCCGAAGCACCACCTGATTGGCCTCGGCCCGGGCTGCCCCGCCCAGGAACGCCAGCGGGGGCGGGTGGCGGAACACCAGCCGGACCTCGGTGACGCGCTCCGCCATCGCCTTGCCGGCCCGAATGAAGAACGGAACCCCGTCCCAGCGCCAGTTGTCGACCCCCACGCGGAGGGCGACATAGGTCTCGGTCTGGGAGCCTTTGGCGACCCCGTCGACCTGGCGATAGCCCTGGTACTGACCGCGCACGCAGTGCATCGGACGGGCGCCGGGAATGGCCCGGAAGACCTCCACTTTCTTGTCACGAAGCGCGTCGGCATCCGCCCCCGACGGGGGCTCCATCGCGATCAGCGCCAACACCTGGAGGAGGTGGTTCTGGACCACGTCTCGCAGCGCTCCTACGGCGTCGTAGAAGGGCCCCCGGTCGTCCACCCCGAAGTCCTCGGCCAGGGTGATCTGAACGCTGGCCACGTGGTCGCGATTCCATACCGGCTCCAGGAGGTTGTTGGCGAAGCGCAGAAACTGGATGTCCATCACCGGCTCCTTCCCGAGGAAGTGATCGACGCGCAAGATCTGGTCCTCCTGGAGCCGCGCATGGAGTTCCTTGTTGAGGGCACGGGCCGACGCCAGATCGTGGCCGAATGGCTTCTCCACCGCCACCAGGGCCCCGTTCGTCAAACCGGCCCTGGCCAACGATTCGACGATCGGAACGAACAGTGAGGGAGGCGTCTCCAGGTAGAACAGCGGCCGGGACACTCCTCGCAGCCGCTGAGCCAGCCGCTGGTAGGTGGAAGGATCAGCGAAGTCGCCGGACACATAGGAGAGCCGCTTGGCGAAGCGGCTGAACTGAGCCTGAGAAAACTTCTGCCCAGCCGAGGTCAGTGCTTGTCGGGCGTGCTCCCGGAGGGCCTCCTCTGACCAGTTGTCCTTGGCCACCCCGATCACCGGACAGTCCAGCCTGCCCCGCTCATGCAAGCGATAGAGGGCCTGGAATGTCATCTTTCGGGCCAGGTCCCCAGTGATTCCGAAGACAACCAGCGCGCCCGATGCCGGTGGGCTCGAGTTGGGCAACCTCGCCTCCAATCCGTCAGGCTTCGCACCAGAGCTGACCCGAAGCATTCCATGGTCCAGCAGGAAGCTGCATGGGCCAGCTCGCCAGCTCGACGATACCGCCTCCACCGTGGGATGTGCGGGCAGAAGCCTTGAGAGGTCCGGCGCGGCCTGGTAAAACTGTGGCGTGCACTACGACTCTGGAACCGGTGCCGCCCGTCTGACCCGCCTGAGCCCCCTGGCTGGTGAGGCGCTGGGCAGAAGGAAGTGCGGGCATTGTGCTGGCATGATCTGGACGTAGGAAAGCCTTGCCGGTCGGCGTAGAGCGGGCCGGCAACCCGACGAAGCGGTACGTGAAGCGAGCACCGGATGCTGGTCCCAACGCGGCCGGGAGCCCGCAGCGCTGACCCGAATGCGCGTCTTGACGGTGGGCCACGGCACTCTCGAAGCTCCGCGGCTATGCCAGCTGATCGCGGAGGCCGGCGTGCACTTGGTCGTTGACGTACGCAGCATCCCCGCCAGCCGACACAACCCGCAATTCAACTCGGAGGAGATGGCGAGGTGGTTGCCGGACTGCGGTGTCAACTACCGTTGGGAGGCAATGTTAGGTGGCTTCCGCAAGGTTTCGCCAGCCTCCCTGCACCTGGCCCTGCGCCACCCCAGGTTCCGCGCCTATGCGGATTACATGGATAGCGTTGACTTCCGGCTGGCCTTGGATCTGGTCCTGAGCGAGGCCAGGCGGCAAACGGTGGCAGTCCTCTGCGCCGAGACTTTGTGGTGGCGCTGCCACCGGCGTCTGATCGCGGATGCCACGGTGTTGCTACATGGAATGGAAGTCCTTCACCTGGGTCACAACGGCAAATTGGAGCCCCACCGGCTCACCGACGGCGTGCGGGTCGCCGCCGGACGCCTTCTCTACGACGTCAAGACCGAGTAGCCAGTCTGGGCAACGTAACCAAGCTCGTTTCCAGCTGACGCGACTCAGTCTTGGTGGTCGCAATCCCACCATTACACGGGACCGATCGACGGGCACCAACGTCATCCGTTTCACAGACAAAGAGGACGGGTCAAACGCGAGGGATTGTGGGCGAGGGTGCTGCTCGGTTGATATGGCGCAGGCGAGCCACAGGAGAGGGCTCACACTGAGTCAATCTTGCCCACCGGTCCAGGAGCGGCTGAAGCTGGCACAACTGCGTTCTGCGGCGCCGCCACCGAAAGCATATCGTGGTCAGATGGCGACATTGCGAGGTGGGACATTCGGGCGTTGGCGCCGGAACGCACTTATTGGCGAGCCCTGAGTCGGCGCGGACGAGGCTAGACCGTGACTATCCCGCCGTCAGGCGACGAGTTTGAGATCCGCTCGGGCAATCAGCGGGCAACCATCGTGGAGGTGGGCGGTGGTATCCGCGAGTACTTTGCGGATGACCGTGCGGTCCTCGACCCTTACCCAATTGAAGCAATGTGTGACGGCGCGCATGGAGCGCCGCTCATACCTTGGCCCAATCGGCTGGGCGACGGCCGTTACAGATTCGACGGCATCGATCACCAAGTGGCGCTCACCGAGCCAGAGAAGCACAATGCCATTCACGGTCTCCTCCGTTGGCGGCCGTGGTCAGTGCTGGAGCGGGAGCATGCTCGGGTCAAAATGGGGACCCGGCTCTTCCCCATGGAGGGTTACCCCTTCCTGCTCGATGTGCAGGTGGAGTACGCACTGAGTCAGGACGGCCTCCGCGTGGTGACAACAGCCACCAACCTGGGCGACGGGCCCTGTCCCTACGGTGCCGGCCAACACCCCTACCTCTCCCCTGGGCCTGGCCTCCTCGACCAATGCACCCTGGACCTAGGCGCCGAAACTCGGATCGTAACCGACCCCGAGCGCCAACTCCCAGTCGGGGCCGAGTCCGTCCGGGGCACTCCCTTCGACTTCCGGGGGGGAAAGCTGCTGGGCACCCTTCGGGTTGACTTCGCCTTCACCGGCCTCGCCCGCGACGCCAGCGGACGGGCCTGGGTCCGACTGACCGGTCCCGATGGATGGCGGGCAGAGCTCTGGGTGGATCAGAGCTATCCGATCATCGAAATCTACACGGGAGACACTCTCGCCGCCCCCCGTCGGCGCCGGGGACTGGGCACGGAACCGATGACGTGTCCCCCTAATGCCTTCCAGAGTGGTGAAGGGGTGATCCGCCTGGAGCCAGGGCAAGCAATCACCACAACTTGGGGGGCGCGCCTGACCCGAGTTCCTCCGTCGACCGCACTTGAACAGTCGGGCGCACCTGGGGCAGTGTCCAACTCCGGTCCCGAGTAACCCAGGTCGTACTTAACCCGGCAGCGGTGCCACCGACAACGTCTAGGTTCGGATTGTCCCCAGGTGTTGGCTAGGTCAGTTCTTGGCACTCACAGGTTGGCGGCGCCCACCGCCGAAAATCCCATCCGACCTGGTCAGGCTGCCCCTCGAGAGTCATTCCCAGCGTTCGCCCCCTCAGCGCCAGGTACCGAGTGGCACCGCTGATCCAGGTGCAAAATCTCATCCAGATGGACCCGGCGTGCCGGCCCCCCCACGGGTCCGACGGCGAGAGGCGGCACGCCGTTGTCCTCCGGTGCGTCGCAGAACTGCTACACTGCGAGAATGCGCGACATCCCAGCTCGGGAACTCCGCAATGACGTCAGTGGCGTTCTCCGGCGAGTGGAGTCCGGCGAACACCTGCGGGTGACCGTAAGCGGACGCCCAGTGGCCGAGCTCAGCCCGCTATCAGCGCGCCCGGCGTCGATCCTCTGGGATGAGTTCGTAAATGGAAGCCAACTCTGGCGGGCCGATCCTGGCTTGGCCCGCGAGCTCGCTGAACTGATCCCGGGCACCACCGACGACATCCCCGTCCCATGAGTCAGAGCGACGATGACATGGCTGCAGAAATCGCTCTAGCCGACACCTCACTCTTCATCGCGATCGAGCAAAATCGTTCCCTGACCGGTCGCCCCCCAAAACGCGTCACCGTCTCGGTGGTCACCGTAGCCGAACTTCGCTTGGGGGTCTTGGCTGCTGACAGCGGGCCGATCCGGGCCCGTCGGCTGGAGACATTGTCCAAAGTAGAGGCTCTAGACCCGCTGCCCATAGATGGGGCCGCGGCGCACGCTTGGGCAGTATTGCGCCTCGCATTGCGCGACCAGGGCAAGCGGATGCCGATCAACGACTCGTGGATCGCCGCTACCGCGATCTCCCGACAGATTCCGGTGGCCACCCAGGACGACGACTATGACGATGTGCCCGGCCTCACAGTCATCAAGGTCTGACCGCCGCGGCGCGTCGCCGCCCCGGGCACCCAGCTCGCGGCACTAGTGCTGAGCACGTCGACCCTCGGCGGGCCAGCGGGCCGACGCGCAACTATTTCGGCACCCGGCCTCCTCCAAACTGGATGCCCTGAACTCGTCTGGCCCGGATCTCCTAGCGAGCCACCGACCAGTGGACTGTCGGCGACTCCCCCACGACCCCCATCCGCTGCCACTGACATCGGCGATGTGCAGGCGGCTGCATCGGCGATGCTGGGGCGCGGGTGCCATCTTGCAACTCGCCCTGCAACAACCCTGGTGGGGTTGTTGCAATGTTCTCCCCCTGCAACAACCCTGGTGGAGGCGCCGGGAATCGAACCCGGGTCCGAGAGCGCGTCTCGCGAGACCTCTACGTGTGTAGCCCGGGAATTGATCTCACCCACAGAGCGCCCCCGGACGGGCTCTAGGCGGGCCAGTTCCAGTAAGAGTCCCCAGGAGCGCTGAAACGCCACACCTGAGCTAGCCCACTGTATTTACGTCGGATCCGGGCGCCGTGAGCACTCGTCCGGTCGACGTCGGGCCTAAGCCCGAGCTTTTGGCGCTACTGCTTGATCAGATCAGGCAGCGTAGGCCAGAGCCGGTTGGCTCTGAGTGTTGGCAGTTAATGCCTTTTCCCGGTTTTACGAGCCCGGGGCTCGACACGCCATCTCGCAACCCACGTCCCCGTCGAAGCCACACGCC
>Ga0307372_10000070_pt1 | contig 152192 bp, 152 predicted proteins | sample OX1MG_FD_202533 | JGI IMG/M metagenome (GOLD analysis project Ga0307372, IMG submission 202533) | Soil microbial communities from Risofladan, Vaasa, Finland - OX-1 | ecosystem: Environmental > Terrestrial > Soil > Coastal area > Acid sulfate soil | place: Finland: Risofladan, Vaasa... | reverse complement strand
ATTTGCGGGCAGGTTTTCTAACACGGTCGATCAATTTTAGAGGTAGCGCCGGACGAGCGTCACAACGCTCGCGACGGCCGCGACCGTCCCTAACACTATCCCGATTAGTAGACCCAGGGGCGCGAGGTGCCAGAGGTCGTCGAGGTAGAGACCGAGCACCACGCCCACCGCGAGGCAGGTCGCGATGGTTGTTCCCATGGCGGCGAACGCGGCGAAGCCGGGCAGGTCTTTAACGTTGGATTTCTCCTGGTCCGAGCCGTCTGGGTGTTCGTTGCTCGGGCGATCACTCACGGCACGACGCTTTCGTCGGGCGCGTCGGTCCCCTCACGAAGACGTCGCAGACGCCACAACAAGGGACTGAACCAGGTGAAGAGCGCGATAACGAGTACCGCGACGCCCAGGGGGATAAAGACGTTGGCCCGAGTGTCAAAGAGGGGCAGCAGGACGAAGCCACACAGCAACGCGGTCCACGACCAGAGGATGATGACCGTGCGGCGATGTCCGTGACCGAGGCGCATGAGTCGGTGATGGATGTGGTTCTTGTCGGGCGTGTGAAAACCCTGGCCCGACGCGGTTCGACGTACGAAGGCCCAGACCGCGTCCATGAGGGGAACACCGAGAATGAAGACGGGAATGAGAAGGGGCGCGAAGAAGAAGAACGTGACGCCACTCGCCGGCGGCGTGCGTCCACCAATGACCATGGTGGAGGCGCTCATCAAGAGTCCCAGCATCAGCGCTCCGGCGTCGCCCATGAAGAGCTTCGCTGGATGAAAGTTGTCGCGCAAAAAGCCCACGCAGATTCCACAGGTCAGCGCGGCAATGAGCGGACCGACGTTGGTTGCCGGCAAGAGTCCCAAATCCTCGAGACGAAGACCGTAGAGACAGAGCGTTCCCGAGGCGATACCCACGATGCCCGCGGCCAGTCCGTCGAGTCCGTCGATCAAGTTGACGGCGTTCGACAGCGCGAAGACCCACACCGCGGTGATGATGGGCAGAATTGACGGGCCTAGCACCACGAAACCGGCGAAGGGCAGCTTCAGTTGGTACATCGTGGCACCACTGAAGTAGAGAATCGACGCGGCGAGGAACTGCCCCGCCACTTTCGCTGGCGCGCTCATCTCACGAAAGTCGTCGAGTACCCCAACGACGAAGATGACGCCGGCCGCGAGCAACACGCCGAGCATCTCGTGCGAGGACGTGATGACGTGTCGAAGCGACGGAATAAGGAACGCGAAAATTAGCGCGACGCAAAAGCCCACCAACATCGCGGCGCCCCCGCCGTAGGGCGTGACGTACTGGTGGACCTTTCGTTCGTCCGGTTGGGCCGTATAGCCAATTCGCAATGAGATGATCCGGGCCGGTCGATTGGCAATCAAGGTGATGACTGCGCCCACTACGGCAACCGCGAGATACGCCCCGATATTGCCCACGAGTTACTTCGTAAAGTTCGCGTACGGGTTGAAGTTGGCGCATAGCGCGGCGACGTCGTTGCGTACGCTCAGCAGTTCCGCTTCATCGTCGCGCTTACGGAGGGCCCGGGTCATGAGCGCCGCGATCGTCGCGAACTCACTCTCCTTCATGCCCGCAGTCGTCTCCGCGGCGGTGCCCACACGCAGTCCAGAGGTAACGAATGCGCTGCGCGGGTCGTCGGGAATCGTGTTGCGATTGGTCGTGATGCCCGCCCGGTCCAATACTTCTTGAGCGACTTTGCCCGGCAACTCGGCGTCAAAATCTCGGAGGTCCAACAACAGCATGTGATTCTCGGTTCCTCCCGAAACCAAACGAAAACCCTCGTTCGCCAGTGCGACACCGAAGGCTTGCGCGTTCGCGACGACTTGAGCGGTGTAGGTAGCGAAGCTTGGTTGGCTCGCCTCTTTGAAGGCGACGGCCTTGGCGGCGATGGCGTGCTCTAACGGGCCACCTTGTTGACCGGGAAAGACGGCGGAGTCGATCTTCTTCGCGAGTTCCTCGCGACAGATGATCGCGGCCCCCCGCGGACCACGCAGCGTCTTATGCGTCGTAAACGTGACGACGTCGGCGTACGGCACCGGGTTCGGGTGCGATCCCCCGGCGACGAGTCCAGCCACGTGGGCGAAGTCGAACATCAACAGCGCACCCACTTCGTCGGCGATCTCTCGAAAGGGAGCGGGTTCGATTCGCCGCGAGTAGGCCGTCGCGCCCGCGACAATCAGTTTCGGTCGGTGCTTGAGCGCCTGGTCACGCACGTTGTCAAAGTCAATGAGTTCACCCAGGTTGTCGGGGTCGTCCGACCTGGGCGTCACGCCATAGGAGACAAAGTTCCAGAACTTCGAGGTGATCGACGCCGGAGATCCGTGCGTGAGGTGCCCACCTTGGTCGAGTCGCATCGCGAGCACGGTGTCGCCAGCGTTAAGCAATGCCTCGTAGACCGCGACGTTGGCGTTCGCACCACTGTGGGACTGTACGTTCGCGTGATCGGCGCCAAAAAGTGCGATCAAACGTCGTCGGGCGAGGTCTTCTACTTCGTCCACGACGTAGTTGCCGCCGTAGTAGCGACGCCCCGGATACCCCTCGGAGTACTTGTTAGTGAGAATCGAACCAGTAGCTGCCAGCACCGACGGCGAAGCGAAGTTCTCACTCGCGATCAATTGAATCGTCGTCGTCTGACGATCCCACTCTTGAGAGAGAAGCGACGTTAATTCGTCGTCGTTACTGATCCACGAGTCGAATGGCGAGGAACCCATGTGCTTACTTCTCCCTGGTCGCTAATTGTTCATCGAGTGTGCGCAGTTTTTGAATTCGACCTTCGTGTCGATCCTGGGGAACGGCCTTTAACCACGCTTCCAACGTTTCAATTGCCACCACCGATCCGACCAGGCGCCCACCCATACAAAGTACGTTGGCGTGGTTGTGTTCTCGGGCGAGGTGCCCCGACGTGACGTCGTGCACGACGGCCGCGCGAACGCCCGGCACTTTGTTGGCGGCGATGGCGATGCCGATGCCCGAGCCGCAGCACGCGACACCGAGTTCGGCTTCGCCGGAAACCACTGCACGACCCACCGCCGCGCCAAAGTCTGGGTAGTCGACAGAAACGGTGGCGCTGTTGGTGCCGAGGTCGATGACGTCGTAACCCCACGTGACGAGCGTGTCTTTCAGCAAGGTCTTGAGGTCGTAACCGGCGTGATCAGAGCCAAGGGCGATGCGCATTGACACCACCCTATCGGTCGCCCTTTGACGTTCCATGACGATTCACCGAAGTGATTTGGGGCGCCACGACCTCACCCGACACTGTCGTACTCGAGGTCCGACGAGGCCAAGTCACTACTTTCAAGCGTTAACTAGGATTTGCGCATGAAGCAAGTTCTGCTCGCGCCTCCCCTTGCCTCCTCACTCGACATTTCCTCAGAACTCTTCCAAAAGAATCGAGCCGATATGCTCGAGCAACTCGGCGTGATCGACGAACTTTTGGATCAAGCCGAAGCCGGCGGCGGCGAAAAGGCCATGGAGCGAATGCGTTCGCGCAACAAACTCCCGGTACGAGAACGCATAGCCAACGTCCTCGATCCCGACTCACCTTTCCTCGAGATTTCGGCCTTGGCGGGCTTTGACTCGGACTACACCATCGGCGGCGGCATGGTCGTGGGCATTGGCGTGATCGCCGGTACGGAGTGCCTGATCATGGCGAACGATCCCTCGGTGCTCGGAGGTGCGTTGACGTCGTACTCGGCGAAGAAGTGGATGCGCGCCCTCGAGATCGCTCGCGACAATCAGATCCCTTACGTCAGCTTCGTTGAGTCCGCCGGCGCGGACCTGCGTGTGGGCGGAGGCGGTGGTGGTCGCATGCAGACCGGCCACTTCGCCGAAAGCGGACGATTCTTCTACGACCTCATCGAACTCTCCAAGATGCGCGTACCGACCGTGAGTGTGGTCTTTGGCTCCTCGACCGCCGGCGGTGCCTATCAACCGGGACTCTCGGACTACAACATCTTGGTCAAAGACCAGTCCAAGGTCTTTCTGGCTGGTCCCCCACTCGTCAAGATGGCCACGGGCGAAGAGTCCGACGACGAGACGTTGGGCGGCGCTCTAATGCACGCGGAAGTCTCGGGACTCGGCGACTACTTCGCCGAGGACGAGATGGACGCCATTCGTATGTGTCGAGAAGTCGTCTCGCATCTGAACTGGCGAAAGAAGGGCCCCGGTCCTTCGCTTCAGAGTGACGAACCGCTCTACGACGCCGAAGAACTACTCGGCATCGTCAGTCGCGACCTTCGCCAAAGTGTCGACGTGCGCGACGTCATTACACGCGTCGTGGACGGTTCACGTTTTGAAGAGTTCAAGGCTCGCTACGGTACGACGTTGATCTGTGGATGGGCGAGCATTCACGGCTACCCCGTGGGCATTCTCGGCAACAACGGCGTCATCCATCCCAAAGCTGCTGAAAAGGCCGGCCAGTTCGTCCAACTCTGCAACCAGATCGACGTGCCGCTGATCTTCTTACAGAACATCACCGGCTACATGGTTGGCAAAGAAGCCGAGGCCGAGGGCATCATCAAAAAGGGTTCGCAGATGCTCAACGCCGTCACGAACTCAACGGTTCCCCACCTCACGGTCATCATTGGTTCCTCCTACGGCGCGGGTACGTACGGAATGTCGGGTCGCGCCTTTAACAATCGCTTCACTTTTCTCTGGCCGACCGCCAAGATCGCCGTAATGGGTCCTAAACAGATCGCTGGCGTCATGTCCCAAGTGCGACGTGGCCAAGCCGAGCGCAAGGGCGAGATATTTGACGAAGAAGAAGACGCCAAGATTGTCGCGATGGTCGAAGCCGCCCAGGAGAAGGGCTCGCTCGCCCTCGCCGCGACCGGGGCCGTCAGTGACGACGGGATTATCGATCCGCGCGACACGCGCACGGTCCTTGGACTGTGCCTCTCCGTTGTTCGAAGCCGTCCCGTGGAGGGCGCGACCAGTTACGGGGTCTTTCGCCTGTGATGTTCTCAACACTCTTGGTAGCCAATCGCGGCGAGATTGCTCGCCGCGTCATTCGCGGCGCGCACGCGATGGGCATTCGCACGGTGGCGGTCTACCTCGACGCGGACACCAACGCTCCCTACGTCACCGACGCCGACCAAGCGATTCATTTAACGACGAGCTACCTCGACGCCGACGCGCTCATCGCGGCCGCTCTGGCCACGGGCGCCGAAGCCGTCCATCCGGGCTACGGCTTTCTCTCTGAGAACGCCGAGTTCGCGGCCAACGTCGAAGCGGCGGGACTCCTCTGGATTGGCCCTCCGCCCAAGGTCATCGCCGCAATGGGCGACAAGCTCGAAGCCAAGAAGTTAGCGAGCGCGGCGGGCGTTGCGGTACTGCCGTCGAGCGAAAACCCTAAGGACGCGAAGTCCATTGGCTACCCCCTCATCGTCAAGGCCGCCGCCGGCGGCGGCGGCAAAGGGATGCGCGTGGTCAGCGAAGCGTCCCAGCTCGACGACGCGCTCGCCGCCGCTCGCCGAGAGGCGAAGAGTGGCTTTGGCGACGACCGCGTGTTCCTCGAGCGCTACGTCGCCTCCTCACGCCACGTTGAGATTCAGATTCTCGGCGACCAACACGGCAATCTCGTGCACTTGGGCGAACGTGACTGTTCTATTCAACGTCGACACCAGAAGTTGATCGAAGAGTCACCCTCACCGATCGTTGACGAAGCGATGCGTGTCGCCATGGGATCGGCCGCGCTTACGCTCGCGCGTGCCATTGGCTATCAGTCGGCCGGCACCGTTGAGTTTCTCGTCGATAACGAGACGCGCGACTTCTACTTCCTCGAAGTCAACACGCGTCTTCAAGTGGAGCACCCCGTCACCGAAGCGGTCACGGGGATTGATCTCATTCGAGAACAGTTTCGACTCGCCTCTGGCGAACCCCTCGGCTACGACCAAGACGCCGTGCACTTTTCGGGCTGCGCCATTGAGGTCCGACTGTGCGCGGAAGACCCCAGTGTTGGTTTCCTTCCAGCGACGGGCACGCTCGTCGCCTTCGAGCCAGCGAGTGAGCCGGTCGTTCGCTGGGAGAGCGGAGTTGAAAAGGGATCCGTGGTCACCGTGGCCTTTGACCCCCTACTCGCCAAGGTCATCGCGCACGCGCCCACGCGCTCCGAGGCCGCGTCGACGTTGGCGCTCGCGCTTGAACGACTGCACCTGGGCGGGGTCGTCACCAATCGCGATTTTCTCGCCCTTGCGTTGCGACACTGGCACTTTCTCAACGGCGACACGACCACCGACTTCATTGAACGCTACGAGCCACCACTCAAACTCGAACTGAGTGATGAGGAGTTGACGTGGGCGGCCAGTGCGGGCGCGCTGTGGCTCCAGGGCGAGAGTCGGGCCAACGCCGTTGTCTTAGCGCACGTGCCCAGTGGTTGGCGTAACGCGCGACTGCCCGCCCAGCGCACGTCAGTGCGTTACGGCGATCGACAACTTGACGTCGACTACCGCGCACGTCGTGACGGATCGTTCGCCCTCGCGCCCGACGGATCGGCGAGGATTTTTTCGTGGAGTGCGACGACAATCGACGTCGAAGTCAATGGACGTCGCGCCAACACTCGCGTCACGCGCTCGCCCACGCACCTCTACGTCCAGACGCTTCACGGGACCGCGGCCTTCGAGATCGTGCCGCGCTTTGAGGTGAAAAAAGCTGAACTTACGCCGGGTGGACTCAACGCGCCGATGCCGGGCCAGATCATCGATATACGAGTAAAGGTGGGCCAACGAGTCGACGCCGGTGAGACGTTAGTCGTGATGGAAGCCATGAAGATGGAGCACGTCATCAGTGCCCCAACCTCAGGAACGGTGAGCGAGGTCTTAGTTTCCAAAAGCCAGCAGGTCGACAGCGGAACTGCACTGCTAACCCTCGAGTCCGACGAAGTCGAGACCGCGGACTAAGCGTGGCCTCGCCGATTCGAATCGCGAACTGCTCGGGTTTCTTCGGCGATCGACTATCGGCCGCCAGAGAAATGGTCGAGGGCGGTCCTGTCGACGTTCTCACCGGTGATTGGCTCGCCGAACTCACCATGTTGATTCTGGCGAGAACACGGGCGAAGAACCCCGGCCATGGCTACGCGCGAACCTTCCTCACGCAGATGGAACAGGTCATGGGGAGCTGTCTCGACAGGGGCATCAAAGTGGTGTCCAACGCTGGCGGTCTCGATCCCGATCACTGCGCGCAGGCCGTCGCCGAGGTCGCCGCGAAGCTCGGACTCGCGCCCAAAGTCGCCTACGTCAACGGCGACGATCTTCTGCCCCGCTTGGAAGAGTTGCTGGCGAGTGGCGTGGATCTGGCGCACTTCGTGACCGGCGAACCAGTAGGCGACGTCTCTCGATTCATCACCGCGAACGCCTATTTGGGTTGCTTCGGGATCGTCGAAGCGCTCTCGATGGGCGCGGACATCGTCGTGACCGGACGCGTCACTGACGCCGCGCTCGTCTGTGGACCGGCCGCCTGGCACCATCAATGGAGCCGCGACAACTTTGATGCGTTGGCGGGCGGAGTCGTCGCGGGTCACGTGATTGAGTGCGGCGCACAAGTCACCGGCGGCAACTACTCCTTCTTCACCGAAGTTCCCGGCATGGCGCGCGTGGGCTTTCCCTGGGTTGAGGTCGCCGAAGATGGCACGTCGATCGTCGGCAAACACGACGGGACGGGCGGTGAGGTCTCGGTTGGCACGGTGACCTCACAGTTGCTCTACGAGATCGCGAGTCCTTCGTATCTTGGCCCCGACGTGTGCGCCCGATTCGACACCATCCGTCTCGAGCAAATCGATAAGGATCGCGTTCGCATAAGTGGGACGAGGGGCGAGGCACCGCCGCCCACTCTCAAGGTCGCGATGAACGAGATTGGCGGTTTTCGAAGAGACCTCAGTGTTGCGCTCACGGGTCTCGACATCGAAGCGAAGGCGCAACTAGTCGAGGAGGCCTTTTGGCTCGCCTGCCCCTACGCGCCCGGTGACTTCGATTCCGTGACGACGAGACTCGTTCGAAGCGACAAGCGCGACCCCGCGACGAATGAAGAAGCCGTCGCCACGTGGCGCCTCACGCTGAAGGACCGCGACGAGGGAAAGATTGGTCGAGCGGTCGCGAACGCGATAATTGAGATCGCGCTCGCGACGGTTCCGGGATTCTTCGGGCCCGGCTCGAGTCCTTCGGGGGGCTCGGCCTTTGGTGTCTTTCGACCCGCGGTCGTGCCCAGTGATCTCGTGCCCCAGTACGTCACGATGCTTGGTGGCGAGCGAACAGTGGTCGATTCAATCGCGCCGCTTAGCGACGTCCACGTCGCAGCCGACGAGGGCCCGCACGTTGCGCCGCCGAGTGGCCCGACGACGTTCGCTCCACTCGGTCGACTCTTTGGCGCGCGTTCGGGTGATAAGGGTGGCGACGCCAACTTAGGAGTCTTCGCGCGCAGTGACGAGGCCTGGGCGTGGCTCGACAGTTATCTGTCCGAGAGTGAACTGCGGCGACTTCTTCCAGAGACGAAGCCGCTAGCCATCGATCGCTACCGACTCCCGGCCCTTCGCTCCCTCAACTTCGTCATTCACGACCTCCTCGACGAGGGCGTCGCCGCCTCGACGCGCCAAGACGCCCAGGCCAAAGGACTGGGTGAGTGGCTGCGCAGTCGCTACGTGGATATTCCCGACGAACTGCTCGAGGCACGATGACGAACGAATCCTCCGCTAGCAAAAGGCGAGACGATCTCGACGTACTTCGCGTGGACCTCGTCGCCGAGCAAGAGGCGCTCGACGACGTGGTTGCGAACATCACCGACGAACAATGGCTCCTTTCGACACCGAGTCCCGGATGGAACGTGCGCGACCAGATCGCGCACTTGACCTACTTTGACCACAGCGGCGCCACGGCAATTCTCCAACCCGCTCGTTTTCACGAGAGCGTCGATGAACTCGTGGCGAACGCTCGACACGGCTCCATTGACGAGTTCACGCTCGGACCACTACGCGAACACTCGCCTCACGAACTGTTGGGTGCGTGGCGAAGGGCGCGCGAGCACCTCAACGACGCGGCATCTTCCCTCGACGTCGAGACACGCGTCGCGTGGTACGGACCGTCCATGGGGGCGAAGTCATTTCTCAGTGCACGACTGATGGAGGTCTGGGCGCACGGCACCGACGTCGTGGACGCCCTTGGCGCAAAGCGCTCGGCGTCGGATCGCCTGCGCCACGTCGCGCAACTGGGCTTCATCACGAGAACGTGGTCGTATCTGGTGCGCGGTGAAGAGGTTCCCGAAGGTGAGGTTCGACTCGAACTCTCGGGGCCGAGCGGCGATCTGTGGATCTGGGGACCATCTGACGCCGCTGACCTTCTACAAGGCTCGGCCGAAGACTTCGCTCTCGTAGTCACGCAGCGCCGTCACGTGGACGACACTTCTCTAAAGACCGGTGAACTCGGCCATCACTGGTTGGTACGGGCGCAGGCCTTTGCCGGAGGACGAAGTGACGGCCCCGAGCCAAGGAGTAGCTAATGACACTTGTTGAGAGCACCGTCGTGGAGAGCGTGATGACGATCACGCTCTGTGACGAGGAACGTCGAAACGCTTTGAGCGCGCAACTCTGTAGCGAGCTCTTGGACGCGATCGATGAAGCCGAAGGCAACGACCACGTTCGCGTGGTCGTCGTGACGAATCGCGGAACCGTCTTTTGTGCGGGCGCGAACTTAGCCGAGCGATCAAAGGTCGAAGAGCCCGCGGGCGAACGGCGGGTCGAGTTCAGCGAACTCTTTCGACGCATCAGCGCTTCGCCCAAGCCCTTCGTCGGCCGATTGAACGGCCACTGCGTGGCCGGCGGCGTGGGACTCGCCGCAGTGATGGACATCTCGGTGGCCGTGGACAGCGCGAAATTCGGGTTCACTGAAGTTCGCGTGGGCGTCGCGCCCGCCATCATCTCCGTTGTCTGCCTGCCCAAAATGCGCCTCGGCGACGCCAAGAGCGCCTTCCTGCGAGGTCAGCGCTTTTCCGCGGCCGACGCCGCGGCGATGGGCCTCATTACCAAGTCCGTCGCGAGCGGCGAACTCGACCACGAGATCGAAGCCGTCGTGAACGATCTACTCGCCGGCGAACCCCACGCCATCGCCGCCTCGAAGCAACTCACGAACTTCGTGCCGACGATGTCGAGCGAGGACGCCTTCGTGTGGACCGCGGCGCTATCGCAAAGTTTCTTCGCCACCGACGAAGCCATCGAGGGCATGACTGCTTTTCTCGAGAAGCGTCCCGCGTCGTGGGTGAGAAAAGTTTCCAACGACCCCACGAGTTAACGGAGCCCGCAGCGCTTCGTTACGCCAACGCAGCCTCTATATCGCGCGAGCTCAGCGAACCTTGACGAAGAACGCGCCAGCGCGTGTCGTAGAGCTCCACCACGGTGGACACGGCACCTGAACAGTCGCCACCGTCCAGCACGCCCGCAAGCTCTGCGCTATCGGCAAAGGCACTCAACACCTCGTCGGCGCTGTGACACGGTGGCTCGCCGTGATCGTTGGCGCTCGACACCGCCAGTGGACCACACTCAATCAGCACGTCGCGAAGAAGTTCGTTGTTAGGAATGCGAAAACCCACCGTCTGGTTGGTGCTACCAACGAGCTGCGCCACAACTTGATCTACCGCAACGACGATCGTCAACGGTCCGGGCCAAAAGGCGCGACTCAGGCGATTCGCGTCCTCGGGCCACGCCACGCCCATCCCTTCGATGGCGGCGAGGGAGTCGACGAGCACGGGTAACGCCGCGTCGAGCGGACGTCGCTTCAGTGTGAAGAGATTGGCCACGGCCTTGGGGTGCGTGAGGGCGGCCGCAACGCCGTAGACCGTGTCGGTGGGCACCGCGATGACGTGGCCAGACTTCAAGAGACGTAGCGCCTCGTCGCGCCCTACGAGCTCGATCATCGTCGCGCCACCAAGACACGTGGGTGGCCGGCGAGATCGTCAACGTCGAAGGTGTCGCTAAAGCCCGCGGCGCGCGCCGCACCGAGGACTGGCTCGCGGTGCGTATTGGCGTGTTCGCACACCAAGACGCCTCCAGGTTTTAACCAAGTGAACGATTCGTTGATGATGATCTCGAGATCGCCAAAACCCCCTACGCCGCTCGAATCGGGCGCAACGATGGCCCCAATGGGCTCGAATCGAAGAATGGGATCAAGAGTGAGGAACTCTTCTGCACTGACGTAGGGCGGGTTGGCGACAACGAGGTCGACGTGCCCGGCGAGTGACGGGTCAACGTCATCGAACCACGACGAGTGGACAAAGCTCACGGCGTTGAGTTGGTGTTTGCGAGCGTTGCGACGAGCGAGGCTGAGCGCGTCCAGCGACTCATCGATCGCCACGAGCGAGGCGGCGACACCACGACGACCCATTTCGTCGAGCAACGCGAGTCCAATGGCCCCCGACCCACAGCCGAGGTCCACAATGACCGGCGCCACGACGTCGCCCCTGGCGAGTTGCGCGAGCGCGATATCGACCAACTCTTCGGTTTCGGGTCGCGGAATGAGCACTCGACTATCAACGTCGAGGTCGAGGGAACGAAAGGGCCAGTGACCAATGATGTACTGCAACGGCTCGCCGTCGAGTCGTCGCTGCGCGGCAACTCGAAGTGCCGGCACGGCGTCGAGGTCACTGGCGGGGATGAACTCTTCGATCAACCAGCGAGCTTCTTGGCGGTCGAGCCCCGCTCCAACGAGCTCGGCCGTCAGAGCGGCGTTAACGTCCGTCACTCTCGCCCAACTGACGAGCACGTTTGTCCGCCAACAACGCGTCGACGTAGGGGTCGAGGTCGCCGGCCAGTACGGCGTCGAGTGAGTAGTTCGTCAAGTTAATACGGTGATCGGTGACGCGACTCTCTTTGAAGTTGTACGTGCGGATCTTCTCGCTTCTTCCACCGCTGCCCAACTGAGAACGCTTGAGGTCACCGAGTTCGTTGTCTTGGGCGTCCTGCGCGGCCTTGAGGAGGCGCGAGCGCAAGACAATGAGCGCCTTCGCCCGATTTTGAATCTGACTCTTCTCGTCTTGCATTGAGACAACGATGCCCGTAGGTAAGTGGGTGATGCGCACGGCGGAGTCGGTGGTGTTCACGCTCTGCCCGCCGGGACCCGACGAGCGATACACGTCAATCTTGAGGTCGCTGGTATTGATGTCAACGTCCACCTCTTCGGCCTCGGGCAAGACCGACACCGTCGCCGAGGACGTGTGCACACGACCCTTGGCCTCAGTGACGGGCACGCGCTGGACGCGGTGAACGCCCGCCTCGAACTCGAGGCGCGACCACGCGTCGTCGCCCTTGATCAGATAGATCGCTTCGTCCAGACCGCCCTGTTCGGAGGCGCGCTCTTCAATGACCTCGAGCTTCCAACCACGCAGCGCGGCGTAGCGGCGGTACATCTCGGCTAAGTCCGCCGCGAAAAGATTCGCCTCTTCCCCACCCTCGGCGCCGCGAATCTCCAAGATGACGTTGCGCCCCTCGTTGGGGTTGTGCGGCAGTAACAGCATTTCGAGGTTTTCTGAGAGTATCTCTATGCGTTCGTCGGCGGCGTTAACCTCTTCGCGCCACGACTCTCGATCGGCGCCGTCGGTCTCGTTGAACATTTCCTTGGCGGTGGCGGCGTCCGCTTGGGCGGCCTTGAGTTCATTCCAGGCAACGTTGATCTCACTGAGTTCCTTGTGGCGGCGTGAAAGGTCGCGCAGACGCGTGAGGTCACTGGCTACGTCGGGTTCAGAGAGTTGCGCCTCAACGACGCGAAGTTCGCTCTGGAGTGCGGCCAGCGTCTCGTCGAGAGAGCGCATGAAAGTAGCGAAGTGCCCGAGGACCTAAACCTTGGGCGTGCGCGACTTGGTCTTTTGTGCGTACCGGCGCTGGAAGCGCTCGACGCGTCCACCCGTGTCGACGAGCTTCTGCTTGCCGGTATAGAAGGGGTGGCACTCGTTGCAGAGTTCAACACGGAGGACGGCCTTGGTGGACTCAGTCGTAAAGGTGTTGCCGCACGAGCAAGTGACGCTCGCTTCGGCGTAGTGGGGATGGATATCTGACTTCATGATGCTCCTTCGTGCGAGAAGTGAGTTTAGCGGGAAATTAACTGGTCGATGCTGGGCCCCCGGCAATTTCAGCCAGGAACTCATCATTGGACTTGGTGGACTTGAGTTTGTCGATCAAGAGCTCGAGGCCGGCCGCTTCGCGACCCTCGGCCGCGAGACCGTTGAGCACGCGTCGAAGTTTCCACACCTGGGGCAGGACGTCGCGGGCGAAGAGCAACTCCTCGTGTCGGGTCGAAGAGCCGTTGACGTCGATGGCTGGGTAGAGGCGACGTTCGGCCAGGCGACGATCGAGGCGAAGCTCCATGTTGCCCGTTCCCTTGAACTCTTCGAAGATAACTTCGTCCATCTTCGAACCGGTCTCGACGAGTGCACTGGCGAGAATGGTCAACGAACCACCCTCTTCGATGTTCCTCGCGGCCCCAAAGAACTTCTTGGGCGGATAGAGGGCTCCGGAGTCGACACCACCGGACATGATGCGTCCGGTAGCGGGAGCGGCCAAGTTATAGGCGCGAGCCAAGCGCGTAATGCCGTCAAGAATGATCACGACGTCACGACCCTGCTCGACGAGCCGCTTCGCGCGCTCGATACAGAGTTCGGCGACGTGAGTGTGCTCTTCTGCGGGACGGTCGAAGGTGGAGGAGATGACTTCACCCTGGACGCTTCGACGAATGTCGGTGACCTCTTCGGGGCGCTCGTCCACGAGGAGAACCATGAGGTGGACCTCGGGATTGTTCGCCTCAATCGACTGGGCAATCTGCTTCATGATGGTGGTCTTGCCGGCCTTGGGGGGCGAGACGATAAGTCCGCGCTGGCCCTTGCCGATTGGCGATAAGAGGTCGACGATGCGAGGCGTCAGGTCGGTCTTTCCTTCGTTCGTCTCCAGTTTGAGCTTCTCGTCGGGAAAGAGCGGTGTTAGGTCTTCGAAACGCGGACGCAGACGAGCGACCTCGGGATCGATGCCCGCGACCGTGTCCACGCGCAACAACGCGGGATACTTTTCGTTCGACGCGGCGGGTCGGTAGCCCCCGACGATGGTGTCGCCCTTGCGTAGGTGGTAACGACGGACTTGGTTAATCGATACGTAGACGTCATTGGGCGAGGAGTGGTAGCTCTTCGTGCGCAAGAAGCCGTAGCCGTCATCTCGCAGGTCGAGCAGACCTTCTACTTCCACCAACTCGCCCGCGTAGGGCTGGTCGGCGTTGGGCATTGACTCGCCGTTGAAACGTTCGCGGCCGCCCGAGTTGGTGTTGCCACTGCCGTTGCGGTTGCGACGGTTGCGACGAGAGCGATTGTTGGAGTCGTTGGAGAAGTCGCGAGGCTGGCGCTCGGGGCGTGACGGGGGGTACTGGCGCGGGGCGGGCTTGTCGGCGCCGTTGGTGGCAACCTCGGTGTTCGTCGCCTCAGCGACGGGGGCCTTGTCGACAGTTGAGTCGGCGGCGAACTCACCGATCAGATCCTCGAAATCATCGCTCGGAGTGGCGACGGTGCGACGAGAGCGAACTGCGCGCGTGCCTGATTCACTCGATGATTCGCCCAGGGCGGACGCCGGAGCGCTCACCGCGACGGGGGAGGCGGGCGTTTCACCCATGATGGCCTCGATGAGCGAGGCCTTACTGGCGCGAGCGGAAGCTTCAACGCCTTTTACTTTGGCAATCGTTTGGAGATCTTCACGAGATTTGGACTCGAGATCCGAACGATCGGGGGAAGGCTTTATAGCCATGCATAATCCTTTCTGGCCGCCCGCAAGGATGCGTCAGGGCGGAGAAGAAAATCGGGAAATGTCATCTCGGAAGAGATTCCTTACGCCGGCAACGCCGAACGGATGACAATCACCAGTGTAGCCGACTTGGCCACAAAAGCAAACAGTTAGGCGAGCTTGGCCAGTAGCGCCTTCAACGTCGCGTCCACGACGTCGGGGGTCGCGCTTGATCCCACGGCCGTGTCGGGGTCCTTTAGACCGTTGCCCGTCAACACGCAGACGACCGTCGAGCCCTTGGGAACACCAAATTTCAGTAGTCCCGCCACCGACGCGGCCGACGCCGGTTCGCAGAATATCGACTCATGACGCGCGACGTAGTGGTACGCGTCCATGATCTCCTCGTCGGTGACGGCGCGAATATCACCTAAGGATTCGTGGATGACCTCGAGGGCGGGAACCCAGCTCGCGGGGTTGCCAATGCGAATGGCGGTGGCGATCGTCTCGGGGTTTTCGACGGGGTGCCCGAGCACAATGGGCGCCGCCCCGGCCGCTTGAAAGCCCCACATCTTTGGCAGGGTGGAGCACTTTTGATGAAGGTGGTACTGGGTAAAGCCTCGCCAGTACGCCGTGATGTTGCCGGCGTTGCCCACGGGAATCGAAAGTATGTCGGGCGCCTTACCGAGCACGTCGACGATTTCGAAGGCGCCAGTCTTTTGACCCTCGATGCGGTCCGGGTTGATGGAGTTGACGATGGTGATCGGCAAGTGTTGGGTCAGCTCCCTCGCCAAGTTCAGTGCTTGATCGAAGTTGCCACGAATCTGTACGACCTTGGCGCCATAGACAATGGCTTGGGCCAGCTTGCCGAGCGAGATCTTTCCTTCTGGTACGAGCACGACACAGTCCATGTCGGCCTTAGCGGCGTACGCCGCGGCCGCCGCCGACGTATTACCGGTAGACCCACAGATCACCGTCTTGGCGCCCTGGAGCTTCGCCTTGGTTATCGCCATGGTCATGCCACGGTCTTTGAAGGAACCCGAAGGGTTCAGTCCTTCGCACTTAAGCCACACGTCCGCCTCGAGGCGTTCGGAGAGCCGGTCCGCGTGCAGCAAAGGAGTGTTCCCCTCTTGCAACGTCACGATGTCGCTCACGCCTTCAAGGTCAAACCAGTCCCCGTACTCCTTTAAGAGTCCCTGCCAACCGGTCACTCGCCGTCTCCCTCAAGAACTCGAATACAGGCGCCTATTGATTCAACGGAGGCCAATGCCGCGAGCTCTTGCACGGTTGCGCTGACGTCACTACTGAGCGCGTGGTGGGTAAGAAAGGAGAGTCGCGCTTCGTCGGAGAAGCCCGACTGTTCCATGGACTGAATCGAGACGTTGTGTCGACCAAAGACGCCGGCCACCTCGGCGAGAACGCCGGGTCGGTCCATGACGTCGACACTGAGATAGAAGAGGCTCGAGAGTTCCCCGACGCCCACCGAGTGCAATGACTTGTCGCCGCTAAAGGGAACGTCGTGTCGGCCGCTCACGCGATTTCTCGCGGCGTCGAGTACGTCACCGAGCACGGCTGTGGCGGTGGGCTCGCCACCCGCCCCTTGACCGAGCCACATCAGAGGACCAGAGCGAACGCCCTCGACGAAGACCGCGTTCATGGCGCCCGACACCGAAGCCAGGGGGTGCGAATCGGGAATCATCGCGGGATGGGTCCGACGGGAAATCCCGTGCTCGCCCACGCGCTCGGCCACGCCAATCAACTTGATGACGTAGCCCGAACGCCGAGCGAACTCCACGTCGATGGCGCGAACGCCACTTATGCCCTCTCGCGAAATCTCCTCGCCGCGTAGCGACGTGCCAAAGGCGAGCGAGGAGAGTATTTGTACCTTCGCCGCGGCGTCAAAACCTTCGACGTCCGCGGTGGGATTGGCCTCGGCGTAGCCGAGCGCTTGGGCTTCGGCGAGGGCACTCGCGTAGTCACTCCCCTCACTGGTCATCTTCGAAAGGATGTAGTTCGTCGTGCCGTTCACGATGCCCATCACCCGTGAAATACGCTCACCCGCGAGCGAGATGCGAAGTGCGCGAAGAATAGGTACCGCACCCCCGACCGAAGCTTCGTAGAAGAGGTCGGCCGAGTGTTCGTGCGCGAGTTGGGCGAGTTCGCTCCCGCACTCGGCCACGAGGGCCTTATTGGCGGTCACGACCGAGACGCCGCGCCGAAGTGCCATCTCCACGTACGAACGGGCCGGTTCGACGCCACCGGCGAGCTCGACGAGTACGTCCAGGTCGCTCTCAATGAGCCCTTCGACGTCGGTCGTTATGAGCCGGTCCTCTACGCCGGGGTGCGACTTGTTCTTGTCGCGGACCGCGACACCTACGAGCTCTAGGGGTGCCGTCGCGCCGTCAACGAGTGCGTGGTGACGGGTCGGATCGCTCAGGAGCTGTACGAGGGCGCTGCCGACGTTACCCGCACCGACGACGCCGACTCGAACGACCGCTCTTTCCATCAAACAAGGCTAACCGACGCTCGAAGCGACTTTACTTTCAGACTTCGAGACGAGCGAGGTCGTCGAAGGTCTCGCGTCGCAGTACTTCGCGAGCTTCACCGTCGCGCACGAACACCACGGCCGGGCGAGGTACTCGGTTGTAGTTCGACGCCATTGAGTAGCCGTACGCGCCCGTGACCGGCGTCGCGATCGTGCTCCCCGGCCCGGTCTCGGCGGGTAGGAACGCATCATCGATGAGGACGTCGCCACTCTCGCAGTGTTTGCCCACGAGACGCACCCTCTGGGGACGCGGGGCGAGTGGACGATCGATATCGAAAGCCTCGTAGCCCGAGCCATAGAGCACCGGACGCGGGTTGTCGCTCATGCCACCGTCAACGGCCATGTAGGTGCGTTGGGTGACCGGCTTCACGACACCGACACGGTAGAGCGTGACGCCCGCCTGCGCCACAATCGAACGACCTGGTTCGGCGAGGATCCTTACGTTCGAGCGAAGTCCGCTCGCCCGGGCCGTTTCCCTCACGGCCGACGCCCACTGCGTTATCGAAGGCGCGGACTCTCCGGCCACGTAGGCCACGCCCAATCCTCCACCAACGCAGAGTTCGTTGAAGTCATCGTCACGCGTGAAGTCGCTGAGAATCGTCATCGACTCGCGAAACCCATCAACCTCAAATATCTGCGAACCGATGTGCGCGTGCACGCCGTGCAAGGTCAGACCGGGAATCTCGCGCAACGCGGTGATCGCCCGTCGCGCGTCACCCGACGCCACAGAAAATCCGAACTTCGTGTCTTCTTGACCGGTACGCACGTACTCGTGCGTGTGCGCTTCCACGCCCGGGGTCACGCGTACCAGTGCGTTCAACGGCGTCGACGTCGTCACGCACGTTCGGAGCCGTTCGATCTCGTCAAAGTTGTCAACCACCAATCGATGGACCCCAATAGTGACGGCGCGCACAATCTCCTCATCAGACTTGTTGTTGCCGTGCATGATGAGCGACGCGGGCGCAACACCCGAGCGCAACACGATGTCGAGTTCGCCGCCGGTGGCTACGTCCACGCACAGCCCCTCCTCAACGGCGAGTCGGGCCATTGCTCCGCAGAGAAACGACTTCGACGCAAAAGCCACGCCTTGATCGAAGACACTCGCGGCTTCACGACAACGCGAACGCAACGTCGCTTCGTCGTAGACAAAGAGTGGCGTGCCGTACGTCGCGGCCACGTCACGAAGATCGACCCCGCCCACCGTGACGCCACCGTCGCGCAAGGTCGCCGTATCGGGGAAGAGCGACGCGAGGATGGGTTCAGCACTCATACAGGTACTTTAGAAGTTGTCGTCCGATCTCCCCGATGACCTGCACCGCGAGTCAGGCGGACTTAGCGATTGTTTCAGCGACGCCGCGCGGGGCTTGGGAGATAGTTTTCCTTCGCGACGGTCATTACGTAGCCACGAGTCTCGTCAACACCATCTGATGGGTTGGCGGCTTTCACGAGACGGCGTCAGCGTGAACGAATGCTGGTAGCGAACAGATCAGACGCCGTCGACTCTTCACGGCGGCTGGCGTATAGTGGCCAATGATTGCGGACGATTTATCTAGGCGATCGCTCTTGAATAGCAAGAGTCACAAGGCACCTGTGACCTAGCCCTCGTAGCTCAGCGGATAGAGCATTGGCCTCCGAAGCCATGTGCGCAGGTTCGACTCCTGCCGGGGGCACCGATTCAACCGTCGCGTCATCGCTACCGCGCTGCGCCATCGGAGCGTCGCCACGTTGGCTCGCACACGGGTGGAGCAGTCCTTCGCGCGGTGACACGTCTCCATCGTCGCGTGACCACTTGGGGTGACCAGTACGACTGATGGCGTGACCTCCAACACCACGTTCACTTTTTTATACGTTTAGTTAAAAGTTCACGTACGCAGGAGGTCTCAACTGCGTTTCAGACCGAATGGCCAGGCACAAAATCAACATGAGCACAACTTCACAAGATTTAGTCATACTGCGCTTATGATTTTTTCATCTCCACCTAGGTCATTAGGTATTGGTCCGTGACGAGTCTTCATAGGGTGGAAGTGTAAGGATTCCTTTGAGGAGACGTCGGTTATGACTCGCAGCCTTACAAGCGCTGTAGCGGTAAAGGAATCTGCTGAGCAGATTCGCGTTGCCGTTGTCGACGACCATTCGGTAACCGCCGAAGGACTCGCGCGAATTCTTGGCGCACAAAGTGACATCGAGGTCGTTGGCACCGCGGGAACCATCAGCGAGGCCATGGCGCTCATTAACACCGAGGGTCCGAACGTCGTGTTAATGGACTACATGCTCCCCGACGGGAACGGCGCCGAGGCGACTGAACAGGTTCTTGAACGCTGGCCCACAACGAAGGTTCTGATGCTTACGGGAAGCGGTGATCCCCAGATACTGTCTCGCGCCTTTGACGTGGGTTGTGTCGGGTTTCTTTCGAAGGAGAGGCCCTGGGAAGAAGTTGTCACCGCTGTTCGGGCCGCGGCAAAAGGCGAACCAGTGATTCGCTTAGATGAGCTCGAGGGACTACTTCTCCGGCTGAAAGCGCCTGAACCAGCAGCGGCGCAATGGCTCAGCGCACGTGAACTCGACGTTCTTCGACGACTCGCGAGAGCCGAATCCACGAGCGCCATTGCGGCGGAGATGTTTCTTTCCACGCATACCGTTCGCAATCACATCAGCAACATCCTCTCCAAGCTCGGTGCGCACACGAGGCTCGAAGCCATTGCCATCGCAATTCGAGACGGCATCATCTCGCACGCCGAGTTCGGATAGCGAGTAGTCCTTGCGAGAGTGTCGGATTCCTCAACGAGGAGTGCGGCGCGCGGTCGCGGTCGTGAACCGCTCGATGATCCGACTGGTCTCGACGCGGCCAGCAGCGACCGCAAGAAGAGACGCATTATTGGAAGGAATGCTCAATGTCACCATCTAAAGACGTGGCGAGATCCGATCAGGAGATCCCTCCCTACGAAGATAACTGCGAGGCACTCTTAGCCGAGATAGTCCACTCTTCTGATGACTCCATCATCGGGAAACTTCTTGATGGAACCATCACGAGTTGGAATCGAGGAGCACAGATCATGTACGGCTACAGCCTCGAAGAGGCTCTCGGCCAAAACATCGAGTTCATTACTCCTGACAATCGCCTCGAAGAGCTTTCACGCGATCTCCAACGGATCAGGGAGGGTGAGCGAGTCGAGCACCATGAGACTCAGCGAATGACTCATGACGGCACTATTCTCGACGTTTCCGTGACCATTTCGCCAATTCGCGATAGCACCGGCAAGATTCTTGGCGCCTCCGCGATTGGGCGCGATATCACGTATCAAAAGTTCCTCGAGCGCGATCAACTGCTGCTCGAGAGCCGGCTACGTCAAACCGAGCGCCTCGAAAGCCTCGGGCAACTCGCGGGCGGTATCGCCCATGATTTCAATAATCTGCTCGGCGTTATCTTGAGCTACGTAACCTTCGTGGGCGATGAACTTGATGACCGACCGGCCGCCCTCAGTGACCTTGCCAAGATCCACGACGCCGCCGAAAAGGCGGCGAAACTGACTCGTCAGCTGCTGGTTTTCGCCCGCCGAGAGGTACTAAAGGTCGAGATTCTCAACTTGAACGGCCTGGTCGCTAACGTCGAACACTTGCTTGAGCGGGTAATCGGCGACAACATCGAGTTCGTGATCTATCCGGCCGAGAACCTCTGGCTCGTCAACGCGGATCCGGGCCAAATGGAACAAGTTCTCTTCAATCTCGCGATCAACGCGCGCGACGCCATGCCCGACGGAGGTCTCTTGACGATCGACACGGCCAACGTCACGATCGATGAAGGCTACGCGGCGACGCATCCCAAGGTGGTACCCGGGCGATACGTTCGCCTGCGCGTGAACGACACGGGCTCGGGCATGGAGCGAACGGTCCTCGAGCACGCGTTTGATCCTTTCTTTACCACTAAGCCCCAAGGTGAGGGAACCGGTCTGGGGTTGCCGACGGTCTATGGCATCATCACCCAGCTCGATGGGCAGATCGAACTCTACTCTGAACCCGGTTTTGGTACGACGTGCAAAGTTCTCATTCCCGCCATCTTCGACGCCGCGACCGTCATTGCAACCAAACCCGTGGTTCGAGATCTGCGCGGCAGCGAGACCGTGCTCGTTGTCGAAGACGAGCACTCGCTACGCGAGGCAACCCGGAGAATTTTGGAGAAGTTCGGCTACGTCGTGCTCACGAGTTCGAGCGGACCCGAAGCCATCGAATTTGCGCAACGCTACGAAGGCGTTATCGATCTGCTCTTGACTGACGTCTTCATGCCCGTCATGCTCGGCCCCAAGGTGGCGGACAGACTCCACGATCTCATCCCAGAACTGAGGATTCTCTACACGTCGGGCTACGCGCAACCAGTACTTGGATCGACGCTGACTAAGGAAGTCGACCTTGTAGAGAAGCCCTACTCTGAAGAGCAACTACTCACGAAAGTGCGCGACTCCCTCGACAAAGTTTCCTAATCGTCTCGGACATCGCGCCGGGTGACCCGAGTCACGGCGTCGCGACCTTGCGGCGACCGAAAATCGTCGTCAACATCCTTTAGGGGACGATCATCATTCGAACAGTGTCGGTAATGGCGGTGCCACCCGACGAGGAACCCGCCATGATGACAATGGCGTCACCGGCTTTGGCGAGTCCGACTTTCTTTAGTTCGCTGATCGCGACGTCACAGAGACTGTCGATGTCGTTCGCCGGTGAAACAAAAATCTCTTGTATTCCCCACGATCCGCGCATCTGTCGCGCGGTTGACTCACTGGGCGTGATGGCAACTATCGGCATGGGCGGTCGAAAACGTGAGATGGCCCGCGCCGTCATGCCCGAGCGAGTACAGGCCACGATGGCAACAGCGCCTTCGTCCATCGCGGCGCGCCACGCGGCGCCAGTGATCGCGGCGGTAACGCGCGACGCCTGGCTGCTCGACGCGGCGAGCAGTTGGACGCCGAGTCCGGCTCCCCACTCGGCGTAGGGGAAGGACTTCTCGGCTCGGCGAACAATGCGGTCCATGGTGATCACCGTGCCGACGGGGTCGTCGCCAATGGCCGTCTCGCCGCTCAACATCACGGCACTCGCGCCGTCCAACACGGCGTTGGCGACGTCGGTCACTTCGGCCCTGGTGGGCACTTGAGCGTGGGTCATCGACTCGAGCATCTGGGTCGCTACGACCACGGGCCGGGCGTAACGAATACCGAGACGCACAATCTCCTTTTGCAGATGGGGCACCTCTTCTATGGGCAGACGCACGCCAAGGTCGCCCCGAGCCACCATGATCGAGTCGGAGTGTTCGATGATCTCTTCAAGATTCTCGACGCCTTCGCCGGTTTCAATCTTGGCCATGATCATGATGTCGTCGCGCGAGAGCACGGCGCGAACCGACTCGACGTCAAAGCCCGATCGCACGAACGACACAGCCAGAATCTCAAACTCTTCACTGCGGAGTGCTTCTAGTCGAGCGCGATCCTCGTCGGTGGGAAGTCGGTCGTTCATGATTGTTGACGGCAGTGAGAGACCGGGCTTGCCCATGACCGCCCCGCCCGACGTCACGCGCGCCGTCACGCCCTTGGCGCGTTTGACAATCTCCAGAGAAACACCACCGTCGCCAATGTGAACCTTGTCACCGACCTTGAGCTGGGAGAGTACGTGCTCACGCTCGACCGTTATGCGCGCGGCGATGGACGCTTCGCCAAAAGCTTCAACGAGTTCCGTCTCTTCACCCACGGCGAGGGTAACGGGCAACGTACCAAAAGATCCGGCGCGTATCTTGGGACCGGGAATGTCGACCATAATCGCGAGATCGGGTGCGATTGCTCGCACGCGGCGAAGTCGTTCAATGCACGAGGGGATGTCACCGTGGGCGAAGGAGAGGCGAAAGACGTCAACGCCCGCGAGAACGAGCTCCTTGAGTTTTTCATCCGAGTCGGATGCCGGACCAATAGTGGCTACGATTCGCGTGCGTCGCACGGGATTCCCTTCGTTTCTTTTGCAAAGTCTAGGAGATGTGACGCGACGTCTCGCCGAGATCGCGCTTGTCGAGGGCTACCGCGAAGTAACCACTTGTAGTAATCGTCGCTGTACACTCAGCGACGAACTGGGATCACCACGTCAGCGCCGTCCACGTCAATGACGCGTAGTTTCATCCCGTAACACGCGGCGAGTTCCTCACTACGCACAACCTCGCTCGAAGGACCATCGAGAATGAGCTGTCCGTGGTCGAGCAACACCAATCGATCGGCGAACTGTCCGGCCAAGGTGAGGTCGTGCAGCGTCGCGAGCACCGTCAGTCCACACTCCTTGACCTCTTTTTGCAGAAGCTCCAGCATGGTCATCTGATGGCGAAGATCGAGACCGGAAATGGGCTCGTCGAGTACCATCACCATTGTCCCTTGGGCCAAGGCGCGCGCGAGAACCATGCGTTGACGCTCGCCACCCGAGAGCGTGACGACGTCACGGTGCGCGTACTCCCCAAGCGACAATCGAGCGACAACGCTGTCGACCGCCTTGCGGTCCGTGGCGCTCGGAGCACGCAGGAGCCCGTGATAGGCCGTGCGCCCCAGCGCCACGTAGTCGAGCACTCTCATGCCCGGTGGCACCACCGGGTGCTGAGGTACGAGGGCGATTTTGAGGGCGCGCTCTCGCTCGTTCATGGAACTTACGAGTTCCCCCAAAATTGTTACCGAGCCTTTGGCGCTTCGGCGCAGCCCCGCCACCGTCTCCACGAGGGTGGTCTTACCCGCACCATTAGGCCCAATGACCGTGCACCACGTGCCCGCCTCGACGTCGAGCGAGATCTCACTGATGAGCGTGGTGGAACCCGCTCGGACCGTTAGATCGCGCAGCTCAATGCTGCTCACGTGACCACCTGTCGGCGCAAACTCAAGATGAGGACAAAGACCGGCGCGCCCACGACGGCGGTGACGACGCCGAGGGGCAGCTCCGAAGGGGCCAACACGGTTCGAGCGATGGTGTCAGCGAAGACCAAGAAGGCCGCGCCGAAGATCACCGAGATCGGGAGAATCCGCCGGTACGACGTGCCAACGAGCAGTCGAATGATGTGGGGCACGATGATGCCCACAAAGCCAATAAGACCAACGGCCGACACGATCGCGGCCGTGCCCAGTGACGACGCCGCGATGACGATGAAACGCACGCGCCGCACCCGGAGACCAAGAGATCGGGACTCGTCTTCACCGACGCTCATGACGTCGAGCGCTCGACCGGCCGCTACGCAGATGGCGACACAGATTGCTACGTACGGCAGCACCAACAAGACCGAACTCCAACTCGCGCTCGCGAGGGAACCGAGCAGCCAGATGTAGACGCGCGCGATGGAGTCCGGCGACGACTGTTGTTGCAGAAACGTCTGCGCGCTCGTGAACAACGAAGCGATGGCCACACCGGCGAGGATCAACGTCGACGTACTCGAGCGAAGACCGCGACCACCAATGATCCACGTCACCGCGACCGCGACCATGGCGCCGCCAAAGGCGAGCAGTGGCGTCCAACTAGGCGTGGTGAGTCCCCCGCCAATATCGACAATGGCAACCGTGGCGCCGAGTCCCGCGCCCGCTGCGACACCCAGCAAGTACGGATCGGCGAGTGGATTACGAAACACTCCTTGGTAAGTGCCACCGGCGACGGCGAGCATCGACCCCGCCAGTAAACCGAGCACCATTCGCGGCGCGCGTACTTGCCAGATAATTAACGTCTGCGTTGGCGTCAACGTGCTGCGACCCAAACCGATGTGTGAAAAGACGTCGCCGAGAATACGTGTCGTGCCAATTGAGATGGGACCTATGACCAATCCACAGACCACCGCCGCCGCGAGCGCGATCAGCGTCACGGCGGCGACGAGCACCACTCGGTGCCCGGTCGGTGGATTGGCCGTCAAACTACTTCTTCCACACCGCGGCGTCGGCTAAGGCGCTCTTCACTCCGGCGGTGAGTTGGTTCATCAAGATTCCCAGTCGTGGCCCCCAGCGTGACGCAATGTCGTCGTTCAGCCCAACGACTTTTTTGTTCAGCACGGCGCTGACTTTTGAGAAGCCCGTGCGCTTCGCTACGGAGCTCGCCGAGGCGTGACAACAGATGGTGTCGGCAAGAAAAATCAGTTTCGGATCCGCGCCGAGAATGTACTCAGCACTCAACTGCGGGTAGCCCGCGTCCGCCGACGTGGACTTCGCGTCAGCGATGTTTGTCACGCCCAATGACTTGAGCAGAGATCCAACGAACGTATTACTCGCGACGGAATAGTAGGTCGGGTCGAGCTCGTAGTAGGTCGTGAGGATCTTCTTCGGGTGCTTGGGCACTGAAGCGATGTCGCTGGCAATCGTTGACTTCAGTGACGTCACTATTTTCGCAGCGTTCTTCACGTGTCCCGTGAGTGCGCCGAGTTGGTTTATCTGCTCATAGGCGCCCGAGAGCTTCGTCGGCGCGCCTTGGTCGATGACCTTGATGCCCAGTGCCGTCAACTTCTGCTGAATGCCGTTGGCGTTGTAGGAAATGACGACCAGGTCGGGCTTCGTCGAAGGGTGGGATTTTGTTGACTTACAGATCCCTACGATCGCCTCCAAACTCGGATTAAGCGCGTTGATCCTCTTCGTGGGTAGGCCCGTAGTCGGGTAGTTCGAGTCAGTATCGACCGCTTGGACTTGCTTGCCGGCCCCAATAGCAAAGAGTGTCTCTGTTGCTGTTGGCGAAAGCGACGCGACGCATTGGGGCGTACTGGACGCCCCGGCACTCGCGCCGCTGAGTAGTGGCAACGCCACTAGGCCGAGGGAAAGCGCGAGGGTTACTCGCAGGGACTTCATCATGGATATCTCCTTTTCCGTCGAAGTGGTGTGGGCGACGGATGGATATCCGAAGAACCGCTCCTTACCTCGAGAGCTGTTTTTCACATCTCCTCGCAGCAGGCGACCTGGCTCGTGGTCTCCTAAGAAACCACATACAGTTGCGGGACAGCGTTGGAATCGCACCAACTTCGCTGCCGCGAGGCACCTACGACCCTACATCAACGCGCCGGCGCGCCTACGCGCAACTCTTCACCAACGCACGACGACCGCACTTTGGTGGCGCCGTGGTGCGGTCGTTGTGCCGGCACTTTTGGCGGACGAAGACCAAATGCTCAGTTCGCTCCAGGGCAGCGAGCTCATTAGAAGTTCCCCCATCCTTCGTCCCTTGAACTCCGTTCACGCAGCGACCGCGTACCAGATACCGGCGAAGCCAGGCTCGGTCACCGCCGCCAGGGCGCGACGTTGTACGAGTTCTCCGTGGGTGCTGAACGGTGGCAACAGCAAAGTGATGCGGACAGAATCGTGACAACTTTGTGGCGAGGTGGTGATTAGTTTCGTGAGGTGTTCGCCAATCTCACTCAACACGACCTTCGCAGCGAAGATAGTTCGGCTCCGCCGCACACTGGCGACGAGAACAATTCAAGGACGAACTCCACTTCCCTGTCGAAGAGACGTCGTTGACTGCGTTGAAGGCGCTTCGCCAAATAGGCCGACCGGACATCGACGACTACGATGGCGGCCATTACTGAATCGAGGAGATCACATTGAGTTCTTCAGCTCCCGGTCGCTTGACCCGAGACGAGCTCCTCCGGCTCATAAAATCTGACGAAATCGACACTGTCATACTCGCCATCACCGACATGCAGGGTCGCCTTCAAGGCAAGCGACTCGACGCCCGATTCTTCGCCGACGAGATCGATACCGGCGCCGTCGAAGGCTGTGGCTACGTACTCGCCTGCGACGTAGACATGAACACGGTCGACGGATTCGCACTGACGTCGTGGGAGAGCGGCTACGGCGATCTCGCCTTCAAGGCCGACTTTTCAACGATCCGTAAGGTCCCCTGGCACGAAAAGACCGTCATTATCTTCGCGGACGTGGAGACCGTAAGAGGCGAACCGGTCCTCGTGTCACCCCGTCAGATACTGCAAAAGCAAGTCGAACGCCTCAGCACCTACGGTTGGTTCGGCGTTGCCGGCACGGAACTCGAGTTCCTCGTCTTTAACGACACCTACGAAGAGGCGTGGAACGGCGGGTACCGCGACCTCACGCCCGCCAATCTCTACAACGTCGACTACTCACTGCTGGGCACGTCACGCATCGAACCACTTCTTGGGCGCCTGCGTCGTTCAATGCGTGACGCCGGCATGGTCGTCGAGTCCCTCAAGGGCGAGTGCAACTACGGTCAACACGAGATCGCCTTTAAATACGCCGACTTGATCGACAAGTGCGACGAGCACAGTCTCTTTAAGTTGGGGACCAAAGAGATTGCGGCCCAAGAAGGTTGCAGCCTGACCTTCATGGCGAAGTACAACGAGCGTGAAGGCAACTCGTGCCACGTTCACCTCTCGCTGCGCGAGAAGGACGGCGCGCCCGTCTTTGCCGGCACCGAGGTACACGGATTCTCGTCCGTCTTTCAGCATTTCCTCGCCGGCCAGATCGCTTACGCCAGAGAACTCTCTCTGTTTCTCGCGCCGAACATCAACAGTTACAAGCGTTTCACTAAGGACTCGTTCGCACCGACCGCGATGCTCTGGGGCCTCGACAACCGGACGTGCGCCTTTCGCGTCATCGGACACGGATCTTCTCTTCGTGTCGAATGCCGCATCCCTGGCGGTGACGTCAATCCCTACCTCGCCGTCGCCGCTCTCGTCGCGGCGGGACTACGCGGCGTCGAAGAGTCGCTCCCCTTGGCCGAGGCCTTTGGGGGCAACGCCTACGACGCGCACGCCCCTCGCGTGCCCACGACTCTGCGCGAGGCGCTCGATCTCTTGGATCAGAGCACCATGGCGCGCGAAGCGTTCTCCAACGAAGTGGTCGATCACTACGTGCACGCCGCGAGGGTCGAAGTCGAGGCCTATGACTCCTCAGTGACCGACTGGGAGCGCTATCGAGGATTCGAACGACTATGAGCACCTCCCTGGACCTCATTAATCCCGCGACCGAACTCTCAATCGGCTCGGTTGTTGTGCACGACCTCGAAGAGACCGATCGAGCGATCGACGTGGCCGCTCGCGTGGCGAGCGCGTGGCGAAAGGTCACACCGGCCGATCGCTCACGACTGCTTCGTCGTTTCGCCGACGTGGTTGACGCGCACGGCGAAGAGCTCGCCCGGTTGGAGGTCGCGAACGCGGGCCACACGATCTCGAACGCCCGTTGGGAAGCGGGCAACGTTCGCGATGTTCTTCTCTACTACTCTGGCGCGCCCGAGCGTCACGCCGGTCGCCAGATTCCCGTCGCCGGCGGCGTCGACATCACGTTCTACGAACCACTCGGCGTCGTGGGCATCATCGTTCCCTGGAACTTTCCGATGCCCATTGCCGGCTGGGGACTCGCTCCCGCGCTCGCGGCGGGCAACACGGTGGTCTTAAAACCCGCCACGCTCACGCCGCTGACGGCCCTACGTCTCGCTGCGTTGGGCCTCGAAGCCGGACTACCCGAAGGCGTCTTTCAAGTGGTGAGTGGCGACGGCGCCATGGTGGGCCAGCGTTTCGTCACCCACCCCGCAGTTCGAAAGGTCTGTTTCACGGGATCGAACGCGGTCGGTCGCCTCATCATGGAGGGCTGCGCCGCCCAAGTGAAGCGCGTGACGCTCGAACTCGGTGGCAAGAGTCCCAACATCATCTTCGCCGACGCCGATCTCGAAAAGGCCGCGGCGAGCGCGCCCTACGCCGTCTTTGACAACGCCGGTCAGGACTGCTGCGCGCGTTCGCGACTGCTCGTTGAAGCCTCGGCCTACGACCGCTTCATGGAACTCTTCGAGACGGCCGTCAAGAGCGTGCGCGTGCTCGATCCCACCGACGAGACGAGCGAGATGGGGCCGCTCATTACTGGGGCCCAGCGCGAGAGCGTGCGCTCTTACGTCAGTGAGTCCGAGGTCGCCTTTCGCGGCAGCGCGCCCGAGGGTCCCGGCTACTGGATGGCCCCCACGGTGCTCGAAACGACCGACACGAAGAGTCGCTCTTTTCAAGAGGAGATCTTTGGTCCCGTCGTGTCGGTGGTGCGCTTTGGCGACGAGGCCGAGGCGATCGCCATCGCCAACGAAAGTCATTACGGACTTTCGGGTTCGATCTGGAGTCGCGATATCGGTCGTGCACTGCGCGTAGCGCGCGGCGTCGAGACGGGCGCGCTCTCGGTGAACTCGAACTCCTCAGTGCGTTACTCGACGCCCTTTGGCGGCTTCAAGCAGTCGGGTCTTGGACGCGAACTCGGCCCCGACGCGCTGCTCGGCTTCAGTGAAGAAAAAAATGTGTTTATCTCAACGGAGGAAAATTAATGGGTCGTTTGAACAACAAGGTCGCCATCATCACCGGTGCCGCGAGTGGCATCGGGCGCGCGACCGCGCTGCGCTTTGCCAACGAAGGCGCCAAGGTCGTGGTGGCCGACCTCGAGGAGAACGCGGGTACTGCCTTAGCGAACGACATTGGTGGCACGTTCGTCAAGGTCAACGTGGCCAACGAAGAGAGCGTCAAGGCCATGTACAGCGTCGTCGTCGACACCTACGGTGGGGTCGACGTTCTCTTTAACAACGCGGGCATCTCACCGGCCGATGACGACTCGATTCTCACCACCGAACTCGATGCGTGGCAGCGCGTTCAAGACGTCAACCTGACCTCGGTCTACCTGTGTTGCAAGTACGGGATCCCTCTCCTGCTCGAGCGTGGTGGCGGATCCATTATCAACACCGCGTCCTTCGTCGCGGTGTTGGGTTCAGCGACCTCACAGATCTCCTACACCGCCTCGAAGGGTGGCGTACTCTCAATGTCGCGCGAACTCGGCGTGCAGTTCGCGCGCCAAGGCATTCGGGTGAACGCGCTCTGTCCCGGGCCGGTGAACACGCCGCTCCTGCAAGAACTCTTCGCGAATGACCCCGAACGCGCGGCGCGACGTCTCGTCCACGTGCCCCTCGGACGATTCGCCGAGCCCGACGAAATCGCCGGCGCCGTCCTCTTTCTCGCGAGCGACGACTCGTCCTTCGTGACGGCCTCGACGTTTCTCGTCGACGGCGGTATACAGGGCGCTTACGTCACGCCGCTCTAACACAAAACCTCAGGGTACGAGAAAGTTCGTGAACTGCCAGGGATCGTCGTGGTCGAGTTCACGCCCCGACCAGTAGTCGAACCAGTCGACGTGACTCGACACCGGGTCCCAGTCGATGGGACCTGACCACAACGTGCCCACGTAGGGCAACGCGACGTCCAGTACTTCGCGCCACGGTAACTCATCGGGAACGCGCACGCCCTCACTCGGCGACGTGAGTAACCACTGCACGGCACCGAGGATTGACGCGGCGACTTGAATCGTCGTCGCGCTCTGGTGTGGCGCGACACCTCGAGCCTCTTCGATGGTGGTGCGCATACCGGTCCACCACGATTTGTAGGGATGTCCCATCAAGAGCACACCGAGCTCGTCTCGTCCAGAGACGATCTCGTCGTTCATGATGCGCTGCACCTCGGGGTAGGCGTACTCGTTGCCCTCGAGTTCGACGAAACTCGCCCAGGCCACGTCGGTGGGACAGTAGGCGTAGTGCACGGTCGGTCGATAGACGGCGTCGTCGCCGTCATAGACGGTCAAGTGATCACAGATCGTGAAGGCCTCGCCGTGGCGAATGACCATGCCGACGATGGGGCCCGACGGCACCATTGAACGCACGAGCGTCTTGTGCGCCATCTGAGCGAAACAGATCTGATTGCGCGGTCCTTCGCCGCTGTGGGTTCGAGCGAGCGCCGGCAGTACTCGTTCGTGCGTCCCCCAGCCCATCTCCGCCGGCGCTACGCCTTCTTCGTAGAAGCCGTCCACGCTCCAGGTATTGACGAACTCACCGACTTCTTTGGGCTGATTCGTGATCTGCGTGTCGCGCTCGGCGACGTGAATCGACTTCACGTCCAAGAGTTGGGCGAGCACGTTGAAACGCCCTTCGCCGAGCGCTTCGTTGATCGCGTCGTGACGATCGATGAGCAGTCCGTCGCGCAGCACCGCCTCGGCGATTTCACTTAGGGCCTGCTTGGTGAAGTGGCTCACCAGACCGGGGTTCGCGCCGTGCTCGACAACGGCCGAGGGGCCGTCGTTCGAGCCCCACGCGGCGATTTGACGGCGCAGCGCCATGTGTCGCCAGTAGAGCGTTCGTTCTTGGGGCGACGCACTGGCGGGATCAAGGTAGGGAAACCAGACTTCCACCGACGTGTTGAGATAGCGGATGTTATGAGAACGGCACCACTCGAGGAGCTCGCTCAGCCCGATATTCCACGCGAGGTCGATCAGTAGATCGCCGTCACCGAGCACGCCGGCGAGTGTGGACTCCAGGTTCTCTGGCGTGATTTCAAACTGTTGGTAGTGAACACCACGTTCCAGTGAAGAGGCAATTCTCGATCGATTGTCACGACTCTCGAGGACTGTCACGGACGTTGGCTCGAATTTGAAGTGATCAAGTAGCAGAGGGAGCAGACACTGAACAACGGATCCACACCCGAGTATGACAACACGACCTGGCACTGCGACTTCGCTCAATTAGGACCTCACGGTTGACTCGCGGTGGCGTTATGCCACGAGCGAGCCTACCTTTAATCACTTCCGGGCTCCGTTCGCTACTACGAGACGGTCATTCCTCCGTCGACGGCGACGTCGGCACCGGTAATCGCGGACGACGCGGGCGAACACAGCCACACGATCGACGCGGCGATCTCAGCAGGTTCGAGGAGTCGACCAATGGGCTGTTGATCGGCGAAGACTTCGACGCTCGCTAGTTCGTAGATCTGGGCCGACGCTTCGAGGATCGCGGTGCGCGTCGAACCGGGGCTCACGGCGTTCGCCGTGACGCCGTAGGGCGCGAGGTCCATCGCCACACCTCGAATGAGCCCCACGACCGCGTGCTTCGCCGCGCTGTAGGACGCGAGATGAAAGAGACCAGTTCGTCCCGCCGCCGAGGCGACGGCCACGATTCGTCCGTTGGCTTCTTTGCCGTTCGCGATAAGCACGGGCGCCGCGGCTTCGATAAGTCGGCGCGTGCCCAGCACGTTGACCGACCAGACGGCGTCCCACGTCGCGTCACTGACCTCCCAAAGGGGACCACTCGCGCCCACGACGCCCGCGCACGCCACCACCGCGTCGAGTCGTCCAAAGTGACGCGTCGCGGTCTCGACCGCGAGTTGCATGTCCGTGGCGCTACGCACGTCACCGACCAGTCCAAGGACCTGGTCACCGTGTCGAGCAACGACGGCGTCGAGGTCCGCCCGTGTCGCCAGCGCGTAGGGAATGTCGGCAATGTCGCGACAACGATCGACGGCGACCACGCGGTAACTCTCGTTCACCAACGCGTCGACGCTGGCCGCGCCAATACCGCGCGCGGCACCGGTGACGATCGCGACGCGCGTCACGCGCCGAGCTTTCGAAAGAAGTCCGCGGGCGCCACGACGTCGGTGCGGTCGAGGTCCTTAATATCGGCTTTGGCGAGAGCGAGCAACGCCGAGTCGATGCCGCCCCTGATGACGTCGAGCACGTTCTCAACCCCGCTCTGTCCGGCCGCGGCCAGTCCCCAGAGCGAGGCCCGCCCGATCATGACCGCGTTGGCACCGAGCGCGAGGGCCTTGACGACGTCGCTGCCACGTCGGACGCCGCCGTCGAGCAACACCTCGATCTGGTCGCCCACCGCGTCCACCACCGCCGAGAGTGAGCGCAGCGGCGCCGGCGTGCCGTCGAGATTATTGCCACCGTGATTCGACACCGAGAGCGCACTCGCGCCCAGATCAACGATTCGTTTGGCATCGTCGACGCGACAGACGCCCTTCACCATGAATGGTCCTTCCCACTGGGCGCGCAACCACGCCACGTCCTGCCAACTGGGCAGCGTGCTCTGCATCCACTCGTAGTACGCACCGAAGAACGTTGGTGCCTTCTCACCGAGTGCGGCCATGTTGGGTGTCGTGAGGTTAGGAAAGTGTCCGGTCTTGGCGAAGGACCATAGCCAGCCGGGTCGCACCAGCACTTCGGGCGCGAACTTCAACACCGCTCTCAGATCAATCTTTTCGGGAATCCAAGGACTGCCCCAATCGCGTCCATTCGAAAAGGACCAGTCGAGCGTGAGAATGACACCCTTCGCGCCGGCCGCTTTCGCACGCTCCAGGCGCTGGACCATGGTGTCGCGGCCACCCGACCAGTACATCTGTAAGAAGACCTGGTCGTTGACGGCGCACACGTCTTCGACGGAGCGACTGGCGAAGGAACTCAGGCCCATCGCGACGCCGCGATTAGCCGCGGCGCGAGCCATCGCGACCTCACCTTCGGGGTGGACGGCTTGAACGCCGGTTGGCGAGATGATGACTGGCATCGACACCGACTGACCCATGACGATCGTTGCCATCGAGCGTTCGTTGGCCAGACCGGCGACGTGGGGGGCGAAGCCCAACTGATCAAACGCAGCGAGGTTGTCCCTCGATGAGAGCCCCTTTTCGGAGCCGGCGACGAGTGCGCCGTAGACCGACTTCGGGAGACGTTTCTCGGCACGACGTTGCGCGATGGCGACGGTCTCGAACCACGAACTTTTCATCTGACCCCCGTTACAACTCACAGCGAGACTACTTGAGTCCCTAAAAGGTTCTCTTGGTCAACGCGATGTCAGCGCGACCGGCACCCTCTTTGAGTGGTCGGGCGAAGAGAAGGGACGAATGGTGAGGCGCTTGGTCGCGAGTGCCGTCTCGCCATGACCAAAGACGCACTCCGGATCGGGGTCGCTCATCTCGAGGCCAGTGAAAAACTTCGCGGCCATGCAACCGCCGCGACACGCGTCGTACGATCCACACGAACCACAGGCGCCAGGATTGCCGGGTTCGCGCAACGACGTGAAGAGGGCGCTCTTCGTCCATACGGCGCCGAAGCCAGTTTCTCGCACGTTGCCGGCAAGAAACTCATCGTGAATGACGAACGGGCACGCGTAGACGTCGCCCACGGGATCGATGAGACAGACCACGCGCCCCGCCCCACAGAGATTGAGACCCTCGAGGGGCGCACCGAGAGCCGAGAGGTGAAAGAACGAGTCGCCCGTCAAAACGTTGGGCCGAGCGAGCAGCCACTTATAGAGTCGGCGATTCTGTTCAAGCGTGGGGTGGAGTTCGTTCCACACATCAACCCCACGACCCGACGGGCGAAGGCGGGTGAGGCGAAGTTCGGCGCCGTAGGACACGGCAAGCGCCTCGAAGGCGTCGAGTTGTTCGATGCTCTCGCGCGTCATCACCACCGAGATCTTGAAAGGACCGAAGTTGGCCGACTTTAAGTTGTCCATTGCGCGTCGTGCGGCGTCGTAACTCCCCGCGCCTCGAATGCGGTCACTGGTCTGCGCGTCCGCGCCGTCGATCGAGATCTGAATGTCGAGGTAGTCAATACCAGCTAACCGCTTCGCGGCCTTCTCGTCAATTCGCGTGCCGTTCGTGGAGAACTTGACGCCTACGCGCTGGCCAACGGCGTGTTCGATCAACTCAAAGAAGTCGCGGCGAATCATCGGCTCACCCCCGCCGATGTTGACGTAGAAGATCTGCATCGCGGCAATCTCGTCAATGAGGTCCTTAGCTTCAGCGGTCGAGAGTTCTCTTGGATCGCGACGTCCGGAGGACGACAGACAGTGCGTGCACGCCAAATTGCACGCGTAGGTCAACTCCCAGGTCAAGCAGATGGGAGCGGCGAGTCCGCGCTCGAAGCGATCACGAAGTGATGATTCAGCGCCCACGAAGTAGATCCGATCGGATTAATGACGCGAGCGCGCTGACGTAGCGCTGACGTTGATCAGTGGGGGCGAGGACGGCGATAGCCTCATCGGCGTTGTCGAACTCGCCGAGTCGACGAACCAGTTCTACGAGTTCACGAGACTTAAGAAAGACCAGTCGACGATTGCCGTGATGGTACGCGAGGGCGCCGAAGGTTTCGTCGCGAAGTGAGACTTGTGGACTGAGTTGCCAATACTGAGACGTGTCAAAAGCGTCGTCGCTGGTTAACGACACGGCTTAGTAGACCCCGCAGAGTCCATCGATGGAGACTTCCTCTACGAGAAGTTCTTCGACCTCTTCTATCTCCACGGGCGCTTCTTCTCTTGTCAACGTTTCAGGCGTCACGGTTCCTCCTCGAGCGATTCCCTTTTCATTCTGCCTTGTCTGGGGGGTGAGCCGCGATTACGCGTGAGAGACTCCCAGCGTGAGCACTCTTGTTCCACTCGCTCCCGCGCCCATCGAGGCGCCAATCCCCCGTGGGACGAACGTCGTCTTAGACGAGGCTGCGACGTTCATCGATCGAGAGCTCGTCAGCGGCGGCAGTCCGTGGCGACTGTTACGTCTGGCTGGCGCCTCACACGCGCTGGCCGAGCGATGGAAAAACGGTGGTGTCGTCCAGGCGGGCGAAGAACGATTCGCCAGAACGTTGGTCCTTCAGGGTCTTCTTCGCCCGCACTTCAGCACCGAACTGCGAATCGACGAGATTGACGTGGTCGTGCCGATCTTCGATAAGGTCGCGCCCCTTCAATCTCTCCTTCGCCAACTCCAAGGGTTTCACGTCACCGTCGTCGACGATGGTTCGCCTAGGGGCGAGGAAATTAGGAGTTGTTGCGAGTCCTTTGGTGCTGACCTCATTCGCTTAGACGACAACAAGGGGGCAGCTCGAGCGCGCAACGTTGGCGCCTCAACTTCAAAGCGGAAGTGTCTCTGGTTCATTGACGCGGACCTCGTGATGGATAACGCGTTCGACGTCGCTCAGAGGCTCTTCCCCGTGTTCGGTGATCCTCTCGTGGCTGCCGCGGCACCTCGGGTTCGAGGCGCCGCAGGCAGTTCAATTCGAGAGCGCTTCGAACAACACTTCGGCCCACTGGACATGGGGGAACGAAGTGGTCTCGTCGTGCCCGGTGGCACAATTGGTTACGTGCCGAGCGCGAGCATCATGGTCCGCCGCGAAGCGTTCGGCGAAGGTTTTGACGAAACGCTCAGGGTAGGCGAGGACGTCGACTTCGTGTGGCGTCTTTACGACGCGGGCTGGCTCGTGCGCTACGAAGCTGAGATCGTCGTCACGCACCCACCCCGCGACACGTGGCGATCGTGGTGGCTCCAGCGTCAGCGCTACGGCGCCTCGAGCGCAGAACTTGCTACGCGACACGGCGCGCGACTCGCGCCACTGCGAGCCGACCCGTGGACGCTCCTCGCGTGGACTTCGGTGCTTATCGGTCGGCCATCCGTAGGCGCTCGTATCATTCGCTCAGCTCGAGCGCACGCGCGCGACCAGTTCTTTCAAGAAACCGAAAACCCCAACGAAGTCGCCAAACAAGTGGTGACTCGCAACATGCTTCGAGCGGGCGGGCCTCTCGCGAGAGCCGCCGTTCGAACCTTTGGCGTGGTCCTCCTGGTCGCCGCTCTCAATCCACGACTGCGAAATCGGGCTCTTCTTCTCTTTGCTACTGGCACCGCATGGCGTTGGCGTCATCATCGTCTCCACATCACCGATGTTCCACTCGCCGTTGCTGATGACCTGGCGTACAGCGTCGGAGTCTTTCAAGGTGCCGCTCGACTGAGGACGCTGACACCCATGACACCCCGCGTCACAAAATCGTCGATGGCTCTGCGTGACGTACTCGGTTTTCGGGCGTCCAGCGACGAGTTAGAAGGCGTCGCGAATGGGCCAGACCTATCTCAGTGACGGCCTTGCATGCTCTGATACCACTCTGGTATCATTGAACTATGGCACTCACGGTACGGACTGACGATGAAATGGAGCGCGCACTCACGGCGCTTTCGATCGCCGAGGGTACGTCGCGGCAAGAAGTGATTCGTCGAGCTGTGCTTGATCGCTACTCCCGAAGCGCCCATCTCGATCGCGTTGCGGGTGCGACCGCAGAGATGATGGACCGTTGGGGTGACGTGATCGAAATGCTCTCTAAGGCGTGAACGAACCAGAGTTTCTCACTCTTGAAGACGCTCTTGGCATCATCGAAGCCTTAGGAGTCGGTCCCGTCCGTGACCTAGGACTTCTCGATTCTGCGCTTGCCCGACCACGCTCGAGCGCGTTCGGTTTCGATGCTTACGAGACGCTCGAGCTCAAGGCGTCCGCACTACTGCAATCACTGGTCAAGAACCATTCTCTCATTGACGGGAACAAGCGTCTTGGCTGGATGTCCACCGTGATCTTTCTCCGACTGAACGACCGCGTGTCAGATCTGACGACAATTGACGCATTTAGCTTGGTAAACGACATAGCGGCGGGATCACTTGAACTCAACGAGATTGCTCATCGACTGCAGATCTCGGTGCGGATACCTTAAATAGTCGTCTCTTGTCGCAGTGTTGCCTCGAGGGACGGATACACATTCGTCCCTCGCCTTAATTGAGATCCTGAGATTTAGGGCTGAGACGACGCAACGTTTCGAAAGCCTGCATCATATAAAGAACTCTGGTCGAAGCGGATCATGCTACGAGGCAATCTGGATCACCCCGGCGTGGGAATGTGGCATCGGAATTTCCTCACCCATTTCGCGAAGAATCTTAAGGTGTTCCGCAATCGCCTCGCGGAGAGTCGCTGTCACTTCATCAATCGTCGAGCCCGTGGCAATGCAACCCGGGACATCGGGCGCGTACGCGGCGTAGTTAGTTCCCGCATCCTCAATCACGATGGTGAATTCCGTCATCGTGGTCTCCTTTCGAGTCCAGCTTGTCTCACGATGTTACCGAGCGTTCCTTTCGGAACATCATCGCCCAAATTGCCCGCAACACATACCGAACCGGAAGTCTTGCTGTGCTTGAAGTGACGGTGGCTACCAGTCTGGCGAATCTGAACCCACCCCGAGCGCTCAAGTTCCTGGATTATCTCTCGCACCTTCACGAATCACAATGGTCGCCAAGATGCTCAAGCTTCCAGCTTTGGCCGATAGATATTCAATTACTAAGTTTTGGTGGCACCGGCCGTGTCGTTGAGGTTGGGTAATCGCGGCTCATTGGATACGACCAGGACGTGGGCGTCAATCGTAATTCGTCCGGCATCACCGAGAATTCTTTGCATCGTTCACTATTCCTTCGAGTTGGGCGTTCCCTTGCCGTTGGAGATCAGGCTGCGCAAACTCCCGTTGACGTAATTACCCCAAGCGTTCGAACAGATGTTGAAACACTCGTAGTTGGGAACGAGACCCTTGCGGGTGAAGTGAATTTCGGACCCGTCCTCCTTGCCTATAACTTCGAAAATCACTTCCGTGCCCCTCCATTCGCTCTGGTCCTTAGTGAAGTTGAAAGAGTTATCGAGAACCAGCCAAACGACTTTCTTCCCCGGCACAACTTCCGTTAACTTCATTGTGCAAATGTGCACGTCTTTGTAGTGATAGGCGAACTCATCACCGAGTGTGTCCGTACGGCCCTCAATTTCCTCGGACCACCATCCACGAACGTTGTTGATTGCGGCGAAGACTTCGTCGGGTGTTTCATCTACCGAATACGTAGTGGTGAAACTTTGATCATTCATGGCTCTCACTACTTTCTTGCTTGACGAATGCGTTCGTGGACGGTGGCTGAGCGACTGACGCTTCGGCAATCTTCTTGATGATCATGAGTCGTCGATCCCACTGTTGTGAGAGTTTCTCCATCCATTGCACCGTTTCAGTTAGCGGTTTCGTGCAGACGATAAAGCGATGCTCGCGACCGTGTCGCTGACCTCGAACGAGCCCGACCTTGTCCAGTACGCCCAGATGCTGGACCACGGCTTGACGGCTTATCGGGAGATCACCGGCGAGAGTCGTCGCGGTCGCTTCGCCTCGAAGGGAGAGCTTCTCGAGGAGGATTCGTCGTGTGGGATCGGCCAGTGCGGTGAGCACCTCGGTGACGTCGCTCACGGAGAGTCGACGCGTGGCGTCGCCACATTGGCCATGACGTATTTGGCCAACTCATCGATAACTTGTGGCCAACCACCGGAGTGGTCCTCGAACAAAGAACTCAGGGACCTACCAGCGGGCACGGCGAGCGTGTCGAAGCCACTCTCCAACACTCGCAGCACGGTCCCCTTCGGTGTCGTCTTTAACGTGAACTCCACCAGCGTCGAGTTCTCCTCCGTGGCCAGGACGTCGGGATGCAGTGCCGCCCAGCGGAAGGAAAAAGCGTTGGGCGGCGCAATCGCGACGATGACCGTCTGAAAGCGGCCGTGGTCACCGTGGTCGAGGACCATCGCCCCGCCGACGCGGAGATCGATCGAGATCTCCTTGTGGTTACAGAACCACGCACTCACCGATGCCGGTTCGGTCAACGCTGCCCACACCCGTTCAATCGGCGCTTCGATCAGCACCTCGCTCGCTATCGAATCAGTGTTCATTGACTAGGCCTTCCTCTTGGTAGTGTCCATCTGCAAGTGAAGACTAGCGCGTTAGAAGGGCTAGTGCAAGTCCATAATTGCGCTTCGCTCAATTCCGCCGAACCTCCAAAAGTGCCGTAAATACGGGCAATGAACGGCCGCTTCAACTGAAAACAGAAAGTTTTCACGAAATCTGGAGTCTTCGTCCGTTTGCTTCCGGCTTCGGACCTCGGGAGTCCTTCGATCTAGTTACGTCTGGTCAGCGCCCCGTAGACGAGACGCAGTCCCAAAAGAAGTGCACCCAAGAAACCCAAGGCAACCAGAATGAAGGCGAAGGCGGTGCCTTGACCCGCGATTACTCGCAGAATCATCCCCACTGCAACTGTCGCTATCCATACTTCAACGCCAGCACCGACTGAGACTCCACGCTGGTGGCGGGCAAGCACGATCAACCATCCAACGCCAAGTCCAACGGCAAAGGGCCACGTCGTCGATGCCATGCCGGACAGATTGACAAGATGATGGTGGTTGGATCGACCGATGCCGACGAAGATCAGTACGACGAGTACGTCAACGACCACCCAAGCTCGAGTCATAACGAAGAACACTACCGGCAGTCCAAAAAACCATCGACTGGCGGGTCTAGACGAGGGCAAAACGGACCCGATGACGTTTCTTTGCCATGAAATCAGCGAAGACTCGACCTTAAAGTGGCGTGCACTGAGGGCCACTCAACGTCAAGAATAGAAAAGTATGCCGAGTCACGAAAGAGAGACTCTTCGCCGGGAACCATCGACGGCTGGGACTTGCGCAGCACGCCTTCAAAGACCGCACCGAGGCGAAGAATCGCCGCTCGCGAACGATTGTTTCGCGCGTCAGTCTTGAAATCAACTCTCGCCACGACCCACGTGGAGAAGGCGTAGTCGAGCAGAAGAAGCTTTGCTTCGGTGTTGACGGAAGTTCTCTGTGACGACGCGGCGAGCCAGGTGCCGCCGATTTCTACGGCAAAGGGGAGTGCTCGAGCCCCTTCGCTACGAATGCTCAGGTATCGCGTCGCGCCAACGACGCGGCCGCTCGCCACGTCAACCTGGACGAAGGGAATCGTGAGATCGTTTTGATGCTGCTCGAGAAGATTCGTTGCGTACGCCGCCATCTCAGCGCGCGAGCTCGGCACGTGCGTGAAGCCGTACGTTGATCGATTTTCATTCGCGGCTTCGCTCAGAGCGTCAACGTGTTCAAGCGACATTGGTTCCAGTCGAACAAACTGACCATTCAGTGTGGGGATTGGATACGTTGGAGACACGACATCATCCTCTCACGACGAGTTGATCGCTCAGGTCAATGCACCATTGAGAACCGCTAGAAGAGATTAGATAGTTGACGACGAAGCGACGTCAGGGAGATCAGTCGGACAAGGAAGATTCTTCGAAGCCCACGAGCTCAGCTCGAGCATCGCAGGAATTAACGCGAGGCCAGATGGAGAGAGACGATACGTTACCGACACCGGAGGACCTGGCTGCACTTCTCTATAGATAAGCCCCGTCAGTTGCAGATCGCTAAGGCGTTCGGCCAAGACAGAGTCGCCAATGCCTTCGACGCGGCGGCCGAGTTCGGCAAAACCCAGGGGGCCCCTCGTGAGGTTGCCGAGAATCACCCCGCTCCAGCGCTTTCCGAGAAATCGAAACGCTCGAACCAGCGCTTCATCGCACGACGACGCACCGCCTTCGTGACACGTTTGACCGGACTCCCCAGTCTCTGGGACCATTTGAAAACCGCTGCGTTTCACGCTTTCAAGACTACCAGTCACTACTACAAAAAAAGTCGCTTCGTTTTTAGAAGCACCCTTTAGAGTGAAGTCTCACCCTACACAGGAGTTCCGATGTCCCTCTTTCGACTTGACGCCAGTATCCGCCAGGAAGGCTCCCGTAGCCGGGCCATCGCCGACATCGTGGAGAGCGTTTGGCGTGAAAGTGAGCCTGACGCCGAGGTGACGCGACGCTCCATTGGCCTTGACCCACTCCCCTCCACCCTCTGGGCGCAGGCCGTCGTTGGCAGGGCAGTAGCCGACGCTGATCGCACCGACGAGCAGCGCCACGCGGCAGCCGTCGCTTCGACGCTCGCCGACGAGTTACTCGAAGCCGACGCGCTTCTCTTCTCTGTGCCGCTCTACAACTTTGGGGTCTCTGAGCACTTCAAAACCTGGGTCGACGTCCTCATGACCGAATCGCGTATCGCCGGTGGTGGAACAGTAAAAGTCCTCGAGGGTAAGCCCGCGGTACTCGTGGTCGTACGTGGTGGTGCCTACGGGGCTGGGACACCCCGTGAAGGTTGGGATCACTCGACTGGTTGGGTACGACGAATACTCCAAGACGTGTGGGGATTGGACTTACGCATCGTGGAGAACGAGTTCACGCTCGTTGGAGTAAATCCCGCATTGGATGAGTTCAAAGATCTCGCACAACAGATGCGGAGTGACGCGGAGAGGCTCGCTGGTGAACACGGACGCCACCTCGTGGGAGCCGGCGTTCACTCTTCTTAGCAGCGCGGGTAAACCCTGCAGAGGGTAACTGAGCCCCTAGCGTGCGGAGTACGTTTGAAGAATGGCTTGGGGAAAGTGGTTGACGGCTCGGACATTGATCGTCAGCGGATTTTTTGTGACCTTCGCGGGGGCCTGCGTCCTCTCTGGCTGGTTTCTATCCCTCATCACTTATGGACACTTTCTCCTCGCTGATTGGATCCAAGAGATCGCCATTCCACTGGCGTCGCTCTCTACACTTGTCGCTTGGTGGTTTCTAACCAAGATTTCGGTCTCGTCGACGAGTCAAGGTGACGTGTTTCGAAAAGCGTTTCTTGCTCTATCACTTGAGTCTCTTCTAATGTGCGCCGCCAACGTAGTGCCACTGATCCAATTCTTTCATTTCGACTGGCAACCTTTCGCCGAGTTGCTCTACGCCGTTGGTTCGTTCACTACGGCGTGCGGGTTTTTCTTGATTACCAGAAGATACTCATCGAACTCAAGCGACAACCAAGACGCTGTTGCGTTTGACGACGCAATTGCCGAAGAGGGCGACAACGTACCCTTCGAACAGGTGCAGCACGAACTTGGGTGGTCGTGAACGACTTCCGCATTGAGTTCACTTCCGCGGCGCTTCGCGAACTTAAAGTAATTGACGCTGGCGCACTGTCTCCAATTGGAGCGACAATTTCAAACCTCGCGATCGATATCCGACCAGTCGGATCGCGACGTTTGAGAACGCGCCGCGGCTATCGAATTGATGTCGAGGACATTCGAATCATCTACACGATTGACGTCAACGCGCTACATATTGTCATCGTCTCAGTTCGTCGCCACGTGGCTATTCCACGCGAAGAGTTTTCAACTCAATTGATCTGACCTCAACAGACGCTTCAAAATTTGTCTTCGTCGCGTTTAGAAACGCACAACCCCACGGACGTTTTTGCCCGATTCGAGGTCGTCGTAGCCCTGTTGAACATTGTCAATCGAGTACTCCTGGGTGACGAGGTCGTCAACGTGGAGTTTGCCTTCGTGGTGCAGACGAAGCAGTCGAGGTATCTGAACCCGAGGACTCTCCGAGCCAAAGACCGTTCCGCGTATCTCTTGGTTAAACATCGAGAGTGCGAAGACGTTGAGTTCGACGGTCTGCTGGTTCATCGGCGCAATGGACGTGGCGACAATGACGCCACCCTTCGCGGTAATCGATCGAGCTTGCTCCAGCAGTTCACTGGTGAGTACGCCAACGGTGATGATCGTGACGTCGCAGTTCTTACCGCTCGTCAACTCAGGCAATATCGTAAAAGCCGCGTCCAGGGTCGTGTTGCACCCGTGCGTGGCGCCAATCTTGAGCGCCCGATCGACCTTGGACTGATTCGTGTCGATGGCGATGACCGCGCGAGCGCCCGCGTGAATGGCGCCCTGCACCGCGCCAGAACCGACGCCGCCCACACCAATGACGGCCACGGTGTCTCCAGGCTTCGTGCCGCCTCGACTGACGGCCGAGCCGAAGCCCGTCGAGATGCCACAAGATATGAGAGCCGCCGCGCGAAGGTCGTACCAGGGATCGATGCGAACGAGCGACGCCTCGTGCACCACGATGTACTCAGAGAACGTGCCGAGCTGGGCCATACGGTTGAGGTCAGTGTCACCGAGGTGGTGGCGCCACGTGCCATCAGAGATCATTGGACCAACGAGCGTGTGGGCGCCAAGGTCGCAAAGGTACTGACGACCAGAGGCGCAGAACTCACACTTGCCACACGAGGGAATAAAGGACACCGCGACGTGGTCCCCCGGCTTGAGTGACGTGACGTTCGGACCGACGGACTCAACGACGCCCGATCCTTCGTGGCCGCCAATGATGGGGAACATCGAACTGCGTCCCGAGAGAAACTCGATGACCGTCGCGTCGGGAACCATGTCGCCGGTTCGCAGGTGCTCATCAGAGTGGCACATACCCGCAAAGGCCATCTTGACTTTGACCTCGTTGGCGTGTGGATCGTCGATTTCGATCGTCTCGGTGCGCCACTTACCGTGCACTTCGCTGACAACTGAAGCCTTCACCTGCATACATTCCCCCAGAACCTGAGACAGCGTTTCGCCGCCGTTCGTACTCTACCCAGTACGTCGCTCTCGCGGAAATTACATCTGGTCGGGGGTCTCTATCCCTAAGACCGAGAGTCCCAGACGCAACGTCCTTGACGTGAGATCACACAGAGCGAGTCGTTCGTCGCGCAGCGCACCTTCAGCCGACAACACCGGACAAGCGTCGTAGAAGGAGGTGAATCGTTGCGCCAGATCGAACAGATAGGTACAGAGACGATGGGGCTGAAGACTCGAGAGCGATGACGTGAACGCCTCGGGCAGTACCACGAGTCCCAGCGCGAGCTCTCGTTCGGCCTTCGCCGCGAGGACGAAGGGCACGTTGCCTGCCCGATAGGGCTCGCCCAGTCGGCGAAAGATAGAACTCACTCGTGCGTGCGCGTACTGAAGATACGGACCCGTGTCACCCTCGAAGGCAATCATGCGCTCGAGGTCGAAGACGTAGTCGTGCTGGCGCTCGGTCGAGAGATCGGCGTACTTGATCGCCGCGCGAGCGATCTGGGTAGCCAGCGTGAGACGGTCGTCGCCCTCGAGATCGGGCGCGCGCTCTTCGAGCGCGGCGAACGCCTTCTCGATGGCTTCATCGAGCAGGCCGACGAGCTTGACCGTCTCGCCACTGCGTGACTTGAACATCTTGCGGTCGGGTCCCAGCACGTTGCCAAAGGCCACCTGCTCACAACGCACTCGTTCGGGCAGCCACTTCGCCATCCGCGCCACGGCGAAAACCATCTCGAGGTGTTGAACCTGGGGGGCACCCACGACGTACAACAACTCATCGGCCCTGAGCCTCGCCACGCGGTCGCGCATCGCCGCGAGATCGGTGGCGGCGTAACCGAAGCCATCGTCGCTCTTTTGGATAATCAGTGGCAGTGGTTCGCCTTCGCGGTTCAAATAGCCTGGCGGAAACACGCACATCGCGCCACCGCTCTCCACGAGCAGTCCCAACGCGTCGAGATCGCGCACGACACCTTCGAGCGCGTTGTTGTAGTACGACTCACCCACGACGTCGTCTGGCGTGAGCGTCACGTCGAGTTTCTTATAGACCTCGCTGAAGTAAGCAATCGATTCATCAACCAGTATTCGCCAGAGTCGCAGCGTATCGGGGTCGCCGCCCTGCAGTAGTACGACGCGCGCGCGACTTCGACTTTGAAAGTCCTCACTCGCGTCAAAGGCTTGTCGCGCTTCACGGTAGAAGGCGTCGAGATCACCAATGGAGAGCGACGCCATTGCTCGGTCCTCGCCGAGGTCGAGCAAGTGTTCGATTAACAGTCCGAAGTTCGTACCCCAATCACCGACGTGGTTGCGCGCAATCACGACGTGCCCGGCGAAGCGGTACATCCGAGCGAGGGCGTCGCCAATGACGGTCGAGCGTAGGTGGCCCACGTGCATCTCTTTGGCCACGTTGGGCGAGGAGTAGTCGAGAACCACCCGTCGGGGATCGTCGGTCGCGCTGAGCCCGAGCCGGGGATCGAGGGTCAGTTCATTGAGCTTCTCGCTGAGAAACGCCGGCAGCAACGTGATGTTCAAAAACCCAGGGCCCGCGACATCCACTTCGGCCACGTCGTCGAGGCGCGCGGCGGCCACGATCTCCTCGGCGAGGTCACGGGGCGCTCGTCCAACCTGTTTCGCGAGCGCCATTACGCCATTGGCTTGAAAGTCGCTCCGGTCCGAACGTCGAAGAACGGGATCGGCGCCAGGCGCCACCACGTCAAAGGCTTCTTGGAGCCGAGCGAGCAGGGAATCGTACGCCGAAGTCACGCCACGAGTCTCCCACTTGGCTCTACGTCAGCGCGTCAGAGGCGAAATCGTCGTCGATAAAACACGGCAGAATAGAGCAATGACATCGTCGATGAACTCATTCAATACCGAAAGCACCCTCGAAGTAGAGGGTCGCTCGCTTACCTATTTTTCTCTCCACGGCGAGGGCCTCAAAGCCTTCAACGTTGAGCGCCTGCCCTACTCCATCAAGGTCTTGCTCGAGAACCTTTTGCGCCACGAAGACGGTGTCAAGGTCAAGGCCAGCGACATCGAAGCGCTCGCGAGGTGGTCCGACGCGCCGCAGAACCACGGCGAGGCGGCTGGCGAGGACGCTCAGGAGATTGCCTTCACACCGGCACGAGTTCTCATGCAGGACCTCACGGGCGTGCCGGCCGTCGTCGACCTCGCGGCCATGCGCGACGCCATCGTCGCCCTCGGCAGCGACGCGTCCAAGATCAACCCCCTCGTGCCCGTCGAACTCGTCATCGACCACTCGGTCATCCTCGAGCGCAGCGGCACGGCGTCAAGTTTCGACCAGAACGTCGAGATCGAGTACGAGCGAAACGCCGAGCGCTACACGTTCTTGAAGTGGGCGCAGAGCTCGTTCAAGAAGTTCCGCGTCGTTCCTCCGGGCATGGGAATCTGTCACCAAGTCAATCTCGAGCACCTCGCCAAGGTCGTCTTTGAACTCGACGGCGTGGCCTACCTCGACACCATCGTTGGCACGGACTCACACACCACCATGGTGAATGGTCTCGGGGTGTTGGGCTGGGGCGTCGGTGGCATCGAGGCCGAGGCCGGCATGCTCGGCCAACCGGCGTCGATGTTGATTCCCCCCGTCGTGGGACTGCGACTCGTGGGCGCGACGCGCGAAGGCGTCACCGCGACCGACGTCGTGCTCACCATTACCCAACTGCTTCGCCAACACGGCGTCGTGGGCAAATTCGTCGAGGCCTACGGCCCGGGCGTTGGATCGCTCTCTCTCGAGACCCGCGCCACCATTGGCAACATGTCGCCCGAGTACGGCGCGACGTGCACGATCTTTCCCATCGACCAGGTCACGCTCGACTATCTCGCTTTCACGGGGCGCCCCGCAGCGCAACTGGCGCTCGTTGAGGCCTACGCCAAAGCTCAGGGAATCTGGCACCACGAAAACGCGCCCGAGCCAATCTACTCCGAGTACGCCGAGCTCGACCTCGCTACCGTCGAACCGAGTCTCGCGGGACCCAAGCGCCCCCAAGACCGCGTCTCACTCTCGGGCGCGCGCGGCGCGTTTCGCGACGCGCTCGGGCGCGAGCCCATCGAGGTTCAAGGCGTCGACGCCGCCGAGCACCTGCGCGACGGCGCGGTCACGGTCGCGGCCATTACCTCGTGCACCAATACGTCGAACCCTGCGGTACTCGTCGCGGCCGGATTAGTAGCTCGTAAAGCAGTCGAACGTGGTCTCAGCGTAAAACCCTGGGTGAAGACCTCGCTGGCGCCCGGCAGTCGCGTCGTCATGGACTACCTCGAGCGCGCCAATCTCGTGGACCCCCTCGACGCTCTGGGCTTCTACCTCGCGGGCTACGGCTGTACGACCTGTATTGGTAACACCGGTCCGCTGCTCGATGGCGTGTCCGAAGCCGTCAATGAACACGATCTTTCGGTCGTGTCGGTCCTTTCGGGAAATCGCAACTTCGAAGGACGCATCCACCCCGACGTGAAGCAGAACTTCCTCGCGAGTCCCCCACTCGTCGTCGCGTACGCGCTGGCCGGCACGATCGACATCGACCTCTCGAGCGAAGCGCTCGGCACTGACCCCGCCGGCCAGCCCGTCTTCTTGTCCGACCTCTGGCCGAGTGACGCCGACGTGGCCGACGCGGTTCGTGCTTCGATCACCCCCGAGATGTTCGAGACCCGCTACGCCAGCGCCTTTAGTGGCGACGAACGGTGGAAGGCCGTCCCCGTGACCGACGAAGTCACGTACCACTGGGACCAGGCCTCCACCTACGTCAAGTTGCCGCCCTACTTTGAGGGACTCGAGATGGAGCCAGAGGCCGTGAGTGACGTCCTCGACGCCCGGGTGCTCGCGAAGCTCGGCGACTCGGTGACGACCGACCACATCTCGCCGGCGGGCAATATTCGAGCGAACGGACCAGCGGGCCGCTACTTAGTCGACTGTGGCGTCAAGGCCGAGGACTTCAATAGTTACGGTACGCGTCGCGGCAATCACCAAGTAATGGTGCGCGGCACGTTCGCGAACATTCGTCTGCGCAACCTGATGGCGCCCGGGACCGAAGGCGGTGTCACGGTCAAACTGCCCGAAGGTACCGAAATGTCGATCTTTGACGCCGCGATGGCCTACGCCGAAGAGGGAACGCCACTGATCATTCTCGGCGGCAAAGAGTACGGCACCGGCTCGAGCCGTGACTGGGCCGCGAAGGGCACGAAGCTGCTCGGCGTACGCGCCGTGCTCGTGGAGTCCTTCGAGCGAATCCACCGCTCGAATCTCGTCGGCATGGGCGTACTACCCCTGCAGTATCTCCCGGGCGAGAGCGCCACGACCCACGACCTCGACGGCACTGAGGTGTACTCGCTCAGCGGTCTCGAGGCCCTCAATCTCGGCGAGACCGTGCCCCAAGTGAACGTGCACGTCGTGCGCGCGAGCGGCGACGAGTTGGACTTTTCGGTTCGACTGCGAATTGACACGCCCACCGAAGCCGACTACTACCGACACGGCGGCGTGCTGAACTTCGTGCTGCGTCAACTCGCCGCCAGCTAAACCATTACGAGGCAGCAGCGTTCACTGCGGCGTCGACGTTGTCGTAGATCGCGATGTCGCGAACGGCCGCGCTGAACGACCCCGCGAGGCTGGCGCGCACCTTGTCACTGACGCGCGCCAAGGAGACCGATATCTGGTCCTTCGTCAAGTCGTCGACCACTTGAGCCAGAATCGTCATGCCGGTGAAGTCGATGTCCGAGATCGCCACCGCGTCAATGACGAGGTGTCTCGTCGCGGGATAGGTCTTCATCAGTTGGTGGGCTTCGCGGCGAAACACCCCCGAGTTCGCGAAGTAGATGTCGTTGTCAAAGAGGACCGCCAACACGTGATCGACGCTCGCGACGTCCATTTCGCCGAGGGGCTCCCAACTCGTCGTGCCCGCGTGTCGACCCATCACGACCATGTGAGGACGCACCGAACGCCACGTCTGATCAAGAATGGCGAGACCCACCGCGATCGCCAGTCCCTGCTCGACGCCAATGAAGATAACGCCGAGCAGCGAGATGATCGCGAGCACGAACTCCAAGCGACGCGAGCGCCAAATTCTGACGAGTTGGTCGACCTTGATGAGTCGAGAAGCAATGAAGAACAACACCCCGGCGAGCGCCGCCAAGGGAATGCTGTGGGCGTAATGCACGAGCGGTGAGAGCGCCATCGCCAACACGGCCGCGGTGAGCCCGACGACCTTGGTCCGACCCCCCGCGAGTCGCGACACCGTCGTTCGTGCCGGTGACGCGTCGACCGGAAAGGCTCCCACGAGGCCGGCCGCCACGTTAGCGAGACCCACCCCGACGAAGTCGCGACTGACATCAGACGCCACACCGAGGTCGTCCGAGGACGTTCTCGTCGTCGCCGACGTTTGACTCAGTATCACGATCACGAGCGTCACCGCCGTGGTCATCACGACGCCCCACTGACTTGCGCTCAACCAGTGCAGACGCCACGACGGTAGGACGGCGCTCACCGCGCCGAGTTCCTTCACGCCGTGACGGCCCAGTGAGAGTGCCCCCACGAGCACCGTCGCGACGCCGATGGCGCCGAGCGCCCAGGGGATGCGAGAATTTACCTTCTCACCGACCAGGAGTACGAGAAGCGTTCCTAGCGAGATTGCGATCGACCACGCGCTGACGTGGCCAAGAACGTGCGAAAGTGAGGCGAGGCGCTGAAACACGCTGGACCCGCCCGCCGTGACGCCCAACGCGCTGGGTAGTTGGTGCACGATGATGATGACGCCGATCCCACCGAGAAAGCCCGTAACGATGGGTAAGGAAAGAAAATCGGCAATCCAGCCCAAACGGAGCAGTCCTACGGTCATCACGACGAGGCCGGTAATGACCGCCGTCATCGCGGCGAGTTCTAGGTACAGCGTCGACGTGAAAGGCGCGAGTCGCACGAGCGCGACGGCGAAGAGCGGCGCGATGGTCGAGTCCGCGCCCACGGACATGATGGGGCTCGAACCAAAGATGACGAACACGAGGGACGCCGCGATGAAGGCAATCATCGCGGTGAACGCGGCGACGCCCGCGAGCTGCGAGGTGGCGAGCTGCTCGGGTACGGCGATTGCGAGGAGCGTTACGCCCGCGAGTAGTTGGCCCGGAAAGTTTTCTCGCGTGAGGCCGAGGAAGATCTGATTCAGTCCCTCGGCGGGCTGGCGAAGACCAATGGGGGTACGCGACTGGTCGCTGTGGCTCGCACCGTGACTCATCCACCTACCCTACGGCGACAGGGATCCTCTTTAAGAGGTCGTGATGACTCGAAAACCCTCGGCGAGCTTGCCCTTTTTCATGCCGGCGGTCTTCGCCGTTAAGCGGGACCACGACTTGAGCATCTTTTCGAGACCGTCGCGCCCGCCCACCTGACTGACGTGCTGGGAGAGCGCGGCAAACTTTTGATTGAAGGTCTTCGTAATGTCAACCACCATCGTGGGTGACGTGCCGCCCAACCACACCTCTGACACGGTGTGTGGCTGAAAGCCCTCGCCAACGAGTTCGGGAAAGGCGTGGGGGTTGCGCGCGTCGGGATAGACCGCGCGCAGCGTCGACTCACCCGTCGCTAGATGGTCAGGGTGACTGGCGAAGATGCGATCGTAGTTGCGCTCGGGGCTTTGGGTAATCACGAGGTCGGGCCGATGCGTTCGAATGACGCGCGCAATCTCTCGACGTAGGGCCAACGTGGACTCGACTTGACCGTCGGGATAACGAAGAAACGTGAGGTCGGTGACGCCCACTTCTTTGGCGGCGGCGGTCTGCTCCGCTTCGCGAATGGCGCTGCGCTCTTCGCGAGTGTGCGTCGACGCGTCACCGCCCGCGTCTCCAGAAGTGACGAGACAGTAGGCGACGTCCACGCCGTGGTTCGTCAAAAACGCCACCGTACCGGCCGTGCCAAAGTCCACGTCATCGGGGTGCGCGACAACGACCAACGCCCGCTTTATCGCGCCGTCGTAGCGGTAGACCGGCAGGGCTTTCGTGCTCATAGCGACGATACTTCCAGCGTCGGGTCCCAGTTGGCCAGATCGACGAGGTGCGGGTTGTTCGAAAAGACCTCAACGATCGGACGCTTGAGATTCAGTCGACGCATAATGACTTCAGCTTCGATTGCCTGATTCCACAACAAGAGCGACACGACCACGCCGGTCGAACCGGCGCGCGCGGTACGACCCGAACGGTGAAGGTACGCCTTCTGATCTTCTGGGGGGTCAAAGTGCATCACGCAGTCGACGCCGTCGATGTGTAGACCTCGTGCGGCGACGTCGGTGGCGACCAACACGGGCAACTTCTCGGCCTGAAAGTCAGCGAGCGCCTTTTCACGCTGGCTCTGGCGAAGGTCGCCGTGAATGGCGGCTGCCTCCACGCCTTCTTTTTGCAACTGCTCAACGAGTCGATCAGCGCCACGTTTCGTGCGACAGAAAATGATCGTCTTGTCAAAGGACTTACAGATCGTCGCGGCCACCTTGATGCGGTCCATCTGGTGGACTTGCAAAAAATGATGGACCATTCGTGACACCGTCTGAGTGTCACTCGCCACCTCGTGAAACACGGGGTCGCTGAGGTAACGCTTGACGAGTCGATCGATGGCCCCGTCCAGCGTGGCCGAAAAGAGCAGCGTCTGATGAGGATGCGTGGCGATGCGGCGAAGTACCCACTCGACCTGGGGCATGAAGCCCATGTCGGCCATGCGGTCGGCCTCATCGAGCACGAGCACGTCGAGGCCCTCGACGTTCACTTCGCCGCGGTCACCGAGGTCGATCAGTCGTCCCGGAGTAGCGATAATGACGTCGCTCCCCTTGCGAAGTGATTTGATCTGGCGCTCCATGTCCGCGCCGCCGTAGACGGCACTCACGTGAAGCCCGAGCGCGGCGCCGAGGGGCTTGAGCACCTCGTAGACCTGCACGGCGAGTTCGCGCGTTGGCAACAGCACGAGTCCGCGCGGTCGAGCGGCTTGGCCGCTCGCGACCACGAGGGCGGGCGTGGCCGCGATGCGCTGGAGCATGGGTAAACCGAAGCCGAGGGTCTTACCCGAGCCGGTCTTGGCCTTGCCACAGACGTCGCGCCCCGCCAGGGCGTCGGCAATCGTCAGCGCCTGGATGGGAAAGGCGGTCGTGATGCCCTGGGCGGTCAGGACCGCGCAGAGTTCCGGCGACACGCCTAGGTCGGCAAAGGTTTTATTGGTGGCGTACGAGTCCCCACCTAGCGTGGCGGACTCAAGAATTTCACTACTCACGGTTAACACGGGTCGTTTCTCGGCTGGACCCGTAACCGGCGTACGTAAGAGTGGGCCCGAGCTCTTTCTTCGAGCTCCCCTCTAGTCTACGTGTGATAGTCGAACGTCGAACGAGAAGGAGATCCAGTGGCACGACTCGACATAGGCGCCAAAGCGCCGCTCTTTACGTTGCGGGATCAAAACGGCGACAAGGTAGCGCTAAAGGACTTCGCGGGTCAACGTCTCGTCCTCTACTTCTATCCAGCCGACGACACACCGGGGTGTACGACCGAGGCCTGTCAGTTCAATGACGAGTTCGCCGCGTTCTCGAAACTCGGTGTCTTGGTCTTTGGCGTCTCGCCCGACGGGGCCGAGAAGCACGTGGCCTTTCGCAAGAACTACGGGCTCAAGTTTCCCTTACTGAGCGACCCCGAAAAAACCGTCATGGCCAAGTACGGCGCCTACGGAGAAAAGATGCTCTACGGCAAGACCGTCACCGGCGTCATTCGCTCGACGTTCGTCATTGGACCAACGGGCATCATTGAACGAGCGTTCTACGGCGTAAAGACCGACGGTCACGCCGCGCGGGTACTCGCGACGCTGACGGACTAGTTCGCGCGCTGGCGACGAACGCTGCGCAGTCGATGCCAGAAACCAAACGCAATGACGAGCACGATGATGATGATCATGGGTGTTTGCGCGTCGTGAAAGTCCTTGGAGACGCGGTGCCAGTTCGATCCGGCGGCGTCACCCAGAGCGCTCAGTAAGGAGATCCAGACTGCCGAACCAATCAACGTCAAGACCACGAAGCGAGCGCGATTCATCTCAGCGATGCCCGCCGGCAGGGAGATGAACGTACGGATGACGGGTAAGACGCGCCCGATCAGCACTGACCAGGATCCGTATTTGGCGAACCAACGCTCGGAGTTGTCGAGGTCTTGGTGGGTTAGGAGAATCCACTTCCCCCAACGATCAACGACGGTGCGTCCGCCGGTGCGTCCGACCTCGTAGGCGATCTGAGAACCGATGAGCGAACCGAGCGTGCCAATAACAATGACGGCCCAAAGCGAGAACTGCACGTGACCCGTGACGGCCGTCGTACAGAGCGCCCCGGCCACGACGAAGGTCACTTCAGAAGGTATTGGAATACAGGCCGACTCGGCGATAGCGAGAATCAAGAGCGCAAAGTAGCCGTAGTTCTGGACGAAGGATTGCATGCCACCAGTCTTACCGACGGCGGCCACTCGCCTCGACTATCGCTGGTGTTTCGAGCACCAGTAGGTAGTTCGCCCTCCTACGGTCGCCAGTAACATCGTGGCGCCGTCGCGCGGACAGAGGCCGCCGGGAAAACGAGCCTCCATATGGTCGCCCAGATGAGAGCCACCTCGACGCGACAACGAGCGCATGGTGAGGCGAAAGGCGCTCAAAATTCTCGCCCGCTCATCCACGCTGAGTCGACCGACCGGGGTGCGCGGGTCGACCCCCGCGCGAAAAAGTATCTCGTCGCCGAGGAGATTGCCAACCCCCGCCACCTTCGACTGATCGAGCAGTCGAGCTTTTATCGCCGGTCCCTCACCTCGCTCGACGGCCAAGAGTTGATCGAACTCCTTCTTCGTCAGCGTGAGTGCGTCCGGTCCAAGTTCATCGAGATCGGGTTCGATCTCAAAGCGGGCGAGACGGCGCGGATCGTGCACGACGAGTCTGCGCCCGTCACTGAACTCAAGTCCCCCGCGCACCCACTTCGATTGATAGCTGTGTGGCCCATAGAAGAGCCCCTCAATGCCGGCGTCGCCGTCGAGCAACAACACGCCGGTCATACCAAAGCGCATGGCCAGTGTCGGTCCGTTGGTTTCGAGCAACAGCAACTTGCCTCGACGCGACGTACCCGTCACCGTGAGACTTTTTACCGTACGCGACCACGCCGCTGGCGAGGTGAGTTTCTTCGCGAGAAATCCGTCAGCCCACCCACGCGAAATCGACGCGCCCACGACGCGGTTCGCTAGTTGACGATACGACTCGACTTCGAGAATTTCGGGCACGTTGCGAAGCGTACCGGCGATTGTCAGATTCAAAGTACTCAGTAAGGTTGACCCGTGGCCGTGGATAAACCGCAGTGGAAGGAACTCTTTAGCGAGGTCGTGACCTCGGGACTTTGTACCGGTTGTGCGGCGTGCGTGATTGCCTGTCCTCACCCGGTGCTCGACTACGAGACCGACAACGGCGTCTACAAGCCCTTCCACCTCGACGTCGACGGTGGACCCGCCGACTGCACGCACGGCATCAAGGGCTGCACGATGTGCACCAGGGCCTGCCCGCGCTTTCGCAACTGGGAGAGCGAAATCGATACTCAGAAGTTCGCGCGCGAGCGTACGGATGACGAGGTCTACGGCATCGGTGACGTAATGCTCGCGCGCGCCACCGATGAGTCGCTCGTCGAGGAGGGCCAGGACGGTGGTTTCGTCTCGGCGTTGCTGATCTTCGCACTCGAGAACAACATCATCGACGCGGCTCTCGTGAGTGGACTCGAGGGTGACGGCTCGACGTGGCGCGCGAAGCCCATGGTGGCACGAACGAGAGACGACGTCATCGAGTCCGCAAAGTCGCGCTACACCTACAGCGCCAACCTGTTGGCTTATTTCGAGGCCGTCGAGGGCGGCGCCGAACGCATTGGACTAGTGGGTATGGGGTGCATGGCCTCAGCCCCCGGGGCCATGCAGGCTCGTAAGGCCGGCAAGGTGGCGCGGCGACTGAGCCTCACCATCGGACTGCTCTGTTCCAAGACTTTCAACGACTCGATCTTTGAAGAACTCTTCGAAGCGAAGTACAACATCAAGCGCGCCGACATCACCAAGATGAATATCAAGGGCGTCTTCCAGCTCTGGACCAAGGACGGGGGCTTCCACGAGATTCCCCTCAAAGAGGCCCAGGCCTACACGCGCGAGGGTTGCACGCAGTGTCCGGACTTCGCTGCCGAGCACGCCGACCTCTCAACGGGTGGCATCGGGGCCTTCGGTGACTGGACGCTCATCATTGTTCGCACCGATCTCGGCCGAGAGATCATGAGCGCGATGAAAGAACAGGGGCTGATCGAAACGCGTCCCGGTGACGACGACCCGGGCGCGGTGGCGCTGCTGCACAAACTCGCGCGCGTCTCACGTAAACGTTGGCCCGAAACCGCGGTACCTGGACCCCGGCGCTTGCCGGTCACGCCGGGCTAAGCCAGAGCGAAACACGACGTGACGACCCGACCAACGTTGACGACCATTCTTTTGGTTCGCCACGGCACGACCGCGACCACGGGTTCGGTACTACCCGGGCGCGCGCCAGGACTGCACCTTTCGGAGAAGGGCGTCGCCCAAGCGAACGCTCTGGCCGAACGGCTCGGGGACCTCGGGCGCAAACCGGCCGCCCTGTACGTTTCGCCGCTCGAACGCGCTCGCGAGACCGCCGCACCGCTCGCGAAGGCTCTTCGCCTTCACGGCGTCGTTGATCGCGGACTTCTCGAGTGCGACTTTGGCACCTGGACGGGCAAAAAGCTCAGTACCTTGAGCCGTCGCGTCGAATGGCGCGCCGTGCAACACGCACCGAGCACCTTTCGATTTCCACAAGGCGAGTCCTTTAGCGAGATGCAACAGCGGATCTGGACCACGCTCGAACGTCTCGCGAAGCGTCACCGCAACCGCACCGTCATTGTCGTCAGTCACGCCGATCCCATCAAGGCGGCCGTCACCTACGCCCAAGGCGTGCCGTTGGACCTCTTTCAGCGCACGGTAATCTCGCCGTGTTCGCTGAGCGCCGTCTGCTTTACCGACGCCACGCCCGTCGTGCTATGCGTGAATAACACCGGATCACTAAAGGACTTAAGCCCTTCATGAACTACGTCTTCACGAGCCCCGACAAAGTGATGGTGGGCGTGCGTGGTGAAGTGGGCGCTCGGTTGTTCCTCCTTCAGGTCCGTGAGGGTCGCCGCCTGGTCATTGTTAAGTGCGAGAAGATCCAACTCGCTGCGCTCGCCGAATGGATCAGCCAAGTGATTGGCGGGCTCGGTCGTCCGGGACATCTGCCCGATGACTTCAGCCTCGAGCCCGAGTTTGAGGTGGACTTCGTCGCGGGCGATATCGCGGTCTCCCTCGATGAAGAGACCCGGTCCATTGAGGTCACGATGGAGTCGGTCGAAGAGGACAACTCCTTGAACCTTCGCCTCAGTCGCGAATGGGCCGCGGGTCTCGCCATCGCCATCACGCGACTCGTCGAAGCTGGTCGTCCACTGTGCCCACTCTGTGGCGGACCCCTTGACCCCAAGGGTCATGACTGTCCGCGAACGAACGGCCACAACCCTCCGATTCGCTAACTGTGACCCGCGACGAACAGCGAATACTCCTCGAGAGAGGAACCATCACGGTCGAAGGTCGCGTCGAAGGATCCTCGAACCAAGCGCTGTTGGTCTCTCTCTCGCTCGAGGGTGAGAGCGCGCTCGCCTGCTACAAATCCGAAGTCGGTGAACGACGACTGTGGGACTTTCCCGACGGACTCTGGCGCCGCGAAGTAGCGGCGTACGAACTCGACGTTCAACTCGGTACCGACCTCGTTCCCACGACCGTCGCGCGTAACGACGCGCCCTACGGTCCAGGGTCGTTTCAGTGGTGGGTTGACGATAACCAAGAGGATCACTACTTCACCTTGCGAGAGCGACCCGAGTTCTACGACTGGTTCGCTCGACTCGCGGCCTTTGACGTCATCGCGAACAACGCCGATCGCAAAGCCGGTCACGTGCTCTACGACGAGGAACGTCTCTGGGCGATCGACAACGGTCTCTGCTTTAACGAAGCCGACAAACTGCGTACCGTCATCTGGGAGTACGCCGGCCTCGAGGTGGACCCAGCGCTCTTGGCGAACATTGATCGCTTCGCCCAGGGCGAGGCGGGCGACGTCGCGAAGTGGCTCACCCCCAGTGAAGTCGCGCTCGCCCAACTACGAGCACAGAGTCTCGTCGAGGTCCAGCACTACCCCGAGCCCGATGAAACTTCGGACTGGCCGCCCTACCCCTGGCCGCTGATCTGAATCGCGGGCGCCGCGTTGACGCTCGTCGTTGGTCCCGGCCTCAGCAAGAAGAACGTGAGGACGGCACCGATAATAAAAGCACAGGCCGACCACCAAAAGACCACCGAGAGGCCGTGCACCGTCCCAATCTCTTGGTCAACGCCTTCGCTGCTCCTCGCCGCAACAACGGAACGTAGCGAGACCCTCGCGGCGACGGTGCTGAGAATCGCGACGCCCACGGCGCCGCCCAGCCACGTCGCCGTCGTCACGAGCGCCGCGCCCAGTACCGAATGTTCCAGTGAAGACATCGCGCTCGCGAAGGCGGGCGCGAAAATCAAGCCGAGTCCGAGACCGAGGAGAATGAGGCCCGGAAAGACGTGCCCCCAGTAGTCGGGGAAGATCGTGAGGCGGGTAAAGAGCACCATGCCCATCGCGGAGAGAATCATGCCCGTGGGGATAAGTGGTCTCGGTCCCGTCGAGGCGAGTAGTCGCGCACTGGCAAAGTACGAAGTGAGCAGCGTCGTGAGCAGAAGTGGCAAGAAGTCAACGCCAACCTGCGCTGGCGAACCGCCCAGATTCTCTCGGAGATAGTCCGCGAGCATGAGCAGCACCTGAACGGTGGCTGCGCTGGCGAGCACGAGCGCGACTACTGAGCCAACGAGTGGGCGACTCTTTAACAACCGTGCTGGGAGAAGGAAATGTCGTGAGCGCGGACGCCGAACGGCCAGCGCCAATAACCCCGCGCCCGCCACAAGAGGTCCCCAGGTAAAGACGTTGCGCCATCTCGAGGTCGTAGAGATCGACCAGCCCAAAACTTGGAAGAGGGCGATACTCGAGGCAACGGCGTGCGCGAGTGCGTAGATGACGAGCAAGAGCCCGCCCGTGACGAGCGCGACGCCACGAGAGTCCAGGGGTCGCGCAGTCTGGTCACGGTCCTTCACAAAGTTCGCGACGCCCGTTAGTGCCAGAGCGGCCAGTACGGCGCTCTGGTAGAAGCACCATCGCCACGACGTCCAATAGAGCAACAGTCCACCCACGAACAACGCGAGGGCGATGCCCGCACCGGCGATCGTGCCGTACGCCGCGAATCCCTTGGCCCGATAGTTCTGATCGACGAACAGCGCCGAGAGCATCGCCAAGATCGTGGGCGTGAGAAGTGCGCTAAAAACGCCCTGCAGCGCCACGGCACTGACTAACCAGGTATAGCCAGTCGCCGAGCCCGCGAGCATCGAGGCCACCAAAAACCCACCGAGTCCCACGTAGAGCGTGGTGCGCCGACCCCAGCGATCGCTGAGCTCTCCACCCAGGACCAGCAGCGAACCGAAGCCGAGCGCGAAGGTGGTGACGAGCCACTGCACGCCCGAAGAGGAGAAGTGCAGATCGTACGACGCGCTCGGCGAAGCAAAAACGATCACCGCCGCGTTAAGGGCCAGCGTCGCTTGGATGAGAATCAGTACCGCGAGGGTCCACCAACCTCGACGACGCGATGTTGGTTGGTCGCTACTCATAGGTCGCTACCTAGCCTAAGTTCAAACGTATGGCCGCTCGGGCCTAGTTGCGACCCTTAAGAGCTTCAATGAGCGCGGGCAACACGTTGTTCACGTCACCCACGATGCCGAGGTCGGCAATCTGAAAGATCGGCGCGTCGGCGTCCTTGTTTATGGCCACGATGTTCTTGGAGCCCTTCATACCCACCATGTGCTGGGTCGCGCCCGAGATACCACAGGCGATGTAGACGAGGGGCTTGACGGTCTTACCCGTCTGGCCGACTTGGTGCGAGTACGGCACCCAGCCCGCGTCGACAATGGCGCGACTCGCGCCCGCCGCGCCGTTTAACAACTTCGCGATCTCTTCGATGAGCGCGTACTTACTCGCGTCTCCCAGTCCGCGACCGCCCGAAACAACGACGGGCGCGTCTTCGAGCTTGGGGCCAGAGCGCTCTTCGACGTGCGAGGTCGAAATAACGGCGCTGCCGGTCGTGCCAGTGTCGCCCGCAGGCGCCGCCACGACGCTCGCCGCTGATCCACCTGTTGGTTCGGGCGCGAAGGACTTCGCGCGCACGACAATAATGCCGAGACCTTCGCTCGTGAACTTGGCCTTGACGTTCAACGTTCCCCCAAAGACGGGGTGCTCGGTCACGAGACCACCTTCATCGCTGAGACCCGTGACGTTGGTCAACACCGGACGATCGAGTCGCGCCGAAAGGCGTCCCGCGATGTCGCGACCGTCGTAGCTGGCGGGAATGAGTATCGCGTCGGGGGCGCCAGCGGCCACCAAGGCCGCGATGGCCGACGCAACGGGCACACCGGGCAGCGCGCCGTTGAGTGCACCTACGTCGTAGAGCGTCGTCGCGCCGTACTCGCCGGCGAGTGCGCTGAGAGAACCGCCGTCGCCCCACGTAATGGCCGCGACGTTGGTCGCGAGGGTGCGAGCGTGGCTCAGCAGTTCGAGTGAGGTCGAGGTAAAGGAACCATTCGATGGTTCAACGACGACCCAGAGTGTGGACAGTGTCACGGGAACTCCTAAAGAACTTTGATGGATTCGAGGAACGCGACGACCTTTTGGGCGCCGTCTCCTTCGTCGACGTACTTTTCACCCGATTGGCGCGACTCGGCGGCAACAACCGACACGATCTCTTCGCGTGCTCCGACGGCGCCAACCTGTCCCTCGAGACCGAGGTCGGCCACCGAGAGGACTTCGAGCGGCTTGGACTTGGCGGCCATGATGCCCTTAAAGGAGGCGTAGCGCGGCTCCACGACGCCGGCGGTCACGGTCACGAGCGCGGGAAGTGGTGCGGTGATCTCGTCGTAACCGGCCTCGGTCTGACGGCTGACCTTCAGTGAGGATCCTTCGACGCTCACTGCTTTGGCGAACGTGATGGAGGGAAGTCCGAGCAGTTCGGCGACCTGCACGGGCGTCGTGCCGGTGTAGCCGTCCGAGGACTCGGTCGCGGCCAAGACGAGGTCGAAGGGGCTTCGACCAATGACCGCGGCGAGCACTTTGGCGGTGCCGAGTGCGTCACTGCCTCGAAGTGAGTCGTCGCTCACGATGACGGCCTTGCTCGCGCCCATGGCGAGCGCGTTGCGCAGCCCCGCGACGTCGACGCTCGAGCCCATCGAGACCACGGTCACTTCGCCGCCGCCGGCCTTATCGACCAGTTGGAGCGCCATTTCGACGCCGTAGGTGTCCGCCTCGTCGAGGATCAATTTGCCCGAACGATTCAAGTTATTCGACGAATCAAAGGACTGGGGGGCGGCCGGGTCAGGTATCTGCTTGACGCAGACAACGATATTCATAGCCAACAATCTAGGCCATCGCCACAGCCGCAAAATCCGGGTTCCTTCCGGCTCTAGTTTGAAATCCCGCGCTTTCTGAATCAGATGTTTCGGTGTCACAAGGGGCCAAAACGTTGAGATTCAGTATGCAACCCAGGTTGTACTGAGTGACAAACGTCAGTCGCTAACCGGAGACGCCGCGAGCCGCGCGTCACCAGCAGTTCCGATATCCGCGCAGACGTGAGCAAGGACGTAATCCCTTTCGATGGTCTGGGCCGGCAGCCTCTCGTCGTTGGCGCGCTGGGTGATCGTGCCTTTCGCAATCATGCGGCCACGACGGCCTCGAGCTCGGACGCCGCGTACGGCCACGCGACGCCCCATTTCTTGTCGACCCATCCACCTTTACCCCGTGCGTTACGGTCCAACTCAATCAGTGAGCGCCACAATGGTGGTTCCAGCCCCCGCCCTACAGGGAGCGACAGCGTTGTCGCCATGGATCCAATCCGGCGGAAGGCGGGTTCAGCGTTGATCTCGCTGGCGAGGTCACGGAGTTCCCCGACGCTGTCCGCGGCCGCAAGGGCCTCAGCGACGCGCGACGCACCGCCAGCCAAGAGCGGACGCGACGCTGCGTCGAGCAGTGCTCGCGGAACTGTCGCGATACGCGACGGGCCGAGGGGCTCGGTCCCGACGAGCACGGTCGCCTCGCCCTCACGAATTACCTGGAGCGGCCGTCCAGTCAGCGCCTTCTCCCGAGGCCGGTACGGACTAGCCACTTGGATGGAACGCACGGGGCGCACGAGTAAACCGTGATGGTCAAGGGCGGTCAGGAAGCCGATGCGATGTGGGTGGCCGGCGAGCACGGCGGCGACGGCCGAGCCCAAGTCGTCCCATACCGCGGCCGTGCCCAAAACGCCGATCTGACGAAGGGCGTATCTGCCAACGGCCAATCGATCCACCAAGCCAAGACCTGCCCAGCGAGTGAGGAGGTTAGAGGTTGCTTGAGGCGATGTGCCGAGGGCATCTCGAACCTCAGCCGCGCTAAAGGCCGTCCGCCCTTCACTAGCGAACCGGTCAAGGAGTTTCAATGCCCGATCATTTGCCACAATTGTCTCCTGTTCACGATTAACGTGTATTAGTGACAACTATAGCAATTTTCCTTGTTGAAGATGTCGTTTCTACACTTTATTGATGAACCATCGCCTACTCAGACAAATATCTCCGCTCCAAGTCCAAGTCCAAGTCCAAGTCCAAGTCCAAGATCACCCATGACACGCCGGAGGGACAAAGCACGTCATCGCCGTCTGGGTGCGGTTAATCCTTCCACCGACTCCCGTTCCTCCAACTTTCCCGGCACGATTCAACCCCTTCTACCTATTTGGGATTCCGCTGACCTGGATCGGCGCTCCGCGAGGTTCGAGCCGGTCCCCCACTCGAGGGACTTCCCGGAACCTGCATGAGAGCGATCTTCGTTTCGTCGTTCAATGTCAGTTCAATCGTGAGAGGATTTTTTTTCGAAACGCGGGCCTTAGTGATTGTCTTACCGATGACCGAAGTCAGTTCGAACTCCAACGTTGGTGTTCTGAGCGCGTCGGTTCTAGCAAGTACATAGCGGAGTTGCGTACGTGCGGCGTCTGAAATCGATGTGACTCTGGTGACTTGTGTAAGACGGTCGATTGTTGTCCGATAGTTCAAGTCGACAATCGCCGCGGGCACTAATTGCTCTTCGCCTACAACCAACTCCGGGACCGGAAGATATCCCACCATTTTGCCAGCCAGGAGCAGGACCTGATCGACGACCACTCCAGCCTGCTTCACGGCACCTGGCTCAACAAGCGGACTCACCTGTAGAAAACGATCCAACTCTTCATCGTCTTCGATCGAAGTCAACAACTCCTCGGTTGCCTCTTCACCGTCCTCCTCGAGCTGCTTGAGCCTGACATTGAATTCCTTATCTAATCCGCAATCGTGGGTCGTGACCATGGCAAGACTCCAGCCACTAAATGACTTCACCTCGGGTCTGTGATCTTGCGCTACAAGAACTGGGACGAGTTCCTGATCGAGAGTTTGCCACTGGGAAGGTGACAAAGCCCCGAAGGAAACTCTCGTCACTGGAACGATGAGTATGTCTCCTTGTTGGAGTGGGAGTTCCGATCCGTCAACGTAGAAATCGGCGCCCCCTAAACCCATTATCTGTTCAAGGTGGGAATGCCGCGTCGGCGCGCCCGGGACGTAGTCTCATGCTCCATGGATTGTGCGGCATCCAAATCCATTACGTCACTACTGAGATCACGAGGCACTCGCCGTCTCGGCGCCGGCCGGAGTTGGCCCTTCGCAAATGCTGCAAGTGCTCCGGTGTAGAGAGGTGATGATGTCTCCATCGTCACAGGCTCCAATGTCATCAGATCCGACAGATCGCACCTGAGACCCTCGCAAAGCTTGACTATCGTCGCGAAACCAATCGATCGAGTCTCGCCTTTCTCGATCCGTTTCAACTCGTCTCGATCGAGACCCGTCCTCCGGGCAGCGTCTGCGAATGTCATCTCGCCGCGCAACTCTCGTAAATTTACGTGGAGTGCGAAGAGTGCTCCGGAGGCGACTGCGGGCGAAGCCTCCAAAGTGCTTCCGCTGATCGATTCGGTTTCAAAGTTCATAGTGCAGAGCATAGTCGGTACTGTGTGCGGTGTCTAGCGGGTAGTCAAGGATTCCATTGGATCGAAAAATCTGAGAGTTCATCGGGAATTCCCCAGTCTCTCACGGTGGGTTGGATTGTCAAGTTCCATTGCAGATACGAACACTTGTTCGATAAGAGGGAAGTGCCTGACGGCGCCTGTCCTGATGGCAGGGGGAACAATATCATGGCCAGAACACCGGAGAGGGCTTCCGCCGAGGCGAAGTGAGCCGTCGCAGTCAGCTGCCGAATCCACTCACGGACGGATCCACCAAGCGCAACACTGACACTGGGCGGTTCGTCGAAGGCAAAGAGGGCCCGAAGCCTTTCAAGGGTGTACACAAGGAAAAGGGAAAATTGGATGCCGCATCTCCGTCGCCCAATGATGAGGAAGTAGGAGTGGCGCTGGATGCGCCTTCCGTCGAAGATGTGAAAGCAGCTTTTGCAGAGGAAGACCTGACCGTTACCGTCGAAGAGCGCACACTTGCGCTCACGGCTTCGGCAGACGGCGGGATGCTGATCGGAATCTTCATCGGCATCACCTTCAACGAATTCGCCAGGCTCATGGTGGATGACGCATACGCAGGGATCAAGAATCTCCTCCGACGTTTCGTTCGTCGCGGCGCCGATGATTACTCCGTGTTCGTACGCCACGAAGGTATCGACGCCCTGATCAATGCGGATCTTCCGTTAGAGGCGTTCTTGAAACTGCAGGGCAAACTTCCGAGTGCGCCCTCCGGTCGCATCGTCTACAACCGTGACGCTCGTCGCTGGCAAGATTCTGAGCAGTGACGTTGATGCGCGTGAACACCATCTTCTGGGACGATGCTTCGCGGACCGACAGGCGATTCGACGGCCGAGGCTTGACCCTGGGCAAGTTTCCCGCTTCCGTGACGAACGCCTCCTAGTGGTCCGCCGCTGATATAACTGAGGTAGTTAGAATGGTGGGACGACATCAAAACTGGCGGCTTCACCCTTGATGGTTACCAGCGAGCAGCGAGCGATTCTTCGACGACTGTCGCGCTCGTCGTCACTACCGCATCGCACGGTGCTCCAGGCGAAGGCGCTCTTGCTCTCGGCGAACGGTGAGGCTATCTATGAAGTGTCGCGCCAACTGCGGGTGGCCCCGAACTCCGTTCGTCAGTGGCGACGACGTTTCGAAGAAGAGGGCGTCGACGCCGTCGGCGTGATCGCGCCCGGTCGCGGTCGCACGTCGTGGTTGCCCGAGGGCACCGTCGCTGAGGTGGTGGCACTCACCATGAATGAACTACCCGAGGACGGCTCGACGCAGTGGAGCACGAGGACGATGGCTCTTCGTGTGGGCGTGTCCAAAGACACGGTGGCGCGCATCTGGAAGGACCACGGGCTGAAGCCGTGGAAGACCGACACCTTCAAGGTCTCTTCCGACCCGCACTTCGAAGAGAAGTTGGTCGACGTGGTCGGGCTCTACATGAACCCGCCCGAGCGCGCCGTGGTCTTTAGTTTTGACGAAAAGACCCAGGTCCAGGCGCTGGACCGCACCCAACCAAGTCTGCCCATGAAGCGAGGCCGGGGCGCCACCATGACCCACGACTACAAACGAAACGGCACGACCGACCTGTTCGCGGCGATGAACGTGGCGACCGGCGCGGTGCTGCACGACACCAAGGCTCGTCACTCCTCGAAGGAGGTGCTCGACTTCTTCAAGTTCATTGACGCGAACGTGTCGAAGAAACTCGACGTCCACGTCGTGCTCGACAGCCTCTCAGCGCACCAGGCCGCACCAATCACGACCTGGCTCGCGCACCCTCAGCGTGCTCGCTGGCGCCTGCACTTCACACCCACCAGTTCGTCGTGGCTCAATCTCGTCGAGAGCTGGTTCAGCCAACTCACCAACCGTCGTTTGAAGAAGGAAACGTTCTCGTCGGTCGCTCAACTGAAAGACGCGATCGGAGTGTGGACCGAAAACTGGAACGAAGATCCCCAACCGTTCATCTGGAAGAAACCCGCCGACGAGATCATTACCAAGGTCAAGCGGGGCCGAACGAAATTGGCCTTAGTTAATTCAGAGACGGACCACTAGGACTACCAAATCAAGCCGTTTCCTTCGCCACCAGGCGAAGCGCCAGTGCGGGCTGATCGGTGATGATGCTCGCGACGCCCAGCGCGACCATCGCTGCGATGTCCCCAGGCTCGCTCACGGTCCACACGTTGAGGTCGAGCCCCAGATCGATTGCTTGTCGCTGCGCTTCGGCGCTGACCAACGTGAAGTAGGGGTTGACGGCGTTCAGTCCCAGCACGTGGGCCTTGATGAGTGCCGACTCCAACAGCACGTCCCAAATCAGCCAGCCCACGGGCATCTCGAGGTCGTAGTCGCGCACCTGGGCACAGGTCGTGAGGTCAAAACACGAGATAATCACCGACGACGCTACGCCGGCGCCGTGAAGGAAGTCGAGCACCTCACGCACGAAAGCACCCGTGTCGTCGTAGGTGGGCTCTTTTACGCTCTTGGAGTTCTTGATCTCCACGTTGACCGTAACCCCCGCCAGGACGTTCATCGCCGCCTCAAGGGTCGGGACGTAGGGGGGCAGATCTCGAGCCCTGGTATGGGCTAGAGCCACCCCGTCGATGACGGGATCGTGGTGGACGACGAGGACGCCGTCTTTGGTTCGGCGCACGTCGAGCTCGACGCCGGCCACGCCCAGGGCTACCGCGTCTCGAAAAGCGCCCAGCGTGTTCTCGCGTTCACTCAGGTGCGCGCCGCGATGCGCGAAGACCGACGTCACCGCTCGAGATCCAGTGATGACCAGGTAATATTCTCGTTAGGAGAAGTTAAATACCTCAAAAGTGCCTTGTTTTTGAGTCGATTTTTCAGTAGTATTTTCCTTCCACGCACGTGTTTTGACGTTTTGAGCACTGTTTCCCCCAAAGTTAGAGGATTTTTCATGTCGTTGATCTGGAACCGCACCCACGCCTGGGACGACTCGGACTGGCGTACTGCCGCCGCCTGTCGCGACACCGAACCCGAGCTCTTTTTCCCGGTCGGAACGACCGGCATGGCGACGGATCAGATCGAGTCCGCCAAGCGCGTCTGTGACCACTGTGACGCCCAAAAGGCCTGTCTGGAGTTCGCTCTAGCGACGAATCAGGAGTCGGGCGTGTGGGGTGGCACGACTGAGGACGAGCGTCGCAAACTACGCAAGCAGTGGCTGGCCGCTCGCCGTCGGGCCTCAACGCTCAATTAAAGCCTTGCCTTGAGCGGTACCGCGACGCGCACGTAGGTCCCGCCACCGTCAGCCAGGGGCACCGATTTCATCTCGATTTCGCCGTAGAGCTGCGCGCGAATCAGGTCGCGCACGATGGAGAGTCCGAGACTCGTGGGGACGTCGAGAGAGAAGTTCTCACCCAGACCTCGACCGTTGTCGCGTATCTCCGCTATGGCCTGACCGTTTTCTTGGTAGAGGTTCAACGTCACGACACCCACGTGCTCGTTGTCCACGCCACCAAAGTCGGTGAAGGCGTGTTCGACCGCGTTCGTCAAGAGTTCCGCGAGCGCGACCGCGAGCGGCGTCGCTAAGTCGGTTGAGAGAACCCCGAGCTCGCCGTTGACGACAATCTCGACCGGGTGCAGTCCAAGGACGGTGTCTTCAACGAGGAGCACGAGCGAGCGAACGATCTCGTCAAAGACGACTTCTTCGCCGGGCTCGCGCGAGAGCACTTCGTGCACGACCGCAATGGATCGAACGCGCCGTTCCGCCTCGAGGAGGGCGATCTTCGTTTCGGCCTCTTCGCTGCGCCGCGCCTGGAGGCGCAACAGTGACGAGATGGTCTGGAGATTGTTCTTTACGCGGTGGTGAACTTCACGAACGGCGGCTTCTTTGTGCAGCACCACGCGATTGAGTTGACGAAGATCGCTCACGTCGCGCACGAGGGTCAGCACACCGGTCACTTTTTGATGTTCAATGAGGGGCACGCCGTGAAATTGAATCGCCACGTCGTGGCCCATGTCGACCTCTTCGAGCGCGGGGATGCCGAATTCGAGCGAGCGCTTGATGCCGCGCACCTCCATACCGAGTTCGTCGAACGTCTTGCCCTCGACCGAGGCGTAGACGCTGAGGCGGTGCAACGCGTTCACCGCGTTGGGCGTCGCGAATTCGACGCGCCCCAGGCCGTCGATCAGTATCACGCCGTCACCCACGCGCGGCAGTCCCGGCCCGGCGACGGCGTCCTCGCGGTAGGGGAACGAGGCGTCCGAGACCATGTCACAGAGCCGCTCGAAGACCGAGAGATACTGCTGTTCATAGAGTGAGGCCGAACCTCGTAGCGGACCCTGGAGACGAACCATGACCGCGACCACGCCGTCGCGGTGATGCACCGGCACGCACCACGTCGGCACCAGGTCCTCAATCTTGTCTATCTTCAACTCCCCCACCGTTCGCACGCCGCGCTCGAAGGCTTCGCGAACGAGGGACCAGTTGGCGGCCGGGTGCGTAGTCCCCACCAGGTCGTCGTTAATCAAGGTCGTGCGATTGTTCGGCCGCGTCTGACCCAACACCACGAACAGCTCGTCGTCGCGCTCAAAGTCGCCGGCCTTGGTCATCAACAACAAGTCCGAAAAGGCGAGGTCGGCCAGGAGCGACCACGACGCGACGAGGCGCAAGAGGTGATCTATCGCGGGTTCGTCGAGCGACGTTCGCTGCGAGGCGAGCTCGGCGAGGGTGGCCACTACAACGCTCGAAGCGGAATCATCGTGCGCTGGCGACTGGTGTACGAAGCCAACTCGTTCACACCACGTGCTTCGAGCATCGTCGCTAGGTCACCGGCGCGTTCCCCGACGCGTTCGCTACCGTGCGCGTCCGAGGCGGTGGTGAAGGTGAGCCCCTTACCAACGAGACGGTCGAGAAACCCTTCGGCCGGGTACTGCTCGCCCGCGGGCTTCTTCCAGCCCGCCGACGAACACTCCATGGAGACGTCAGCGCGAGCGGCCGACTCGGCCATGGCGTCCCAGTACTCGCCAGGACTGTCCGCGTAGTAACCGGCAACTTTGATGAGATCGGGGTGAGCGAGCACGTCGACGGCGTTCGCGGCGCACAACTCATCGATCGCCAGCGCGTAACTCTTCCAGCACTGGTCGACGTCGCGCACGCTCCACTCGTGAAGGTTGACGGGACTCTCGTAGTCGTCAAGTTGCCAGGTGCCGAGCCAGTGCACCGAGCCGATCAAGACGTCAAAGGGATACTGCGCGAGCAGGTCCGCGACCACGTCCATCTGGTCGCGGTAGAAGTCGACCTCGAGGCCGATCTTGACCGGCAGTCCCGCGTCTTTGGCCAATTGGGCGAGGTTGACGTACTCCTCGAGTGAGTTTCGCGCATGAAAGTCCCAGTACTCGGCCATGGTCTTGCTGGTGGGCTCGTGGCCAAAGCGCAACCAAAACGGTCCGACGACGTTCGCGACGTCGACGAAACGGTGCGAGTGTTCGGTGAGCGCGAGTTCGTTGACGCCGTGGCGCGCCGCCTCTTCGCAGTACGCGGCAATCTGATCGAGTCGAAACGACACCGACGACTCCTCGTGGGGCCACAGGTGCAGGTGATAGTCGATCACGAAGAGTTAGGCCGCGCCGAATCCCACGACGCGCTCGCTCGCGGGCGTCCCGAGTTCAACGTAGGCAATGCGACGCGAGGGAACGCCCACGCGACGACCTTTGCGATCGGTGAGCCAGAGAACCGCTTCCGATTCGAGCGCCGCCTCAACGTCCTTCACGACTTGGTCGCGATCGACGTCCGCGGGCAGTTCGACGTCTAGCTCCTTCATCGACTGCACAATGCCAATACGTATGTCCATGACGGATCTCCTGAAACGTTGAATTCTGAACCCATGCTACGGCGCTGGGGCAAGATGGGATACGTGAGAAACGAACCGATCTCCGAACGCTCTCGGCGTTGGGCCGCGACTATGGGTGGCTACGAGGGCGCCCACGACGCCGTCACCGTCGCCCACGAAGACTCTCGGGCGGGCGTCGGACCACTCGTCGCGGGCGCGATCTCACTGGCGGGTCCGCTGCACCATCGTGAGGAACAACTTGACGCGCTCATGGTCCCCGGGGCGACGAGGAGCTTCGGCGCCGGACATCGCACGCGCGACGAGGAGCCGGACGAGTATCGGACGTGCTTCGAGCGCGATCGCGATCGCATCCTTCACTCGAGCGCCTTTCGCCGACTCGCGGGCAAGACCCAGGTCTTCATCTTTCCCGACGACCACATGCGCACTCGTCTTACCCACGCCCTCGAAGTCGCCCAAGTCGCCACCGGCGTCGCGCGACCGTTGGGCCTTAACGTCGCACTCTGCGAGGCGATCGCGCTCGGTCACGACTGTGGGCACGGACCCGGTGGCCACGCCAGTGAAGAGGCGCTCGATCCTTTTGTCAACGGTGGCTTCGACCACGCCACGTGGGGGGCGGACGTCTCACTACGTCCGCTCAATCTCTGTCTCGAAACGCTCGACGGCATTCGCAACCACTCGTGGTCGCGTCCCGCCCCCGCCACGCCCGAAGGCGAACTCGTTTCCTGGGCCGACCGCGTGGCCTACGTGTGTCACGACTTTGAAGACGCCGTCTCGGCGGGCATCGTCGGCGTTGAAGAGCTACCGCCAATCGTGCGCGAGCGTTGCGGAGTGCATCGGCGCGAACAGCTCGGCGCCTTCATCAACGCCATGATCCGCACCGTTAACACCACCGGTGTGATTGGCATGGACGCCTCACACGCCGAAGCACTGGCCGCCTTTCGCACGTTCAACTACGAAACGATCTATCTTCGCGCTGCGTCACGACAACAAGCGACGTCCGTCGTTGCAATGTTGCGCGCGCTCGTCGAGTTCTACAGCGAACACGCGGAACTCATTCCCGACGTCGCCGCGCGCGGTGGCGCCGTCAGCAGCTCCGCAGAGGCGTTGCACCAGGCGGTCGCCTACGTAGCGGGCATGACTGATCGTTACGCGTGTGAGAGCGCGCTCGCCCAACTCCACTGGCCCGCCAGCCGACTGCCGAGCGGGATCGTTCGCTAAGGCTGGGTGGCGCCCATGAGGTTGAACTTCATGGGCGAACCGCCCTTCATCCACTCAAGACGCAGCTCCGTCGTTCGCGTGGCGGAGCGTTCGTGCGTGAGTATCCAGAACTTTTTCGTTCGCACCGCGTCTTCGACGGCCGCCGCGACGTCGGCCGCGTCGATGCCCGCGTTGACTGCCGTGGAAGCCATGTCCTGCATGAATCGCGCCGTCGGGTCTTCGTTATAACTCACGAGTTCGTTGGGCATATTGCGCTCGGACTGATGAATCCTCGTGCGCACGAAACCCGGACAGAGCACCGAGACGCCCACGTTGGTGTTCTGAAGGGCCAGCTCTTGAAAGAGCGACTCCGAAAGTCCCACTACGGCGAACTTTGCGGCGCAGTAGGGCCCCATGCCCGGAGCGCCGCCGAGTCCGGCTAAGGACGCCGTGTTCACTACGTGTCCCTCGTTCTGTTCGAGGAAGAGTGGAATAAAGGCGTTGAGACCGTAGATGACGCCGTTGAGGTCAACGTCGAGCACCCACTTCCAGATCTTGGTGGGCGTACCGATCGTGGCCCCGGCCGCGACGCCGGCGTTATTAAAGACCAGGTGGGCCCCGCCGAACTCTTTGAGGGCCGCTTCACGAAGTGCGATGACGTCGTCTTCGACGGTGACGTCGGTACGAACACCGAGCACCTTGGCGCCGTCGGCCTTCAGGTCGGCGACGGCCTGTTGCAGGGGTCCTTCTTCGATGTCCCCGAGAACGAGATTGACGTTCGAGGCGGCAAACTTCTTCGCGGTGGCGAGTCCGATGCCACTCGCCCCGCCCGTGATGACCGCCGTCTTACCCTCTAACTCCATTTTTCCCCCTCGAGGTTCTTACACCAGCTTGAGTTCTTGACGATAGACGCGCGAAGGACCCTGCTGCGCTACGCGGGTCGCGAGCTCAAAAAAGGCCTTCGCGGCCTCACTCTCGGGATTAGTCACGACGATTGGCTCACCGAGGTCGCCGCCACTGCGCAGGGCCGGCTCGAGAGGAATCTGCGCCAACAAGGTAATGCCGAGTTCTCTCGCGAGTTGCTCTCCTCCACCCGAACCAAAGATCTCGTAGCGCTTGGCGTCATCGCCAACGAACCAACTCATGTTCTCGATGACCCCGCGCACCGACAGTTTCAACTTTCGCGCCGCGTAGGCTGAACGCTGAGCAACGCGTTGGGCGGCCGCCTGAGGCGTCGTTACGACGTACATCTCGATGCGCGGAAGAATCTCGGACAACGTGAGAGCGACGTCGCCCGTTCCCGGGGGCATGTCGATAAGAAGAAAGTCCGGCTCGTCCCACCACGCCTCGGTCACGAGCTGTTCGATGGCTTTGTGCAACATGGGTCCGCGCCAGATGACGGGCTGGGCGTCGTCGACGAAGTACCCCATGGACAGACAGCGCACCCCGTGCACCAACGTCGGAATAACCGTGTCGCCAAGAACAATCGGGTCGTTCGTCGCGCCGAGCATCTTGGGTAGAGAGAAGCCGTAGACGTCGGCGTCGAGCACGCCCACTTGGTAGCCAGACTTGGCCAGAGCGATCGCGAGGTTCACCGTCACCGAAGACTTACCAACACCACCCTTACCAGACGAGATGCCGAGTACGCGGGTCTTGGAGAGCTTGTCGAGAAAACGTGGTGCGGTGTCGCCATGGTCGTGCTGACCCGGACCGGCGTCGGCGGTCATCGCGCCACGCAGAAAGTTACGCAGTCCGAGACGCTCGTCGTCGTTCATTGTCCGCACGACCACCTCGGCGCCCGGGGCACGTTCGAGCACCGCGTCACGTAACGCGTCGAGGTGGGGCCAGTTCGTCACGGGCAGCACGAGTTCCACGCGCAGGGTGTCGCCACGCTCCTCGACGACGCCGAGAAAACCCAGTTCCGCCAGGGTGCGAACGAGCTGAGGTTCACGCAGGGCGGCGAGTTCGCTACGGAGTTGGGGGTCAAGCGTCACGAGAGTCCTTTAGATGGGCTCTTTGAGATTACCGGCGCTCTTCGGCCCAAGACCCGTAAACTTTTAGACGTGACGACGCTCAACGAGAATGACCTCGATCCGGCCCTCTTTACCGCGACCGTCACCAGTCTCACGCACACCTTTGGTGACAACACCCGTCGAAAGGTCTACCTCTACCTTCGAGAGAATCCTGGGGCCACGGCCGCTGAGTTAGCGACGCACTGTGACGTGCACGCCAACGTCATTCGCCACCACCTCGAGCGTCTCACCGAGGGTGGCTACGTCACTTTTGACAACGTACCCAAGACCACCGTGGGCCGACCGGCCAAGGGGTACCGAATTCTCGACGACTCCATGAGAACGGAGGGATCGATTCGCCGCGACGCCCTGCTCGTCGCTCTCTTAGAGATGGCCCTCGAGCGTCTCGGTCCCAACGCCTCAGAAGCCATGGCCCACGACGTGGGTCTCGCCTATGGTCGCACTCTCACTGAAGGCGTCGGCCCGAGCGACTCCACGCGTTCAGTGAAGACGGCGATGGTTTCTATTGCGGGTCTGCTGACCGCGCACGGCTTTAACGCACGCGCCGAGGGCAACGACCTCTCGAGTTCGGTGGTGTCGGAAAACTGCCCCTTTGGCTCGGCCGCGCAGCACCACCCGGTGCTCTGTGCCGTGGATCGTGGACTCATCTCGGGCATGCTCGAAGGCTTCGGCGTCGAGCGCACGACCGTCACGTTGACCTCCAAGGCCCTCGGTGACGACACCTGTCGTGTGACGGCGTAGTTCAAAAGATTTTCACTACCAAAGCACCATCGGCCAATGACTGAGCTCGTCGACCAACTCATCGAAAAACTCTGGCCCCGTCGTCGGGTACTCGTCGAAGAACTGCCCGGCGGCCACACGAACGCCAACTACCTCATCGACCTCGGTGACGAGCGAGTGGTGCTGCGCATTCCCGGCCAGAACACCAACCTCCTCGGCATCGACCGCGACTGCGAGTACCAAGCCAGTCAATTGGCCGCGTCGATTGGCGTCGCGCCCGAGGTGCTCGCTCGCTCCAAGGAAGACGGTTGGATGGTCACCCGTTTTCTACCGGGCGCGTCGCTCTCTCCAACCGACTTAGCGCAGGATCCTCGCCTCGGTGACGTTGCCACCACGTTGCGACGGCTGCACGGCGCCGGGCGTATCGCCACGGTCTCTAACCCGTTCCACATCGTTCGTGCGTACCACGAGATCGTGCGCACTCGCGACCTCGACGAACCCTTCGACTACGGCCTCGCGCTCTCGCGGCTCGACCGCATTGAATCGGTGCGCGCTTTTAACCCCAGTTCGTTCTGTCACAACGACCTCGTCAACACCAACTTCGTCTACGACGGAACGCTGCGCGTGCTCGACTGGGAGTACGCCGGCATGGGCGACCCGTTCTTCGACCTCGCCAACTTCTCCGCGAACAATCACCTCTCCTCAAGTGCTGACCAGAGCTTGCTCACCAGTTATTTCGGGCGTAGTGACGCGTCGCTCACCGCCGTACTTGCGTTGATGAAGGTAGTGTCCGAGGTTCGAGAGATCATGTGGAACCTCGTCCAACTCTTCGTGTCCACGCTCGATTTCGACTACGCCGCCTTCGCGCGCAGTCGCGTGAGTCGTTACGAGACGCTCATCGACCAAATGGACTTCGACCAGACGTTGAACGAGGCCGCGCCCAAAATCTGAACCGCAACGTCAACTAGTGGGGCTGGTCGTACGACGCGAAGTCAGACGCCGTCGTCGTTCTGTCCGGAGGCGAAATATCGGCCCGGTTCGACAACCGTCTAAACCACCCCCGACTGTGTTGACGAAGAGTGAGGTTCCCCGGAGAAAGTGGACACCCAATCACTTTTTGTACAATTGCTCAAACAAGAAGATTCTGTGCCAAATGCCTGTCTAGAAGGTGTATTCATGCACAATTTCGTTCCAGTAGTGCGACAACAACGACCGCGTGCCAAAGGCGAAGAAAAACTTGAGGAGAAATCGCGAGGGGACTTAGGGCAATTTTCACGAGTCCTTCGTTGCCAAGACGACCTGTGGTCTCTACCGCTTTCGAGTAGCCCGTCGCCGACGTTCAACCACGAGGAATACAGCCAAGACGATAAAAACCCCGCTCGACAAGATATAGCCAAGGCGAACCAACGCCCAAGGTGTGAATCGAAGCACACCGCCGTCCGTGCCGACTCGCGCCAGCAGGGTTCCCTCTACCGTCGCCGTTGCGGACCGTCCGTCGAGCGACCAACCCCGCTGATAAGGAGCGTCAACGGTTACCCATCCCGGTGAGCCGGATGCCACTCGATAGGCCACCGGCGAGAGTTGTCGCACCACAGGAAGTTTCGATGAGGAGCCAACAGAAGAGATTCCGTTCGGAACCACTGCGGATGAGTTCGAAGGATTCGTTGCACTCGCACCCTTCACGACGGCGCCCGCGTTGAGATCGTTGGATTTGGCCAACGTGAGTAGTCCGTCGATATTGGACACCGAGGTAAGTTTGGTCACTCTCTGACCGACGCCGACGTACGCCAAGTTCCGCCATACCTCAAGGGAGGGTGTGTCGAGAACGAGGTGCAGGTCCTTCTGATCAGCGAGCCAGCGGTACGACGTCCAGTCGACGGTCTTGGCGAGCACGACGTACTGCACCCCCAATGGCGCCACTAAGGCTCCGAACACCTTGATTACGGGGCCGTTGACGAATAGCTGCTGCAGGTAGGCGGAGCGCGGCGACGTCGACTGGGTCTCGACGCCGCCGGATTCGACGTTGTCGCCAGAGATCACGTTTCGCCGAAATGACGTCGGCGCAATGTTGGCGATGACTCGGTTATTCGTAAACCGGTACGACATATAAAGGTGCCACGGAACGTACAGAATGTTTCCCGGGCCAGTACCCATCAGGTTGTCGGCCTGTTGGTAAGAGGATGGAATGGAGTTAGTAGTAATCTGCCCGGAAAGTCCATTGAAGATGGTGGGCGTGTAACTCAAAGGCAGTGCTACGCCAAGCAATGCCGCAGACGCTATAGCACTGATTTTCCTTGGGGAGAAGTTGATCTGAGATAGTCGCTCGACGCCCCAGCCAAAAAAGACGGCGTACGCCAGGGCCAGGAGCATGAGGAACTTCTGCGGCTCGCGCATGATCGCGAAGAACGGCACATGGTCGTAGGCCCACAAGAACAGCGCGCCGGTGGGTCCCTGGTCGCCGAGCGCGAGGAAGTAACCCGCCACGCCAACGAACAGCAGCGAGATGGCCAGGCGCCTCTGGTCGACCTGCGGTGAGTTGCCTGTGTTGGAGTCGTCGTTGCGTAAGATCTCTCTTTCGGCACCAGGTAGGGGCGTCTTATCCTCCGAGGGGCTCTCAGTGAGTATTCGATTGCCTCGGGTTTCAACCTTCCGCACCGCATGCCAGGCACCGAACGCAGCAATCAGGACAATAGCGAGGATCAGGAAGGGCCAGCCACCGATGACGTTATTGGGAAGTTCTGGTCCGGGTCCCAATCGCCAGAAGCCGTACAGGGCTAACACGTTGGCGAAGAGACCCAAATGGGGATCGCCCGACGTCCTATAGAGAGCGAGACTCACCTGGCCGACCTGAGTAGGCAGACCGGTGGCCGAGTGCGGCAAGAGAAGATAGGTGCTCATTAAGGCGAACGCCCCCACCACAGTGGCGAACCACCCGGTGACGCGACGAATCGAGTGCTGGCTCGTCGACACGCCTACGACCACGACCCCGACCACGATCACTCCGAAGATCCACGCGAAGTTGGGACTGAGTGCCGTCAGCACCGCCCACCAGAGGGCCGGAACCGGCCACCGAGACGCTCGTGCCGAGAGCGATCGGAGGGCCGCGGCGGTCGCGAACGGCAAAAGGGCGTAGCCAATCAAGAGAGGAAGGTGACCAACGTAGAGTCGGTTGAACACAAAAGGGTTGACCGCGTAGAGTATTCCCGCGGCTAAGCGAGACCAGCGCGACCGGCCGGCGAGCCGACCGGCTCCCACCGCAGCGACCGGGAAGAACACCAAAATGGGCAGCCACGTTGCGGCACCACCCAGTACACCGTTAAGCAATGTCACCACCACGGATGTGACGGCGCCGACGGTAAGACCGCCATTGAGACCTAAAACGGATGAGGTCGCGACAACGGAATGGGGCCCTAATGACCAGTCAAGGAGGAACACTCGGCCGCCGCCGAACATCGGGGCACACACGCCGAGCCCTATAAAAATCCCCAGTATTAACGTTGTCGAATCAGGGTGGCGGACGAAACATAGCAGGCGTCGCTCGGTCACGGTCTGGTGTTTGGGGCTATCAGAAGCATCAAAATCTAAACTTTTCAGTTCGCCCTTCAACGTCGACCCCCTTATTGGACACCAATACTTGCACTTCCGCGAACTCTGATTGTGCAATACGCTGGCGTTGAAGCAGCGAATGGGACCGGAGAGTCGTCGAGAGACGAAGTGGTTACTCAGCCTGCCGATTGGCCGACGACCGTTGCCGTACTTCTTCCAATCGACGCAACCCTGTTTCGATGTGTGATGATGATTCTATGAAATTGGGCTACCGCCGGGTCCCGCATTCTGCATTGCCGAAGGGGGCATTGTGGCAACCCGATTGAAACTTGCTCAGCCAAGAGTGGCAGTTACCGTATGGAATCGACTCAGGACAGGTATTTTCGGACGCGGCGCGGTGTCGTTGCTGGTCGCAATGGCTGGCGTCAACGTATCGAACTTCCTCTTCCACATTGTCATCAGTCGCCTGTTAGGACCGGCACACTACGGAGCCGTAGGGTCGATTCTCAGTATCCTCAGTCTGATGGCGGTGCCGGTCGGTGCCGCCCAGTTGGCCGTCACGCAGGCCGTCATTGGCCACATCAACAATGGTGAGTCGTTCTCACTCAGCAGACTGATTTGGCGAGCATTTCTGATTGGATTAGCGGCCATGCTGGTGTTCTCGGCGTTAACCCCGACGATTGACGGATTCCTGCACCTTAGTTTGCCGTTGCCGCTCTTCTTGGTTGGCGCCTGGATCCCCTTGGCGACCGTCGGAGCGGTCTTGCAAGGGGCCCTCATTGGCGAATACCGATTTCGAGCGGTGGCCTTCGCCACGTTTGTTGGTGGTGGCCCCATCCGTCTGCTGTTCGGTGCGGGAATGGTGGTGGCGGGTTTCGGCGTGTCTGGCGCCGTCGTCGCTACCATTTTCGCGCAGGCATTTTCTACGGGCTCGCTGCTCTTCGCAGCGCGCCAGAAAGTGCGTAGCCAACCCCAGGGATCGGTCGTGCGAACTACTAGGCGCGACATGACATTGTCGATTGGGGCCATCGGTAGTTACACCGCTCTGATTGGAGTCGATACCTTTCTCGCCCGCCACTTCTTTTCGGCCACTGTTGCAGGTCAGTACGCAGCGGGAGCAGTTGCTGCTCACATTGCCCTCTTTGTGCCGGGTGCGATTATTGCTGTGACGTTTCCACACCTGGTGAGCGGAGAAGGCACCAGTGTCGCGAGCCGCAAGGCCTTCACGCAAGCGTTGAAATTCACGGCCCTACTTGGCGTTCTTACGGCAGGCATGCTGACGGTGCTCCCAAGCCTCGTGGTGCACGTACTCTTTGGCTCGAGGTATAACGGCGCAATAGCAATAGTCGGTCTGTTGGCATTTGCGTCGGCAGTGATTGGCGTTATGAGCCTGTTCATCTATTTTCATTTGGCGCGTCGTTCGCCCGTCGCACTGACGCCGTGGCTCGGCGTGGCGCTGGCAATCGTCTTGATCTCGCTTCGTCACCAAACCATGACGTCGGTCGCGGCGATAATGCTGATTATTAGCTTGTTGACATTGCTATTAACTGGCATCCCAACACTATTGGCACTCGCGGCGGCGAAAGCTCGCGATGACGCCGACGATGTCTCTTTGATTGAACTTCCGCCCGCTGAACTCGACTTCACCTTGGTTGTGCCGTTCTACAACCCTGGCTCTCGCTTCGGCAAGCACATTAGCGAGATCGTTGATGTACTCTCATCATCAAAAATTTCTTACGAGATCCTCGCGGTATCCGACGGCAGCACCGATCAGAGCGAAGGACAGTTGGCGGCCATCGCTTCTGACCGGCTCACCCTCGTGCGTCTTGATCGAAATCAAGGAAAAGGGGCCGCGCTTCGTGCGGGCCTCTCTAAAGGTCGAGGCGAATACCTTGGTTTCATTGATGGTGACGGTGACCTGCCAGCTGAATTGCTTTCCAACTTTCTCGAAATTATAGATCGGGAGCACCCCGACATTATCTTTGGAAGCAAACGCCACCCGCGGTCCAAGGTCGTCTATCCACCATTACGACGGATTTACTCTTGGGGCTACCAACAACTAAACCGAGCCTTGTTCCACCTGCCCATCCGAGATACTCAAACGGGCGTCAAGGTTGTCCGACGAGATCTCCTAGCCGCGGTGCTTCCAAGAATGGTGGAGAAGCGTTTCGCTTTCGACCTTGAGCTGTTCGTCGTGGCTCGTCAACAGGGGTTCCGGAACTTTGTTGAGATGCCCGTGAGCATCGGCGAGCGCTTTAGTAGCAGCGTCTCGTTTCGGTCGGTGCGAGATATGCTTGTCGACACTCTCGCAATCTTCTACCGGTTGCGAGTGCTCCGTTTCTACGAACGCGATATTAGAGGTAAGCCCGAAGCATCACTCCTGACCCGACCAGCCACGGCGACACGAATCCCCAACGCGGAAGTTGTCACGTCGATGGCACCGAAGGGGCCCGTGCGAGGACTACGCATCCTCATTCTGAACTGGCGCGACATCACGCATCCTCAGGCTGGGGGTGCGGAGATCTACACCCACAACATTGCCAACGAGTGGGTCATGGAGGGCCATAGTGTGACGCTGTTCTGCGCTGCAGTCGACGGGAGGGCGGCGATTGAGGATTTTGACGGGCTGCACATCGTCCGACGCGGTACTCGTCACGGCGTTTACCGCGAGGCTAAACGGTTCTATCGCCGTGAGGGAAGAGGAAACTTCGACCTGGTTGTCGATGAAGTCAACACTCGACCCTTTAGCGCTCCCAGATGGGCTGACGACGTGCCAGTCATTGCACTGATCCATCAGGTTTGCCGCGAAATCTGGTACTACCAGACGCCGCTGCCAGTGGCCTTCATCGGAAGATACTTACTCGAGCCGCTTTGGTTACGCGGATACCGCGACGTACTCACCGTCACATTGTCAGAGTCCAGCAAAGATTCCCTCGAGAGCTACGGACTGACCCGCGTGGTGGTCGTGCCAGTGGGACACCACCATGTAGGAGATCGTCCCGATGTGCCACGCGAAGCCAGTCCGACAGTTGTCTTTGTCGGAAGACTGTCGGCGAATAAACGACCCGATGAAGCCATTCGGGCCTTTGGTCTACTACGCGAAACAGTGCCTACCGCAGTGCTTTGGGTGATCGGGACGGGACCTATGGAAGATGATCTTCGCCTGTCCGCACCGGAGGGCGTTCAATTTCTTGGCAAGATTTCTCCAACTGAGAAGCTGGAGCGCCTTGCTCGGGCACACGTATTAATTGTCACATCAGTGCGAGAGGGCTGGGGGCTCGTGGTAACGGAGGCCGCCGAAGTCGGGACACCGACTATCGCGTACAACGTCGCCGGTCTCAGCGATTCGGTTCGAGTCTCTGGAGGCGTGCTCAGCGCACCCAACCCGCAGGAGCTCAGTTCTGTGCTGGCGGAATTCCTCAGCACTTGGATTAACGACGGAATGCCGGATATCTCACCCGGAGGAGTAATCCCGTGGAGCGAAGTTGCCGAAAGGATTCTTGCCATTGCGACAAACGGCAATCCCACTCTTGAGCACGTACGGGATTCGGCAACTCCGAAAGTGCCGCGAAACTGAGGCAGACTGAAACCAATAAACACGTGTTGCTGTTTTGGATGCGCGTTGACAAAACTCGGAGCGCTTCAGACTTTGTTAAACTATTTTGTTAGTTGCATCATCTAAATATGGCAAGGTTCTCAGATGAATAGATTCCTAGAGAAATTGGAGCCTATAATTACTGGTCCGTTGGTGTTTTTTCTGGGTCGGCCTTCTGCTGCGAAATTGAATAATGCACTGCTTCATCTCGTCTTGCGGGGAGGCGGGTACAACAACGCAAACATGGCCCGTAACGGAGAGCAAAAGTTCATAAAAAGAATTGCCAAACAGAATCTTCAAGTTTGCATTGACGTAGGAGCCAATACCGGTGGTTATTCAAGAACATTATTGAATCATTCAAATACTGATGTGATTGCTTTTGAACCGTTGCCAAAAGTTTTCGATGAACTCAAGAAATTAAAAGATCTCTTTCCAGGAAGGTTAACAATAGTTAATGAAGCACTAGGTAATGAATCAGGCGAATTTGATATGTATTTCGGTCCTAGCAACACAGAGTTTGCGTCACTGAGCAGCAGTGTTAATGAAATTGACTATGTGGGCGCAGTAAACAAGGAAATCTTAAAAATACGTGTGAATACCCTCGATAACTATTTCGAGACTGGAATTCATAACTTCAATGAGATTGATCTTATAAAGATTGATACCGAAGGTTATGAGTATGAGGTATTACTCGGGGCTCAAAAAACCATTAAAGAATTTCGCCCGAAATTTATCCAGATTGAATACAACTGGCACCAACTGTTTCAAGGTCATACGTTATATACCATCGGATCACTGTTACCCGGATATGTACTGTTTCAAATTCTCCCGTATGGTGATTGTCTTATTAAACGAGACCCAAGGAGACCTGAACCTAATATCTTCCATTATTCAAATTTCGTCTTTATGAGAGAAGACGTCTCGTTCTAAAATCGGGAACGTCGGACATTCTTCGAAATTCCACGCCGTCGCCTCAATCCAACACGAGGGTACTCATTGAGGAATTTAAACAATACTTATTGGCGCCGACTAATCCCGCCAAGCACAGAATAGGCCCAGTTCTCCAGAGGGTGTGGATTCAATCACTACCTTTTTGTATTGAAACCCTCCCCTCGCCAGATCTTCGAAAAGAGAATCTTGAATGGAGGCAGGAGCAGGGTGATACTCACCAACTATCGATGCACATTTGACGAGATCTGCATTCCGAGCAGCTCCAAAAAATTCATACTCAGCCCCTTCACAGTCGATCTTCATAAGATCGACGTGGCCACCACATTTCTCGATAACTCCTGCAAAGCTGATCGACAAAACTACCTCAGTTGAAGTGCCCCCCAGACTTACGAGTTGGGCCATGCCGGTACGTTCATCAATTTCAATATTGGCTAGGCCATCGCTCGCCCCTACAGCCGCATTCATTGTTGAAACGCGCTCACCTAGTTGATTAACCTCAACGTTATGTTCCAATAATTGGAACATCTCCTTAGATGGCTCAATTGCAAGATACCTGGCATGCTGATTCAGACGTGAGTGTCATAGCATAAACAGTCCGATACTTGCACCAATGTCAACGACAGATTTACTCTCATCCCATTTAATCTCCGGAAAGTCGTAATCCTCAAGGCAAAACACATCGAGAACGCCATTAAATTCTTTAGCCTTCAATTGAATTAGACCGCCGCTGCGAAGTCGGATGTTTAGGACGCGATTCTTGATAGAAACTAGCCCTTGGCGAGGGGGGAACCTTGAAGGTGTTGCTACCCAAGCCAAAGGCAACAACCACCACCATCCGCGAAGCTCTCGAATGCTTCCTCTAAGCGCGCGATTCAAACTGCGTGGAGCAGCTCTGTTTGAATGATAAGGCGGCTGCATCTTTTTAACACGCCTCTCCAATTGGAAACCTTAGGCATTCACCGCCTCAAGTCTAATTTACACTCACAACATGGCGCAGCTAGGCCGAGGTAACCCATCCAAAACCTTCTCGTGCTATTTTCTAAGTAGACGGTGGCCTGAATCTGTGCTGATCAGAAGAGAACTTTTAAGGAATGGTCGGATTATCACCTAACCATTTCGCGACATGAGCGCTCTCAATTGAAGATGTCAACCCTCAAACCATCACGCCAATGGTTCTGCATGTAACAGCAACCTCCGCGCGCTCGGATAGAGTAACTCCATACCAAAATTTAAATTAAACTTAGATCGCAAATTCGAAGATTGGCCGGCAATAGATGTGCTTAGCCGCTCTGCGACACTCCGCCGCAAAACTGAGATGGGCAGCGAGATCTCTAGTTATTTTGATTGGCAATTAGCATCGTTTGGGCCGCTGAAAACAGCACGATCAAAATTGCACCGATGGAAGCGGATTTCTAAACGGATGCAGGCAAGTGGCGAGCCTTGGCACGCAATGAAGTTGGGTGTTACGTACGGTGATGCAACGCGGTGGTGGCTTTCGCACCACGATCGAACGGTCGTCGCCATTTGAGACGGGTTCGACCGATTCACAGGTCCGCCAAGTATATGGCGCGATTCTCCTGCGGGGACGTGTAATGCAGATAGTAAGGCACCAGCAATCAACGACGAGCGGATTGCTTGGCACGTTGACGACATCGAAAACACTATTGAAAAGATTGACTCGGGTCGCATCGCCTCAGGACGGCGGCTTGTTTATTTCGATTGCGACATCTAAGAACCATCGAAAGTTGCTTGGGACTGGTTGCGACATCACTTACGACCTGGCGACATCACTTACGACCTGGCGACATCATGTACTTCGACGAGGCATTCGATGCTGATGAGCGCCGCCTACTCGTCGAGTCAATCGTCCCTGCGGGAAACTTGACTGCATTGGCACCAACGCCTTTCAGCTGGCAATTGAAGTACGCGCTCTTAGCTGACCGAGCCACCTTTGAGGACACGTAGAGTTCCTAATGAGACTCGTTTAATGCAGTGACATTCTGGTTATAAGGTAAGGCCGATGTGTCGCAGGAACGTGAACTCAAGGTCTTTCTCCTTTCTGATGCGCCGAACACCCCGTCGCGCGTGATACTCGGCTTCACTGATGGTATCGACACACAGGTTCGCCAACTCGTTGCCCATGAGGTTGCCCCAAAGCGCTCCGACCGGGTTGAGATCGGCCGCGTACGTCGTTAGTCGCTCGGCGACCAACCAGGAACGTTGGGTGTCAAGGATCGCATGCATCCGCCTGCTGCGGTGGCTGGGCAGACCATCCCAAATCAAGGTGACTTTGTCACCTTTGAACTGGCGACGCAGTTGACGGATGATCGTGATCAAGCTCGTGTCGTTGTAGGCACCGGGCTGAGCGCTGAACATCACCTTGGCTCTTGATCCATCGGGGGCGTTGGCCAACACCGCTGCCATGGACATCCGCTACCAATTGAACGGTGTGTAGATGACCGGCGTCTGTCCTTTGGGGGCCCAGGTCCGTCGCACCGGTGGAGTCGGCGAGAAGCCCGATTCGTCTTGGAAGACCAGCCACGTGTTGCGACGTCGGGCGTCTTTTTACCTAGGGCGAGCGCGGGTGGCGACCCACTCGTCGATGGCGTCGTCGTAGGGCTCGAGCGCTCGACGCGTCGGGCGCTGGGGACTCCAGCCGAGCGGGGCTCCCGAACTCGCTATCAACCACCTCTCACCTCTTAAAAAGCCCGTCAGTCCAAGAGTTGGGGTCCACTTCACATATAGGAGGTAGGCAGGATTGTTGCGCTCACCACTTGAAATCGCCCTCCGAGAAACACGTCGCCATTCAACTCCGATGGATTCCCCCAGCACCCGACTTGCCAAACAGTCGAGCGCGCCGGCGCCAGATTGCAACGCCCACCAATAACGTGACAATGGTTACTCCGGCGATGACAAATACGAAGCCGTCAAGGACCGTAGTCTGTGGAACGTAGCGGACTATATAAAAACCAGGCTTTGATTGGGCTGGCAATACGAAGCCATTTGCCCAGTCATTTACCATGACATGAGCGAGACTGTCTCCCGACCCCGTTGCAGCAACCCATCCAGGATCAAATTTTTGCCACAAGATTACGAGTTGGGGAGTAGACGAAGAACCGAACCTTAACTGCATAGTTGTGCCCGTGGCGTCTGTATTGAGATGGGGTTGGTTCGATGACAACTTGGTCACAAGATCATGCTCGGATGCCAACATGCCCGAGATTGGCACTGACGCAAGCGATAATTGGCGGACCTCTGCCCCGTTGGACTGACCAGCTTGGACCGGGGAAAGCGCAAGGACTAACTCGCAACTGCTCGGCTCCGCGCTTCCCAAAGAAGCATCAGGGTACATGGGCACTGTTACGCTTTTCCACTGCCCATCTGTAGTAGGCAGTTGCGCGTCAGCTAATGACGGCGCCTGGGCATTGCCGAAGATAAGCACCTGAGGCGCAACAATCGAGTTGGTTCGATAGGTGGCCGTAAGCTCTAGCTTCGCGCTTTTTGGACACGAGACGAGTCGTTGGCTTATCTGGGCAGCGCCGTAGGAAGCCTCTAAATGGAGCCACGAGTCGTTGCCGTGATGGTATATATCGGCACGGATGCCGGCCTGTCGAAGCGTCTGATGGAGGTAGTTGTTCCCGTTACCCACTTGCCATCCAAACAATCCTTTGGAGAAATTGTTGTGGGCTAGTTCGCGCCCGCCCGCAGGGATTCCGTTGCCTCGTGAAAGCCCCACAACGGGAAAGCCGACGAAGACACTCGGCGGCTGCCCGGGTTGCCTCGTTGCGGTGATGGCACTCGTATCTATCGATTCAGTTTGAGCCGACGCATCGGTCACTGTCACGTCCTTCGCGGGTACCGTGACGGCAGGAGCAGGCAGGGCGTCAGCCAAGTGATAAAGCGTAAAGCCACCCACCCGCTTCAACGGGTCAGATGCAAAGGCGGATCGCGCGGCGCTCAATGCTGCCTTAAACGGTAAAGAATAGTTGACGTATTGCGGCGCCTCTTGACTCACGACCACCTCGGCGATGTTGTATTTGGCCATGATTTCCGCAGTTAACCGGGGATTAGTCAGCCAGGCAAGAGGCTGGGACGTCGCCGGGAAGCCAATGTCCAGTGTCGATTGCAAGCCGTAGGCAGAGATATTGGGGTGAAGGGGCGAATTCAAGGCGAATCGTGACACTGCGGGGATCCATAACACCGCGCCGGGACTACGAGTCGAAATGTCGTGATTGAGTCGCCCAAAGCTGGTTGGCACTGACCGGGGAGAAAGATTGTGGCGAAGCTCGCCAGATATCGCGGGCCACCCGCTATAAATCAATAGAACCAGAGCGAGGCTGGAGACGATCGGCAACATCAATGGCCATGGTGCAGGCGTCGTTAGTCGCAACCTCGACGAATGCGATGCATCATCGTCCCCATTCGACAGTAGATCAACTCGGTTCAGTACTGGCAGATGCGCTCCGCGCAGACCGACGCACGCGACCACAACTGCCGCTAGCGCGGCTGGCCCAAGATATGGGGAGGGGTCGCGGAAAAGTTCCATACCTGGAACGTGGGTGAACAACCAGGTGTTGACCAATCCGAAGGGCATGTTTGCTCCGGAGACCAACGCGCTGAATGATAAGTAGGATGCCGTACCAACGATAACGGGCATACTGAGCGGTGCTCGCCGCAGCGCGACAGCAACGGCGGCAGGTACGACGAACCACAATGGCGGCACGCTATGCAATGCGATGAATTGCATGCTGGGCCAGAACGGATGGAACACAGCGAGACCATCGGCAAGGCTCATCAAACTCAACGAGTTGAGAGCTGCGGGCGTGGTATACCCACTAGGGAGGTAAGCGTGACCCTTGAACACGGCGGGTAAAATCCACGCTCCCTCTAGTAGCATAAATATCAGGCCACTGAAGGCCAGGGCTTTCCAGGGGATTTGTCCGGCAGCACGCCGAATACCGATGACAAGGACGGCGGTTATTACAATTATGACTCCCGCTGCGATGGACAGACCAGCAGTACGCGGGTCATACCAAGCTTGTACGCCAATTACGGTTCCAAGTAGCGCGGCTCGAGTAAATGTGCGATGCGACCACAGTCCAATCGCTGCCAATGCGACCCATGGGCAGAGAGCGTAGCCAACGCCAACCGTCAACTGCCCTCCCGAGATCAGGATTAGCGAATAGGGGTTAACGCAATAGAAGACGCCCCCAGCAGTGGCAAAGTCCCATCCGACTCGCAACCGACGAAGGAGTGCCAGCGGTCCAACGAAGGACAGTGCCACTGCTGGGTAATAGAACCACATGCGTTCGAGAATGTCGTAAGAGATCCGGAGGTGCCCTAGTGCGCCCATCGCCGAAAAGATTGGAAACAACGGAGCGCCGAGGACGTTGTTACTTCCAAGGTTGGCGAACGACCACAGTGCCGGGACGGGGAAGAATGCGCGGACTGCGCTTGCATTGGCGTAATAGCTCCAGTCGCCCCACGTAATTGCGCCGGGAAACAACAGTCCGTGGTACACGGCTAATACAAGCGCTGTACCGAGCGCAACCGTCGCCAGCACTCGTTTCCGCGACCAAATGACGACTGGTCCTATGGGCGCTTGCAGTTCTAACACTGCTTCAGAGTCAAAACGTCGGCGGAGCATGATCCCTCCGATGAGCGCCAGCGCCAGCGCCAACCAAAGCGCGCTGGCCAAAACTGTTCCGACCGTGCCTCCATCGGTTGTGGCCGTCGCGACACCGACCACGTGACTACTGCCGTCGATAAGGCCGACGAGATCCCAGGTGGCCATTCCGACGGCCAAAGCTATCGCCGCGGCACTGCAACCTTTCACCATTCGTAGCGCCACTAGTGATGATGTACCGCGAAAGGATTGTTTCCAATTTGTAGCCGAAGTGCCCGCATCGTTGACGCTCATCACACATTCCCTTTGAGTCGAGCAGCAAGCGCGAGCAGCGGCCGTTCGGCCTTCCCGCGAAGTGATTGCTGACGGAGATTGCCTTCTGACGAGTTGGCGAGCGCGGTAGATGCTACCGTAGCCATCACCTCTGCGTTGTCGTGCGATCGCTGTATCACAGGGTCCTCGCCACAGCTACGAGAAATAGTCTCGAAGGGTAGCCTTGTGTCAAGGTCCTTCTTCACTTTGAGCAGGTTATTTAAGACGAACATGGAGAACGTGGCGCGACGCGAGCTCAACTCGCCCTGCTCATGATAGTTGCAGCTTTTTACGGATCGTTACCCAACCCATCGAAACTCCATCCTTATACGTTCTGTTGCCGTGACGGCGAATTCGGTTGTTGACAATCTATCGTCAACGGTGTTGAATTTGCATTTTACGGCCGCTCCCTGCCGCCACGTGATTAGCCATCGGGAAAGGGTATCCATTTCTGATGGGGGCGGGCTGGTCGGAAACGAGACGGTGGTTCCTGGTGGGAATGTTGTTATCCAATTACGCGAGAAAGTAGGCCTGAATGTTTCCTGGCTGGGGCCCCACTCGATTTGAAAGGGTGATGATGGGGTCGTCGCTTCTGTCTCTTCTCCCGAACATAATTGGTTGCAATGGGGCTAAGCGGTAGATAAGGCTCTGTCTTCTATCGGTAACGGTTCAATTCATCCCGTAAGTGACTCCACGCCAGCCAACGCTACCGACACTAACGCTGGAGCGATGAGAAGCGATTCAGATGAAAGAGGTCCGAGCGAGAGGAGGTCAGTTCTCGTCAAAAAAGAAGTAATGAACACGTGAAGGACGGGGACTTTTCCTGGCCGCCGGCGGCTACTTTTTCATTGCCACGGACATGTTTTCAGTGAATGTTGATACGGCCCATTGAATCCACCAAAAAGTCGTAGATTTTGATATTGGAAATATGGCGATACCGAGGCGTAAATTGTGAGCGAAATAGTATTGAACGGGAGATTCCTCAGCCTTCCGTTGACCGGTGTCAATCGTTATGCGCAGGAGGTCTGGGCTCGACTGCCGATTGAGCGAGCCAGAGCAATAGAGCCAGGTGCGCCACTTTCAGGTTGGAGGGCCCTCCTATGGGAGCAGTCCGTGCTTCCATTAAGGATTCAAAGAGGAGAAACACTCTTAAGCCTTACGAATCTTGGCCCCGTATCCGTTAGGCGTCAAATCCTAGTGATTCACGATGTATCTCCGCTGGATCATCCAGAGTGGACTTCCGTGAGTTTCGCGAAGACCTTCCAAGTGCTGCTACCGCTGCTTGCAAAGCGAGTAGCGATCTGTGTTACAGACTCCGAATTCTCGAAACAACGAATCGTTGAGCGTTTACGGCTTGATGCGAATGCCGTTAAATGCATCTACCCAGGCTGCAGCTCAAGCTTTCTCAATATGGAGGCGAACCCAGAAAAAAAGCCATACATTTTGGCGTATGACTTTACAAACCCTCGGAAGAACTTTGGTCGATTATTGCAAGCCTGGTTTGAGGTTAGACGCGAAATGCCTGAATACACATTAAAAGTTTTCGGGCCATCCCCATTGGGATCTAACACCGCTCGTATGCAATTGCTTGGCGTCGAACACTTAGGCTACGTTCCGGATTCGGAGTTACCAACCCTCGTTCGAGAAGCATCACTCTTAGCATACCCATCGTTGTACGAGGGATTTGGCCTACCTATACTCGAAGCGCTCGTGTCCGGAACACCTGTAGTTGCATCAGATATAGAGATATTCAAAGAACTGTTTGATGGATTCGTGACATTTGTGAACCCCTTAAGCACGGAGAGCATTGCGGATGGAATTATCAAAACACTAAAGGGCAACTCAAATAAAGTCTCTGACAAGATTGGAGATCTCACTTCACGATTCAACTTTGACACCACTACTCAACAACTTCTAAATCTTGCAGATCAAATGGAATGACCGGAATTTGAAATGTTAAGAACGGGACCCATCCATCGTTACCCTGACCGCATCGCAATGTGTAGCGATTCAGTTACCTGCGTAACCCGTAATTAGTCATAAGCCCTAGGATCTCCTTCGCCAGATCGAATGAGAATTGGGCAGTTAGGAGCGAAACTTTACGAAGTTGAGTCAGCGATTTCCCGTCTCGATTCAAACTTCTTGCTACGTTTCGCGCAGTGGGAAACCGCACAAGGTGGACTCACGGGGGAATCAGGACTGTGATTGATATGCTCGGCGTGCGAGAGACGGACGCCAAGGATTGAGGTTGGATGACTCGAGTGTTGCTTGCGCCTGCGGCGTGGCAGTTCACCTCGTTTGCGGGATCGGAGAGTGGCTGGGTCTACGACATTGTGACTGGAATGCTCGAGAATGATCCGGAGTTACATTTCACCTGTATAGCCGAGTCCGTTGATTCTCTGGTCGTTGATCGAATGGAGCAGCATGCAGTCGGGACGCGTCGTACGGTAGAAGTAGGTGGCGCGGTGCTTCCGCTTAGGATCGCGGCCACCACTCGGCGTATGAAGATTCTTGATCGTGTGGACCTCGTCCATCATGGACTCCCTTTTGCACTTGATCGAACTTACAGTGTGATTGCTCGTCAAGCCGCGCGCCGCCAATTGCCGTTCGTTGTTGGCCCTATCCAAACCCCACTGACGTTTATGGGTTCCGACGAGAAGGAGGGTCAAATCATGTTGCCACAACGAACACTGGCACAAGCTGGCTCAAGGTCCATCGCCCGCGTTGCTTCGCCATTAGCTTCAAGGCTGTTCAGTCGTCTGTCAAGCGCTACGCTGCATTCCGCCCAACGCGTGGTGGCCATCGATGAGCGTACTAGGGAATCGCTCATTGCCCGAGGGGTTGTTCCAGAACGAATTCTCGTCATTCCGCCTCCACTGCGAGTGAGTGAGAATAAGCGGCGGTTTAGTGGTTCGGATGGCGAAATCGTGCGCGTGGTAACTGTCGGCTACCTCATTGAGCGAAAAGCGGTCGATCAAGTAATTTCTGCTGTCGCACGCCTCGCAGCTAGTGGGTTTTCGGTCGCACTCGACGTGGTCGGTGATGGGCCAGAGTTGCCGACACTTCGACGATTGGTTGGACAACTCCCTGGAGGTGAGTCAGTGCGCTTTCATGGCTGGCTGGAACGCCATGCCCTTCAACAAGTCCTTTCGTCGGCGCATGTTTACGTCACGATGTCACGGGCCGAGAGTTGGGGCCAGGCCGTGGTCGAGGCGATGGCTCAGGGTCTAGTGGTGGTGTCGGCCGCCAATGATGGGGCCCGCAGCCTGATCGCGTTAGGCGCCCCGGTCCGTCTTGTCGGTATAGGCGCCACGGGAGAGCTCGATGTGACTTTGCGCGATTGGTGTGGTCAGACTCCAGCGCTGATTAGGAGTTCCGGTGCGGCTGGAATTGACTGGGTCAATTCCACTGTCACGGCGCCGGTGGTCGCTCGACGCTGGTGCGAAGCATACAACCAGGCTGTCGAAGAGAACACCCGGGTGCTATATCGTTCCAAGGGTGAGCACAAGCACAACGAGAAGGGCGGTATCGATAATGTCTGAGTTTAAATCGTCCTGGGCGCATCGCCACCATTTGGCTTTGGCAATGATGTCGTTAGAAGGCTACTTTCAAGTGACTGGTTCAGGATTCTCGTTCCAATGCTCGGCCTGCAATTCTGTCTTATCATTGGTATACGGGATCCGCTCGCCTATTGTCGGATGAGATTGCTTAATGGCGAGACGCTCCTCTCGGAACGCGAAGGAATGTGGACCATTTTTCGAGTTACGGTAGCCGCTTGCTCACGGTGCTACGGCCCACTCTTAAAGAAGTCCAGGCCATGCTCGACTGGTTAGATACTTACAGCGATTACTGAACCAGGGCGCTACGCCGACCGAAGTGCCGTGCTTAGAAGTCACCCAGTCTCAACGAGACTCTCAGAGCCGACGCCAGAGAACTGCCGAGTTGTTTGGGCCCGTTCCCACTGCGAAGTTCGAGCGCGACGCCGAGACTAGACGAGTTCGCATCGCGGCAAGCATCGTGGCGATGGACGAACTCAACCTGCGTCTGTTGTCGCCAAAGTCCCGGCTCAAGGACGTCGTAGCGATTGAGACCGTCGCTTGAGTCGCCCTTGCCCTCACTTTCTCCATGAGCTATGAGGGTTTTGAGTTACAGATGTGCAAGGACGTTCACATGCGCCCAGAGTTACGGGTCCAATCCGGCGCCGATATCCGCTATCGTCGCATCTCCCGCACCCGCACCGGCACTTACCTACGCTTCTTCGTTCACGAAGACATCGAAACAACCGACGCCATGAGCCTCGGTTGCTGGCTCATCGTGACCAGCGACAACAATATGAGCGAAACTGAATTACTCGTTGCCTGCAAGCGCCAATCGAACTTGGGGCGTCGACATCATCAGTTGAAGGGTGATCCGCTCGTTGCTTCCATGTTTTGGCACGACCTAGGCGCATCGAAGGTCTGAGGACGTGTCAGTTCACTGCGCTGTTCGTTCAAGCACTCATCGAGTTTCTAGTTCGCAGGTCCGTGGCAATAGAAGGTAGAGACAACATCAAGATTTACCCAGAAGACCGCCAGTCCTTTACGCCCAGTGCCGCGTATCCTCAAACTCTTCAGAGGTATTATCCGACACCACTTCATCGACGCCGAGGATCACCGCGTGCGAAAGGGTCGCTATCATGTCCGAATGAGCCGCATTTGTGTGATTGGTGCAGGTTACGTTGGCTTGACAACTGCGGCTTGTCTTTCTCACATGGGCAATGATGTTCATTGCAGTGACGTGAACGATGCACGGATACAAGTTCTCGCCGGGGGCGCCGCGCCGTTCGTGGAGGACGGTCTTGAGGAACTTATCAAGCACGGTCTGAGTTCTGGAGCGCTCGTCTTCTCAACAGATAACGCACGGAGCGTAAAGGACGCGGAATTCGTGTTTCTTTGCGTACCGACGCCTCAAGGTCCAAATGGCCGAGCCGATATTACGATCATTGAAATGGTTGCTACGGAGATAGGGCCGCACTTGGCTCCCGAGGCAATTGTTGTGAACAAATCTACGGTTCCGGTTGGCTCCGCCTCCATCGTTGAGCGGGCGTTGGGGCGTGCGGACGTTCAAGTAGTGTCGAACCCAGAGTTTCTCCGCGAGGGTTCGGCAGTGCAGGATTTCTTGCACCCGGATCGAATCGTGATCGGGGCCGGTGACGAGGCTACGGCCATCCGCCTCTCTGCTCTTTACTTGGAGCTGGGCTCCCCTGTGCTGATAACTGATCCAGCGACGGCTGAAACAATTAAGTATGCCTCCAATGCGTTCCTTGCCACCAAAGTGAGTTTCATCAACGCTGTCGCGGCACTCTGTGAGGCGGTCGGAGCCGATGTCCGCCAGGTGGCGCTCGGCATGGGGTATGACCCACGCGTCGGATCTTCATTCCTAAAACCGGGTCCCGGGTGGGGAGGCCCATGCTTTCCGAAAGACGTTGCTGCGCTCATTGGACTCGCAGAGGACGCTGGTTACGATTTCGCACTGCTGAAAGGCGTCGTATCCGTCAACGCGGGACAACACGCCAGAGTCCTGGAGAAGTCCCAACGGTTAGCTGGTGGCGAACTGCGAGGCAAGCGTGTAGCTCTTTGGGGAATAACCTTCAAAGCGCGAACGGACGACATACGCGACTCACCAGCACTTGAAATCGCTCGGCGTTTGCGAGAACTAGGCGCAATTGTTGTCGCCTACGACCCAACGTTCCGCGGCCCTCTAGATGGACTTGAAGTAGTTGACGATCCTTACGCAGCGTGCGCCGATGCTTCGGTACTGGTTGTCGCAACTGAGTGGGATGAATTTCGGTGGTTGGACTTCGAGAAGGTCGGAGACCTCATGGAGACTCGTGCAGTAGTCGACGCACGAAATCTGCTTGATCCCGCCGCAATGAGGCGCGCGGGTTTCGCCTACGAGGGCATCGGGATTGTCTAATGGAGATTGACTGATGGGTCGTATCGTCGTGACGGGAGGTGCGGGGTTCCTGGGGTCGCACCTTTGCGATGCGTTGCTCGCACGCGGTGATCAAGTCGTCTGTATCGACAACCTTTCAACTTCTGACGGATCCAATCTCGTGGCTTTCGACGCCTTACCCGGGTTCACATTTATGCAACGAGATGTTACGCAAGGCATCGACATGGATGGTCAGGTCGATGTGGTGGCCCATTTGGCGAGCCCTGCTTCTCCCCCTGAGTATTTACATCTTCCTCTTGAGACGCTCGCCGTAGGGAGTCGAGGTACCGAGGCATGTCTTGATTTGGCTAAGCGCATGGATGCTCGGTTCCTCTTTGCGTCGACCAGCGAGATCTACGGCGACCCCTTGGTACATCCTCAGCCTGAAAGCTATTGGGGGAACGTCAGTTCAGTTGGGCCGAGGAGTGTTTACGACGAGGCGAAACGCTTTGGCGAAGCACTTTCGATGGCATACGTTCGCCACGAGGCGGTCGACGTTGGCATCGTGCGGATCTTTAATACCTATGGCCCGCGTCTTCGCCGTGGCGACGGGCGTGTGGTTTCGAATTTCTTGTATCAGGCGCTGTCTGGTGCGCCTCTCACGATCTACGGGGACGGCTCGCAGACCAGAAGCTTCTGCTACGTCGATGACCTTGTTGCTGGACTGCTGTCGATGATAGATCGACGTAGCTTTGTTGGCCCAGTGAACATCGGCAACCCGCACGAGGTGACCATTGCGGAACTCGCTCAGCGCGTGTTGAGTACAACCGAGTCCTCGTCTGGTATTGAATATTTTCCGACGCCTGAGCATGATCCTGCCAGGCGCCAGCCAGATATCGCTCTCGCGCTCGCGACGCTCGGGTGGCTACCGAAGGTGTCACTTGAGGACGGACTTGAGCGTACAGCGAATTGGTTTCGCGAGCAGATGGGCGAGCCAGATAATATAGGTCGGAAGTTCACTTAAGGTCTCACCAAGGGATCATCGAATTCGGGTGTCCGAATATCCACTTTACTTAATTTTGATTTGGGACGGGAAAGTTGGAGAGTGATTCCTCTAAGAGGATTACTCCATGTCAGTACAACTCCGATACTCACCCGAACTGCGTGAACGCGCAGTGAGGACGGTGAGCGACGAGCGCGAGGCCCACAAGTTAGAGTGGGAAGCAGTTGCCGCTATTTCCAAACTGTTCAGCATGTCGCCCGAGACGCTCAGGACCTGGTTTCGCCAAGCCCAGGTCGACGGAGACACTCGCCCAGGGCTGTCCAGCGACGAGAGGGCACGGCTCAAGCAGTTGGAACGCAAAGTGAAAAACCTTCGCCGGACGAATGCCATCTTGCAGGACGCGTCGATTTTCTTCGCGACTGCGCTCGACGGTCAAACCAAGAGGTAGTGCGCTACATCGATGCCCGACGGGATCGTTTGGGGGTCGAACCGATCTGCAGAGTCTTGCAGTTTGCCCCCAACACCTACTATGGCGCCAAGTCGCGCCCAAGGTGCGCCAGGTCGCGTCGCGACGAGGTCCGCAAAACTGAGATTCAACGGGTCCACGACGAGGGCTTCGACGGTTGCTACGGCCACAAGAAGGTCTGGAATCAACTGAACCGCTAAGACATCGAAGTCGCCAACTGCACGGTGCGGCGGCTCATGCGGGCCCAAGGACTCTCCGGGGTTCGTCGCGGCCGTCCCTTCAAGGTGACGACCACCTCCGACGACGCCCAGCACTATCCAAAGGTAGTGGTCCACTTCAAACCCGTTCGATCCAGTACCGAATTGGAGATCTACTGACCCGGCACTCAAAGAGACCGAGCCTTTGAGAGCCGTCATCGGTGAATTCAGCGACGCGATTGTGAACCACCGAACTCCTATCACGGATTACTATCTCGGCATTAAGCAAATCCAGTCGCTCAAACTCGCGGACTCGAGCGTTTCTAACGATGGGGCCTGGTTCAATGTTCGTTCTAGTGATAGGTAAGCTAGGTTGCTTGCAAACTACTTCTCAAACTATCACAAACCCTCTTGACTTCATCCATTTCGATCGTCCCATCGATTGGTAACGACAGGAGCTCTGGACACACCTCGTCACTCACCGGGCATTCGCGCATCCATGGTTGGTACGCTGGCTGTTGATTGAGGGGCACCGGATAATGGATTCCGGTTTCAACGCCATCATTTAGCATGTACTGCCGAATAGAATCGCGTTTCTCTTTGGGAACTCGTACGACGAATAGGTGATGAACATCTCCTGGCGCATCTGCCACTAGCTGGATTTCGGGCAGATCGCCCAAAAGCTCGCGATAGCGGGCAGCAACTAAGCGTCGACGAATAGTCCACGTCTCGAGGTATTCCATCTTTGCGATAAGAAACTTCGCCTGCAATGCGTCGAGGCGCGAGGTGTAGCCTACTACTTCATGTAAGTATTTTGTGACGCTGCCATGGTCACGAAACAGCCGAATGCGGTCGGCGATCGTCTCAATATTTGTAAGCACCATACCTCCATCCCCCAAAGCTCCAAGATTCTTCGCAGGATAGAAACTAAAACACGCAGCATCTGATTCGCTGCCCACCGGCCGACCCTGATCCGTCGCTAAATGGGCCTGAGCTGCGTCCTCAATCACAATTAACCCTTGCTCACGCCATGATCTGATCGCATCGAAGGGTACGGTATGTCCATATAGGTGGACCGGAATGACCGCCCTGGTAGTGGGGCTGATACATGCACTCACCGTGTCAGTCGAGATCAAGAGCGTGTCAGGATCTACATCCGCGAAGATCGGCGTAGCACCTACGTGAACGACTGCCTCAGCCGTGGCAGTAAAGGTGAGCGCTGGCACCACTACTTCGTCCTTCGCTCCGACACCAATCGCTCGCAATGCCAGAATCAGTGCGTCCGTACCAGAGGCGCAGGCAACGGCATGCGATTGGCCATGCGCTTTCGCGAAGAGACACTCGAATTCCTGAACCGACGGTCCACCTGTAAAGCCGCTTGACGCCAGCATCTCGTGCAGGACATCTTCAAAGGATGACAGAAGTGGTTCATGCATGCGCTTCAGATTGACAAGGGGAATCATCGTTCTCTTTCCTACTGAGGACCAGGTTCGAAACGGCAAAACCTTCTGTCTAGCCTATGCCGTTCACATTCCAGGCGGCACAATCGACGACCTACAGATCACCGCAATAGAGTGCTGTCCAACGGCGTTCACGTCAGCGAAGACACGACCAATGAGTAGGTCGCGATGAGTGTCGGCCCTAAGAGGAGGGCATCGTTGGGGCGATCCAACCGCAGACTGCACAAAGGCCGTCAGCCCGTCTCCCGCAGAAGCAAACCCAGCCGACCTGTCGCGCAGGATTTCCGACCACTAGCGCATGTGGCTTTACCGGGTGTGTAACGACGCTGCCCGCGCCTACCGTTGCCCATGCCCCGACCGTGGTGCAAATAATCACCGAAGCGGCTCCAACAGCGCAACCCTCCTCGAGTACACAGCCGATGGCTTGCCAATCATCGGCTCCTAACAAAGCCCCTGTCGGAAAAATCGCCCTCGGAAAGCGATCGTTAGTAAGGACCACTCGCGGACCAACAAACACACCATCCTGCAGAATCGCCGGTGCGTAGATTTGGGAGCCGTTCTGAATTTTGCAACGCTCCCCTATAACCACTCCCGCATCGACAAAACAGTCTTTTCCCAACACCGTCCCATCGCCCAGCGCCGCTCCACTACGAACCTGTGAAAAGTTCCATATCTGGACGCCTTTCCCGATACTGGCACCATCCTCCACAATTGCCGTTGCGGCCACCAGCCCTTCCCGCAGTTGATAACGGTTCACCATTCCTCCCTCGCCGCTAGTCATTGCAACTCAGACCGAAACGGTCGGTGAACCTGCTGGCGCTATTACGTCCACAGGAACACCATGTTCTTCAGCGGATCGATGAGCTGCCTCGATTGTTGCGACGATAGCCACTGCCTGTTCCTCATGAATCGTTGGTGGAACTCGACTCTCAATCCTTCGAATGAACTCGGACACTTCAAGTCGCAACGGCTCCTCGAGCTCAATTCGCGGCGCGACCATATCTCCAGTTCGATATGACAGCTCCCGCGCACCAAAACCGGAGTCTAATGAAAAGCTGACCCCCTTATCGTATATACGAACGGGTGTCTCCAGATCAGTGTCCTCATAAACGAGCATCCGCTGTCTACCAACGAAGGTCATCGATCGAATCTTTGTAGGGGCTAACCACGACATGCTCGACTCCGCGATGATGCCCGAAGGAAATTGCAGTGTCATAAAGGCCACATCCGCCGGCTGGCCCGCCAAACTGGACCTCGTCAGGGCACTAACACTGATCGGAACCTCTTCGAGCACATAGGACATGATCGAGAGATCGTGGGGTGCCAGGTCCCACATGACACTAGCCGTCGATTGATGGATCCCGAGATTTACTCGAGTTGACATCAGGTAGTGGATGTCGCCGAGTTCGCCACGTAGCACCCGATCCCGAATTACTTGGACCGCCGGGCTATACAGGAAGGTGTGCCCGATCATCAGGACGAGGTTGTGATTCCTTGCATAATCCACCAGGCTGCGCGCAACTACCGCGCTCGTTGCGAGGGGTTTTTCGACGAGAATGTCGACCCCCCGATTCATAATGCGCTGAGCAAGCTCACCATGCGTGTGAACAGGAGTGGCGAGGATAACGCCGTTGACGTCCTGGTCCAGGAACTCCTCGATGCTATCCGCCGCTTCGATGCCAGGGTAGCTCGCTAGAGCGGCCTCGAGGCGGGTTGGATTCGAATCGCAGACAATGACCTGTTCAGCCGGCAGAAGAGAGACAACATTTCGCAGAATGCGCGGACCCCAGTAGCCAAGCCCAATCACACCGACGCGTATCATCCATTACCTCCGTTGTTTGTTGACGCCTTTGTAGCAACGATCGTTCGAGCAGCGCGTCGCAACTGACCTCGGAGACGGGTTGCCCTCGTTCTGGCCCGGCGGCGGCTAGTGTGCAGGCTACACCCGGTGCCAGCGATCAAGAGCAAGATGACCGACGCCGACATCCAGCGGGAGCCTTCACCAGTTGTCCCTTGGCGTAGAGCTTGACGGTCGTGGCGTCGAACCTCGCACTGTGGGTCTGGCCGACGAGATCGCCGGGACCGAGTACATCAACCTCGCCATTTCGACATGTCGGTCCTGACCAACAGGCCCCGGAGGCGGCTACAATGAAGACGGAGTCATTCCACAGTGCGGCGTCTCCCGATTTCGGAACTTTTCCACCACCACATGCGCGCATCCAACCAGCCCCTCGTCAGCGTCGTCGTGGCTACGCGCAACAATGCGGCAACCCTCGACAGAATGCTGTCGTCGATACGTGACCAAACTTACCCAAACGTCGAGTTGATCGTCGTCGACAACTCGTCTACTGATGAATCGGTGAGCATCGCCAAACGGCACGGCGCTCGGGTTGTGACGTGGGGACCCGAGCGTACCGCACAGGTCAATCACGGCGTCTCCGTCGCCAACGGCAAGTACGTTTATTACACCGGCGGCGACATCGTCGTGGACGCCGACTTCCTCAGCGAAGCTGTGGGCGCTAGCGAGACCGAGGGCTACGATGCGATTTACCTCAATGTTGTGACTCGGATCGAGCATCCAAATTTTTGGCAACGGGGTCGCACATTTGAGCGCACTTGCTATTACAAAGTTCCATCGGCATCTGCAGCACGGTTCTATCGGCGCGGTGTCTTCCTCGCACTTGGTGGCCTAGACGAAGGCGTGAGTGCGATCGCGGATGACTACGACTTTCAGTATCGATTGGATCGAGAGGGGTTTCGCACCGGACTCATTGATTCCGGCGAAAACATGGTTTCGGAATACGATGGGGTTGCGATCATTGTCAAACGCGCGCTCTATTACGGGTGGCAATACGGCCAGTTGCGCAAAAAATCGTCCGCCGAATTTCGGCAGGTCTATCGCACCGTACGACCGCAGATATGGAATGCCATTCGCCAGCGTCGTGGCGACTGGACCTCAGTCCTCGCGTTCTTCACCTATAAGTTCCTCCAGACGACGTTTGGGGCTGTAGGCGCAGGTCTCGAGTTCCTTTCGCGCGGCAGTCCCCGAGTCGAGGGGATTCTCTACCGGCTGAATTACGGACGCCATTAGCAGCACCGGCGGTCACGTTTACTGGTGGAAGGACCCCTTTCGACGGCACCAGTCAGTGGACAATAATCATCCGCACCGTGTCGGTGATCGCGGCGCCGATCCGGCCATCAGGACGACCGCGTCACCGGGTTTGGCCTGACCAACTCTCTTGAGCTGAGTGATGACCACCTCGCATAGAGCGTCAATGTCGTTGGCCGAGGACAGGAAGATCTCCTGCACCCCAAGAGCTGCACAACTGTCGCGCGGTTGAGGCACTCCGGGTGATGGCGAGAATGGGCATCGGCCCCCGCTCGGCGTGGGGAAAGGACCGCTCGGCGCGACGCACGATGCGGTCCATAGTTATAACGGAGCCCACCGAATCATCGCCAATCGCGGCCTCGCCACTAAGCATGACGGCACTCGCCCCGTCGAGCACCGCGTTGGCGACGTCAGTGACTTCGCCTCTTGTGGGCACCTGTGCGTGGGTCATCGATTCGAGCATCTGGGTCGCCACGACGACCGGGCGAGCGTAACGGATGCCGAAGCGCATGATCTCCTTTTGCAGGTGCGGCACCTCTTCGATGGGCAGCCGCATACCAAGATTTATATGGGCTCTGCGAAGCGGCTCAGGGCACGAACCTCACCCGCCGGCGGATTGTTCCTGTGGGCCTACAACCATGTACCGTTCTCTCCGCTGATGCGCGAGCCTCAAAAGTTTCTAATGCTGCTGGCCCTTGCGTACGCTGTCTTTTTTGGCTGGGGCGTTGAGCGACTATCTCAGATCAACATTTTCCCAAAGAAAATCAGTGCCATCGCATCTGCGGCACTGCTTGGCGTAGCACTTCCTCTGAGTTAGACGCCCACCATCTTCAATGGACTTTCCGGGCAGATTACTTCCAGCGCCATTCCAGCCGCTTACCAACAAGCCGACAACCTGATGGGTACTGGCCCGGGAAACATTCTGTACGTTCCGTGGCACCTTTATATGTCGTACCCGTTTACGAATAACCAAGTCGTCGCCAACATTGCGCCCACGTCATTCCGACGAAACGTGATCTCGGGTGACAATGTTGAAGCCGGCAATGTCGAAACCCAGTCGACGTCACCCCGTTCGAGCTACCTGCGACAGTTATTCGAACAAAGCACCCAGATAACGGCATCTGGAGCATTGGTAGCACCGTTAGGTGTTGAGTATGTGGTTTTGGCGAAGACTGTCGACTGGGCTTCGTACAACGGGCTCAACAACCATAGGGATCTACTCCTCATCTCGAATACCTCCTCGCTTGAGGTTTGTCGAAACGCTGCATACACGGGTGTCGGTCTAAGAGTGAAGACTCTAACGTCGGTTTCCAATGTCGCCGGACTGCTCAAGCTGGCAAAATCAAATGGGCTGAACGGTGGCGCTGTGACGATGAAACGAAGTTCCACTAATTCATCGAACACTTTGAATAGCACACAACACGGGCAGTCAACTTCCAGCACGACGTCGAGAGCCTCGGTGCAACAACTTTCACCGGTAGCGTACCGAATTGACTCCGGCACTCCCGGCTGGGTGACTGTCGACGCTCCGTATGAGCGTGGTTGGTCACTTAACGGGCGATCCGCCGTTGCGTCCGCTGAGGGCACCCTGCTCGTGCGCGTGGGCTCGAGCGGCGGAGTACTTGAATTCACCCCCTGGAGAGCAGTACGGCTTGGCTACATTTTGTCGATTACTGTCTTCCTAGCCATAGTGGCCGTACTCACGTTTGACCGCCGACGACGAAATCAAGGAGACCAGCACTGACGCACGCCTCAAGTACGTGACGTAACCTCTTAGCGCAACACAGGTGCGAGTCGTATCTCCACTCCAAATAGTTTCCGACTTGTCGGCCCCTCTGATCAGGCGGCTACGACACTATATTGAGAGCGAAATACTGCGCTTCGTAATCGAGAACGCAGCGACCGCCGCGGGGCGGTGCCCGATCTCGGCGTTAAATAGCGTCTACAAAATCGTCGTCAGCCCAAGCAATCGCTTCATCGAGAGAATCAAACCGCCCGAATCGATAGTAGGTGCGGGGGGAAAGATTGTCCAACGAAAAGCGATGTCGAGGCGCTCGAAGTGTCACGCCTCTTCTCGCTCGAGGGAACAGGTGACGAAGTAGAACATTCGAAAATCACAGCGCGCTTCACCCGTAGCATCACTTAAAACGCAAAATCAGAACGCCCCCTCTTTGGAGGGGGCGTTCTGACTCTTTGACTCTTCAAACGTTACTTCAGTGTCAAGTAGCCCCTTCTGACCACTCTGCCGTTCGCGAGACGGAAGGTGAGCGTGTGCCAACCATGAACACCGACCACCGACCTGACGTGAATAATGAGCCGTACGCGGAAGTCCTTAGAGACGGTCACGATCACCCTGTATTTGGCGTTGCTCGTGACCTTTGGCGCACCGAAGAAGCCCCCGCCCAGAACGGTCAACGTCCTAGTTCTTCCGGCGACGGCGCGGCCGACGATTCTGCTTATGTACAAGCGTGCACGACGATGATGTGTTTTCGCGGTCGTCGTCGTGGTAGGCGCGGTCGTCGTCGTGGTGGGCGCGGTCGTCGTCGTGGTGGGCGAGGTCGTCGTCGTGGTGGGCGCGGTCGTCGTCGTGGTGGGCGCGGTCGTCGTCGTGGTGGGCGCGGTCGTCGTGGTAGTCGTTCCGCCGACAATTGGCACCACGGAAAGCGTCACTGGACCGGTGATCGACATTAAGTTACTGTCTTTCAACGTGACCGTAAAGGTGAAATTCCCGCTACCTGTAGGAGTACCGGAAACCGTACCGTTGGAGGAGATTGCGAGACCGTCCTGAGGCCCACCGCTCCACGTGTATATTCCAGTGCCACCGCTACCAGACAGCGCCTCGTTGTAGGAAGCGCCTGCCGTTCCGGTCGGCAGTGATGAGCCCATAGCAAGAGGTCCACATACCGTGTTGCCGTAACCGAATTCTCCCCCGGTGTTGTTGCCATAACCGAAACCAGCGCCAGAGCCGTAGAGGCCACCAAACGAGTAGCCGTAACCGCAATTCACGTAGTCCGCGCGAGCATTTTGCGTTGTGAAAATAGTGACGATGACAGCAGCCACCAGCGTCAGCGCGAGGAAGACCGGAAGAATCCTCGCCCGGTGTTCGAAAAAGATTCCGCGAACTCGCTCTGTCATATTTTCTCCGTCTACCAGTTAACTTCAACTGCCCCAATCGTACCAATGAATCTTTGGCCCGGCAAGTCGTTTTCCCCTGTAACCCGATTGTAATGAAGTGAGTCAAATAAACAGACTTCGCAGAGAGGGGAGCAAAAGAGTGAATATCCGACATCTTGATCATCCTGGGCATCTTCAAAGAAAAACTGTGAATCGATCGGTGACAGTTATGGCTCGTTACCAGGTAGTTTGCTAGTTGCGCCAGACCGAACTGCCCGGGTCCAGCCTGTATTATTACTTCAAATAACTTTTCATTTCCTGATTCGGCTAAACCAACGCAATGAATCGCCAATGCCTGGTAGCGGAGTCTTGTCGGGGACGACTACGACGCTTTGATTCCCAATGCTTTCAAGAAGCCACGAGCACTCGCGAGTTGACCTCGCGACGGGTGAAGTGCGAGGAAAACGCGGAACTCTTGCTTCGCCAGCGCACTGTTGCCGGGCGTCAAGTCAGCGACAATCGCGTAGTAGAGACGTGGAGCCGCGCTTCTTGGACCGTAAGTAATCGCCTTACGAAGATCCTTCACACCGAGTTTGACGAGTGCGGGATTGGTGGTCGAACTACCGGCCGAGAACTCCAGCCACCCCGTCTCGGTCAGTGCCGCGACGTTCTTTGGACGAAGCACCAGCACCTGTTGGTACGCACTCAGCGCCGCGACCACGTTGCCGTTAGCGATGTCGGCCTGGGCCTCGGTGAGTAACTGCGTGACCTCCTGGGCCTGACCAAGTGAGACGTTGCCGGTAATGGAGTTCCCGGGCTGGCGCGGCGAGAGCGACGACCAGAGCAACACCACCGCGGCTATTAAAAAACATCCAAGCGCGCTCAGTAACAGCCAACGTCGACGTCGACGGACCGTTCGCAGCTTGGTACTCTGCGGTCCCAGGGCGGCCAGTTCGCCGTGCGCCTTTTCGAGCGCGGCCCCTTCGCGGCGTTCAATGACCGACGCCTCGCTCGCCGAAAGCTCTCCCGCGGCGAGTTCTCTTCTGGCGTCCGCCAGGGACGCCTCACGCAACGCGATCTCGTCGCGAATCTGTTGCTCGGTCTTGTTCATCGCCGTCTCGACAGACGGATCGCACTGAGGATGAGCGCGAACACGAGCAGTAGCGGCACGATCCAGAGCAACGCGCCCAGACCCGAGGTCGGTGGCTCGAGAAGAATCGAGGTGCCGTAGACCGACTCGAGCGAGGTCAAGATCTGGCTGTCACTTTGACCCTCGGCCACCTTCTTCACGATCTCGTGACGAACGGCGACGGCCGACGTTGCGTTACTCACCGCGACCGAGAGATCGTCACACGATGGACAACGCACCAACGTCTCTAGATGCGCGACGCGAGAACTATCGGTTGACCCGTGTGGGTGCAGCGCCACGGCAAAAGCCGCGACCACGATGAACGCCACGCACCACAGAGCGAAGGAGCGAGTTACTTCCACGACCTCACCCGCGCGACCACTTCTTCAAGTTGTCGAGTGCCCACCGGTCCAATGAGCGTCGCCGCGACTACGCCCTTCGCGTTAATGATGAAGGTCGTGGGCGGTGACGTGACGCCGTAGCGATTCGCGAGGACGCCACCGTCGTCGATCACCGAGGGATAGAGCGAGCCGTAGTACGTGGCGAACGCTGCCGCGGCACTCACGGTGTCGTCAAAGACGACGCCCAGCACGTCAACACCTTTGTTTCTCTCCTGCCACGCAAAGGTCGACAATCTGGGCGCTTCGGTCCTGCACGGACCACACCACGAAGCCCAGAAGTTCACGACGACGATCTTGCCCAGGTCCGCCTTGAGACTGAGCGTCCCCGTGCCGCCAAGCTTCTTGCCCGACAGTGCCGGGGCCACTTTGCCGAGCAACGGACTCTGGGTCTCGGTGGCGTTGGTGATCGGGTGACGCGTCGCTAAGAAGAGTGAGAACGCTACAACGACGACGATCGCCGCGAGCGCGCTGGCCATGACCGAGCGCTTCATGACGCGGACTCGTCGTAACGGCGGCGAAAGAACGAGAGCGCACTACCAAAGCCAATAACGAGTCCCCCGAGCCAGAGCCACGCCAGGAGCGGTTCAACGGTGACGCCGAGCACGATCGAGCCAGTGGGTAGATCGTTTCGAACCTGAGCGCCCGAGGTGGACCCGTTACCCCCCACGGCCTCGAAGGTCACGTAGACGTCGCGCAGAAGATTCGAGTCGATCGCCGGCGTACCCACGGTCTGCCCGTTACGACCGTTGTAGGTCGTGATCGCGGGGCGTAGTTGGTGTCCGTCCACGGTGACCTTTAGTTGCGTCGCGGAGCGAAGGGCGTCTACGGCGTTATGGAATCCCGAGAACTTGACCAACTGGCCGTCGACGACGGTGCTCTGGCCGGTGGCGAGAGTCACCTCAGAGCGCTTGACGTACGTCGTCGAGGTCACGATGCCGAGCGCCAAGATCACGACACCAAGGTGCACGATCATGCCACCAATGGTCGGCGAGCGAAGAACGCGGCGCCACGAGCCCCGACGAATCGCCGTCACGAGCGCACCGCGCAACGTACGCAGCGCCGCGCCCGCGGCGAGTACCGAGAGAAAGACCGCGACGACTTCGGCGGGGCGGCGAATGCCCACACTGAGTAGCACCACCACCACCGCGAGCGCCGTCCACGCACTCGCGCGCATTCGCGCCCACAGCACGGTCGCGTTCGCGCTACGCCAACTCACCAGAGGCGCTACCGCCATGAGTAGCAACAACAACACACTCACGGGCGCCGCTACGGAGGCGAAGTACGGCGTGCCGACGGTAACCTGCGTGCCGTTGATCGCTTGGTAGAGGAGCGGAAAGACCGTGCCCAGTAAGACCACGATCGCGAAGCCCACGAAAAGAATGTTGTTCGCCACGAAAAGTCCCTCGCGCGAGAGCGGATGCTCGACGCCCACCGGCGCTCGTAGTCGATCCCCGCGCCACGCGAGCAGACCGGCGCCCACGACCACCACCACAAAGAACAGACCAATGAGCAGGGGCCCGAGCGTGCTCGAAGAGAAGGCGTGCACGCTCACGAGAACGCCCGATCGAGTAAAGAACGTACCGAGAATCGTGAGGGCGAACGTCGCGATGGCCAGGGAGAGATTCCACACTCGAAAGAGCCCGCGTCGATCTTGGACAATGACCGAGTGGATGTAGGCCGTCGCCGTTAACCACGGCAGCAACGCGGCGTTCTCCACCGGGTCCCAGCCCCAGAACCCACCCCAGCCGAGCACCTGGTAGCTCCACCACGCGCCGAGCACGATCCCGAGCGAGAGCGAGCCCCACGCGAGCACCGTCCAGCGGCGCTGTTCCAGGGGCCAGCGGTCCTGCACCCGTCCGGTGATCAACATCGCAGTAGCGAAGGCGAAGGGCACGCTAAAGCCCACGAAGCCTAGATAGAGCAGCGGCGGGTGCACCGCGACGAGTGGGTTGTCCTGCAACAAAGCGTTTGGACCGGCGCCCTGGAGAACGTGGGCGGCGTTGTGAAGGAAGGGATCGGCCGGACCCATCATGAGCAACGTGAAGAAGGCGCCGACCGCGAAGAGCACGATGGCGGCCCAACCGACGACGGCGTCGTCCTTATCGCGCCGGTAGTAGAGCAGCACGCCCCACGTGATCGCGCTCTGGAGCAAGACCCAGAGCATGAGCGAACCCTCGAGCGCCGACCAGAGACCCGTGATCGAGTACAGCAGCGGCGTGTACGTGGCGTTATTCTCCGCCACGTACGCGAGAGAGAAATTGTGCGTGACGAGCGCGAACTCCATGACACCAATGGCGCCGACAATGCCCAGGACCGAGAGCAGCGCCCACCAACGCGCGCGCGACGCGCGCCTTTGACGTAGCGCGAGCGCTTGTTCGACAATGCCACCGACCGCGCCAATGAAACAGACGTAGAGCGCCGCGCGCCCGAGCCACGTCAAGATCATCGCGTCGTCCCGTTGGGGGCCTTCACGCGCTTGGGGTGTTGGGCGATGTAGGACGCCGTGTGTTTGACCAGTATCTGGGTGCCGTCAAACTTGTCCGACGTCGCACTCGTGAAGTGTCCAACGACCACGACCGGAATATTGGCCTGAAAGAGTTGGGGCGGCGAGCCGTGCGCACTGACGAAGACCTCTTGGCCACCACCCTTCATCCAAAACGACGCGCCGCTCGAGGTGCGAACGATGGTGTGGGCTTTGACGATGCCTTCTAAACGTATGGTCTTCGTGCCGAGCGCAGCGCGCGAGTTCATGGCCTGATCGATCGTTTCGAAGTAGTTCAGGGAGTGCAGCAGACCTTGGCTGAGGAGCGCCAGTACCGCGGCGGCGAGGACTGCTAGAACGCCAATAGAACGCCAACGACCGCGACGTTTCGTAGGCGGGGCGGCGACGGGAGTGAGATCGAGAGGAGCGTCAGCGTCGAGCACGTCGTCCTCGCCACCAGATTGACAGCGCGTAGAGCGCTAACCCCCCAAAGGCGAAGGAGTAGCCCGCGACGACGTACTCCATCAGCGAACTCCCTCACGACGACGTTGTACGAGCGCCTCTTCTAAGGACGCGGCGTAGCGCTCATCACGCAACACTTCCAGTCGGTAGCGCGCACGCAGCAGCCAGAAAAAGAGCAAAGTGAAGCCGATAAAACTGATCAGGAGGGTCCAGGCTTGAATGCCGTGAATCTTCAGGCCGTGATCGGGAGTGAACACCGTCGCACCCTGGTGCAGGGTCTTCCACCACTGCACGGAAAAGTGAATGATCGGCACGTTGATCGCGGCGAGTAACGCCAAGACCGCACCGCGACGGGCCCGCAACTCGGGGTCGTCGTTCGCTCGACGAAGCGCCAAGTACGCGAGCGCGAAGACGCCCAGTATCGCGGTCGAGGTGAGCCGCGCGTCCCAGGCCCACCACACGCCCCAGGCGGGCCGACCCCAAATCGAGCCGGTAATGAGCGTGAGGATGATGAACACGACACTGACTTCCATGGCGCAGTGCGCTACGCGGTCCACGACCGCCGAACGAGTGCGCCGCCACAGATAGAGCGCGCTCGCGATCGTCGCGGTACCGAAGGAAACGTAGAGCGCGACCCACGCTATCGCCGGGTGCACGTAGACGAGTCGCGCGAGGTTCCCCTGGACCTCGAAGGAAGGGGTGACCCACAGTCCAAGCCACAGCGTCAGCACCAGCAGTACGAGCGTGACCGGTCCGAGTAGTCGTTGGGAGAGTTGTCTAATCATGATTCCTCTAGAACACCGTAAAGGAGAATGCCGAGGGCCACGTAGGCAGCCAGTGCTACGAGGGAAATTACCCACCACTGCCAGAGAGCGCCACCGTGCAGGGCTGCACTAAAGGAGCGCTCGCCAGCGATGAGCAAGGGCGCGAACGCCGGAAATGACAGCACCGGCAGCAGGGTCGCCGGACCCTGGCCGCCCCCGCTCAACGCTCCATAGAGCGCACCCGCGGCGGACAGTGCGGCGAGGGTAACCAGCACACTAGGTAGGGCCGACAAGGTGCCGACGAGCGCGGTGTGGAGCAGTAACACCGAGCCGGCGAGCAGCACGACGCCCATCAGCCACAACTCCACCATCAGGGCCAGCGCCTTACCCAAAAAGACGCCGGCCGGGTCGAGTCCGAGGGTGGCGACCGACGCCTTGGTGCCGGGTGAGCCTTCGATGACTTGACTGCGATTAATCACCAAGAGCGCCACGAGCAGCATGACCAAATAGAAGAGCCCCGGGCCGGCGCTCGAGTGGCCGGCGTGTTGGGGACCGAGGGCGAGACCACAGAGGACGAGGGCCATCGCGCCAAAGGGCAGCACCTGCCAGAGCAGCACGCGACTGCGTCGTTCGATACGCAGATCCTTCGCCGCGACGAGCAGTGCGATACGGATCACGAGCGATCTTCGACGACGAGCCCGCCGGCCAGGGTGAGTGTTCGTGGCCCCAGCGAACTGGAGCGCAGCGGGTCGTGCGCACTCAGCACCACCGTCGCGCCGCCTCTAATGACGTCACCGATGAGCTGATCGAAGAATGTTCGACCCTCTTCGTCGAGTGACGCGTACGGCTCGTCTAAGAGCCAGAGCTCGGGGCGGCGAAGGAGCAACCACGCCAGACCCAGCCGGCGACGTTGACCGGCACTCAACTGTCGCGCGATAGTCGAAGCGCGACTCGCCAGTCCCACGCGCTCGAGCACCGTTGGGATCTCACTCAAGGGACGCTCGAGCGCCTTCGCGGCAAAGGCGAGATTCTCGTACGCGCTTAAGTCGTCGTAGAAGGAACCCTCGTGGCCGAGCCATCCCACGCGCCGTCGAAGTTCACGAAGATCACCACCGCGAAGATCAATCCCGCTCACGACGCCCGCTCCGCTCGAGAGCGCCGCGAGACCGCCGAGGAGTCGCAAGAGGCTCGTCTTGCCGGCACCATTCGCGCCAGTGACGACACTGAGTGAACCCGCTGCGAGTTCAAGGTTGACGCCACTGAGTAATGGAAATCCACTTACGAGAACGACGGCGTCGCGAAGCACGACGACCGGCGACGAACTACCCATGCTCAAGGATTAGCGCTGGAGCGCTTTGACGTCGGCGTCAACCATCATTTCGATCAACGCGTAGAAGTCTGTCTCACACTTCCAGCCGAGCACGTCGTGCGCCTTAGTGGCGTTGCCCACGAGCAGATCGACTTCGGCCGGACGAATGAACGCAGGGTCGACTCGCACGAACTCTTCGTAGTTCAGCCCAGCAACACCAAAGGCCACTTCGCACAGCTCGCGCACCGCGTGGGTCTTACCGGTGGCGATGACGAAGTCGTCGGGCGAATCTCGTTGGAGCATTAGCCACATCGCTCGCACGTAGTCTTCGGCGTAACCCCAGTCTCGTTGCGCCTCTAGGTTGCCCAAGCGAAGTTCGCTGGCGAGGCCGGCCATAATGCGCGCGACGCCGTGGGTGACCTTGCGGGTGACGAACTCAATGCCGCGACGCGGTGACTCGTGATTGAAAAGAATGCCACTCGAGGCGTGCAGGCCGTAACTCTCGCGGTAGTTGACGGTGATCCAGTGGCCATAGACCTTCGCGACGCCGTAGGGACTACGTGGATAGAAGGACGTGTTCTCGTCTTGGGGGACCGTACGAACCCGACCGAACATCTCCGACGAGCTCGCTTGATAGAAACGAATCTCGGGGTCGACAATGCGTATCGCGTCGAGCATTCTTGTCACGCCGAGCGCCGTCGCCTCGCCGGTCAAGACTGGCTGGGCCCACGAAGCCTGGACGAAGCTCTGCGCGGCGAGGTTGTAGACCTCGGTGGGGCGATAGTCACGAAGTACGTGAATGAGCGAGACCTCGTCCATCAAGTCACCCGACACCAGAGTCAGTTGTTCTTGGATGTGGCTAATTCGTTCGATGTTGACCGTGGAACTGCGCCGCATGAGGCCGACGACTTCGTAGCCCTGACCGAGCAGGAGTTCAGCCAAGTAGGAACCGTCTTGGCCGGTAATGCCGGTAATCAGTGCACGTTTCGCCACCGAAGTTCCTCCACTGCAAGGGCATCGACGAGTGTCACTGCCGCGACCAACTCTACTACTGGAGCGGAAATACGACCCCGACCTAGCCTTGACGAGTGGCCCGCCTCGTCGTAGTGAGTTTTCGCTTGGGCGCTAACGACGGCGTGAGCGTCGAAGCCAGAAAGTGGATCAACGCCCTTCGAAAGCTTGGCCACGACGTCACTACGCTCGCGGGCGACGGCGACGCCGACGTCCTTATGCCCGACCTCGCCATTGGCGCGACGTCGTCGCCGTCTCTCGACACGCTCAACCAAGTAATCGACAACGCTGATCTCGTGATCGTGGAGAATCTCGCGTCACTTCCCCTCAACGTCCCTGCGCGCGACGTTCTCTACCAAGCGCTCGATCAGCGTGCCGCGATCTTTCATCACCACGATCTTCCTTGGCAGCGCGAACAGTGGCGCGACGAAGCGACGCCACGTGATCAAGATCTCTGGCTCCACGTCACCATTAACGATCTCTCTCGCAGAGAGCTCGAAGAGCGCGGCGTTAGCGCGGTCACGATCTACAACTCCTTCGACTGTGATCCTCCCCTCGGTCGTCGTCATCTCACGCGCCACGCACTCGGCCTTGAGAACGAACGACTGATGCTTCTGCCCACGCGCGCGATTCCTCGAAAGAACGTCGCCGGCGCACTTGAGCTCGCGACGGCGCTCGACGCCGTCCTCTGGCTGCTCGGTCCCGCCGAAGACGGCTACGGCCCCACGTTGGCGAACTTGCTCGCCGAGTCGACCGTCGAGGTTCGTCGCGCTCTACCAGAGGGTCTCACCATTCACGACGCGTACGCCGCCGCGGACCTCGTGACGTTGCCCTCGACGTGGGAGGGCTTCGGCAATCCCGTGCTCGAATCGGTCACGCATCGTCGTCCCTTGGCCGTCTACCCCTACCCAGTGCTCGAAGAGATTCGCGCCTTTGGCTTTCAATTCTTTGACCTCGACGACGTCGAAGGAGCACTCGAGTTCCTCGACAGCCCCGACGACGAGCGTCTTCGACACAACGCCGAGATTGCTCGCCGCCACTTCAATCTCGACGCGCTCCCCCAGCGACTGGCCACTCTTATGGCCGTGGTAGGGCTTACGTGACGCCAAGTAGGCTTTCGTCGTATGGTCATTAACGACGAGCGAACCGCCCAGGCCGAACGCACACCCCACGGGGAACGACGAGAACAGCTTCTCCTGGTCGCAAGGTCCATCTTCGCCGAGCGCGGCTTCCAAGCCACCACCATGGACGACATCGCCAAAGGGGCCGGCTTCACCAAGCCAATTCTTTACCAGTACTTCGAGTCCAAGACCGAGCTCTACCGCGAGATCGTCAACCAGACCGCCGAGAAACTTCTCAACTCACTGCGCGTCGCCGTCGGCGACGTTGAAGCACCCCGCGCCAAGATCGAAGTCGCCTTTCGCGTCTACTTCGAGATGGTCGTCGGTGAAACGGACGCCTTCCGCATTCTCTTCATCCACTCTCACGAAGGTGAGACCAGGGGCAACCTGCGCAACGTCGAACTCGGCCTCGTCTCCTTCTTAGAGCCGCTCATCGCCGTACGTATAAAGCCCGACCACCGACGCCAACTCGCCGCCGGCGTGGTGGGCATCGCCGAAGGCGCCGCGACGGCGTGGCTGATCCAACAAGAAGGTAAGGGGTGGCCAACGCCCGGTCCCGGCGTCGCGGAACGACTCGCCCAGCGCAGTGCCACCCTCGCGTGGGGTGGCCTGCGCTCCGTCGAACTCGACTAACTCTCCTCGTCGGCCACGATGGTGGCGAAGGCTTGGACCATTGCCCACAACTTTGCTGCGCACTGGTTGTACGTCGCTTGATCTCCTCCGGCGGGATCGTCCACGTCAAAAAACCCCGAGGGCGTCAGTAGTGCCACTTGACGGATCTGCTCACTACGAGTGACGTCGAGTGGCGCTTCACGAAGGAACTGGGCGAGAAGGACGGTCTTGCCCGAGCCGCCGGGATGGTTCGCCCGCACGAAGTTGACGTGATTGGCTTCGCTGGCCACTATGACGTCAGCCCACTCGACGTCGTCTTCGTTGAGTTGATGGCTTCGGTGCGCACCGTACTGATGTTCGCCTAGGTCGGGTATCGAGACCAGTGCGTCTTTTGTTCGTGAACTCATGGCACTGCCCTCAATGACGTGCGTACCAGCGGTGCGAATCTTCCAGTCGAACCCGTTCACCTCACCAAGCGTCGTCAGCATGTAGCCCAACATGACCGAACGAGCCACGTTGCCCGTACACAAGGTGACAATCTTCACGAACGTAACCTCCTCACTCTGACCTCGTTGATCCCATCGTTTGCCTTGTCCGTGTGCTCATTTGTTCGGCCTCACTGGGGATCGGAGCAGTTAGGCAGTTGCGCCGGAAGCTTCTTTAGGGTATTTAGCTAGGGGCCCCAAGTCTACGATTCCTTTAACATCTACGCTCTGGCGCGAAGAGAAACTCGTAGCGCCGGATCGCGCAAAGGTGGCATCATTCTGCACAAGAAACGATTGAACGCCGACGGCGACACCTCCGATTTCGTAGAGCACGTTTTGGAGATTGTGCGAGCTATCCCACCAGGGCGCGTTATGACGTACGGCGACGTGGCGGCGACCCTTGGCACCGGCGGCGCCCGGGCCGTCGGGACGGTAATGGCTCGCTACGGTGCCGACGTGGCTTGGTGGCGAGTGATTCGCGCCGGAGGATTCGCGCCTCGGGGACACGAAGATAGAGCGCGAACCCACTACCTCGTTGAAGGAACGCCGCTCAAGGGGCCAAGCGACGCGTATCGAATAGACCTCACCAAGGCACGCTTCGCGCGTTGACAGTATTCATACGTTCTCGCAAAAGAGGCAAGGCAATGTTGACCATCTCTCGATTAACGGTCGGGACGGCGCTCTCAACAATGAGGCGTACTAGGGAAAGCGAGAGGAACCGCGGCAATGATGAGATGAGGTCAACCTCGCCGCCATTAGTGGTAGGGGAAAACGGCCTCGATGCGAGGGCCATCACTGGACCAGAAGACTTTGTAGGGATGGTGACCCGGCACCGCCAAGCGAAAGCGAATGCCTTCCGCAGTCGTGAGAGCGCTCGAGCGCGATTGGGCCTGCCCCGGGCTGGCGAGCACGAACTCACAGACGTCGAGCAACGCATCGTAGAGATCAGGGTTGCCGCCATTCTCGATCTCGTCGAGTTGGACATTGGCGATTTCGGAGTAGCCCGAAGGGCCGCTCACTGACGCCGACGAGCCCGTGACACGGTTTTCGACGCGGCAGCGCGGCTGAGTAGGGCTTGTAACTCGGGGCTCTCGTCGTACTCGAGCTGGGCCTCGGTGACGATTCGGGCCGGCTCAAGCAGGATGCTGCCATCCTCATTTTCGCGGACCATGAAGCGTTGGCTCGGATGTCCAGGAAGTACTACGCGGCTGCGATCGTCAGTCTCGATGAGGGTCATCAGGTCCTTTCGGGTGTCCCTTAATCATAGCCCACTTTCCCATAATGGGTAAGTGGGAAGTTTGATCGAGAGAGATTCTGGTGACAATAACCACGTTTGCAGTTGGTCGCTTGCAAGAACCGCGAATGTAGAAAGTCCGCCGCCTGCTACATCTGAACTGAGCCGTCCTCTTTAAGAGTCCATCCGGGATTGTGCGCAACTTCCCACACGTATCCGTCGGGATCGGCGAACGCACCCGAGGTGCCGCCCCACTCCGCGATCGCGGAAGGTCGAACTATCGTGGCACCCGCGAGTTCGGCCTCCTTAAGTGTGGCACCGACTTCTTCCGGCGATCGAACGTTGTACGCCAATTCGATTCCAGGAGCACCATGACCACCGAGAGCAGTCCACAGTCCAAATACCATTGAGCCCGCCTGAAAGAAACACACCTCACCGTCAGGCTGCTGAGCCTCCTTCCAGCCAATTGCTTCGTAAAAGGTCCGGGTAACTTTGAGGTCGTGGACTCCGAGTGTTGCCAAACTGATGCGCTGATCCATTCGCACAGTATGGCATTAGTCATCGCGGCCGTTCTGGCGAAGGTGGCCAGCTAAGTCAAGGTGCGCTCCGTGAATCCGCACCCGCAGACTGCTTCATCGATTCCCTTGTCAAAGAAACAGTGATTTCAAGCGCAGATCCAATGGCCGGCGTTTGTTGGTGTCGGAGACCCGACGTAAGAAGTCTCCAACCATTCACTAGAGATTGGGATTCTCGTAGAACCTGTGTCGAATAGTCGACGTCCACGTTTTCCAACTGGCGGATTACAGAGTTGCTCATCGACACTAAACCCGCGATCTGCGACGCAGCTGGAACGTGCTTGTGCCACGACGTTTCGAACTACGATTTGACGTGCTCGAACTGACCCTTGGACTTCTCCCCGAAACCCTCACACAGATCGCCGCGCTGGAGGTCGACTCGGTGTCCGCCGATGGTGGGCGACTCAAATTGGAGTGGAGTACCCTCAAGTCGCGCTCGGGCAACGAAGTGGAAGACGTCCTTTGGTGGGAGGATGGCCATCTCGTTGGCTTCCTGGGCCTCTACGCATTTGGCGCTCCCACCGTAGAGCTTGCGGGAATGGTTCATCCGGGCTATCGACGCCGAGGGATCGCAACGAGACTGCTCGACGAAGCGATTGAGTTGTGCCGTGAGCGAGGTCACGACAAAATCTTGCTCGTGGTTCCGAGGACCTCTCCAGGCGGTCGAGCCATGGCCGAATCGCGTCGCGGGTTCCTCGATCACTCGGAGCACGCGATGGACTTAGATGGACCAGCCGTAGAAGGCCCGTCGGATCCATCCCTAATACTGCGCCCAATTTCGAGCGACGACCTCACCGAAGAGGCCCGAATCCTCGCCGAGGCGTTCAGTGATTCGGCGGGTTCGATGGTTCTTGATGCCCTCGATGATTCGAGATTGGTAGCCGAACGCGACGGAAGAGTCGTCGCGGCGCTTCGAGTCGACCGATCTCCAGAGCAATGGGGCATCTATGGATTTGCCGTCGAGCCCCAGCTCCGAGGCATGGGTATTGGACGCGATCTCCTTCGACGAGTCTGCGACCAGGCCCACGGGGCCGGTGTGACACGATTGCATCTCGAGGTCGAGGTCAAGAACGACCGAGCACTGGGCCTGTACACGTCGTTGGGCTTTACACAGACTTCAACTGAGGACTACTTCGACATTCCGTTTTGAGTCTCGGCCCTGAGGAGTGAGTGGACGTGTTTTCGCCGGGCGCCATCGGATTAAAAGAGGGGTCAGACCAGTTTTTGTGGTCCAGCGAAGTCGAAAAAGTCCCAAATAAAAGGAAAACTCGTTCACTGACGTCGGCTTGGTTCAGTGGTGTTTGGCAAGTCCGTGGGATAAAGCGTGGGATTTTTGAGGAGCGAAACCGCACCTTTTTGCCACCCGACATCACCGGTATTACGAGACGAACTGAAGCAGAAGTTACCGTACGTCGGGCCAATCTAGGCGATCAAGTAGCGAAGATAAATGCCGAATTATTTCCTTCGAGCAGTGCGAAGACCATGTGCAGGAGTGATCGACTGAATGAAAATCGCTCACTTGTCTCGGAAGTCGTTTCGGTCTCGTTACTGCTTCTCACTGTGGCCGATGCAGCCAAGCTTCTCGCCGTTAGCCGGACGAAACTGTATGAACTGCTTAACGCACGCGCCATTGACTCTGTTTACATTGGCCGCTCGCGGCGAATCAGATTAGTTGATCTTGAGGAATTTGTGAATGGCTTGAATACTTTGTCCTAGCGCGTTCGTTTTCATCGCTGTTTCGAATTTGGAGGAACCGGATGAATTCATCGGTCGTGATCAATCAAACTTTCGATCGTCGCCCGGCTCGTTGAGCGAACGCGTCGAGTGCGTCAATCACGTCGGTGGCTACCCAGCGCTGATAGCGACGATTCGATGAAGCACGAGTCACTATTCCAGCATCGACTAACTGTGCGATAGCGCGGTCGGTCGTAGGTTGCGAAAGCGAGAGTTCTCGCTGTACAAGTGCAGAATCGATTGCCGGTTGACGGAGCACCAGATCCGCCACTCTCCAGACAGCAGCGTCAGATCGTGCTTTGAGTTTTTGATGCCAATCATCGTTGACGTTTCGGAGATCGCCGGCGAGGTGGCGCCCATTCTCGATTGCCGAGAATGATGCTTCCGCCATGAGTCCAATGATCGGGACTGGATCACCCATTCGGTACTGCGTTAGCGCGTCGAAGTAGGAATCGGTGTCTGCCAAAAGTCCAGCCGAAACTGGAACGGTGACGTTGTGCGTCAATCCACGGTTCTTGAGGATTGCGTGAATGAGTGCCCGTCCAACTCGACCGTTGCCGTCGGGGAATGGATGGATCGTTTCGAACTGAGCGTGCGCCACGGCCGCCTGATCAAACGTCGGGATATCCTGCCGCTTCATAAAGGAAACAAGATCAGCCATTGCTGCCGGCACGCGATCGTGATGAGGCGGGACGAATTTTGCGGTGTGAACAGAGAAGCCACCAATTCTCACTTGGTCGCTACGCCAGTGCCCCGTCCACTCTGGATGTGAGTCTTGCAAGAGAGCGGTGTGCATGGCGATGATCGACTCTCCATCAAGTCGGTCTGCTAGTTCAATGGCACGGTTCATAGCCAGAGTGTTCGCCGCGATCATCGTTGCGTTTTTCTTGCTGGTATCACCAATTTCAGCGAGCGCGACTGCCTTCGCACCGGCCGTGAGGTTCTCGATCTCTGACGACGATGCGGACTCGGAGCGAAGAAGTATGGCTGAGAAGTTGGAGAGTCCCGAACCGATCTCCGCGTCGAATCGAGCGATCTCCGTCGAGGCCTCAGCGGCGAGTGTCGCCACGTCTGATGGGACTTTGATTGACGCGATGACGGCGATTTCGGGTACGACCGCTGCTCGGTATGGTCCACGAGCGGTTTGACGCTGCCGCCGAGAGCCGTGATTGATCTCCTCATCGAATCGACGCTCTTCGAATTCAATTCGTGGCCACGCTTCGTCGTCTATCAAATCTGAAGGTAGGACCACGTTGGACTCTGCGTTCCCACGAGACTTGACTCGTCCGCCTACTGGCACGCCCTTAGGTTCTCTAGCCGTATTCATTAGACCATTATACATGCACTTATTCCACTAAGTGTATTTAAGAAGAATGCTTACATGCACCTAGTGCCGACCACTAACGCATCAATCTTTAGATAGGGATTGACTCGGTCGCGGTCGTCTCAGCGCTCTCGTCAAATTCCGACTGATGAACCCGTAAGGAGTACGTTCCGATTTTCTGGAAACGAGCAGCTCATGGCGCTGCGCCTCTGCGCCCACCTTGGGGTCATCGAGCCAAAGGTCCATGATCGGAAGTCCCCGGGAACCCAAGGCCGGTTCACTGTTCGTCCGCTGTCGTCGCTTTGGTCGAATGGTGTCGATTTCGTCTGGGGATTAAAAGAAGGATACGTATGGTCGGATTCGTCCGGTGGTGTCCGAATTATCCGAGAATCCAAGAGATCTTGTCCGGTGGGGCCGGAATAGACGGTGGGATGGAGTGTGGGATCTCTGAGAGAAACGCGACCACGCACCGCGTTGATTCATCAGTGACGCTCTGCATTGACCATCTCGGAATCGCACCGCTGCATCGTTCGAGGTGTGGACAAGTTGCCCGCACCTCGCTTCACCGTTAACATTCGTCGCGCGCTCAAATTCGAACAGGTCACTATTGACGCCATCAATCCCAGGAGTCAAGCCGAGTTTTGGCAAAGAGTGCTCCATTGGAACATTTCCGACGACAGCGATGACGACCTGGTTATGCTTTCGCCGCCAGCAGGAGTCCGCGCAGAGGGGATGTCACCGGACTTACTTTTTTTGAGGGTCCCCGAAGAGAAGACACTTAAAAATCGACTCCACCTGGATTTTCGACCTGACGCCCAAGACAGTGAAGTGCTTCGAATCGAAGCGCTGGGCGGACATCGCGTTTCGATTGGCCAAGATCCGTCGGTTACTTGGGTCGTCATGGCCGACCCCGAGGGAAACGAGTTCTGCATCTTGAGTGCGTTTCCATCCGACGAGTTGGAGGGTGCATAGCCCGAGGGGGCGTAGAAATCGAAGGGTGATCCGTCGAGAAGCTTGCGCACGACTCAGACTTCTTGCTAGTTCGGACGAACAAAACGACTCGCTCTGAGGTGTACCGCCGCACTACAAAGTCTCAATAGTGATGGGATTGATCGAGGGCGACGACGGAAGAACGCTGCGTACACCTTTTCGAACGCACCTCGGTGGTGACGCGAAGTCCGATTCCTGATAGACCTGCGTAATGGCCACATCGATCCAATCGCCAATCTTTGAACTTAGTGATCGATTCGTCTCGGGGTTGGCTGAACTCAGCCCCACGACTGCCACCTCTCTGGGCGTCGCCGGGAGCGACGACCGACTCGACGACTTTTCCCTCGAGGGTGCGGACGCGAAGCTCCAACTAACCAAGAATGCGCTTGCTGAACTGCAGACCACGCGACCCGAGAACGAGATAGAGAGGGTCGCCAAGGCGGTCATGCAGGAACGCCTGGAATCGCAACTGACGCTCGCCAACGCTCGCGAGGACCAAATTCGCTGGAATGTCATCCGTTCGCCCGCGATGACAATTCGTCAAGTGTTTGAAATGATGTCCTACGACACCGACGAGCAGGTTCAAAACATCACCGCCCGCCTGAACTCGGTTTCTGATGCGCTGGCGTCGTGGGTGTCGTGCGTCAACGACCTCGCCGCCGACGCCAAAGTGACGTCGCGACGACAGACAATGGGTGTGGCCTTGCAACTCGAAACATTCGCCAGGGGCGCTTACGCGGGATTCGCCAAACGAATTGATCCGACCGGCAGGCACCCGGCGTTGCACGAGGCGGGATCGAAGGCGGATCTAGCGTCTGGGAAAACGGCCCAATGGCTCCGCGATGAGTACGCACCCCGCTCGAACCCCGACGATCCCGTGGGCGAGGAGCGCTACGCAGTGTGGGCTCGAAACCACACCGGCGCGCAACTCGACCTACGAGCGACGTACGAATGGGGTCTCGAGGACTTGGCTCGAATCAACGAGCGAATGTGGGAGGTCGCGTCACGGATAAAGCCCGGCGCGAAATCCCTGCGCGAGGTGGCCGACCACCTCGACGCCGATCCCCAATATCTGGTCAAGGGGGCGGACACTCTCATTGAAAGACTAAAGCTCTTCACCCAAGCAGCCGTCGCGCAAATGGAGGGTGTCCACTTCGACATTGACGATCGGATCAAGTTCTGCGACGCCCGACTCGCTCCCGAAGGTAGCGCCGCCGCTCCCTACTACCAGCGCCCGAGTGAGGATCTGACCCGACCCGGCACGACCTGGTTCCCCACCTTAGGCAAGAGCGAGTTCAGTTGGTGGAAGATGCCGTCGATTTGGTACCACGAAGCGGTGCCCGGCCACCACCTGCAAATCGCGACTGCCACCCTGGAAAAGGATCGACTCAGCAGGTTCCAGCGCACCTTCGGCAACTCCAGCGGCTACGTCGAGGGCTGGGCCCTCTACGCCGAGCGGCTCATGGATGAACTTGGCGCCTTCGACGATCCCGGTGTTGAAATGGGCTACCTCTCCGCTCAAGCTATGCGCGCGGTGCGAGTGGTGGTGGACATTGGAATGCACCTTGGCTACGAGGACGGCGACGGCAACGCGTGGAACGCGCAGTCGGCTCGCGAGTTGATGGTGAATCAAGCGCTACTCGACAAGACCTTTGCCAACAGCGAGGTCGACCGCTACCTCGGAATGCCCGGACAGGCCATCTCCTACAAAGTCGGCGAAAGGGTTTGGCTGCGCACCCGCGACGAAACGAGGGAGCGGCTCGGCGCTGAATTTTCACTCAAGAAGTTCCACTCGCACGCCCTCGAACTCGGCCCCATGGGCCTCGATCCATTGAAGGTCGAACTATCGCACTGGGACGGTCTCTGACGCTCGGTCTCACCTCAGCGGACCAATAGCTCGCGACGAGACTCCACTGCCTCTTAGTTCAACTAGCTACGGGCCTCAACAACCGACGGCGCCATCGATCATTTCGCGAATGAGGTCAGCGTGCCCGTTGTGACGCGCGTACTCCTCAATCATGTGGTTGTAAATCCAGCGCAAGGAACAAGGTTGGCCGTGTCGAGTTCCCGTGTCATCGAGCGAAAATGCTGTTGCTGACTCCCGGGCCGACGCGCACTCAGCCCGCCACACGCTGAGGTCCGTTGACCACGAGGCGTTGTCGAGAGGGAAAAGATCGAGCTCGGGGTTATCCTCAGTGCACCAAATCCTTGGAAGTTCAGGTTGGACGGGCAACACACGCCGAAACCAGGCGCGTTCCACTTCGGCCATGTGGCGAACCAAACCGTGAAGCGAAAGTGCGGAAGTCTCGACGGGCCGACGTCTCAACTGCCCTTCCGAAAGACCTTCACATTTCAACTCGAGCGTGACGCGATGGAACTCCAGCCAAGACTCCAGCATCCTGCGTTCGTCAAGTACAAAGGCGGGTTCTTCTCTTCTGGGGTCCGTCAGATCATCAACCATGGTGCACTTGATAGTACTGCTCAACATTCGATGGTTGCTTGTAGTTCAGTTTCATATTCGCACCAGCTCTGGTTCGACGCCTGCATCGTGGTCCGAGGCAACGGATATCACAGTCTCTGTCGACGTACTTCGCCAAAAGCCTGACTGGTGTTAGAGACTCGACGCAGCCGAACTACCAGCGGCCACTAGCGACTCCCTCAATGCCCGTACTCCGTGTCGCCAACGTTTACTCTGAGGGCTGATGCTTGTCGTATCCACACCGAGCGAAGTACTACGAGATGCGCTGGTGAAGTTTGGCGCCGTCGCGCACTCCAAAGTTCCAAAATGGGAACCGCTCAACGACTCGATCACGGTAGTGATAGGCGCCGATCCGGCGGACGTCCACCTGAGCGTCGGACTCGACTGTGAAGTCGAAGCACTCGAAACTCTCTGGTTCGAGCGCATCCTCCCGTTTGAGGCGAATCTGCGCGCAGGGCAACGGGCCCCACGACGCCAGAGGCCCGTACTGGCGCGACCGGACCCGACGTGGCCGGACCAGGCCGAGCGGTTAATTGCGCGTCTCTGCACTGCTACAGGCTCGTCAGTTCGTCGCATCGACCACATCGGTTCAACTTCAATCCCCGGTCTGGTGGCGAAGGACATCATCGACATCCAGGTCGTTGTCGACGATCTCGTCGCCGCTTTGGAGTTGGCGAGAAATGTCGGTCGAGTTGGCTTCGTGCACGTTGAGGGCGATTGGTTCGGCGAAGATCGAGACGGCGTGGAGTTCCAAGAAGTGGTAGCCGTTAACGCCGACCCAGGCAGGTCGGTTAACGTGAACTTCCGGTCGTTCACTGATCCCGTTTGGAAAGAGACACTCCTGTTTCGCGACTTCCTTCGCGGCAGTTCCTCCGAGCGCCACGGTTACGCCGAAATGAAGCGTGCCCTCGAGTCTCAGGACCTGGACGTCGATCGTTACGGCGAGCTCAAGATGCCCTATATCAGGGCGGCACTGAGAGAGGCGGACACGACGCCCTGAGGATCGGGCCATTGAGCACCCCTAAGCTTGGCCGGGAGCGACGCTCACGACGCCAGCCACCATCCGTGGGACCTAGGACGAATCATCACGGCAGACGAGAACGTATTCCTGCCTACAAACTGAATGGCTATCTCTAGTGTCGGAGAGCTGACGTCAACAATCCGCGACCGGCCTATTCAGTCGTGGCGGCAATAGCGAAGACTTAGCAACACACCTTTCCAGAGGTTCAGGTTCGATTCCCATTGCGTCCACTGGAGTCGCGAAGTCCAGACCACATCGCGTCCACGTGTCGTCAACCAAGACATCGGTACTTCCGTTAGTCATCAACTGTCCAATAACGCCGTGGCAAGATGCAACCTGCAGTCATCTTTCGAGCGAAGAGGCGGGACAAGAAGGGTGGGGATCCCCACTTCGACGGCCGCACCGTCATACGCGCCTCGGTCTCCCACCATCAACATCTCCAGGGGCTCCATCCCAAGGGACGTGAGCACGAGCTCAAAGATGCGGCGGTCGGGCTTTTGTACACCGTGTTCGAACGAGAGGACGTAGGAATCGACAAAACTGTCGAGGCCTCCGTCTCGAAATGCGGGTCGAATGTCAAAGTGGATGTCGCTCAGTATTGCGATCTGAATCCCCATTTTAGATATCTGATTGAACGTTGGAAAAACGTCATCGGCGAAGGGAGTATTCGAAGCATTCGACTCTTGAAGGTAGAGAGCTTGAACAAGCTGCGGGTCGATACCGGCATCAGTGAGATAAGAAACGTACGCGTCTCGATGAACCGCAACATCACTGTCGATACCGTTGGCCCACAATCGCTCTTGGTCTGGCCGACTCATGATCTTGTCGACGACGTCATCCAGGTCGGCCCCGCTTGCATCGCGCCCAATCGAAGTCAGTGCTCGAGTCACCCACTCTGCCGTGGTCATATTTACAACAAGCGTTCCTCGCCAGTCGAAGCAGACCGCGCGAAAATTCGCCACGACTACGAGTGTATTGCTGGCGGGACTGGTTGAGTAGTTGGACGTGGTGGGCCTGCTCGCGTTCTTCTGGAACCCATGTTCTATTCAACGTGCTCGCAAAGGCTGGTCGGGGTGGATGTATCACGACATTGGGAAAATGCATCGGATCAGTATCGAGCACGAAACGTTTTGAATTTGATCGAGGATCGTGCACTCAGATTCTGTCGGCGTCCAAGGCCCGACGCAACGGAAAAGCCACCTTGCACTGGCGTGCGCCCGAGGATTCTCGTCCCGCGCCTTTCGAGCACGGTGAACAATAATGCAGGAATGACAAAGTTGGTAGCTCCAGTCCTTCCTCCAGGCTCGATGGGGGGCCGCCAACAGCCCGTCCTTCGAGTCGATGATCGGTTTGTGCTGCGCCCCTGGACCGAGGAGGACGCTCCGGCACTCGCAGCGGCTTTCGCCGATCCAGACATTCAACAATGGAATCTCAATACCTTTGATGAGGCCGAGGCGAAACATCTGGTTATGAAATGGAACGACTCGTGGAGGAGCGAAACCGGCGCCTACTGGGCCATAGCAAGAGTCTCAGACAATATCGCTATCGGCCAAGTTGGCTTGCGCATGGTTGATCTTGCTGGAGGAGAAGCGGAGATCTGGTACTGGATTACGCCCGAAGCCAGAGGCGTTGGAGCGGCCCCACTTGCAACGAACGCTCTCAGTGAATGGCTATTCGAAGACCTGGGCCTTCACCGTCTTGAACTCGGACACTCCGTTCACAACCTGGCGTCTTGTCACGTTGCTACGAAGGCGGGATATGTCCTGGAGGGTACAAAGAAGAGTGCGCTACGACACTTAGACGGTTGGCACGACATGCACTGGCACTCCAGGATCAGCGAAATGAAAACCGAAGGCTAAGCGCTCTAAGTCTGATGGTGTCGGGGACCCGACGTAAAAGATCTGCAATCAATCATTGGCGCTTGACTTGTAATTAAGTGTTCAACCTTCGAAAGTAGTTATTTATCACGGTCATCCGGCTTCCGGGGATTCCCGCAGTCAAGGACGTGGTCGAAATTATCGGGAATGCTTTTACTCAAGCGGTCTCCTAGGGTTAAGGAATGTCCAAAGACGATCGTTTCCACGAGTACGGGGTGCGGTGCCAGTGGAATGGCTCAACCATCATCGGGTATGAGGGATACGGGCGAGCCCACGTTGCATCAGCACCACCAGCCACACAGCAATTGGAACTAAGTTCAGATCCGGCCTTTCGGGGCGATCCGAGACTTTTGAATCCCGAACAACTGGTGGTCCTCGCTGCTTCATCGTGTCAGTTATTGAGCTTCCTCGCTGTTGCCGCGCGAGCACGAGTCGATGTACTTCATTACGACGATGAAGCAGTAGGAGTGATGCCTGAGAAGGATCTACCGATGCGACTCACATCGATCTCACTTCGTCCGACCATTCGTGTTGCCGCGGGGACCTCGGTGGATCGAGTAAAGCAACTTGTGGAGATTGCGCATCGCGAGTGTTACATCGCCAATTCACTTCGCACCGAAATAGACATTACGCCGAATGTCATCATCGACTGAACCGTCAACGTTCGCCGAAGGTGTAACGAACACCTTCATCGAAACCGATGCGGCCGTTCTCATCGCGGCATTCGTCAACTGCGGCGAGCACCTCCGCCTTCACCTCTTCAAGTTGATCCTTGGGTATTGCTTGCCAGAACCGTCGAAATCCTGCGGACATTGACCACCTGTACCAATGATCGCAATCCTCGAATCTTGGGGTCACTACCGATGTCACGGTGCGAACGTTGCGGTAGCCGGCGCTGGACAGCAGCCGCTCCATTCCCTCATCCGAGCCAAAGGGTCCGCGCCGACCAGTACTGCTCGACTCTTGGTTCCCCGGATGAGCTCTCGCCTGTAGGACCCCGTCGACTTTCTGCGCCCAACGATCGTCGTGGGCGCCAAAGGTGGACACACCGACGCGGCCGCCCTCCACCAAGAGTTCTCGCCACGATTGCAGAGCAGCAAGCGGATCCGGGAGAAAGAAGAGAACAAGCGACGACGCCACGACGTCAAACGAACGGACAGGAAAATCTGGGGCCATCGCGTCGCCGACTCGGACCTCTATGTTGAGACCGGCTCGGGCAACATCGTCGGCAGTTGCCTGTACCATTCGAGGCGACATATCGAGACCGGTTACGAGTCCCGCCGAACCAACGGCAGTGGCAAGCGAGAACAAGACCGCTCCTCTTCCGCAACCTATGTCGAGCGCCCGCTCTCCTGGTCGAGGTCTAAGGGCAGCCACCAATCCAGACGCGATTGGCTGAAAGAACTCGACACCAACGTTGTCGTAGGTGTCTGCCACTTCATCGAAGAGCTTCGCCACCCGCTGCTGTTGATCCATATCATTACAGTACCGACCTGTGTGCTCCGAAGATTGGCAACGGCACCTGGCGTCGGAGATTCGACGTGACTCTGCAACCAGTCACTGGCGCCTGAGGAAACCGTTGCCTCCAGCGAGATGAAAACTATAAGAAACTCCATTGAGCGAGCCGTTCACGCCAGGATCCGAACGCTCCGTTCTCGGTGGTTGTCCACGATTGGATTTGCCGATATGTCAACCGTAGGCCTGTGTGAGAATCCTCAGGTGGCTCTCGAACAGCGGACAGTCCTCAGACAAATGCAGCGAACTGCAAGTGAGCTTTGGGCACCAGGAAGACGTTGGACGCCCGGTGAAATCGCCTGGTCGATTTTGACCTCCTCGGAGGATCTCGATGTGATGCTCCTAGACGAAGGCTGGGCGTGGAGGCAAGACGACTCTGTATCAATCCTCGCGGCCGATCAAAAGACCGCGCGCGCCGCGATCGAGTGGGCTGGTTCAAGCCAAATAGAGGTAACGGACTCTGATTCCTTGCTTACCAAGGAGGTTCGGCGCGCGGGCTACGTGGAGGTTGAGAGTGCACCATTCAACGTAGAGGTCCGGGCTCCGATAACTGAGATTCCAACTCCGAAAGTTGCCAACGGATACATTTTCCGGTCCTCAAAGGCCAGTGACGATCTCCTCGACGTACACCATTCCTCCTGGCGGCCATCAGACCTGCCTTTCGCTAACGGGTACCGTCCATCGTTTAGTGAAAATGCAACGAGCCCGCTAACGAAGTCAATGTTGGACGACGTCGAAGCAAATGAGTTCTATCGACGAGAACTTCACTTTGTTGTAGAGGCACCGGACTCCACCTTGGCCGCGAGTTGCATCGTCTGGCTGGACGCACGAACAGGGGTCTCATCGGTTGAACCTCTTGGAGTTCTTCCGGAACATCGGAGGTTAGGACTCGCCGGAGCACTCATCCAGTATGCGGTCCATGCAGTTCGCGCTATCGGTGGGCATGAGGTCATCATCCATCCACGGGGCGACGTGGCCTACCCAGCGCCCAGAGGGGCATATCTTCGTGCCGGTTTCAAAACGGAGGGTCGCACTCGCGTCTTCTCGAAAACCTGATTGGAAATGAAAATCTAATTTTTATTTCGCTCGTACATTTCTGCAACCTTGATCTGCCTAGTGTCGGAGACCCGACGCAGCAGGCCTGGTACCAAGCACTGGCGATCGGTGACTTGAAATTGTCTGATGCAGAGATCCGATGTGACGACTCTGCAACCTAATGACGCCTAGCCACCTAACTTCGATTGGTCACGAAGGTCCGCCGAAATGGTTCTCGTACCCCAACGGCACAATCCCATTCGCTGCCAATCCAGTGTTAGCATCCGCACTTCGAGTGTTCTCGACGAAAACTCGAACGAAGGGGGAACTATGGCCGACGTTCCGCTGCCCTCCATTGAGGGGACGTTGTACTCAGTGAACGGTGAAGGAGTGGTCCGGATGCAGGGCCGATTTGAAAGTGATCGCGACGATGTATGGTCGGCGCTCACTAATCCCCAACGCTTGGCCCAATGGTATGGGAAGGTCGAAGGCGACCTCCGCGTTGGTGGCGAATTCACGGCTTTCGTCTTAGCGAGTGAATGGGATGGCCGTGGCAGAATCGAGGCGTGTGTTCCTCAGCGGAGGCTGGAAGTGACGACGTGGGAGGAAGAGCGCGCAGAACACGTCGTCGCGGCTGAACTCATCGAAGATGGCAACCTGACAGTTCTGGTGCTTGAAGTCAGGGCACTGCCCTTGGACCTGGTCTGGGCGTACGGGGTTGGATGGCAAGTGCATTTGGAGGATCTTGGGGCCCACCTCTCGGGACAGGACAGCATGAACTTACCGAACCGATGAGACGAGCTTGAACCGCACTATCGCGCTAAGACAGTAGTACCCCAGTAGCTCCGTCGTGTAAACACTCACTCGCTCTGATAGATGGTCTGTGTTGGTTCTGTTCTGTGAACCGACGTCAGGTCTTCGATCTTGCAGTGAGAGTTGGGGTGAACCATGAGAAGAGTGACGGTAGGCCAAGACCACCGAGCTGATCCCAGGTCCACCTCAGATGGCCCGAATAGCATCGTGGCATGACACGATTCGCAATTGATTCAGCGACCCTAGTGCAACTCGCTGAAAGCAGCCATGAAGTCGATCCGGATCATCAATTAGTGGCACCGAATTCGATCCGTTCGCTGGCACTCGATGTCCTCCTGCAACGGGTCCGTAACGATGAGCTCTCGGAGCGTGCAGCGATGGAGCTGCATGAACGGATGACCGAGTTGAAGATACGGTTGCTCGGCGACAGGGTCTCTCGGCGCACTGCCTGGCGAATCGCCTTGGAGCAGAATTTGGACACCATAGGGCTCGCAGAGTTTGTCGCAGTGGCAAAGCTCCAGGCCGATGCGCTGGTCACCTCCAATCCCGAACTCGTAGTCGTGGCGTCAGGCGTCGTACCGCTTGCCAAATTCATGGACTTGATGGCACGGTAGTCCGATCTGAGACCCAAAAATCGGTTCGGCGTGTCCGTCAAGCCCATCACTCGGCGCCACTCGTAGCCGTAGCCCTACTCGCGACTCGTCGACTTCGCTCCGGCTTTGACCGTGCGACTCACGATCCAGGCGTGCTTGCCTACCTGGCGGACTCGTGTGAATCCGAGGTCTTCGAACAACTCGACCGTCCCGCTGAAGAGGAAGCGCCCCTGCGCGTTACGTCCCAAGGTCGTCTCCGCGATTGCCTCGATGCGTCCACCGCCCGCGAGGACGATTTGGGAGATGGCTCCTCCCAGCGCCATCCGGGCGATCCCCTCTCCGCGATGGTTCTTGTCCACGAAGATGCACGCGATTCGCCACTTCGCCGGTGCCGGCGGGTTTTTACGGTACTCGCGACCGTGCTTTAGATCTAAGGAGTCCGCGATGCCATACTGGCACCAGCCTTGCGCGTGTGCCTCGGCGTCGAAGACCAGCGTCGGCGTGCGCTTGACCACATCGAACCAGCTGCTCCTTGAGCGTTCGGGGATCGCTAACGCCGCGCTGGTACTCGACGTGGTTGGGGGCGCACCAGCAGCCTCCGTAGATCCCATTGTTGCGCTCGACGAGGTCCGCGAAGGCGTCCCACGTCACGCCCTCAAGCCGACCGACCGTGTACTTAATGCGCGGCATGGATTGAGTCTGCCACGCGCCAGCGCTCCCTTGTCCACGTCACCGTGTAGAGAACACCGGCGCTCAAAGTCCCTTTTCATAAGGTAGGACTCAAGAGTCGGACTATTAGTGTCGGAGACCCGACACGACAGTACTGATACCAGCCACTGGCGAGTTCTTATCCAACACCCCTTTGGCCCCTACCGGTGAAAGACGGATGTAACTCCGGGCAGGTCACTGAAAGCACTCTGATCCGCAGTCACCACCGTACGGTTCGACGACATGGCCGTCGCCGCGATGATCAAGTCGTGCGCCCCTCTTGGACGGCCTTGGAGTCGAACCGCGACGAGAAGTTGAGAGTGCGCCTTCGCCACCTCGAGGTCATAGTCGACAATCGGAAGAGCGGCCAAGATATCGTCAACCAGACTCTGGCGATTGTGCCTCGTTTTTCCTTTTGCTAACTCAACGCCAACCAAGAGCTCAGCCACTGTGACAGCTGCCACGGCGATATCGTCGTCATCGTCGATTACATCGTTAAGACTGACATCCGATCTTTCCGCATCAATGAGAAACGTCGTGTCAAGGAGCAATCTGCTCAGAACCGATCCTCCGAGAACACCAACTCCCTCACTTCTCGGATGGCATCCATCCAGTGAGCATCGTTTGGGTGACGCTTCAGCAGAGACTTCACGTCCGCACCTCGTCCCTTCGAAACCGGCTCGATTTGAGCGATCACACGACCACGTCGGGCAATAAGTATTCGCTCGCCCTTATGTTCCACGGCGTCAAGCAACTCGGCAAAGTTCCTGGCAGCTTCGGTAGCGCTGATCTCAGTCATGAAATCAGATTATCAGATATTTTGGAGTCGGAGACCCGAAGTGAACCCTCACTCTGCAGTTTCGAGCCCATGGTGTAGCCATGAGGACAGAGTTGGCCCGAGTCTCACGCACCGAGGGGACACGACACCCTCACCGATGGCGTTCGTTCGTAACAGCGTTAGTCCGCAAACCACCTCGCCAACTCAATTCCTGGGATGAGTCGGCGCGGCCCCAATGGGAGCTGCCTCAGAACATCAGCGTCATTTTTGTAACCGAAAAGCTTGTAACTATTAACTCAATTATCTAATCTGCACACCGGAGATTGCGCGAGAAATGATGAGGCGCTGAATCTCGCTCGTGCCCTCAAAGATGGTGTAGGTCCTGTAGGCGCGACCATAAGTACCGCTCACGGCACCTTTCCAAATGAGATGGACCCACAAATGAGTGGAAAGACCTGTTTTGGACCCATTTTGGCCCGATTTCAGTCCCCGTTACTGGGTCTCGCGCGAGCACCATTGCAAGTCGTGAGCAGTGTCACTTCGAGGTGACGATATCCCACGCGAGAAGCTCGACGTCGAGAACAGCCGGCAACACTCCATTCGCTGCCTCTGGCGACAGCCAGATCGTGGCGGCGAGGGCGCGAGCCGCAGCCACCGCCTCCAGGTTGAGAAGGTTCAACTTAGGGTGGCGCTCGGCAATCTCAACCATGAGCGGTACAAGCTGCCGTGTTGGGGGAAGCCCAATACGCTCTGGCAACTGAAGCATTGCGCCAATTGCGCGCTGCTGATCGAGCGGCTGTAATTCGCGGAATGGTCCAGAAAGATGTCCGCCGGCGCCAAGAACGGCAGCACGGCACTCGCGGTAGTACCGATAGGCGGTGGTGTGCTGTTACACCCCCGGTCTAGGGACGCCATCGAGAGGCTCCTCGATCAAGAGGCGGTCGTCGAGGACGACGTTCACAACTGATCTGCGAGGTCGGGATCACCGATCGCTGCTAATCCGGCGTTATAGCGCTCGGTGAGAACGCTTTTCAGTTCAGCCTTGGCTCGCGCCATTTCTCCGCGCGACCTCAGTGCGGACACAAAGACGGCGACAGCCGCAACAGCGTCGTTGGCGAGAACATCGAAATCAAGGTCCGAATGCAAGTTCATCATTGTCGTTGCGTACGCCACACTGCCCTGCGCGTCCGCATCGGCGAAGTTCGCCGATAGCTCCCCGATAGCGGTTTCTGTTGCAGCGACGAGATCCTGACCGAAACGATCGACCGTGAGCCGAGCCGCTTCGGACGGCCCACCCTCATCATTGTGTAAAAGAACGAACGCGATGTCGTACCAGTCTTTGGGAAGGTTCCGACCTTGAGCAGCATGTGTCTTTGCCAAGAGATACGCCGGCAGTGTGGCGACTCGCAGCTGCACCATCGCCCTCCGATCACCAACGGTCGACGTGATTGTGTGCAACGTCCAATCCTTTGCCGCGAAACCAGTACCGCGGAGGTTGACCGCGCCAAGCGACTCGCACCCGTCGAACGACACCATCGTGTGTTCGGCGACGTCGTCCAAGTCTGCAAGAAATTCGATCTTGACAACCAATCCCGCATCCGTCTCGTCTCGCCAGCGCCAGACTCTTTGAGGATCAGACGTGAAGCCGCAGTCTTTAAGAGCACGCTCCAATCGCTCGCTATTAACTGAGCCGCCTTGAATTTCCAGATCCACCTGAACGTCGACGTCGGTCGTCCCTTGGTGCGGCCGAGCGGCAGTACGGCACAACAAATCTGGAACTAATCCACCAAGTAAGACAAATTCGGGGACGTCGCCGTACGCACGGACCAGCGCGACGAGCGACCTCTCCGCAAGGTCCCGCGCCCGTCGACTACGAACGGGGTCCGACATCAATCGTCTCCCTCAAATGATGAGCGGCTTCCGCTAATCGTCCGCCGACCGCCATCAGATCGGCGTACACACGGGCCGCAAGCGCCAAGTGAATCCCGCTCACGACTGATCCCTTCGCGCTCATCGGCGTGGGCAGCGCACGCACCTCAATGAGCTGACCGCGCTCGACGACTCGTCCTCCAAGAACGTCCGCCAAGCGATCGGGATTGGCGAACAGGTCGTCGTCGACGTACAGTTCGACGACCGTAACGTCCGAGAGGTACGGGGCCAAGAGAATCGAGGCGGCAGCTCCGGTGACTGCCCAGGACTGCGAAGTGCGGTTGAGCGCGGGACCAATCTCGGACTTGAACGCTTCGAGCGGATCCTTCCATAGCCGGTGGACGCGGATCACACGTTGCGAGAGACGGAGTATCACTGCGGCTGCGGCGTACCCGTCGATGAAGGAATCGTGGTCGACGACGGAACGGGCCGATCCCCTGCCTCTCGTTCCCTGCGTACGATGCAACAGCCCCAACTTCTCCATGCGAGCCAGGGCGTTTGCGGAGGCGCCGCGAGAGATGCCTGTCGAAGTTTCAATTGCCTCAACGGTCGGCGTCACGCCAGCGAGAATGGCCTCAGCTGCGACGAGCATCGTCCGAGTCCATTTGATTGGAGCTTCGGCCTTGACTTGACGCGTTCGAGCTTCGCGAACGATGACAAGCCCGGTCGAGAGGCTGACGTTAGCGTCGCCACTTTCGTCCACCCAGCCTCGCTGATGATCCAAAAGCCAGTCCTTTGCGCCGCGCGAGAATTGCTTTGCAAAGACAACGTCAACGTCAGGGACGGCTGCGGTCAGGCGTTCTACGTCCGCGGGCCATCCTTCGCCGGCCCATCCCGCCAGAAATTGATGCTCCCCCGAGCCCGCGTGAATCATGACGTGAAAGGTTGGCGCGGCCTGCGCCTGAACTTGTGTGACAGTGACGCGAACCCCTCGGGGTAGCGCAGCGATGGCGGCATTTCGCACACTCGTTGCGAGGTCTCGTGTCCCAGTCATACTTCAGATAATATCATACTTCACTGATCCAGTGAAGTATGATATTATCTGAAGTATCTTGCGGACACTGCCCGGCTGCGTTTTCGGGGCCTTCCAGTGCGCACCGCGCCACTAAAGCTGAGATCTCGACCGGCATTCATCACGCCGAAGTGTCAGTAGGTCGTTGGATCCAGCGAGACCCAAAACCGAAAGCCTCGAGGTTTATCGCCCACGACCCCTGTTGGTCGTCGAAAATCTAGAGGCTTGCTAATTTACGGCTTGGACTACCTGATCTGCACGCCAGAAATGGCGCGCGCAATGATCAGACGCTGAATCTCAGAAGTCCCCTCAAAGATGGTGTAGATCTTTGAATCACGGTGCCAGCGCTCGACTGGATAGTCACGGACGTAGCCATACCCTCCAAGAATCTGAATTGCTTCTTCGGTGACCTTGACGGCCGTCTCACCCGCAAAAAGCTTGGACATCGATCCTTCGCCGCTGGTGAAGGGTTTACGCGTGGCGGCCATCCAACTCGCTCGCCAAACAAGGAGACGTGAAGCGTCAATGCTCATCTTCATGTTCGCCAACTTGAAGGCAATCGCCTGATTCTCGATAATGGCCTTGCCAAACTGGTGACGCTCTTTGGCGTAGTCGAGCGAGTACTCATAGGCCGCGCGCGCGATACCGAGAGCCTGGGCGCCAACGGCCGGTCGCGTGGCCTCGAAGGTCGCCATCGCGGCCTGGCCCGAAGACCTCTTGCCCTCTCGGGCGAGCGCCAACTTCTCGTCCAACTTCTCTTTGCCACCCAGAAGACAACTGCCGGGAACGCGACAGTTCTCGAGCACCACCTCGGCGGTGTGGCTCGCGCGAATGCCCATCTTCTTGAACTTCTGACCCATACGGATGCCGGGCGTACCCTCGGGCACAATGAACGAGGCCTGACCGCGACTGCCGAGCTTGGGCTCGACCGAGGCGACGATGACGTGGACGTTGGCGATGCCGCCATTGGTGATCCAGGTTTTCGTACCGTTCAATATCCACTCGTCCTTCGCCTCGTCGTAGATGGCGCGCGTGCGCAGTGACGACACGTCACTGCCGGCGTCAGCCTCAGAGACGCCAAAGGCCGCGATCTTGATGTCGTCGGGCGTGCCGAAACACTGCGGCACCCACTCCATCTGTTGCTCGGGCGTCCCGTTGGCGACGATGGCCGCCACGCCCAGGGTCGTACCCATGAGTGCCATGCAGAGTCCCGCGTCGCCCCAGGCGAGTTCTTCGAGGGCGATCATCATCGAGAGACCCGTCGGGTCTCGAAAGGCGTTCATCATGAAGTCGAGGCCGTAGACGCCGAGTTTGGCGGCCTCTTCAATGAAGGGCCACGGCGTCTCTTCGCGCTCGTCCCACTCAGCGGCGATGGGGCGCATCTGCTGTTCGGCGAAGCCGTGCAACCAGTCGCGCAGCGTTACCTGGTCTTCGTTCAAATCCATCGAAAAATCGCTCATGGTGCACCTTGGGGTCGAAAAGTTACTTGCCGGTAACTAAACGTACTGTAAATAACGCGCACAAAAAAACAGCCGCCGCCCGAAGGCGGCGGCTGTTTACAACAGAGAAGGGTAATTAGTTAAGAATGACGCGCTTAGCCAACGGGCCACGATCGCCGGGTTCGATATCGAACTCGACGGCCTGTCCCTCAACGAGCGTCTTTCGCCCGTCACCTTGAATCTCCGAGTAGTGAACAAAGACGTCAGGCTGGCCATCGACAGCGATGAATCCCCAACCTTTTTCGTCGTTGAACCACTTAACGGTTCCTGCAGCCACTGTGGGCCTCCTTATTACTTTTACTTCCGGAACTCCGGTTTTTGGAGGGAACCACAACGGCAACCTCAGGGCCAACGTTACTTGGTCGGGGCCTTAGAGGACAAGAAGAATTACGGCCGTCGAATTACGGTACCCGAGGCTCCGTCTTCGACAATCCAGCCCCGAAGGACCAGTTCGTCGCGAAGACGATCGGCTTCGCCCCAGTTCTTGGTCAATCGAGCCGCGTCGCGCGCCTGGACCAGGGTCTCGGTGACCTGGTCGACCTCGTGGCTACCGGCGAGTAAGGAGAGCCCCATCGCGCCAAAGAGGACGTTGACGGCATCGGCCAATCGGCGAGCGGACTTTTCGTGACCGTCGTCGGCGCTGGCGTTGGCGGTAGTGAGCGCGTCGAAGAGTTCCGCCACCGCGAGGGGCGTGTTGAGGTCGTCGTTCATGAGCGCCACGACGCGTTCGTAGAGTTCGAGCGACTCCTCTTCCCACGAGTGCCCCGCGGCGAGCACGAAGACGCCGCCCAAATCTTCCAAATTAAATCGGCGCGCCAGTGCGTCAAGTCGCTCGAGCGCGCGCTCCGCGTCGGCGATCGTTTCCAAGGTGACTTCAATGGGCGAACGATAACGCGACCTAAGAACCAGCAGTCGAAACGCGCGGGGGTCAGTCTTGGTAAGTAAGTCGGTGAGCGACGTGAAGTTGTCGAGCGACTTGCTCATCTTTTCCCCGCCCACCATCACCAAACCATTGTGGGCCCAGTGTCGCGCGAAGGCCTTGTGCGCGGCCTCGGCCTGGGCGCGTTCGTTCTCGTGATGGGGAAACTTGAGGTCGAGGCCGCCACAGTGAAGATCGAAGTCTTCGCCAAGGAGGCCAAGAGCCATCACCACGCACTCAGTGTGCCAACCAGGTCGTCCATCGCCAAAGGGTGCGGGCCAGCACGGTTCGTCGGGCTTCGCGTTCTTCCAGAGCGCGAAGTCGAGCGGGGAGCGCTTTTCTTCATTCGCCTCGATCCGAGCGCCCGAGCGAAGACTCTCGAGGGGTTGTCCGGCCAAGAGTCCGTAGTCATCGACGCACGAGACGTCAAAGTACACGCCGTCGCTCGTGGCGTAGGCGACGTCGCGCTCGAGAAATGACGCCACTAGTTCGACCATCTCATCGATGTAGCTCGTCGCGTGCGGCGCGTCGTCGGGTCGGGCCACGCCCAGGGCGTCCATCGCGTCCCACCACTCGCCCTCAAACTGTTCGACGACGGCGCTCTCGCTTCGAGACTCCTGGCTCGCCCGCGCGATGATCTTGTCCTCAATATCGGTGATGTTCGAGACGTAGTGAACGCTAAGGCCCTGGAACGTGAACCATCGTCGCGCGATATCCCACACCAGCGTGAACCGGCCGTGACCGAGGTGGGGCAGATTGTCGACCGTCGGCCCACAGACGTACATCGACAGACGGCCGGGACTGCGTAGTTTGAGGTCGCGGACCTCACCGCGGGCTGTGTCGTAGAGGCGAATCACTGTTCTAAACTACGCCAACCATGCCAGACGCTTCTAAGCCCACGCCCCACAGGGTGCCCGAAAAGCCCACCGTGGACGGCCTCGAGGCCACGTGGCTGGCGCGCTGGGACGACGAGGCGACCTACCGCTTCAACCGCGACGCGCCCCGCTCGTCGGTCTACAGCATCGACACTCCTCCGCCGACGGTCTCGGGCGAGTTACACATTGGCCACGTCTTTAGCTACACCCAAGGCGACGTCGTGGCGAGGTTCTGGCGCATGCGCGGCAAGGACGTCTTCTACCCCATGGGCTGGGACGACAATGGACTACCGACCGAACGTCGAGTGGAGAACTACTACGGCGTGCGCTGTGATCCGAGCCTGCCGTACGACCCGGACTTTCGCGCGCCCGACCGAGCCCCGGAGAAGAAGGTCTCGATCTCGAGGAAGAACTTCGTCGAACTCTGCCTTCTTCTAACCGCCATCGACGAAGAGGCCTTTAAGACGCTGTGGAAGAGCCTAGGAATCAGCGTCGACTGGAGTCTCGAGTACACGACGATCTCGCCGCGCGCCCAAGCCATCTCACAGCGTGCCTTCATCGAGATGCTAGGTCGTGGCGACGTCTATTCGAGTGTCGCGCCCACCCTGTGGGACGTGGACTATCAAACGGCCGTCTCCCAAGCCGAGCTCGTCGACCGCGAACGACCCGGCACCTATCATCGTGTCGCCTTTACGAGGGCTGACGGCCAGGGCGCCATCGAGATCGAGACCACGCGGCCCGAGATGCTGGCGAGTTGCGTGGCGCTCGTCGCGCACCCTGATGACGAACGCTTCAAGGTCCTCTTTGGCACCCTCGTTCTCACCCCACTCTTTGGTGTTGAGGTGCCACTACTCGCCCACGAACTGGCCGACCCCGACAAGGGCTCCGGCGTCGCGATGATCTGCACCTTTGGTGACACCACCGACGTGGTGTGGTGGCGCGAGCTCAAACTACCAACGCGAGCGCTCATTGGCCGAGACGGTCGATTTCTTCCCGCCGACTTTGGCTCAGCGATGTTTCCTTCTCGCGACGCCGAGTCCGCGAACGCGCTCTACGCAGGCATTGAGGGTAAGACCGTCAACCAGGCCCGCGCCGTCATCGTCGAGGACCTGCGCGACGCCGGTGCACTCATTGGCGACCCGCGAGCGATCACGCACCCGGTCAAGTTCTACGAGAGGGGCGAACGGCCTCTAGAGATCGTCACCTCACGCCAATGGTTCGTCAAAACTCTTGAGCACCGCGACGAACTCCTACGGCGCGGTGAAGAACTCCACTGGCATCCGGACTTTATGCGCCACCGCTACCGTTCGTGGGTCGAGGGACTCAACGTCGATTGGAACATCTCGCGCCAACGATTCTTTGGCGTTCCCTTCCCCGTCTGGTATCCCACGGACAGCACTGGCGAGATCGACTTTGATCACCCGATCTTGGCCGAACTCGATTCCCTGCCCACCGATCCCTCGAGTGACGTACCCGCGGGCTTTAGAGAAGCGCAGCGCAACCAGGCGAATGGCTTCGTGGGCGACCCCGACGTCATGGACACCTGGGCGACCAGTTCACTCTCACCCCAGATCGCCGGACACTGGGGCACCGAGCTCTTCGATCACGTCTTTCCGATGGACCTTCGCCTTCAGGCCCACGAGATCATCCGTACCTGGCTCTTTTCGACGGTGGTGCGCAGTCACCTCCAGCACGACAGCCTGCCCTTTACCAACGCAATGCTCTCGGGCTGGGTGGTGGACCCCCAACGCAAGAAGTTGGGTAAGTCCACTGGTAACGCGGCGACGCCGCTCCCACTGCTCGACCAGCACGGCGCGGACGCGCTTCGCTACTGGGCCGCCTCGGGGCGCCCGGGCACGGACACCACGGTCGACGAAGCTCAGATGAAGATCGGCCGGCGCCTCTCGATCAAGGTGTTGAACGTTTCGAAGTTCGTGCTCGGTCGCCTCGACGACGTCGATCTACTCTCGTCGAGTGATGTCACCGCTCCCCTCGACCAAGATCTCCTCGCCCTCTTAGGCCAACTCGTCGTCGAGGCGACCACGGCGTTTGAGAAGTACGACTACGCGCGCGCCCTCGAGCGCATCGAGTCATTTTTCTGGACCTTCTGTGACGACTACGTCGAACTGGTGAAGATCCGCGCCTACGGCGAGGCCGACGCCTCGGCCACCGCGTCAGCACGCTCAACGCTAAAGATTGCCCTCTCGGTGCTGCAGCGTCTTCTCGCGCCCTTTCTACCCTTCGTCACCGAAGAGGTGTGGCACTGGTGGCACGACGACTCGGTTCACCTCGTCACCTGGCCCACGCTGGACGAGCTAGGGCCACTGGTGTCGGGCCCGGGCACTATCTACGGACCCACGTGTGAAGTTCTTGAATCGCTTCGTCGAGAGAAGAGCACCCAAAAGGTCTCCCAACGCGCCGGCGTGGCCCAATTGAGCGTGAGCGCGCCCGAACAGTACGCCGCAGCTATTCGCGCGAGCGCCAACGATCTTATTGACGCGGGGAACGTTCACGACCTTCTCGTTACTGACGCCGTAGAACTCACCGTCATCGTCACTCTCGAAACAATTTAGACGAGCACCTCGTCGGAGATGACGTCACGGACCCTCACCGACTCGGTGTCCACTTCGTAGAGCGCGGACTGCTCCCACGATCGAGCCAACGCGCGCGCCTCGTGGCGCGTGACCGTACAAAGGGCCACGCCGACCTCGTCGGGCCAGCGACGCGCGGGGTCTCGCGCCACGGTCTCGACGTACTCAATGCCGCGACGCTGTAAGAACGAACGAAGTTCACCACGACGAAGGATATTTTCATCGGCGTCCAACATCGTTGAATACGGGTTGTCGGACGTTACGACGAAAAAGCTACCGAGCAGTTTCGCCGAGGACGGACCGTCGAGCCACGATCCGGGTTCCACCTCCACGCTGAGTTTCGTCGGTGGCACTTGATAGCGCGCGCGAAGCGTCGGCGTGATCGTTGGACGCGGTGCCACGACCGACTGCGCGAAGGCCACCGCCGCGCGCGTCGTGGCCGAGGTGCGCGGACTCGCCGTGACGTCAAAGGCGTGTTGGGTGAAGGGCAACTCGACGTAGTAGATCGGCGCGAAGGCGACGCTGCGAAACTTGGCGACGAAGGCTCGAGCGACGTTCACCTCAACGAGGGTGTCGTTCGCGCCCTGCACGACGAAGAACGCCGGCGCGTCACTTGTGATGCGACTGTAGGGCGAGAGGGCGATGTAGAGCTCTTCATTGCCTTCGTAGGGCTGTTGCACGACGCGACGCTCTAACAGGATCCGAATGCCTCGCCCGAGTCCACGCCAGTGCGTTTCATCGCCGGTCATCTCCAGCACGCCATAGAACGACAACGCCCCGCGCACCGACCAGTTCTTGACGTCACCCATATCAGATGGTCGCCACGTCGGATCGTTCGCGCCGAGCGCGATTAGCGAGGCCAAATGTCCGCCGGCCGATCCGCCCGCCACGACCACCCGACCGGGGTCGGCGCCGTAGGTCGCGATGTTCTTCTTAATCCACCCGAGTGCTCTCGTCGCGTCTTCAATCTGTGCGGGCCAGGGATGACGTGGCGCGAGCCGATAGTTACTCGCCACCACTACCCAACCGCGTCGAAGAAACTCGTGCAACATTGGTCGGCCCTGTTCGCGTTTATTACCGAACGTCCACGCGCCGCCGTGTAGGTAAAAGATGACGGGCGCGTTGTGGGGTGTCGTTGAGAGACGCCACACATCGAGGCGTTGACGCTCGAGTGGCCCGTAGACGAGGTCACGGTGTAACTGCATGTCACGAGGATGAAATGGAATCTGTAAAGCCGTGCGCCACCAACGACCAAAACGATCGTCGCTCGGCGGTGGAATCTCTAACGGGCGATCGGGTGAACGCTCCATGGCGCGTCGAACGACCGTCCTGGAGAGAAAGAGAATCACGATGAGTACGAGGTTTTCAACGACCACCACACTCGCCACCAGAAGCACCACGAGGCTTAGCCAGTTCGTCCTGGGCCACCCCCACCACCACAGCAGACCGAGGAGCAGTCCTTCGAGAAATATCCCCTGTCCGGCGAGCTCTCCGGCCGCCCAGCCCACGGGGTAGGCCAGGGCCGCGAAGAGTCCGCGTCGTCCCGGACGCAGGGCCGTCGCGGCCGATAGCACCAAAAAGGCGCTCGCGAGCACGACGAAGTAGGCCATCGCACCAGTTTGGCGGTTCTTCTTACCGACGTGTCGTTCTAGGCTCAAAACATGTCGACCTGGCCCAGGGCACTCGAAAAACTTCGCGGGACCGTGGGGCTGTGGACGATGTACCACGAGGCGGTCGCGCCCCAACAAAGTGGCGACATGGCTAAGGAGATCGAATCGCTCGGCTTCGCCGCGATGTGGATTCCCGAAGCGTGGGGCCGGGAAGCCTTTACGAGCGCCTCGCTGCTGCTCAACTCGACGAGCTCGCTCGTTATCGCGACCGGGATTGCCAACATCTGGGGACGCGACGCCGTGGCGGCCTCCAACGCCGCCAAGACCCTCACCGCGGCCTTTGACGACCGATTCGTCCTCGGACTGGGCGTCAGCCACGAACCGCTCGTGCAGCGTCTGCGGGGCCACGAGTACAAGACGCCACTAAGCGAAATGCGAGCGTTCTTGCTCGCGATGGACAACGCGCCCATGTTCGCCGACGAGGGCGAAACGCGCGTCGCGCGCTTGATCGCCGCGCTTGGACCAAAGATGCTGGAACTCGCCAACGCACTGTGTGACGGCGCTCTCCCGTACCTCGTGACGCCGGAGCACACCGCGATCGCTCGATCACTGCTCGGCGACAAGTTCTTGGGTGTCGAACAGGCGGTCGTGCTGGGTCAAAGTCGCGAGGAGTTCCTGCGTCGCGCCCACGCTCACTTAGAGATCTACACCGGACTCGACAACTACAAAAACAGCTGGCGACGATTAGGGTTTAGCGACGACGACTTCGTGCGCGGGGGCTCTGAACGGCTGTGTGACGCACTGGTCGTGCACGGTGACGAGAGTGACGTAGTGGAAAAAATTACCGCGCATCAGTTAGCGGGCGCTGACCACGTCTGTCTTCAAGTACTGGGCAGTGATCTCGCGACCGCACCACGTGATGAGTGGAAACAACTCTCCAGCATCGTGCACTAGAAAGCGGAATCGACAAGACAGCCGTCCCGCTTTCACCTCGATACCCTTCGAACTATCAAAACTCCATCAATTCCCATCGGTTTTGAAGCATTCATTCGCACAAGCGAGTAATTTCACAACATGGCCGATACCCCACATGGACCCTCCACGCACGACGCCCTTATTGAAGCAACGTCGAGGCGACTGTGGCAAGAAGACGAGAGTGAGCTTCGTATCTTGGACATCTGTCAAGAGACGAACCTCTCCACGAGCGTTATCTACGGACACTTCCGATCGCGCCAAGGTCTCATTGACGCGTCGCTCCTGCACATCTTCACCATCGTCACGAACGGCATCATCAGTGACTTAGAAGAAGCGGCCTCGGGCGAACACCCCACTGGTTCCTTCGTCGATACACTCTACGATCGACTCATCACTCCCGCCTTCGAATCCTCCATCACCAGCCAACGCCAGATGTTCTTGCGCATCTCAGCAACAGCACTTTCACGACCGGGTCTTCGACCGGGTTTTCTGAAGCTCTACGAGACATTTATGGCCCGCGTCGACGAAATCTACGGTGAACTTGCGCAACGACGACTCCTCAGCGATGAGTTAACGGGTCACCAGTGGGCGTTGTTCTTCGAAGGACAGATGCTCAGTCGCGCCTTCCACGACCTCTCATCGGTTTGGGACGATCAAGAAGACTGGCTGAGGGCGGCCCACCGGATGCTCAGCGTCGCCAAACCTACTGTCGCCACGTAAGACTCCCCCAGCGAGCCCGTGGGCGTTCAACGTGCCTAGAGGTGTCGATCGGGATCGATAATGATAACGGGTTCGTTCTTGGAGGATCCGCGAATCGACCGCACGACCATCGCCACCATCCACACCCAGGCAAACTCAACAAAGCCAATGCCAATCCACCCAAAGGTGATGGTGAGGAGTCCAACGAAGAAACCCTTCACAATCCCAAAGTGGATCATGCAGGCAATCTCGAGTGGCAACCACGCGAAGAGCCAGCTCACGAAGGGCGCGATGAAGGCCGCACCCACCCGCCGACGCCATCCGAGATAGATACCCAGCACCGCTGACACGCCAAAAGCAACGAAGGTGACGGTCGCCGATGGCGCCACCACCTCGAGAAAGAGAATGACCGTCATCGCCAGTGCCCAGAGCACCATGACCGCCGACACGTTGCCTTTGGCACGATCGCGAAACTGGATGACGACACCGCTCACGCCAACAACTTAGCGAAACTCCGAAAGCCTGTCGCAGCGACCGCGATACGCTGGCTCAATGACCAGGGGCGTCGTCGCGATACTCGGTTCCGGTGAGACGGCCCCTGGGATGACGAAGGTTCACCGCGAATTATTGGCGCGCCTCGAATCGCTACGGGCCGTGAATCTCGATTCGGTGTACGGATTTCAAGAGAACGTGCCGCAGATGAGCGAGAAGCTCGAAGAGTACTTCAACGTCTCACTGCACACCAAACTTACGACCCTGCACTTCTCCAACTACGAACGGGCCAGCGAGATCGAACGGACGATCTTCAAACAAGAAGTGCGCGACGCCAACTACGTCTTCGCCGGTCCCGGCAGTCCTTCCTACGCGCTGGCCCAGTGGGATCCGCTCGGGCTCGGTGACGACCTCTTGAACGTCCTTGAAAACAACGGCACGCTCTGTTTCGCTTCGGCCGCGGCGCTCACTCTCGGAGCGTTCACCGCACCCATCTATGAGATCTACAAGGTAGGAGCCCAACCATTCTGGTTACCGGGACTCAACGTACTGGCTACGTTTGGCCTCAACTGCGCCGTCATTCCCCACTTCGACAACAACGAAGGTGGCAACTACGACACTCGACGCTGCTACCTCGGCGAACGCCGGCTCACGCTGATGGAGAGTCAGCTTCCCGAGGACGTGGCGACACTCGGCATCGACGAGCACACTGCGCTGATAGTGGATTTCAACAACGACACGGTTCAGGTCCTCGGCCGCTCCAATGGATACTGGCGTCAACGCCAAGCGACCCAAGTGTTGGCCAACGGCACGACAACCCCACTGGCGGCGTTGAGGAACTCGCCGGTACGAACCGCGTCACGCCCCACGACGACCCCTGCGAAGCCGAACCTTGACACCAACGACCCGTTGGCTCTGGCAGAACTCATCATGCACGCTGACGAGCACGCTGACGAAATTCTGGCAACACTGGTGAAGCTCGCTCGAACGGGTGGGGAGGGCTACATGGATCCAACTCGTTTAATCGAGGGAATCATTCAGGTCCGACGAAGTGCTCGAGAGAGTGGCAACTACCAAGTGGCGGACGAACTTCGCGACGCCCTCGCGTCTTCCGGGATCGTCGTGACCGACGGCCCCCTCTCCTCTACCTGGACCCTAGGAACCAAGAGCGCGAGCTAGCGGCGCTAGTTTCTGGTCGTCTCGACCTCGCGAATCAAAGCACAACCGACTCGCCTGTCAACCACTCCGCTACCCATCAGCGCGAGCAAGACACCGCGACAGCGCCGACTCCCCCCAACTAACTAAGGCCCCCCTCCTTTCGGAGGGGGGCCTTAGCACTAGTACTGGACCAACTCAGATCAACTCACGATGTAGCGAGCCCTACTGACCTGACCGTGGAGGAAGCGGATGGTGAACACCTTGACACCGCGACGAGTACCAAATGGCGTCTTCACCAAGAGGACCAACACTTTACCGTTGTCCGCCGCGACGCGCACCGTGGTTCCGGGTGAGCTGCTCGTGACTTTAGGCGCAGCGTAGAAGTGAACTCCGTGGACGAACACCTTGACAATCCTGCCCGGTATGGCCCTACCAGTTGTGCCCGAAGCAAAGGGCTTCGTTGCGACTGGTGGTTTCACAGCCGGTCCGCCGTTGAGAGCGAACGACACTGCGCCACCATCGGGGTTCGTGAAGACAATGGCAGTTGAAGTACCAGACGTCGCCGCCGACGTTGTCGTCACCGACAGTGTCGCGGTCGTACCCGAGCCGAGCGCGTTGATGGTGCCGCCAATTCCAGCCAAAGTCACCGTGTACGCAGGGTTGCTGCTCGTTACGGTCATGCCAGGAGTGAAGCCGGTGCCATTAACAACAACCGCCGCGTTCGTACTGAACGTTGGCACGAAGTAGGAACCGGTCACCGTAGGCAGAATCGGAACACCAACGGTGCCACTCGTCGTAGCGGACACCACAGCGGACGCATCTGAGAAACCAGCACCGTTGTCGGCGACGACCACGAAGTCGTACGTCGTACCAGGGCTGAGTCCCGTCACCGTGTACGTCAGGCCAGAGACCAGTGAAACGTTCACCGGCGTGTTCGACAAGCCTGTGGAATTCGGGCCGGCGTAAATCAGGTAGCCGAGTATAGGAACGCCACCATCGCTAGCCGGAGCCGACCAGGTAACGGTCACACTGTTACCAGCACCAGCAACGGCGCTCAGACCCGTAACGACACCTGGCGAACCAAGGGCCGTGTACGAAATCTCAGCAGCAGTGAACGTCGCGTTGTAGCCGGGCGCCGACTGACCGTTGGTGTTGACGGCCTTGACCGTGAAGTAGTACGTCACGCCCAAGGTGAGGCCAGGAACTGCCGCCGAGAGGCCGGAAATCGGTGTCACACCATTGACTGGCGTAGCCGACTCAGCACCAGACGTCGTTCCCTCATAGATGTTGTAGCCAAGGAACGTCGCACCACCGAGTGACGATGGAGCAGCCCACGACAAGTCAACCGTCGAGGTCGTCGCGCCAGGAACGGCAACAAAGTCAGTCGGTGCACCTGGCACAGTGCCGTTGGCAGAAAGCGTCGTAGCAGCTGACGCCGCGGACGTAGCCGTACCGTTCGTGTTCGTCGCCGAAACGTTGTAAACGAACGTCGGTGAACCCGCGGAGCTGATGTCGTAGATCGTGCACGTCGTTGAGGCGGGAACCGCCTGGTTGAGCGCGCTCGCATAGTTGTCAGCACCACCCGCGTCGTAGCCCGAAGGCACGATGCAGTACAAAGTCGCGTGCGTCTCGAGGTACGCCAACGCAACGGCCTCAGAAGAAGGCGAAGTGTTGGAGTTCGACACGTAGTACGCGTAGCCTGCGCTCGCAACGAGGTAACTCGACGTAGCGAGCGTCGACGGGTTCGTCGACGTCACGTGGTACGAGGTGATGGCGCTACCGCCATTGGCTGGCTGGGTCCAGTTGAAGGTGACCGAGTCGGTCTGCGCGCCCGTGCCCTGAGCCGAGACCGTAACCGCGCCCGGTGCCACTGGGGAGCCAAGTGGCTGCGCAGAGGGAGTAAAGGAGCCACTCACCGTTCCCGTCGCCGTCGTAACTGACACGGTGATCGTGTAGGTTACGCCGTTGGTCAGGCCAACAATGGTGCAACTGGCGTCTGACGTACCCGTGCAACTAAGACCACCAGGAGCCGCCGTAGCGCTCCAGTGAGTGATCGTGCCGCTCACGAGTGCGCCGTGACTGACCGTCATCGTCCCGGGAGCAGCGGATGCCGTACCGGCGACCGAGGAGAACACCGGAGGAGACACCAGCGTCGTCGATGCGTCAGCAGACGCAGCGGAGAAACTGGCACCGTCGTTTGAAGCCGTCACCCAGAAGTAGTACAGGGTGCCCGGAGTCAGATTCGCAATCGTCGCGCTAGCCCCCGAGATTGCTGACGTCAGGCAAGGACTACTACCACCCGAACAAGCGGCCAAGAGTGTCGCACCCGAGAACGAGTTCGTCGCGCTGTAAGAAACCTCGTAAGCCACCGCGGTCGTGCCGTCGGCGTTCAGCGGCGCGTTCCACGACACCACCGCGTTCGAACCCGACTGCGACGCCGAGATTCCCGTCGGCGCGTTCGAGAGGTTCGGGGCCGTGAAGGAGATCGGGCTCGACGCAGCCTGGGTACGGCCAGCCTGTCCGTCTGAGGCGCCGAAGTGGTTAACAGGAACCAGGACGAACGAGTAACTCAGCCCACCCGTGAGGCCACCAATGGCGTAGTCAGTTGCGTCGCTATTCGTCGTGTTCACGCAAGGCGTTCCAGGTGTGCATGACGCAGCAGCGAGCAAGAGGTAAGTGCCAGGAGTGGCCTCTGCGGTCGCAACCGACACACTCGAGACGTTGAACACATCGTAACTCGTCACCGTGCCGCCGCCGTCATTGGCGGGAGGCGTGAAGGAGATCAGTACCTGACTGTCACCGCCACCGGTGGTCGTCGAAGACGCCACGATTGAGTTCGTGAGAGCCGTGGGTGCGGCAGCGAACGTGGCACCGCTTGTGGCGGAGGCCTCGTTGGACATTGCACCGGTACCAAGGTTGCTTACTGCAGCGACGGTGAAGTAGTACGTGCCGGAGCTAGCAACGGTGACCGTGGTCCCGGTGGCTGCGCCGTTAGGTACCGATTCGACAAGTGTCTCGGCACCCGAGGCCGTTCCTTCGTACACGTTGAAGCCGGAAATAGTTCCGCCTTCAGCGTTCGGAACACTCCAGGAAAGCGTCGCCGTGCCCGAGCCAATCCAGACCGCGAGGTTGGAGATGGCGGCGGGGACCGTCGGCGCGGGAGTTACCGCGGCCGACGCAGCAGAGTACGTGCCGATGCCGGCACCAGTAACTGCAGCAACCTTGAAGAGGTAGTTGGTGGTGTTAGAAAGCCCGGTGACCGTGAAGGTCGTCGCCGTGCTACCAGTAGCGGTTGGACCACCCGTGTAAGACAGTCCAGCGTTCGTCGAGTACTCATACTCGTAGCCCGAAATTGATGAACCACCGGTGTTCGTGGGAGCCGTCCAACTTAACGTCACCGCCGTGTTGGAAGGTACAACCGTTAGACCAGTGGGGGCAGCGGCAGCGCCTGCACCGGTCACCGCGAGAACCTCATTGGACGCAGGTGAACTACCAACGGCGTTAAGAGCGGTCACTTCGAAGTAGTACGTCGTGTTCGGGAGCAATCCCGTCACGAGGTACGTGTTGCCCGCTCCGTTATCCGCGAGGGGAGCAGCGTTCACTGGCGTAGCGGACTCGCCACCTGCAGTGGTGCCTTCAAAGACGTTGTACGTCTCGCCAGCGTTCGTTCCCCACGTCAACGAGGCGGTCGTGCCAGTGACACTGACCGCAACGCCCGTAAGAGCAACGGGAACCGTACCAGGAGTAGTGGCCAGGTTCGAAGCGAGGACGCCCTGTGATTCGCCCACGCCGTTCACTGCCGTCACTACGAAGTAGTACGCGGCGCCGTTATTAAGCCCGGTGACCGTTTCCGAAGTGCCCGTAATCAAGTTGGCTGCCGAGTAGGCACCAAGTGAGGTACAGTCCGGTCCGTTAAAGGGTACGTACGTACCGCTCGAGGCGCACGCCGGAGCGTTCGACCCGTTGACGCCACCATTGGCGTTCAACCACGAACCACCTGTCGAAGCATTCAAGGCCGTGACAAACGCGTCAGTGCCACCAGAAGGTGCGACGGTGGTCACGTAGACGTTGTAGCCAACAACGGCGGAGCCGTTGATGCTTGCCGGCGCCGTCCAACTGAGCGTCGACTCGGAGTTACCACCCGCAATCGTCACCGTCGGAGCAGAAGTAATGCCAGCGGGCGTGTCCGAAGCCTCAGTCGAAGCTGGGGAAGTGCCGTAGGAGTTCTCGGCCGTCACGGTGAAGTAGTAGGCCGTACCGTCGGTCAAGCCCGGAACCGTGAGCGACGTACCCGTAAGTGGGATCGCACCGTTCACTGGAGTCGTGGACTCACCACCCTTGGTGGTGCCTTCGTAGACGTTGTAACCCGACGCCGGAGAGGCGTTGTTGGTTCCGCTCACCGAGGCGTTCCACGAGAGAACGATGGTCCCGTCGGCAACGCCTGACGTGTCAAGTCCTGACGAAGCCGTCAGTCCTGTTGGCGTGGCGGGCGGGGTGGAGGGAGCAAAGGTCGCACCCGCCGTAGTCGCTAACGCGAACGGCAACGCGGCGGCGAGTAGTAATCCCCCAGCAGCGACTGCTTTCACCAAATGTTGTGATATCCGACGCAAACCATTCATTGCGGCTCCTTCATTGGAAACGGCGCTCTTTTTCACTTCACTCCATTCACAGGGGCCGAACGACTCGACCTGCTATCTCTAGGTACGACGTTAATGCAAGAACTCTCGTGAGGTAGACGAGCCATGACACGTCACGGTCGTTATCTCAAAAGCAAGTATAGAGGGGCCCATCGGCACGGTACGAATGCTGCAATGATTTCTTAATGTGAATTCGCTGCCACCCGGCTCCCGGGCCAATTCAGTATAAAGCCTGATAAATACCGATTAAGAACTTTTGAAGCGGAACAGATTCTGGACTCTGACGGCATTTTAGCGAAACGTCATCTATTTGTAAAGCGCCGCTGAGCGAATTTCAAGGATATAAAAGGCTTCGCGACCAACGATCAATTCATCCTTCTCATCATCGAAACGTCAGGGGCGAGCGCAGCAACACGCGCGGTGCATCGGGTCTATTTCGCCTGCCGTACGAGGTTTCTAGACACGAAACCTCATGATTTTTGGATACGTTTCAAACGAATCGCCGTGCAGTGAAGTCACCACTGCGCACTCTATCCATTAGCTACTCGTCTGTCGGTGCGCAGACGACGATCGACAGTGCCAAAGGGCTCTCCACGAAGAGGAATCCCGCCAACGGCCCCAAAACGCCTCAAACCTTAGTGTTCTTGACGTAATTCATAGGAGAAACGCCATACTTTGTGTGGCCGACGCCCTGGTCCTGCCCTGGGGCGCGTCAGGTCGGAGCAACTATGCGAGAGACTCGCGGCGAACCGGCAGCGGCCAGTGTTTCTCGGCGTTACGCAATCGCGCAGCGATTAGGTCCGGACTCTATTTCCGCCGCGTCATCGGGAATGGTGTCACTACCTGCGTTGAGAAGCACGATCCTCTTGTAGTTGGCTGGACGGTCCTTCACGTTCTTTATCGCCCACGCGACGAACTCGGACTCGCTCAGCGCCAGCGCGGGCAGCGTCGAACGCAACGCACCAAGTGGTTTAGCCACAAACTCGTCCACGCGTACCGCAACTACAGCGCCGTAGTGCGCGGGAAAGACCATGACACTGTCGCTAAGGGGCAAGACCCGCTCGTGCAGGCTCCTATAGAGATGGTGAGCGAAGGGTTCGGCTTGGTCGGCGAGGTCGGGTCGCCCGACACTCTCGAGGAACAACGTGTCGCCAGTGAATATTGCCTGATCCCCGAGCTTATAGAGCGTCGAACCCTCCGTGTGGCCCGGCACGCTGACGGCGGCCACGCTCAACCCCACGTTCGGCGCGAGATCAATGGTGAGTCCGTCGACGAGCGGTTCAAAGGGATAGGTGAAGGAATCGAACGGGCTCAGACGTAACGTCGCACCGGTCTTGGCGACGAGCGCTCTGGCGCCACTGAGGTGGTCGGCGTGCAAGTGCGTATCGAGAACGTCCGTGATGCGCCAACGGTGCGACGCGGCGACGTGTAAGTAGCGATCAACGTCGAGCGAGGGGTCGATGACGAGTGCTCGCTCGCCCGCGCCAACGACGTAGGAGAGACAGCCCTTGCCGCGACGGCGTAGTTGCACCACCGTCGCCTCACCAAAGAGTCCCTCGGCCGTGTCGTACGTCGAAGCCCACGCGCCCATGCCGCCATCGAGTACTTGACTCGTTACGCCCCGCGAGCGGAGAACTTCCGCACCTTCGCCGGCGCGTAGTCCCTTCGCGCAGATCATCACGACGTGCCGATCACTCGGCACTTCGCTGGCGCGACCGGCCAACTCGCCGAGAGGAATATTGACGGCGCCAGGAATCTGCCAGTCGGTGAATTCGTCCGGTTCACGAACGTCCACCATGAAGAGGTCGGGGTCACTGTCGAGTAGCTGGACGAGCTCGTCAGTTGAGAGAAGCGTGGTCGCAGCGGCGTTGCCCATGCGACAAAGTCTAGGAGTAGATTCAAAAAAGTAAGGTCCTCGTGACCGTCAAAACCGCGAAGAAGTGGAGTCCCGCAATGCCCGTGAGTGAAGTCAGTGCCAGCGAGGCCCTCGAACTCGTTGAAGGAGACGCCTTTCTTCTCGACGTACGCGAAGAGAGTGAGTGGGAGGCCGGTCACGCGCCAATGGCCTCATTGATTCCTTTGGGCGAACTCCCCGATCACCTCGAAGAGCTACCCCGCGACCACCTCATCGTCTGCGCGTGTCGATCGGGGGGACGCTCGCTGCGCGCCGCGACCTTTCTTCAAGAGAATGGCTTTGACGTCGTCAATCTCTCGGGCGGCATGACGGCGTGGTTCGCCGAGGATCTCCCCTTCGAAAGCGACAGCGGCGACGCGAGTATCGAGTAGATCAACGTGGCGCAACGCCAGTTGCGCTGAGGAGAAAAACGCCGCTACACCCACCAACGCGTCGCGTCGCCAGAAAGTCTTTTTTCCGCCGTGGGCCGCGTAATTGCGACCGTACAACAACCACGATCGTCGCGATCAACAGCCATCTTCGTCACGACGTCGACGAAGTACCTTTCGTCGACGTCGAGGGCCCGCCCATTTCGAGTTGCGTGGCAACGATTGCCCCAATCGAATCAACGAACCAACCGAGTCCAGTTGCTTCAATGCTGCCTCCTAGCGACTCGCTACGTCGGCGTGTTCCCAGGCACCGGCACCGACCGTGGCGCAATGACCTTCGCCCCGTCTAAATTCAAGGCCTTTCGCATCGCTGTTCCGAGGTACGTCGAGTATTGAGGCGTCAGGTGTGCTCCGTCAAAGAACGGCACAGTGTTGTTGATCAGACTCGGGCAGAGGTCGTCGTCACAGAACCACGGCGTGACGTTGATGAACTGAGAGCCAGTCGAGGTCGCCATGTTGCTCGTACGTAGGGTGTACGCGGCCCGCTTGGACGAGATTGGCCAGAGGCAACTCTTCTGCGTCGCGCCGCTCTGGAGAAGACAGTCCGGGGGACTTGGAATCCTCGTCGTGTCGCTCAGGACAATCAGCTTTTTCGTTAGTGTCTTCAGTTGGCCAAGCATCACCCGTTCACCTTGAGCCCACTTCGATGAACCGGTGTACGTACCGACAACGATGGCGTCGGGATGCAGTCCCTTGATGATCGCTATCGCTCGGTCGTACCACAGCGCGCAGTGATTTTTGGCGTCGTAGTGATTGTTGAGATTCACCATTTGTTCGAACCCGCACGCTTCGTGCACGAGGGGGTAGAACTTCCAGTGGTCGGCCTTGGCCGCGACGGAGATCGCTGGCACCCACATCGACGCGTGGGAGTTACCCATCACCACGACCGTCTTGGAACCCTTCGCGTCGCCGTACTGACAGACGTGCCACGACGGGGTGTTGTAGGCGTCGCAGTTACCGAGGTAGACGTGATCGGTACCCGCGACCGACAGACTCGGGATGGTGTTGGTGGGGACCGGTGTACCGGCTTGAGCGACCGCTACCGCATTGGCCACGGCCGTCTCGACCGACACGTTGGCACTCGGCGTCGTCGACGCCGCAAAGGCCGACGCGGGCGTCGCGAGTGCGATAGTGGTGACGACGAGACCCACCGCAGCCGGCCACCGCACGAGCGCACAACGCGACTTTCGCGCGAACGCCTTGGCGAGGCGCAATGAGTTCGCCAAACCGTGATACGAGACCGCCGAAAGCAGTACGACCACGGCGAGCAGAGAGAGGCGCACCGGCAGCGTGTCGTGGCGAGCGAAGTACGCCGCACCCAAAATCAAGATAGGCACATGCCAGAGGCAGCGCGAGTACGAAATGTCACGACGAACCGACAAGAGGTGATGTGCTTTCCATTTCGGAGAACCGATGCCGCCGACCAACACCGCCGAAGACCCGAAAAATCACGTTAGCAGTCTCAACGGTCCACTCAACGCCCACTCTCTTAGAGATGGGCTCGAACCGCCTATGGCTCGACGCGTGTGATGCTTTTGACGTGGTCAATGGAGCGGTCAAATGACGCAACTTGCATGACGCCAGTCGATTCGGCTGACGCGATGAGGTACGCCTCCGCAAAGTCAAGACGGTCGTATTCGTAGATCTCCACGGCGCGAAGCAGGAGGGGCTCGTCGACGACGCTTACCGATTCCATCACGATCAGCGCCCGCATCGCCTCGCTAATCTCTGGTCGCGCAACCTCGTAGAAGGACTCAAGAACGTAGATCGTCTCGGCAACGATGAGATCCGCCACGAGAATTTCTGACTCACTCTGAAGATAGGCCGTCGCCCGAGCCGCCATCTTTGGAGGTTCACCAATCAGATGCCGCACGAGGACGTTCGTGTCGACAAAGGCACTCACGAATTCTTGGCAGCCCTGCTCGCGCGAGCGCTCTTAACCACATGGTCCCAGGCGGCGTTCCTCTTGGAGGCCGGAATCCGAAGTTTGCCCGCGAGTTCAAGAAAATCGGGAGTGCGGGCCACAATCGCGCGGTTGCCCTCAATCCGAAAGATGATGGCGTCCCCCTCGCTCACGCCCAACGCTTCACGAACGGCTTTGGGAACTGTCACTTGGCCTTTTGACGTCACTCTCGCTGCTACGTCCACGTCGGACTCCTTACTTGATCGTATTAGTAAGGATAGCAGAGCCGTGGTGCTTTGACGATGGCCTCGCTCACCTGAACTCAATCCCAAGACATCGCCGGGTTCGTGCTAGGTACCTGGGCGTCGTGACTTGTCCCCAATCCTGGTCAAATCATCTGCCGATTGAGTCATCGTGAGGTTCCGGTTCTCACTGCGAGATCCGAGGTCCGCGACGGCGGACTCGAACCCTTGCGTTTAGTGGACCTTGAGCCAGACACTAAGCCTGCATCCACCGTCGGGGTGGCGAGTTAAGGGTCTGACCATGCGCGAAAAAGGTGTCCCCATCAGGTAGAATTGGAGTTACTTAGACCGCAATTCCACCTGAAATGAAGGACACCTTTTCGATG